>ENA-UOWO01000490-UOWO01000490.1-activated-sludge-metagenome-genome-assembly--contig:-NODE-490-length-57425-cov-11.270612_pt1 | contig 57425 bp, 45 predicted proteins | sample MGYA00238148_ERZ761564 | MGnify/ENA primary metagenome ERZ761564 (study PRJEB28885, sample SAMN05720194) | activated sludge metagenome | isolation source: Anaerobic digester | place: USA...
TCCGTCTCGGGGTACCTGTGGAGATGGCCGTCTACCCGTGGCCGCGGTGCCAGTACATGGTCGAGGAAGGCCTGGCCGACATGATGGCCACCATCCCCACGGCCGAGCGCCGCGATTACGCAGTAGTCGTCGATACGCCGATCTGGATCAAGAGCTACAAGCTTTACGCCGCGCCCGGGCATGCGGCGCTCGAGGCGATGAGCCGCATGAGATCCGTCGAGGACCTGAAGCGCTCGGGGTTGTCGGTGATCTCCTACCTGGGCAACGACTGGTCCAGGGCGACGCTGGAGCGCTCCGGCGTGAGGACCATCAACGCCGGCTCGGTCGAGGGTATGTACCGGATGCTCTTGGCTGGCCGGGCGGACGTCGCTATCGAGGACCCCATCCTGGTGGAGAGGACGCTTGGCGCTCTCGGCCTGTCGGGTAGGCTGGTCGAGACCGATGGCATAGTCGAACAGAGCGCGTTCCACCTGATGCTAAGCAAGCGCTCCCCCTTCGCTGGGCTCGTCGACGAACTGGACGGCGCCTTGGCCGAGATGCGGGTCGACGGTACGATAGAGTCCATCATGAGCCGTTATCGCTAGGCTCGATCTTCCAGGCGCTCAGCACGGATCGTATCGCCTCCGCCAGGCGTTTCCTGTCCCAGGGCTTGCCGAACACCGCGACGAGCGACTCCAGCTTCCGGAATTCTTTCATTTCCTCCGGATCGGCGTTTCCGCTGATCATGATGGCCCGAATGTCGGGGTAACGATCATGGACTATCCTGAGGAACTCGTCGCCCTTGATGCCGGGCATGAGCCAGTCGGAGATGATAAGGATGACGCGCACGCCTTCCGCCTCCAAGGACTCGATCGTCGCGAGGGCCGCCTCGGCGTTCATCGCCCGCTCGTAGGCCAGGTCGGTCCCGAAGGTGCGCTTGAGTTCCTGTACCAGCGATAGCAGGATGATGGGTTCGTCGTCGACGCATAGGATGGCGCCTTTTTTCACTGTACCCTCCATTTTAGAATGCGCTCAGGTGCCGGCGACGAGCGGCAGTTCGATATGGAACTCCGTATGGCCCGGCTCGGACTCGAAGTAGATCCGCCCTCCGGAGCGTTCCGCCAGCCTGCGGCAGATATCGAGGCCCAGGCCGAGCCCCTCGCCGTTGCCCTTCGTCGTGAAGAACGGTTTCCATATCTCGTCGGTCAGCTCGGGCGGTATGCCAGTTCCCGTATCTATGATAGATACTATCACGAGATCACCTTTTATCTCGGTACGAATTGTCATGACGCCCCTGAAGCGCATGGCCTGGGCGGCGTTCCTCGTCAGGTTGATGAGTATGCGGTCCAATCCTACCGCCCGCGCCATCGGCCTGCCGGGGGCTAGTTCGATCCTCGTCTCGATGCCGTACTTGATGGCGCCATGCATCAGCGTCAGCGATCTGCGTACCTCATCGTGCACGTCGACGTCGCGCGGCTCGTCCTGGAACGCGCCGATGTGCGAGCGTAGCGCCGAAACGACGGCGGCCGCCTTGCCGCCGGCCTCCTCGATCACGCGGGTCATCCTGTACGCGTTGATTACCCCGGCCACGCGCCTGGTTAGCTCGAGCGGCCCGCCGCATCGCGACAAGGCGTCGACCACGGCCAGACGCTCGCCGTGGAGCGACAGGTCGGCCAGCTCGTCGGCTATGGCCTCGGCGTCGGGGACCCCCGCCGAGGATAGCGCCTCGGCGAAGGAGCGCCTCTCGGCGGACGATGCCATGCTGGCAGACAGGCCGCGGTTGCCCGCTACTCCGATGGTCAGGAGCCGCTCGTAGGCCTCGCGTTCCAAGGCGGGCAATCCCGCAAAGTACTCGAGCTGAGACCGGTACTCGTCCTCGATGAACTCGATCAGGTAGCCGTTCGACGACACGATGGCGCCGAGCGGCGTGTTTATCTCGTGGGCCACGCCGGCCGATAGCCGTCCGAGCACCGACATCTTGGCGGCCTCGACCAAGCGCTCGCGAAGCTTGTCCTGCTCGGCCAGCGCCGTCCGGAGCTCTGAGGTGCGCTCGGTCACCCGCTCCTCGAGCTCGGCGTTCAGGCTTGAAAGCTGAGCGTTGGAGAGCGCGACGCTTCGGCTCATCCTATTGAACGAGAGGATCAGGTGATCAAGGTCGTGATAGCCGCTCGGAGGTATCTCGTAGCCGAACGCTCCGCCGTTTATCTGTCGAATCCCTTCCTCGAAGTCGACGAACGCCTTACGGACGCGCCTGCGTATGAAGAACAGGTTGACCGTGGCGTTCACGATGACGGTCGCGACCGCGAGCAGGCCGCTGGCGAGCATGTAGAGCGATAGCGTCTCGCGTATCTCTCGCTCGCTTACCGCGATACGTACGTCGCCGAGGTGTAGCTCGCCGCGCTCTATGCGCCGATCCTGGGCTTGTATCCATCGCGGGGGGGTAGCCGCCCTCTGTTCGAATATGACGCCGGAGACCGTCGATTCCAGACGAAGGCTGTCGATGCGCCCGGACGCGACGAGGGCCGCCGCTATCCTGGCGGCCTGGTTGTCGTCGATATTGTAGAGCGGCTCGATCAGGATGCTGGCTATCTCGTCGGCCGTCGCCTCGGACTGTAGCCGTATGCCGTCGATCTCGTGCCGGCCGGCTATCAGGAAGAACGAGCCGAGCACGACCACCAGGGTCGCGATCGACAGGGCCGCCGAGATGAGCAGGTTCTCTTCTATCAGCATGCGGCGTCTCATGGCGGAGTTGGCTCCTCGGCGTTAAAGGCTTTCTTTATAACTATATGTCGCCGGACGTCTGGCGCAAGAGCCCCTGCGCGGCGGTCTCGTCAGGTCCTGAACCTGGCGAAGCGGGCCATTAGCGCGTCGAGGTCGCGACGATTGTCAGCCGCTATGCCGTTGACGCGGCCTATCGCCTGGACTATCTGCGCCTGGCCCTCGGCGATCTCCCTCACGCCCGAGCCTATCTCCACCGCCATATCCGCCAGCTCGCCCGTCAGCTGCCGAGCCTCGGCGCTGGCTCCTAGCATGCATTCCGAACCGGAACGCACCTCTGCCGTGATGTCGCCGATACGATGGATGGCCTCGAGCACCTGGCTGCCGCCGGAGCGCTGCTCGTCCATGGCGCCCTTGATCACGGCGTCGTGGGAAGCCACGAGCGTCGTCTGCTCCAATACGCGGGCGAAGCCCGACTGGGATCTGCTCGCGGTGGCCTCGAGGGACTCCATGGCCCGCTTGAGCCGTTCCAGGACGTCGACGATGCGCTTGCCCTCGTCGCTCGACAGTTCCGACAGCTTCTGGATCTCTTCCGCTACCACCGAGAATCCGCGCCCCGCCTCGCCGGCGTGGGCCGCCTCTATGGCCGCATTCATCGCCAGCAGGTTGGTCTGGCTCGAGATGCCCTGGATTACGGCGCCCGCTTCGGACAAGACGGCCGAGTCGCTCAGCATGCCGCGCAGGAGCGAAGCCACCTCGTCCATCCATTCCTTGCCGTCGATGGCCGACCGTTGGAGCTCTTCGATGGACGCGGAGTTCGACTCGACCGCGCCGGCTACCGACCGCATATTGGCCACCATCTGCTCGATAGCGGCCGACGACTCGGCGACGCTGGCCGCTTGGCTCGCGATGAGCGCGTCCAATTCGGTCAGGCCGGTCGTGACCCGTTCTAGCGACTCGGCGCTCCGCCCCGCGGCGAGGGCCTGGGCTTCCGACCGTTTACGGATGCTCTCCACGTTGGCGCCGATCTGCTCGACCGCCGCCGCGGTATCCTCCATGCGCTCGGCCAGGGCGGCCGTCTGGCCGGCCAGCGCCGCCGCGGCGGACTTGACCGCGTCGACCGAAGCGACCAGGCGCTCCATGAACGCGTTGAAGGAACGGCCGAGCCTACCGTACTCGTCGTCCCTGGCCTGATCCAGCCTTCGCGTCAGGTCGGCCTCGGCCCCGGCCATGTCATCGAGGAGGCCCAGCTGCGAGCGGAGCGGGCGCAGCACGAGCCGTAGGTTCGCCATCATGGTCCCGACGGCCAGCGCTATGGCGACCAGCCCGAGCGCCAAGCCGGTCGCCGCCGTCCTGGCTGACAGGGCGGCGAAGGCTTCGTCCGCGAGCACGGCTTCTCGTTCCACCGACTCGCTGACCGCCTTCAGGTCCCGTTCGACCTGGTCGACGAGCAGCCGTATCTGGTAGCCGAGCACGCGCATCGACGGGCTTATCCTGGTGCGGTCCGCGTCGGTCCCGGCGGCCAGCGGCGCCAGCGCTCCCTCCACCGCGGCGATCAGCTCGTCCAGCGCGCCGCGGGCCCGATTCGCTAGCGTACGGTCTTCGTCGCTGGCCGCGACGGCGAGGGCGGCGTCCATCCGCTCGGAGGCCCTCGCCTTGGCCGCCGGCCACGCGGCGCCGAATTCCGCCAGGTCCCTGTTAATGATAAGCGTGGCGATGACCGCGAACAGGTCGCTCCCTACGTAGGATGCCTCCGCAACGGCCTTGGCGTCCATCGAGCGCGTCCTGCCGTCCCGCTGAAGCGCTCCGAGGCCGGCCAGAGACAGGTAGTTGGCGGCGAATAGCGAGCCGATAAGCAGCGCGAGCAGCAGGTTGATCGCCATGAGCCTGGCCCTGATCGTACGTAACACCCGTATCACCTCCAAAGCGCGGAACGGCCAGTATGTACCGGAATCTGCGTACCGTCAAACTGTGCGGGGTGTATTAGCTCGCGTCCGCGGCTATACTGTACGTGACAACCCCGCTTTGGCGCGTCGTCGGTGCGCGCAACGGACAGCGGGCTCCGGATACTAGCTCTAGGAGGTATACGATGCGTATTCTCTCCGTAACGCTGATGGCCTCGTCCTTGATCCTCGTCCCGACGCTTCAGGCCCAGGAGGCTGACGGCGGCGCCGAGTACTCGATCGAGACGAACCTGGCGTATATAGCGCTCGGGGCGGTCTCGTGCACGGGAGGCAACGTCTTCATCGTCGCGCCCCTGTACTCCCAGTTGCGGGTCTTCGGGCGCTTCAGCGTCGATCTGGCCTCCGCCTATATCTACAACAGCCACCCGACCCTCGCGACGCCGAGCTCGATGATCCTCGCCGAGGCCGGCGCGTCGTACCACCCGTCCGGGGCGATCCGCGGGTGGACCTTCGGGCTGCTGCCGGGCGTCACCTACTCGTTCGACTCGCGTATCGCCGGGTTCTCGATCTCGGCGAACTGCGGGTACAAGTGGGTGATAGGCAAGGGCCTGGTTCTCGGGGCGCTGACTGGGGTCCGGTACGTATGGATCGACGGGTACATCGTCCTGCCTGACCTGGCGATCAACCTTGGATACAGGCTATAAACGGCGAATGGAATTCAACGAGAAACTGCGGAGCCTGAGGGCCAGGGCCGGCCTGACCCAGGAACGGCTCGCCGACGAACTGTGCGTGTCGAGGGTCACGGTCTCCAAATGGGAGTCGGGGCGCGGCTATCCGAATATCGAATCGCTCAGGCTGATGGCCAAGACCCTGTCGGTGTCGATCGACGACCTGCTGTCCGGCGACGAACTCCTGTCCGTCGCCGAGAGCCAGTCCAGGGAGTCGTCGGGCGGCCTCCTCGCCGTGGCCTTCGGCGTGCTGGACGTGATGATGACGCTGCTCCTCGCCCTGCCGCTATTCGGAGACGAGATCGGCGGGCGGATCGCGTCCGTGGCCTTGCCCCGGGTGACCGGCATGCCGCCTGATATCGTGGCGGCGTACTACGTCGCCGTGGTCGCCACCGCGACCTTCGGTGTGCTGCAACTCGCCCTGCAGAACCTGCGGAGCCCGGCCTGGCGCCGCCTGAGCCTGCCCGCTTCGGTCGGGCTGTCGGTCCTGGCGCTGCTGTTCTTCATCATGACCCGCCAGCCCTACGTCAGCGCCTTCTCGCTCTGCCTGCTCCTACTCAAGGGGATTCTGCTCATCAAGCGCCGCTGATACTAAAAGTATCTCCGATGTAAGGCTTCGTTTCTGGCCGATACCCTCCCGTCCGCGGCCTAATGCGCGGAGGGAGGATCAATCATGATCAAGCGAACGAATGACTCGGTCCCGACCGTGGCTCCGATGGTGCCTCGGTCGTCGGCACAGATGGCCGCGCCGGTCGGCCTTTGGCTGGCGTTCATACTATTCACCGTCGCGGTCGGCACGGTCGACCGGGAGGCGATAGGACCGGACGGGTCGGTCGTCGGCCTCGCGGCCATGAACCGATTAATCTACGAGCTGCTCGAAGCGCAGCCGTTCTGGTACGCCCTGACCGACTGGCTGGGCCTGGTGCCGGTAGCCGTGGCCTGCGGCTTCGCCTGCCTCGGGGCATGGCAGCTGGTCCGGCGCCGGAGCCTGCGGCGCGTCGACGCGGATATCATGCTGCTCGGGGCGTTGTACCTGGCGGTCGTCGGCTACTACGTCCTGTTCGAGCGCCTCGTCGTCAATTACAGGCCTATCCTGATCGGCGGCCGGCTAGAGGCGTCGTACCCGTCGAGCCATACCATGGTGGCCGTAGGCGTCATGGCGACGGCCGTGCTGCAGTTCCGCAGGCGGACCCGGAGCCGCCGCCTGCTCGCGGCGCTCGAACTGGCGTCGGCCGCCGTCATCGCCGTTACCGCGCTCGGGCGGCTGATCTCCGGCGCCCACTGGCTGTCGGATATCATCGGCGGACTGCTCCTTGGCTCGGCGCTGGCCGCGTCGTACCGGGCCGCCCTGGCGCGGGGCCGACCGGTATCCTAGAATGTAGGGGGAATCGAAGCGCGCCGGCGCGCCACAGGCCGGCCGATAAGGAGAGCCGACCATGCGCATACTCGTGACGGGCGGATTCGGCAATGTCGGCATGCGCGTCACCGACGAGTGCCTGGCCGCGCGCGGAGCGGCTGGGGCGGCGGTACGGCCGCGTCGGCGTCCGGGTCCGTATCGGCGACCCGGCCAACCCGGTCGACGCGTACACGAGGATCAAGGCCGCGGCGGTGATGCCGAGCTACGTCGGCCTGGGCACCGTCCTGGGCATGATACGGATTATCTACGACATGCCGCTCGCGGCGCGCTGCGAGATCGTCTACGACGCCGACGCGGCTTCCACCCTGGTCTCGGCGGTCGAGAACCTCCGCGGCGCGGGAGAGATGCGGGGTAGGACCGGCTTCATAGCCGGCGGCGCCGCGAACGGATGCCAGATACGCATCCAGGCCATGCTCGAAGGAGCCTTCGGATCTATGGGGCTCGCCATGCCGCGCGAGGAGCTCTTCCCCGACAACCTGGGATCGTATTACCTGGACTGGTACGACACCGCGGAAGTCCAGTCCATCCTCGGCTACCAGAACCATACCTTCGATCAGTGGAACGAGGTGTTCACGGCTAACTTCAGGTTCCTGAAACCCGCGGTCGCGGCGCTCAGGCCCGTCCTGACGGCCGCTATAGCCCGCCTGTCGCCTCGTTTCACGCCGGCTCGGAGCCGCCGCTCCGGCCTCCGGCCCCCGCGAGCCCGTCCCGGGCGCCCACTCGATAGCCGGCGCGGCGCTACGCGAACAGAAGCCGGGCCCGCAGGGGCCCGGCCGAACGCAGGGTCTATCGTCGACCTAGCGCCTTAGTCGACGGTTATAGACTTGGACACGTTCTTGGGCGCGTCCGGGTGGACGCCGTGGTCCCGTACGCCGAGGCGGTCGAGGTACTCCATCTTGAGCACCGACATCCTGAAGGCCAGGTACTGGAGGGCGACGGTGGCGGCGAACACGAAGAGATACCGGTCGCCCGAGGCGGGTATCTCCACGTAGGCCGAGCGGTAGTCGTCGCGGCCGGAGGGAACGCCCTTGACGGCCAGGTCGAGCTCGGGATGCTTCTCCGCGAACAGCACGATGTCGGCGCCGCGGATCTTATGGGTGTGGATCTGGCTGATGGTGATGCGCGCGTCGCGGGCGTCCGGGGGGCAGACGAAGACGAGGGGGTAGTTGGAGAACAGCCCCTCGACGATGGACGGATCGGCGGCGAGCAGCTCCGCGGCGCTCTTGCCGGCTCCCGTTCCGGCGCCTGTTCCGGCGGTTCCGGCCGCGAGCGCTGCGTCCATCGCCTTGACGACCTCCGCTATCGAGAAGACGGTGTTCTTGCCCAGGATGGTGTTCGGCCCGTGCTTGAACTCGGCCGCGTCGTAGCCTTCCGAGTGGTTCAGGACCACCTCGCGCACCTTGAGGGCCGCCTCGCGGGCCAGGCCGAAGAGCCCGGTACCGAGCATGTGGATCGACGGCTTCAGGTACAGCCGCTCGGCCACCTTGTCGATGGCAGGGGCGGATAGCCTCAGGGTGTCGGAGAGCAGGCCCTTCGCGCGGTTCACGGACGCCTTGACGGCGGCCTCGGGCTGCTTGTACGAGGCCGCCAGGATGTACATGATCACGAGCTGGTTGACGAAACTCTTGGTCGCCGCGACGGCTATCTCCGGGCCGCAGAGTATCGGCAGGTAGAAGTCGGCCAGCTCCTGGGGTATGCGGCTGTTCTCGTTGTTGACGAGGGCGGCGCGCTTGATCCTGGGCCGCGTCTCGGCGACGTCCTGTAGGATGTCGACGAGGTCCTTGGTCTCTCCGGACTGCGAGATAGCCAGGATCAGGTCGTCGTCGCCGAGGGAGTCCATGTAGGCCGAGCGGAACTGGCCCGGGTTGCAGGGGTAGAGCGGTACGCCGGCGAGGCCGTTCCAGAAGTAGGCGGCGGTCAGGGAGGCGTGGTACGAGGTGCCGGAGGCGACGACGTAGACGGTGCCGCCGGCCTTGCGGGTCTCCCGGATGCGGTCCGACAGCTCGCGGGCGTAGCGCGTCACGGAACGGCGCTTGCGCCAGATCATCGCCAGGTCGAGCAGGGCCAGGTCGGCGGCGGCGGCCGGCCGGAGACGGGCCAGATCGGTGAGCAGCTGGGCTTCGTCGGACCGGAAGGAGGTCCGGCCCGCTAGGGGCGCGCGGGCCGCCGCGTCGGCATTGACCTTGGCGGCGAGCGCGCGCCAATCCGAGGAGGCGGCGAGCTCGTCGAAGGCCGCGCCGAGCGCCGCGTCGTTAGCCGCCGTGGCCAGGTCGCAGGCTCTGTCCAGGAGTTCCTTGGCCACGGAGCGGTTGTCCTCGAGTACGGAGGCCAGTCCGGCCTCGCGTTCGTCGGCGAAATAATAGCGCTCGATCGCGTCCATGTTGTCCGGGGCGGAGGCTATCTCCTGCTCCATGTAGTATTTATAGCGAGGGTTCAGGCCCGTGTCGCGTACGTTGAGCTTCGAGCGCTTGAGCCTAGGCTCGGCGAAACGGGCCTCGCCGCCGAGGCTGAACACCAGGTAGCGACCCTCCGTATACCAGAGGCCCTCGCCCTCGGCGAGCGGTATGAGCATCGGGGTCTTGGCTATCACGGAGGTCAGGTCGCTCGAGACGACGACGAAGGAGCCGTCCTCGTCCTTACCCAGGCCGGCATACAGCGACGAGCCGGACTTGATCGCGAAGCAGCCTGGCACCTGGGGATCGGCGACGGCGGCCGCGTAGGATCCGTCGGCCTCGGCCTCGGCCTTGCGTATCGCGTCGACGATCAGGAGCACCTCGTCCGCGACCGGCGCGCTCAGGCCGGACGCGGCGTAGGCCCGGCGCATCTCGGCCAGGGCCTTCTGCGGCGCGGCCTTGTTGGCGGCGTAGTGGTCCTCGACCAGGTGGACGATGATCTCGCCGTCGTTGTCAGACACGACCTTATGGCCGCGGGCGCTCAGGCTGGCCTGGAGCGAGTCGGTGTTCGAGATGTTACCGTTATGGGCGCCGACCATCTCCACCTTGCAGCGCACGTGGTGGGGCTGGCTGTTCACGTCGGAGACCGCGCCGTAGGTGGCCCATCGGACCTGCCCGATGAAGCGCTGGCCCTTGTACGACGGCACGTTCAGCTCGGCGCAGACCCTGGTCGGCGAGCCGACGCGCTTGACGAGCACGATGTTGCGGTCCTTGCCTATGAACGAGGCGCCCGTCGAGTCGTAGCCGCGGTACTCGAGCCTACGCAACAGCTCCGCCGCCTCACGGCCCATGTTCCGCGTCTCGTCCTTATAGACGAGCGAGACTATTCCGCACATCGGTTCCCCCCTTACGCGCCGCCTCGCGGGCGGCTCCTCTCAGTATAGCAGTCGAGGCCGTCGCGAGGAAAGTACGGTCCGTTGAAACGGCGTATCGCCTTTTAAAACGTGGAGGACGACGATAGACCGGTCCCCCAGCCGCGGACTGCGCCGCGGCCGCGGCCGGGCGGCCGCGCCGGCCCTGGGCCGCGCGCCGGCTATCGGCCGGCTTACGGCGGGGTTATACTGGGGCGATGAAACGACTGGCTGTCATGCTATCGCGCGGCTACGTCCTCGCGACCAGCGCCGCGCTGCTCGCGGTATTCATGGTTATCGGCTATCCGGCGCTCGGCTCGTCGCTCGCGGCCGCTACGCCTGACGGCGGCGCCTTCGACCTGAGCCTCTTCTACACGCCGGCCGAGGCGGTCAGGAAGGCGTCGTCGTATACGGAGGCGGAGGTCCGCGCGTCGATTCGCGTCCATTGGACGCTCGATCTGGTGTTCCCGCTCGCCTATGGACTGTTCTGCGCCTCGGCCTGGGCCTTCGGATTGCGGCGACTGGCCCGACCAGCGAGCGAGCCTCGTTACGGCTTCCTGCTCGTGCCGCTGGCCTCAACGGCGTTCGATCTAGCCGAGAACGTGGCCGTGGCCGCGCTGCTCGTCGGGGCCAGGCAAAGCGCTCCGGCTACTCCTGGCATCGCCGCTGTCTGCGCGAGCGTCGCGACTACCCTCAAGTGGGCGTTCGCGGGGCTGGCCTTCGTCGGGGCGCCGTGCCTCCTCGTCGCCGGCGCCTTCGCGGGTAGAGCGCGCGGTCGGCGGGCTTCCGCCCGGGTGGTCATGAAGCGCGCAGGGCTAGACGACCTGCCGGCGGTGATGCGGCTCGAGGACGCCGGCTTCGGTATGGGCATCCGCGAACACGCGGAGGTGTTCCGTGCGCGGATGGAGCTCTTTCCCGAGGGTTTCGTAGCGCTGCGAAGAGGCGGCGAGACTGTAGGCTACCTGTGCGCTGAACGCTGGGCAGAGGTGCCGCCCGCCGAGGCCCGGTGGTTCGAGCTCGGCCACGATCCAGCGTCGCGACATGACCCGGGTGGATCGGTACTATACCTCGCGTCGATGACCATCGACCCCGCGCTACGCGGCACGGGACTCGGTTCCAGGCTGTTCAATGACGGTATCGCGATGATCCGAGCCGCCGCCTCGGGCATCGAAACCGAGGTGCTGATAGTCAACGAGGCCTGGACGGGAGCGCGCCGGATCTACGAAGCCGCTGGCTTCGCCTCCTACGGCGTCATCGACTCGTTCTTCCCGAACCTCTACGGCCCTGCGACCGCCGCCGTGGTGATGAGGCGGTAGAGGGCGTCGCCGACGGCGTCGAGCTCGTCCGTATCCAGGTACTCCGGGAGGTCGTCCTTGCGGTGGTAATGCTCGGTGTCGTATTCGCAGACGGTTACCGCAGCGACGCCGGCGCTCGCGAACGGCGCATGGTCCGAACCGTCGACAGGGTGCTCCGATGTAGCCGGGATGCCGCCCGAGCTCAGGGCCCGCTCCACTCGTAGCGACAGGGAGACGCCGGCTTGGCCGCCGCTCGAGTAGACGCTGTACCGGGTTTCGGCGCATGAGCCTAGCATGTCGAGGTTGATTACCGACGCTCCGCCGAGCGGGAACGGCGGAGCCGATACGAAGGCCGTCGACCCGCCGAGCCCGCCCTCCTCGGCGTCGGTGAACAGGAACGCCAGGTCGACCCGAGGCCGGTACGAGGCGGCGGCCTCGGCGAGCGCGAGCGCAACGCCGACTCCGGAGGCGTTGTCGAGGGCGCCGGGGAAGTAGCTCCCGTCGGGATCCGCGCCGACGTGGTCGTAGTGGGCCATGACCAGGTAGGCGGGCTCGAAGGACCCTCCGTCGCCGTTCCACACGGCCAGGAGGTTCGCGCCGATAACGTCGGCGAAGCGAACTGGGCTGGCCAGCTCGATGAACGGGGCGTCGGCTCCGGGATCGGCGCCGGCTGTCGCGACCATCGCGGCGAGAGCGGCGAAGGCCTCGCCCGACAGACCGAGTATGGGCATGCCGTGCTTGACCTTCACGAGGGCGCCCGGCTCGTGGCCGGGCCATAGCGGCCGCAGTGCAGGCGACGACTTGTCCAACTCGAAGAGCAGTCCCGCGGCGCCGGCCGCCGCGAGGCCGGCGGCGATTTCGCTGGGGCGCGCCTCCTTAGGCGCAAGCAGGATGGTGCCCGGCTCGAAGCCCGAGCCGGTGAGTCGCTTGAGCGGACCCGAGGCCCGGCCCCCGTCGAAGCCATTGATCGGAGCCTCCCTAAAATCGGATCGGTACTCGAACACCGTCGTCGCCCCGCCCGGAGTCCTCGCTCGCAGGAACGCCTCGCCGTCGTTGAGCGCGACGCGTTCTATGAATTCGAGCCCCTCGACGGCCAGCCCGACAGCCTCGAGCCTCGCCCGGAGGTAGGCTCGGGCCGCGGCGGAGCCATCGCCGCCGACAATTCTGCCGGCGTATAACGGGCCGGTCAACGCCTCGATCGCGGAGAAGGCGGCTCGCCCATCGATGCCGCCTGGGAGCGACGGGCCGTCAGCGTCCGTCGTCTCCGCGCTTCTTGAGCAGGCCGCCACTATCGTCGATAGCGCCGTCATCGTTACAGCCAGTACCGCTGCATGGATCGCGAGCCGAGCTACCCTGATGTTGGGTGCGCCGCTACGCGTTCTCCCATGAAGAAGCCGCGAGGTAGTCATGGTCATGCAGTATACTCCCATAGCGCGCCACCGTGCCCTACGTCTTCCAAGGAGTGACAGGCTTGCCCCTATCGGGTATGATGGTCGACTACATGAGATTCCTACCGAAGCGTTACCTAGAAGAGTTCTTCCTCTATTCGAGCCAATTCGTACTCTTCTTCATCATCATCCTGTTCACCTCGCCGGCCATCATCAGGCCGAGCACCTCGGCGCTCATATCGCTGATCGTGTTCCTGCTCCTTCAGATAGCGCTCCTGGCGCGCTTCGGTCACCGGCCGCCGGCCAGGTTCTTCTTCTCGCTGATGACGCCGCTCGGCTATACGACCATCCTGACGCTGTCGAAGTCGGCCCAGGGCATCGATATGGCCAGCTTCTTCCTCTGGGCTACCTCTCTATACCTGGGCGGCATCCAGGCGCTGGCCATCCTGTTCCGGCGCAAGTGGCCCAAGCGTATCGCCGAGATATTCCTATCGCTCGGCACTATCCTGTCGTTCATCTTCTTCTATTTCTACCTGGACCTCCGCCTGACCAGCACCAAGGCCTACGAGGCCGGCGAACTCGGCTACGCAGCGTTGGTCTCGAGCCTCAAACTTTCGAACTTCGGGCCGGCCTTCGGCGAGTTCGCCAAGACCCTGCAGCACGTCTTCTTCATGTTCGGCGCGGTTATGTTCGGCTCCTTCCAGGTGGCCGACAAGATCAAGCAGGTGTCGATGAAGGCCAGGCTTGACCAGGTGTACTCGATCGTGGAGCCGCCTTCGGCCGAGCCGTCGATGTTCGACCAGGTGTCCGACGGCGAGAATCGCGAGGTGGTCATACTGTACGCCGACCTCTGGAATTTTACCCCGATAGCCGAGAAGGAGGGCGCCAGGGCGACGATAGGCCTCCTCAACCGCTACTACGCGCTCTGGGACATTGTCGCGCGCAAGCACGGCGGCGTCGTCGAGCAATTCGTCGGCGACACGGCCATCGTCGTGTTCGGCCTGATGGGCGAGAAGGACGCCGCCGACCAGGCCGTCAGCTGCGCGTTCGACTTCCTGTATGAGTTTTCACACCTGCAGGAGGACCTGGCGGCCCATCGCCTGCCCCTGGTCAAGCACATCGGCATAGGCGTGCACGCCGGCAAGGTGGCCGTCGGCGAGCTATCGTCGGCGAGCGGCGTGCAGCGCGTCGGCGTGGTCGGCGAGGCGGTCAACATCGCGGCCCGGCTCGACTCGCTGTGCCGCGAGTTCAAGCAGGACCTGCTCATCAGCCAGCCGGTCTACAAGCAGTTGTCGCTCGAGCCGCAGTCCCGCTTCCAGCCGATGGGCGAGGTCCTGTTCCGCGGCAAGACCCAGCCTCAGGCGGTCTACGGCAAGAAGTAGCCGCCTGGCCTAGGCGGGGAACCTCCAGAACCTGAGCAGCGCCGGCACGGCGAATAGCGTCAGGAGCGTAGAGATCGCCAGCCCGCCCGAGACCGCTATGCCGAGTGGCTGCAGGATGTTCGAGCCGGAGCCCATGCCGAGCGCTATCGGCAGCATCCCGAATACCGTCGTCAGCGTCGTGATCAGTATCGGCTTGAGCCGTAGGGCCGCAGCCGCCTCGATGGCGCTCGCGTTGTCCTGATGGTTCTTGCGCGTCTTCAGGTAGAAGTCGATCATGATGATCGAGTTATTGACGACGACGCCGCAGAGCAGGATGGTGCCGAGCAGCGAATTGAGGTTGAGCGTCGAGCGGAACGCGAACAAGGACAGCGCCACGCCGACGAAGCCGAACGGCACGGCTACGAGGATAGCCAACGGCACGCCGAACGAGTCGTACTGGAAGGCCAGGAGCAGGTACACGAGCCCGATGGATATCGCCAGGGCGGCCAGGAGTGACGAGATGGCCTCGTCGAGCTCCCCTCGCGGGTTGTCGAAGGAATAGCCGTAGCCGGCCGGCGGCTCGATGGCCGAGTCGAACAGCCGGCGGGCCGCCGCTTCCTTCTCGAGCCGCACCGCGTCGCTCGCCTCGCCCGAGATGTTGGCGTAGAGCCTGTAGGCGGCCTCGCCGTTCTCGGAGTAGACCTGCGACACGGTCTCGGATTCCTCGAAGTCGAAGAAGTGCTTGAGCGGGACGCCCGTGCCCTTCCACGGTACGAGGAAGCGGGCCAGCTCGTCGCGTGAGTCGAGGAGGCCGTCGGGATAGGTCGCCGAGACTGATACCTCGCTCGAGCCGTCGCTCAGCGACAGGCCGGCGCTGCCGGCCAGCGACCTTCTGATGAGCGTGGCCATGGAAGCCTCGCCGAGACCTGGGAAACCGTCGAACGCGCCCGGCCTCGTCTCGAACGCGACCTCCCGCGTAAGAGCCGGGGAGGGTCTCGCGTAGGTCCGGCCGTACAGCCTCGAGTCGTTGAGCGCTCGTTGCATCTCGTCGAGGAGGGCGACCTTGACCGTGGGGTCCGGGCCGTGGACGCTGAGCCTGAGGTCGTTCGTCTGCGGCAGGGGCAGGGCGGCGGGATCCCACGAGGCTACGCTGAAGTACCACTGGCCCTCGGACTCGAATTCCGCCTCGAGCCTGACGATCGCCTCGTCGGTATATTCCGTGCTCTCGAGGTCGACGAAGATCTGATTCATTCGACCGGAGACGCTGGCGAAGTCTTTATACGCTATCGGGTCCATCGCGCCGGCTATCCGTTCGCGCAGTTCCGGCATTAGCCGCTCTATCACCTCGGGTGCCGTCGTGTAGTCGCCGTGCCGGAAGAAGACAACTACGCGGTCGGAGCTCGGCGTCGGCAGCATCTCCTTGGGCACGCGCGGCAAGAGGAGCCCTACCGATACCACGAGCGCCGCGAAGGCTAGAGTCAGGAAGGTGGCCGCCCTCGGCCTGGTTCGTATCACGGCGCGAAGCGCGCGTCGATAGGCCTCCACGAGTCGATCCATGGCGGCATCGGCTATCTTCGCGTAGCCGCGCGGCTCGGAGAGCGCCGCGCGTTTCCCCGTACCGAAGAGTAGGTACGCGGCTACCGGCACGAAGCTTAGCGAGACCAGTAGCGAGACGAGTAGCGAGAACACCACGGTCTTGGCCTGGTCGCCGAGGATGGCCGCCGCGAGCGGCGCGGTGAAGGTGAGCGGGAGGAAGACCGCCACCGAGGTCAGGGCCGACGCTATGACGGGGCCGCGTACCTGCCTGGTGGCGTCGGCTACCAGGTCCTTGCCCGCCGCCGAACCGCTCGCGTCACCGGCGCGCCTCGCCTCGGCGCGCCAGCGGTGGATATTCTCCATGACCACGATGGTCGGGTCGACGATCATGCCGACGGCCAGCGCCAGGCCGCCGAGCGATATGAGGTTGATGGTCAGGCCGAACAGGGACATCAGGATGAAGGAGAGCACGATGGTAACCGGCACCGTCAGCGCGATGATCAGCGTGTTCCGCAGCTCTCCCAGGATCAGGAAAACGATCAGGACGGCCAGGAGGCCGCCGAGCAGAGCAGACTGGACGACGTTGCTAATGGAGCGGTTAATGTACCTGGCCGGGTCCAGGTACAGCTCGAAGCCGACGTCGGCCGGGAGGCGGCCGGAAGCCTTGGCTTCTTCCATTATTACCACTAGTTCCTCGGTCATGCGGTTCAGGTTGCCGCCGTCCTCGGGCGTCAGCGTGATCTGGATGGCCGGCTTGTCGCCGAGCAGGAAGACCCTTGACGGTAGGTCGTAGCGCACGTCGATCTCGGCGATATCCTCGAGCCGCGTGACCGCCAGGCCGTCTCGGGCTATCTCGAGGCGGCCTAGCGACTCGAGCCCGGCCGTCGGCCTCCGTAAGCGCAGGCTATAGCGTTCGTCGCCCTCCCGCAGGGTGCCGAGCGGCGATGGGGACAGGCCGGCCCTGAAGGCCGCGTCCACGTCGAGCATCGAAACGCCGGCGGCCAGCATCGCCTCGTGGTCGAGGGTCACCTCGACGCTCAGCTCCTCGAGGCCATAGATGCCGTACTCGTCGACGCCGTCTATCGTCGCCAGGCGGCTCTCGACGCCGGCCTGGAGCATTGGCATCAGCTCCTCGGGCGGCGTCGCGTTCGACACGACGCCCATCACGATGAAGCCGGCGTTCTCGCCCTCGCGGAAGCGTATCGAGTAGGCGTCGCGTAGGTCCTCGGGCAGGTAGCTCCTGACGCCGTTCATCGCGGCGACGACCTGGTCCCTGGCCGCGTCGCCATCGATCTCCCAATCGAAGGTGATCGTGATCGAGCTCGAGTCGCTCGAGTACGTCGTCTCGACGAGGTCGACATTATCCATGGACGTCAGCGCCGGCTCGATCGAGTCGGCTGCGTACTGGTCGCGGAAGTCTATCGCCGACATCCCGGGATGGCTGAAGCGCACCGTGACCATCGGCCTGCGGGTCTGGGGGTACATCAGTACCGGCAGGGCGTCGAACATGACGACGCCGGCCGCGCATAGCAGCGCGAGTAACAACAGGAAGCCCTTGATACGGCTGAAGACGAGCCTGAGCATCTAGCGGGATCTCCCCGAAGGCAGGTCGAGGGCCGGCATGCCCTCGCGTTCGGCGCCCGTCAACGCGGCCAGGTAACGCGCGCCGGGCTCGAGCCCGGATAGGACGAGCGCCTCGTCGCCGTAGCTCCGGCCCAGGGTCACTTCCACGGCGCCGATCGTGCCGTCGTCGCGCAGGACCCAGACGACGCTCCTCGAGAAGCGCCTGACGACGAGGGCCTTGTCGATGAAGACGCCGCGTACGGGATAGGCGCGCAGGTCAGCGAAAACCATGGCCCCGGCGACCGCGCCCGGCTGAGCCTGGAAGGATAGCGTCAGCGCGTACAGCCCGGTGGCGTAGTCCGGTTCGGGGGATAGTCCGACGGCGACGCCCCGCAGCTTCGCGCCGCCGGCCGTCCTGGCTTCGACGTTTCCTCGCGGTTCGAGGGCCAGGCCGCCCGCGTCCTTGTCGCTGACGGCCGCCTCGAGCGTGAAGGACGAGTCGTCGAGCACCGTCGCGAGTACGGCGCCGGAGCGGACCTCCTCGCCTTCCTTGAGCGCGAGCGTCGAGACGACGCCGGCGATGCGCGACGATACGACGAGCGGACGATAAGATTCCCCCGGGATGTCCCTGCCTATCGATACGAGCGCCTGGCCAGCTCGAACGCGCTCTCCGGGCCTGACGAACAGCTCGGCGATATAGCCGGCGGCCGGGGCGCTATGTGTAGCCGTCCTGGCGGGCTTGAGCCTGCCGGCTATCGTGACCACGGAGCTACGGCTCTCCATCCGGGCCGTCTTGGTTCTCGGCCCGGGCGTCGCGCCTTGAGATGGCATTCCGCCGGGCGAACCTCCCGCCGGCGGTCCGCCCGATGGCTGACCGCCGGCGATAGCGGCGGCGAGGAGCAGTATGCATAGTGTCGTCGCGTATCGTCTCATTGTATGTACCTGTAGGCGCTCTTCCGCGCCGTATCCCCTGTGATGCATCGATCCGTGCATAGTGTAAAGCAGGAGGCGGCGTCGTGGATACAAAAAACGCGAGACCGGCCGGCATGCCGACGGTCTCGCGTTCATAGCTCCGTTCGTCGAGCTAGTTGGCGGCGACGACGCCTAGTTGGCGGCGACGAAGCGTTTTACCTTCTTGGTCGTCGTCATCTCGAGCGGCTCGGCGAGCATGGTCACCTTGCCGATGCGCTGATAGGGCAGCATGTCGGCGTTCACCTCGTCCACTACCTTACGGATATGGGCCTCGATGGCCGCTTCGTCATAGACCTTGCCGTTCTTGGCTCCGTCCTGCTCGAACCAGTCCTTGTTCGGGTAGATGCAGGCCTCGATGCCTTCGGACTTCTCCTTCTTGTCCAGGAGATAGCCTCGTACGAGCACCTGTTCCACCTCGGTGTAGAGCTGGAAATGGTTCTCGATCTCCTCCGGATAGACGTTCTTGCCGCCCTCGGTAACGATCAGGTTCTTCGCGCGACCGGTCAGGTAGAGGTAATCGTCGTCGTCGAGGTAGCCGATATCGCCGGTCAAGAGCCAGCCGTCACGGAACGACTCGCGCGTCGCTTCATCGTTCTTGTAGTAGCCCTGCATGACCATCGGGCCCTTGACGACTATCTGGCCTCGTCCCTCGTCGTCCTTGTCGATGATCCGCATCTCCATGCCCGGAAGGACCTTGCCGACGCTCTCTTCCTTGTACGCCTCGGTCGGGTTGAGCGCGATGATGGGGCTGGTCTCGGTCAGGCCGTAGCCTTGGACGAAGTCGATGCCGAGCTGGTTGTACATCCTGAACACGCTCGGCGCCAGCGGGCCGCCGCCCGAGATGCAGATGCGTATGGTCCGGAGGCTGGCCTTGTCGAGGATGGCGCCGAACATCTTCTTGCCCGGGTTTACCTTGAATACCTTCTTGACGAAGCCGGAGATGGACATCAGGAAGCGTATCAGGCCGTAGACGAGCGCTCCCTTCTCCTTGATGCCCTTCATGATGCCGTCCAGCACCTTGTTGAACAGGAGCGGCACGCCGAGGAACATCGTTACCCGGGCTTCCTTCAGGTCCTTCAGGATAGCCTTCGTGACCATGCGCTGACCGAACACGATCTCCGCGCCTACCGACAGCGCCTCGATGAAGACGGCGAGCATCGTATAGGAATGGTGGATGGGCAGGAGGGCGTAGAAGACGTCCGTATGGAAGATGCTCAGGTTGCCCTGGGCGAGGAAGCAGTCGGAGACCAGGTTAGCGTGGGTGAGCATGACGCCCTTCGGGGTGCCCGTGGTCCCGCTGGTGAACAGGATGGCCGCGAGGTCGGACTCGACCGCCGTATCTGGCGTCCGCGAGGCTCCGGCCAGCTCGTAGCAGTAACCCGGCTTTTTCTTGGACAGAGACCAGCGGGCCCGGAGGCCGAGCTTGGCGGGGTCGAGCGCGTCGTACTTCTCCTCGTCGACGAAGAGGGCCACGGCGTCGGACGCCTTGATGATCGAGACGATCTCCTCGTTCTTGATCTGGTAGTCGATGGGTACGACGGTCGCGCCGGCGAAGAGGATGGCCAGGTAGCAGACTGCCCACTCGGGCGAGTTCTTGCCGGTCAGCGCGATCTTGTCGCCTTTCCGTACGCCCTCCGCCGCGAGGAAGGAGGCTAGGCCCTCGATGCTCGTTAGCGCTTCCGCATAGCTTAGCGTGGTCCTGTCGGGATCGTAGACGGTGAAGCAAGGGCTGTCGGGATAACGGGACGCCGTCATCCTGAAGAGCTCGGGTAGCGTGGGCCACTGGCCCGTGAAGGCCTTGCCCCTATATTGGTCGAGGATCTTCAGCGGGGTACGTTCGATCATATCGTTTTCCTCCAAAAGCCATGAGAGAGCATAGCATACCGTGCATATAGACACCCTGGAAAACCGGAGGTTGCGCGGAACGCGACGTTTTTTATGATAACGTCGAGGCGATGTAACCGTCGCCGTGCGCCGTTGTATTATATCGTCGCCAACGCATATACTGCGCCGGTCATACCGTCGGCCCGAGGAGCTACGATGCGAAGAGCCATAGCCTCGTCAAGGATTCTCGCTCTACCCGCCTTCGCCCTCATGGCGCTACTAGCAGTCTCGTGCGGCGCCTCGGTGGAGCTGGCTATCGGGGCCGGCGGCTCGGCCTCCATCGGTCTCGGGGTCGAGGTGCCGCCGGCGGTCGAGGCCAGGATACGGCGTTTCACGGCATCGGCGGGGGCCGCGGCGAGCGCCCCGCTTTTCGACGCCGCGGCCGTCTCCGGCGCCGTCAGGGCTCGTGGAGCGACGGTCGATTCGTCCAGAGCCCCGACCACGGGCTCGTACCGAGGCTCCTTCAGGGCGGCCGACCTGACCGCGCTCATAGCCGGCACGGAGGGGCTCGGGGCCGCCCTCGACTACCGGCGCGCTCCCGGCCGGGCCTCACTCGCGTTCAGGCTCGATCGAACTACCGCGCCGGCCCTCGTCGGGCTGTTCCCGGGCATCGACGCCGAGCTACTCGAGTCGCTGCAACCGCCGGCGCTCTACGATAACCCCGTCAGCGTCGCCGAGTACCGCTCGATGCTGGCTGGCCTCCTCGGGCAGGCGGCGCTTAGCGTTATCGACGGGCAAGCCCTGGAGCTACGCGTAACGCTGCCCGGGCCCGTGCTCGAGCTGTCCGGCGCCGCGAAGGCCGCGCCCGGAGGGCGCTCGGTGTCGATTTCGGTACCGGCCCTGGAGGCGATGGTGCTGGCGGAACCGGTCGCCTTTTGCGTCGAGTGGTCCGAGTAGCTTCGAGTGTTACGAAGAGTGTTGGTCCGCTTCCAGTACTGCCTCAACCGTACCGACTGCTAACGAGTTTGGCGTCTATTTGTAGCTCTGTAAAACAATTATGGACGATAGGCCAATAAGGTTCATGCCACGAGGCGAGTAGCCGACCGGATTGTCTTTTCCACTTCCTACCATAATTTTTTGCCGCTTCGATTGACAGCGACCGCGGCCTGTGAGACCATGAGACGCTTCCAAGCTCTATCGTAGGGGTGGTTTACTTGGATTATCGTAGAGCCAAGACTACGGTTTCGGCCGTATCGTGGGCGATCGCGGCGCTGGCGTTCGCCGTCATCGTCTTCATAGCCAGCGCGCGGTCGGGCATCGTCGGTACGGCCGTCTCCGGCGTGGCCGCCTTCGTCATGGTATTCATAGCTCGGCGAGCGATCTCGTCCGCGTTGGACGAGCGCCTGTACCGCCTGATCCTTGGCCGCGGCGTTTCCAAGCTGCTTATGGACTTCGTCGAGCGGATCCGGACCTGCTTCACGATGCCCGAGTTCGTATCCGCGATCCGGGAAAGCCTCGAATTGTCCATGGACGCCTCGGTCGTGCTGATCCGCAGCAATACCTGGGAGGTCGTCTACTCGAGCCCGGCGGCGCTGACCGCCGACCCCGGCCTGGTACCGAACCTTAAGCGTAACTTCCGCGAGCTTTCCGAGGGTCTCGTGTTTATGGACGAGCGACTCAACCTGACGGTATCCAGCCAGGGCGCGCGCGGCTTCTTCGTGCTCTGCAGGGGCTACTATCTGTTCGTGTTCTCGCGGCTCTGCCCCTATGCCGACCACGATGCCTACCGGGTGCTGTACGGCGAGCTCCTGATCTTTTTCGACCGCGTGCTTACCGTGGCCAAGCTGTTCGACATAGCCGCTCTGACCAAGGAATGGCGGCAGATAGCCGAGACGCAACGTACCTTCCTGCCTGAGATGTTGCCGGAGCAGCCTAAACTGACGCTCGCGGCGTACTGGCGCCCCCTGGTCAACGTTTCGGGCGACTTCTACGACGCCATTCGCATCGACGACGACCGTACGCTGCTCGTGATGGGCGACGTATCCGGCAAGGGCCTCGCCGCCGCCCTCGTCATGGGCGTCGTGATCAACACGATACGCGCGGCCGGCGACAAGGCCGACCTGGCCGCGCTCATCCGCTCCTGCGATCGGGCCATCCGCGGCATGGGCCTCGAGGACAAGTACGTGGTGATGTTCCTGGGCCTGGTCGACGTCGGGGCCAAGCGCCTGCGCTACGTTAACGCGGCCATGCCGGACCAGTACCTGGTCGTGCGCACCGTCAAGGGGCCCGTCATCAAGCGCCTCGCCTCGAACTGCGGCATCGTCGGCCTCGTACCGGTGGCCTCGGTCGAGGTCGAGGAGATAGAGCTACGGACCGACGACGTCATCGCGCTGACGACCGACGGGCTGACCGAGATAATGGGCGCCGACGGACTGGCGATCGACCAGTCGACGGAGTTCGCCAAGCTGATGGGCGGCGCCGTCGACTCGAGCATAGACGACCTCGTCGAGCGCCTAGCCACCCTCGGCGAGACCTACAACGCCGAGGCGTCGCTGCGCGACGATATCACGATACTGGCGGCCAAGGTTGGACGGTTATGGGACTGACGCTTTTTACCTACCTTGCGGCGATACTCGCCGCGGCGGCCGCCATCGCCGTCAAAGGCGCTCGACCCGGGCTCCGGGCGTTCCGCGCGGCGGCGTTCTTCAGCGTAGCGTATGCCCTGCTTCTGGCTACGGGCTACATGTTGTCCATCGACTACCCCGCGGCAGCGCTTGTGCTCGTACGCGCGGCGGGAGTCGGCGTCATCGCCTCGTACCTGGCGTTCCTGCGCCTGGCCATAGGCTACCCGTACGCGAAGCGGCTCTTCATACTCGACCTTGCGCTGGTAGCCATCGGGCTGGCGGCTGTTTGGGCCTTCGTGTTCACGGACGCGTACATCGTCGAGGTCAAGCGCTTCGAACTCGAGTACATTCGCTTCGAGGGCGACTACCACCGGCCGTTGTCCTTGGTCGGCCTCGCGGCCGGGCTGGCCGCGGCCCTGACCATGACCGCGCGGTCGTTCATCACGAAGAGCCGCGTCTATCGTCAGCACCTCGCCGTGATGGCCGCGGGCCTCCTGTTCAGCGTGGCCTGGGGCTACGTCTTCGCGATCGTCGGGCCGACGGGCATCCTCAAGGCGGCGTATCCGCTGTCCGCGGTCAATACGCTCGTGGCGGTGCTCGCCGCCTCGTACGCCTTCTCGTCGACTCGCGTGTTCCAGCCCAGGCTCGTGGCCAAGACCTTCGGCGTGTGGCTGGCCATCATCGTCGCCTTCGCGCTACCGCTCGGAGCGGTCGTGGCCGTAGCGTTCCTGTTCAGGGCCGAGGCCGGAGCGACGGCCCTGGGCATCGCCGCCATCGCCTTCCTACTCCTCGGCAGGGGCGCCGAGTCGTTCGCGCGCGGTAGGATGGGCTCGGAGCACGACGCCGCCTCCCGGGAAGACCTCGAGGCCGCTATAGCGCACCTCGACCTGTCGGCCGGCCGAGAATCGGTGCTCGGAGAGCTTTCGGCCATCGTCGGCGAGTCGTTCGGCTGCTCGTGGCTCGCCGTGTTGTCCGAGGATGACGCTGGCAACCTGCGGCGCATCTACCCGGACGACGACGACGAGATCGTAACGACCCCGAATTCCCCCGCGCTCGAGGCCCTCGCTGCGGTCGATAGGCGCGTGATACTCAAGACGGACGTGGTGGCTGACGCCTCTTTCGCGGAGCTCAAGCCCGTGCTGCTCGGTTTCTTCGACGTGCTCGGCGCCGAGGCCATCGTGATAGCCAAGGAAGGCCGTCGCGTCGTCGGCCTGTTCGCCCTCGGACCGAAGCGCTCCGGCGCCGACTACGACGCCCAGGACTACGCCGCCTTCGACGCGGTACACGGCAAGCTCTTCGTCGTCGCCTACTACGCCCGCCACGTGGCGCGCGAGTCCCTGCTCGGCACGGTGGAGAAGGAGATCGGCCTAGCCGACCAGATCGTCAAGTCGATCCAGGAGAAGATCGACCCCATCGACCACCCGGGCGTCGAGGTGTCCTTCGTCTGCCAGTCGCCGCGCGGCCTCGGCGGCGACTTGTTCGACTCGGTGCGCATCTCGGAACATCGCTGGTTCTTCGTCGTGGGCGACATCTCCGGCAAGGGCCTCAATGCCAGCATGTCGATGGTCATCCTCAAGTCGATGATACGCACGCTTCTCAAGGAGGAGAAGGACTTTATCAAGCTGGTGGCGAGGGCGAACGTCTTTATCAAGGAACGCCTGCCGCGCGGTACCTTCTTCTCGGGCATGTTCGGCTTCCTCGCCCTCGACAAGGGGTCGATCTACTTCATAAACTGCGGCATCCCAGCCATGTTCTTCCGCTCCCCCGGCCTCGACTCGGTGATCGAGACCCAGGGCGAGGGCAAGATGCTCGGCTTCGTCAGGAACGTCGAGCCCTATCTGAAGACCAGGAAGCTGGCCCTGCCGCCCGGTTCGCGCGTGCTGATCAGTACGGACGGCATCGTCGAGGCCGAGAGCGTGCGCGGCGAGCGATACGGTAAGGAGCGCCTGGTGCGTATCTTGGCGGAGAACAAGGACGCGAGCGCCGCCGAGACGGTGGGAGCGGTCGTCAAGTCGGCGAGCGCCTTCGCCGGCGGGCGGCTGGACGACGATATAACGGTGGTGGCCATCGACTACGCGGGCATACCCAAGGAGAAGAAGCGATGACAGGAATCAGCGTCGAGGCGATGGAACGCGGCGCGTGGACCGTATTGTCGGTGCACGGGCCCATCAATAGCTATACGTTCAACGAGCTGCAGGAGAAGACGATGCTGCACGCGGGCCGGGTGGACATGGCGGTCGACCTCTCGGGCGTCAGCTCGATGACCAGCGCGGGTATCGGTGTGCTGCTCGCGGCCATCGAGGACGCGGAGACCGCGGGCAAGCGTTTCTTCGTGATCGCGCCGTCCGAGGTCTCCAGGCTCGCTATCGAGTCCACGGGTTTCGCGGATCGTTTCCCGACCCTGCCATCGATCAAGGAGCTACCGGTCTAGCCCGGACCGTTCCCTATGCCCTTGATCGCGCCTCCGAGCCGACGACGAACGCCTCAGGAATCGCTCGGGGCCGCGCCGCGCGCCAGGTCGAGGATCAGGCTGTCCCCCGGCGGCACCATCTTCGACGAGTACGACGGTTTTATCCGATCCCTTGGCTTCTTGAACGGGCGCGAGGCGGCGAAGCTGATCGTCGCCGGCGACGAGGTGCTCGACAACCTGATGACGCACGGCGAGATCAGCGCCGCCGGCGTCTGCGTACTGGTCACTCGGCGGGAGCGGAGCGGGCTGACCCTGGGCTTCTTCGTGGACAGCCATCGCGAGTTCGCCGAGTTCACCAGGCACGCCGATGAGCGCGACGGCGCGAGGCCGCGCTTCGACCAGCGGGAGCGCCGCTGGCACGGCCTCGGCCTGACCATGTGCCGGAATATCGCCTCGAGCGTCAGCTATAGGTCCGGAGAGCTCGTCGACCGGGTGTTCCTGAGCTTCGACGTCGAGCCTAGGCCTGCCCGGTCAGCGCCTTGATGTAGTGCAGGCGTCCGAACAGTTCCGGCGCGTCCGAATTCCTGCGCGCCAGCCTTCCCCTCAGCTCCGATAGCCTCGCAATGCCGTGGGCGTCGAGCCAGGAGCCCATCTCCTCGATGGAGCTCGTGATGGCCGAGTAGCCGCGCGCGTAGACCGCCGAGCACAGCTGTACCGCCTGGGCGCCCGCCGCGACGAGACGTAGCGCCGTGGCGCCGTCGTAGACGCCGCCCGAGGCGCATAGCTCGGCGCCGACGCGGCCCTCGAGGGCCGCTATCCAGCGTAGGCTCTCGTGGTAGGCCTCCGGGCTGCTCCGCGTCGGTCCGGCCGCGAGGCTCATCGTCTCCAGGTCAACGTCCATACGGTAAAAGCGGTTGAATAGCGTCAGGCCGCGCGAGCCGGCCTTGGCCAGGCGCGAGGCGAGGTTGCCGACGTTGGTATACGAGGAGCCTAGCTTGGAGCATACCGGCACGCGCACCTGCGAGGCTACGGATCCGACGAGGGCTACCAGCCTATCCTCGATGTGCGCCGCCGGAGTCGCCGGATCCATCGGTACGACGCCCAGGTTGAGCTCGATCGCGTCGGCTCCGGCCGCGGCGACGCGGGCGGCCAGCTCCGGCCAGAGCGAGTCGCCGGAACAGTTCAGGCTGGCTATGATCGGAACGTCGGTCGTCGCCTTGGCGGCCTTGACGAGCGCCACGTACTCGCCCTCGCCCTCGCTCAGGCCCATGCCGGCCAGGAAGGCCTCGGCCTCCGGATGCGACTCGGCGTCGCTGGCGATATCGGCTATCTCGGCGCGGAGCTGCTCCTCGAATAGTGACTTGAGCACGATGGCGCCGGCGCCGGCCTCGGCCGCCCTGCGGACGCCTTCCTTGGTCGAAGTCAGCCCGGACGAGGCGACGAGTACGGGGTTACGCAACTTGAGCCCGAGGAATGATACGCTCAGATCGGCCATGGTCGCTCCTTAGTGATTGAAGATGACGCGTTAGCGCTATGCTCAGTATACGGAGCCCGCGGCCCGGCGGCAAATCCGGAAAGGATCAAGCCCGGCGCGCCTTCTTGGCCAGCTTGTCCCTGAAACGCTCCAGGTCGACGACGGCCCGTACGTGGGTGCCCTCGCCGATCAGGTCGACTTCGTCGCGCGCCTCGACGCGGAACGTCAGCATGCGGCCGTCAGCCCCGACGAGCTCGGCGGTCGCCGTGACGCGCATGCCGAGCGGGGTTGCCGCCAGGTGTCGCACGTCGAGGCCGACTCCGACGGTCGCCTGGCCGTCGCCTAACAGGTGATCGACCGCTGCCAGGGCGGCCTCCTCCATGGCGAGGACCATCATCGGCGTGGCGTAGACCGGCGCGCCGCCCGAGCCGAGGTGGCTGGCGGTATGCCGCTCCTCGACCACGAGCTCCTTTCGCCCGGTCAGCCCTATCCGTAGTTCATCCATCTAGGCCTCCCTCGCCGTGATCAGGACCTCGTAGGGACCGAGCTCGCGGTCGCCTGCGGCTATCGTCTCGCCCGGGTCGTCCAGGACGCTACCGCCCAAGGTCGTCACGGTCTTGGCCCGAGCTACGAAGTTCAGCCAGACGTCGATCTCGCGATTCCCGAACGAACGGCGGAAGGCCATCACGCCGGCCGGGGCGTCGAGCCAGCGCAGCTCGCCAATCCGCAGGGCGGGCTCCAGGGAGCGGAGCCGTATCAGGCGCCTGTACCAAGTAAGCAGGGAGCCGGGATCGGCGCGCTGGGCCTCCACGTTCTTGTCCTTATAGTCCCTATTGACCGGGAGCCAGGGCTCCGCGTCGCTGAAGCCGGCGTTCGGCGAGGCGTCCCACTGCATCGGGGTGCGTTCGGCGTCGCGGCCGAGGGGCAGGGGCCAGGTGGACAGGCCGAGCGGGTCGCGCAGGGCCTTCCTCGGGACGCGTTCGCAGCTCATGCCGAACTCCTCGCCGTAATAGAGGAAGGGCGTGCCGCGCAGGCAGAGGAGCATCGCCGCGGCGACGCGGGCCCGAGCGTCGGAATCGGCGCCCGAGCGGTAGCGATAGTAATGGCGTTTCTGGTCGTGGTTCGACAGCGTGAAGTTCGGCCACGCCCCGTCGGGCAAGACCTCGTACCATCGCTCGGCCGAGCGGCGGAACGACTCGGCGCCCCAGGGGCGGAACAGGAAGTCGAAGTTGAAGGCCATGTGCAGCTCGTCGTTCCGCTCGCCGTGGCACGAGGCGGCGAGGGCGGGATCCTGCCCGTGGGTCTCGCCTATGAGCATGCGGTCGCCGTATGAGTCGGCCAGCGCCCGGAACTCCCTGAAGACGCCGTGCACCTCGGGCCGGTTGCGGTCGTAGAGGTGGCGCTGCAGGAGGTCGGGCACGAGTACGGGACTCGGCGGGTTGGAGCGGAACTCGGCGTCCTTGAAGTACGCCGTCGCCACGTCCATCCTGAAGCCGTCCGCTCCGAGGTCCAGCCAGAAGCGGGCGACCCGGTAGATCGCCTCCCGTAGCTCGGGGTTGCGCCAATTGAATTCGGGTTGGTTGCGCGTGAAGGTGGCCAGGTACCACTCGCCGGTAGCCTCGTTCGGGTACCAGGCGGAACGCTGCTCGAACAGGCTGATCCAGTTGTTCGGCGGCCTACGGCCCTCGACGGGCTTCCAGATATACCAGTCATGCTTCGGATCGTCCCTTGAGGATCGAGCCGCCTTGAACCACGGATGCTCGTCGGACGAATGGTTGACGACCAGGTCGACGACTATCCTGATATCGAGGCGGTGGGCCGCGTCGAGCAGGGACCTGAAGTCGTCCAGGGAGCCGAAGATAGGGTCGACGTCCTCGTAGTCCGAGATGTCATAGCCGAAGTCGCGCATCGGGCTCTTGAAGAAGGGGCTGATCCACAGCGCGTCGACGCCCAGCCAGGCCAGGTAGTCGAGCCTGGACTCGATACCGCGCAGGTCTCCGACGCCATCGCCGTTCGAGTCCATGAAGCTACGCGGGTAGATCTGGTAGAAGACCGCCTCGCGCCACCAGCCGTGGCGGTGTCTGTCTATCATCGCTCTCACCTCCGGCCGGGCGTCAGGGCGAAACGGACACCCGGTTCTTGCCCGCCTGCTTCGACGCGTACAGCGCCTTGTCGGCCCTGTCTATCACCGACTTGCCGGTCAGGTCGCGGTTTTGGTCGTACTGGGCTATGCCGAGCGACAGGGTGACGGCTATTTTCTGCCCTTCGTAGTCGAAGCCCATGCCCTCGACGCTGCGGCGTATCCTCTCGGCGATCAGCTTCGCGGTGGCCGCGTCGGTATCGGGCAAGAGCATGCAGAATTCCTCGCCGCCGTAGCGCGCGGCCACGTCGACCGACCGGGTCTGGCTCTGGATCAGCTTGGCGACGCCCTTGAGCACCTCGTCGCCGCAGCTATGCCCATAGGTGTCGTTGAAGCGCTTGAACGAGTCGATATCGGCCATGATCACCGACAGCGGCTTCTCCGAGAAGGCGCTCTCCTCCATCTTCTCGAGCAGCACCGTATAGAAATAGTGCTTCATCCTGAGCTTCGTCATCATGTCGGTCGTCGTCATCTCGAACAGGAAGGCGTTGTTGATGGCTATCGACGCCAGTATGGCGATATTGAGGAGGTGCTCCTTCTCGTAATCCGAGAAGGCCTCGCTGACGATCTGCTCCCCGACGAGTATCAGGCCGTTGACGACGCCCTTGGCCTTGAGCGGGACGATCAGGGTCGGCGCCATCGGCTCGATCGGCTCGAGGCCGCCAAGGTCGCCGAAGCGCTCCCGCAGCTCGGCCATGGTCCAACAGCGGGTCTCCCGCGCGAAGGCGCGCATCGCCGGGGCGTCCTCCGGGATGCTGTAGTCGCGCCCGTGCTCGATCTCGAAGCCCTTATAGTTACGGTGCAGGTTGAAGCGGGTCGAGTCTATGCCTTTCTTGGCGTACAGGGCGGCCTTGAGCACCTTCATCTGGCCCATGATCGTGTAGAGAATCGACTCTATCAGGATGCCGTAGTCGAGGGTGGAATTCAGGCTTTTAGATACCTCGAGGAGCTGCTTCAGGTCGAATATCTGCTTTTCGTACTCTTCTCGTATACGCGCGGCGTCGCTGGTTCCCATCTATCGTCTCACATTCTGAATAGTGGCTTTACGCATAGTATACGTCGGCATCATGATTAGCGCCACCGGATTGTCTCGCCTATCCAGCGCACCCGCAGGCCGCTCATGGTCTCCTCGAGGCGCTCGCGGTCTTCCCGCCTGATGGCGACGATATACCCGCTCCGTCCGGCGCCATCCGGCGCCGCGGCCTCGGCCAGCTCGAGCGCGTCGGTTCGGGCCTCTACGCCAAGGCAGCCCGACGCCGCCGACAACGCGGCGTCGGGCGAGCCTGACCAGGCCCTGGCGGCCCGGGCCACGCGGCCGGCGGCCGCCCTGGCTATGGCCGCTTCGACGGCCTCGGACCGATCTCCTTCGACGAGGTAGACGAGCTCGCCGGCCGTCTGGAAGGTCGAGGGGAGGGGACGGCCCCCTAGTAGAATAGCCGTATCTCTTCTCCCTGGACCTTGTGCCGCATCTTGAGGTACATGGCCCCGGCCGCCTTCTTATAGAAATAGCCTGAGGCGTTGTAGTTCTCGAAGCTGGCATCCATGTTGTAGTCGAGCCCGTAGAGCTGGATCTTCACGTAGGGCTTCACGCCGTAGAGCGCCATATAGTGCGACGAGCCGACAGGGTAGTCGGCGCTGATCACCGTGGTCTCGGGGCTGGCCTGCGCCTTGACCGACGGCGAACAGGTCCAGGCCCAGGCGCCGGGGCCGAGCTGTCTGTACAGGCTGACGGCCCGCGGGTAGTACGGCGAGTCGGCGACGACTGGATAGATCATCGCGGCAGAGAGCCGCTCGGGCGATTTGGTAAGCATGCCTCCGGTCGCCGTGACCGAGGCCGGTATGGAGCCGTCGGCCGCGGCCAGCTTGACGGCGCTCGTCACGAGGCTCTGGCCTATGCCAGCGTAGATAGCCTTGCCCGACGACTCGGACAGACGGATCAGGGCCTTCCCGGCGTAGAGGCCGGTTAGGAGGTCGCAACGGCCGTCGCCGTCGGTCTGCAGGAAGAATCCGCCCTCGGCCTTCTTGATAGCCGGCGCTATAGTCCTGTCGACGAGCTCGACAGCCCGGCTGAAGGGGTTGTCGGCTTCGTCGAGGTAGCCGGCCGCGTCGAGGTAGGCCTCGAGCAGGGCCGCGGCCTGGGTGGCGTCGGCCTTGGAGAAGTCGGTCGACCGGGCCAAGGACATGGCTTCCTGGGCCAGCGAGTAGGGGGCGCGGTCGAAGAGGAGCGGCACTATGCCGCGACGGTAGAACATCGTGCCGGCGCGGGCCTGTACGAGCCGCTCGGTCGCCTTGACCTCCGCCAGGTTGGCCGCCTCGAAGGCGGCCATCGAGGTAGCGGTCTTGCCGGCGAACGGCGCGCTCTTCCAGCTCAGGCTGTCGGCGTGCGATGAGCGCGCGACGGCGACCAGGGCCGCGGCGGCGTCGCGCAGGTCGCGGCGCATGGCCTCCGCCAGGTACAGGACGAAGGACGGCTCGTCGAACGCGCCGGACCAGGTCCCGCTCGCGGCGTCGAAATCGGCGCCCGACACGGAAGACCAGGCCTTGTCGCGCCAGGCGCCTATCTCCCTGGACCAGAGGGCCGGGTCCATCGGGGCCTGGGCAAGGAACTGGGCCGGGGTCTCCGCCGCGTCCTTGGTCTCGCGTATCGAAGCGAAGGCCCTGAACGCCCCGCCGGTCGCCTTGAGCGACAGCGTGCGCGGCTCGGAACCGGTGGTGACGCCGGATACCCGGTAGGTAGCGTCGCCGAAGCTCAGCCGTATGGAACCGTCGTCGCCCGGGGCGAGCAGAGCCGCGCCATAGGCCAGCTCGTAGCGCATCGTCGCGGAGGCCTTCTTGGAGCGCTTGGCGTCGAGCCGCCAGGAGGCCCGTCCCTCGTCGTCGGCGTTGACGAACAGTCTCGTGCCGTCGTCGAACCGGACGATGAAACCGTCATCGACTGCCTCGTAGGCTACCGGATACAACGCGCCGTCCGGACCTGCGCCACCGCTCAACATCAGCGGGTAGCGTTCCGAGAAGACGAGCCTGAGGCCGTTCGCGACGAGCTCCGCGGATCGTACGCCGTCGCCGTCCGGCAGCCCCTTGAACGATACGCCTCCCGACACCTCGGTGATGGGCCCCCCGGACGGGAACTGGACCATCACGAGCACCACGAAGACGGCGATATAAACGAAGGCCATCGCCGCGGCCCTTCCGAACGCGCTTATTCTCATATCGATGGGACTATACACGTTGCCAGTTCGCTTGCGCAACCGCGGACTCCCGTTCCGGCGGCCGTTCCGTCGGTTCCCTCGCTTGCTAAAGCGCTATAAACCGGCTACCATGACGGGAATTCGAACCCTCGACCGGAGAGACGCATGAGACTACGAACGGCGACGCGCTCGGCCGCCGCCCTGGCCGTTATACTCCTCGCTTCCTGCGCGGGGCTCGGGAGCCGATCCGGGCCGACGGAGCCTCCGTCGCTACCCGGCGCCGCCGGCACGCTCGTCCCGGCCGAGCTGAGCGCCGAGGAAAAGGAGCGGATGGCCCTCGACGCGCTCGGCCGCGCCATGGATTCGGGCGACTACGAGTCCGCCCTCGGACGCCTGGTCGAGCTGGTCGAGCTGGATCCCGGCAACCGCTCGTATCCGGCGCTACGCTCGGCGCTATGCCTGTCGCTCGGTCGGACCGACGAGGCTCGCGCCTTGCTCTCGGCGGAGCTGGCCGCCTACCCGGATAACGTCGAGGCTCTGTACGCGCTGGCGGAGCTCGAGCGCTTCGTCGGAAACACCGGGGCCCACCGCGCCGCGATCGAGGCCATCGTCGCGAGGCATCCAGGAGATTCCGACGCCCTTACCTCCCTCGGCGATATCCATTACGACGCAAAGAATTACCGAAAGGCCGAGGAGTCGTACGACGCGGCGCTCGCCGCCGAGCCAGGCAACGCCGAGGCCCTCAAGGGTTTGGCTCGGGTCAAGTTCCGCAGGGACGACGCGAAAGGCGCCCTTGCCCTGCTCGACAAGGCCGTCGCGGCAGCACCGGACGACGCGATCGCCTACCTGGACCGCAGCCGCGCCCTCTATGAGCTGGGCCGCTACGCCGAGTGCGAGGCCGACATGGACAAGGCCGTCGAGCTCGCGCCCGGCTCGTCCTGGAACTACGTCGAGCGCGGCCGGCTCTACCTGGATACCGGCCGCCTCGAACTCGCGGAGGCGGATCTCTCCGAGTCCATCCGCCTGAATCCGGATTATTTCCTGCCCTACGTCTACAGGGCGTCGATACGCGAGAATTCCGGCGACGATGAGGCGGCGCTCGCCGATTACAAGGCGGCGGCCCGGCTGTACCCCGATTACTGGTACTCGCTCGAGTCGATGGGCGTGCTCGCGTACCGGCTCGGCGACTGGAAAACGGCCTTCGCGTCGTTCGACGGAGCGGCCGGTTATACCAAGGCGCATCCCGAGTACTATGTGGCCGCGGCTCTGTCGCTGTACCGGGGCGGCGACGCGAGGGCCGCCAAGGAGTACGCGGGCAAGAAGCTGCCGCTCATAGACCGCGGCAAGCATCAGGTCCACTGGCTGGCGCTGCGCCTCGTCTACGACCAGGGCGAGATGACGGCCGAGGCGGAGCTGGCGATCGGCGCCGAGAAGAGCTTCGACATCAAGGCCGGCGCACTGTTCTACCTGGGCTCCTACTGGATAGCCAAGGGCCGGCAGGAGCTCGGCCTCAAGTACCTGCGTCTATCGTACGACTCCGAGCGTATCGGCACGATAGAGCGCCGCATGGCCGAGGCCGACCTGGCCCGGCTGGCGGCCGGCGATTGAATCCGCACGAACGGAGTAGCGATGTCTGATACGATCAAGGCGCTCGAGCTGTCGGGGCGCAGGATAGTGCTGGTGGGCACCGCCCACGTCTCCCGGGAGAGCGTCGACGAGGTGGCCGCGACGATACGCGACGAGGCGCCCGACGGCGTCTGCGTCGAGCTCGACGAGGCGCGCTGGCGCTCGATGAGCGCGCCGGACGCCTGGGAAAAGACCGACATCGTCAAGGTGATCAAGGAGGGCAGGGCTTTCCTGTTGCTCGCGAACCTGGCGCTGTCGTCCTTCCAGCGCAGGATGGGCATGGACTCCGGCGTCAAGCCAGGAGCCGAGATGGTCGCCGCCATACGCGCCGCCGAGGCCGCCGGCATCCCGTTCGGTTTCTGCGACCGCGACGTCCAGACGACGCTGCGCAGGGCCTGGGGCAAGTCGAATCTCTGGAACAAGTCGAAGCTCCTGGCCCAGCTCGTCGCGGCCGCCTTCTCGAACGAGAAGCCCGACGCCGAGGAGATAGAGCGGCTCAAGGTGCGCTCCGAGCTCGACGAGATGATGGGCGAGCTGGCCGATTACCTGCCGAGCGTCAAGGAAGTGCTCATCGACGAGCGGGACCGCTATATCGCCTCCAAGATCTGGACGATGCGCGGCGAGAGGCTGGTAGCCGTGATAGGGGCCGGCCATGCGCCGGGCGTCGAAGCCTGGCTCGCCCGATTCGCCGAAGGCGCGCCAGGCGGCGACACTCCGGGCACCGACGTATCGGACCTCGAGCTGGTGCCCCCGCCCGGCCTGTTGGCCAGGAGCGCCGGCTGGCTCGTACCGGCCCTGATCGTCGGCTTCATCGCTCTCGGCTTCTTTACCTCCGGCGCCGAGGCCAGCCTGCGCCTCCTCCTGCGCTGGGTGGCGCTCAACGGCACGCTGGCGGCCATCGGATCCGTCCTCTGCCTGTCCCACCCGCTGACGGTGCTGGTATCGTTCGCGGCGGCGCCCATCGCCACCCTGAACCCGCTGGTCGCGGTCGGCTTTTTTTCTGGAATCGTCGAGGCCTGGCTCCGCAAGCCCCAGGTGTCCGATTTCCAGACTCTGTCGACCGACGTGTCGAGCCTGAAGGGCTTCTATCGGAACAAGGTCACGCACATCCTGCTGGTCTTCTTCCTGTCGAGCCTTGGCGGCGCGCTCGGCAACTTCATCGCGCTACCTTTCCTGGCGGGCGGGGCGTTCTAGCGGGGTTCCCTTCGGGGTTCCCTTCGGGGTTCCCCTTGGGGGTTCGAATCAAAACGGTAGCCAAAGCCGCGGATGGTGACGATCCGGCGCGAGTCGGACGGTTCGTCGCCGAGTTTTTGCCTGAGCGACGAAATGTGTACGTCGACCGTCCTCGAGGCGATCGCGCCGTCGTAACCCCAGACCTCCTCGAGCAGGCACGCACGGGACAACGTGCGGCCCTCGTTCTCGACCAAGAACATCAGTAGCCGGAATTCCTGGACGGTCAGCGTGACCGGTATCCCGGCCTTGCGGACCTCGGCCCGTTCCGGATCGATTTCAACGTCGCCGAAGCGCACCGCCGCCTCGGTCCTCCGGCGGCGGGCCGGGCCATCCTTGGTTCGGCGCACGAGCGCCTCGATGCGGGCCAGGAGCTCCGCCGAGTCGAAGGGTTTGCCGAGGTAGTCGTCGGCGCCCAGCCTGAGGCCCTCGACGCGGTCGGTCACGTCGGCCTTGGCGGTCAGCACGAGCAGGGGCGTCGCGTCGCCCCTGGACCGCATCGCCTTGAGCAGGTCGAGGCCGGAGCCTCCGGGGAGCATCAGGTCGAGCAGGATCACGTCGTGGCCGCCCGAGGCGACGGCGGCCTCGGCCGAGGCGAGGTCGGCCGCGTTCGTCACGGCGTAGCCCTTGGCCGAGAGGAGATCCGTCAGGGTCAGGACGAGACCGGGCTCGTCCTCGATCAACAGAACCGAGATAGCGCTCATCGCCAGCTCCTGAAGGTAAGCTCGGCTATCGTGCCGCCTTCGGGCGGGAATCGTAGCCGCGCGTCTCCGCCGTGCATGCGCGCGACGCGCCTCACGAGGTAGAGGCCGATGCCCGTGCCTTTGGTTCTGGCCGAGATGGCTGCGGCGCCGCGGTAGAACGGCTCGAACAGCTGCCCGCGTTCGGGCTTAGGCACTCCCGGGCCGTCGTCCGAGCATTCTATCACGACCATGGCCCGCTTGCCGACCGCCTTCTCGTAGGCCCGTATCCTCACGGCGCCGCCGGCGTATTCGATCGCGTTGCGCACGACGCCCTCGAGGGCCGACTCGAGTAGCAGGGCCGAGCCGTCTATCATCGGTTCTCCCGCTATATCCACCGAGAATGAGACCCCGAGGGCCGAGGCTGTCGCCCGTAGCTTGGCTATGGCGGCTTCGATAAGGTCGGCCGCCTCGACGGGCTCGCTCCTGGCTACGGATTCGGTCGACTGAAGGCCCGCCATGACCAGAAGCCGTTCGACGGTCTCGGCCAGCCGCCTAGCCTCCTTGGCGACGATGGCGCCGTACTCCGCGACGCGCCGTTGCTCGACGATGCCCTCCGCGAGATTCTCGCCGGCGGACAGGATCACGGTGACGGGCGTCTTGAGCTCATGCGTGACGCTGGCCACGAAATCGCGTTCCCTCTCGGTCAGCCGTATCGACTTCCTGACGGCGTAGTAGAGCATGAGTACGCAGCCGTAGAGCAGGGCGAGGAAGGCTGCCGAGGCTATCGACCAGCCGATGGCCTGGAGCTTGGCTTCCAGAGCGAGCGAACGTCGCTTGCCGTAGACCGACAGGGCCCAGCGGCCTCGCTCGCCGCCCTCCTGGAACCTATACCGGTCGATCGGAAATTGATCATCCGATCGGCCGTTTCGCGGCGATCCCATCCTGGGCGCCGGCGGCCCGAGGGGATAGGGGAGCCGGTCGAATCCGCTCAGGGTCCGGTAACTCATCGGCCAGCTCTCGCCGCCCATGAAGAACGCCTCGTAGAAGCCGGAGACGTCGAAGCCCGATGAATCCCTGAAGAGGGGACGCTCGAGGTCGGCCTCGAGAGGGTCGGCCGCGCCGCTCGAGAAACGCCGCTCCCCGGAGGGGGCGCGTAGCGTGATAGCGTAGTCGCCAAACCCGGTGTCCGCTCCGAAATACGATTCGGCCAGGATGGGGATGACGGTACCGGCGAGCACGCCCTGGTCGAGGATGGCCACGAGCGCGCGTCCTCCGCTCTCGAAGGAGCCCCCGGGCGCTAGGCGGATCATGTGGGTCGCCGCGTCATCGGCGCTCGGATCGCCGAAGGCTTCGCCTTCTTCGACCAGGACGACGGAGGCCACGAGGAGCGGCCAACGCGAGGCGGCCTTATACGCCTCGACGCCGCGCGCGATCGGCTCTTCCCAGGAGGCGGCGCCGTCCGACGGCGTGAGCCGGGCCATGGCTGTGGCGAGGCACGAGTCGAGCAGGGTCAGCTCAAGGTCGAGGTCGAAGGCCAGGCGGTCGGCCTGGTTCATCAGCGCCGCCTTCGTCCTGTTCGCGTTCGTAGCGGCCGCTTCCACGAACAGGCCGCTTATGACAACCCAGAAGACGAGTATCGCGGGTAGTATCGCCGCTACCAGGAGCGAGAATACGCGCGCGATGACCCGATTGCTCCTCCTCATCCGGCCTCCTCCGGGCTACGATCAGCCGAGGGCCTCGGCCGCCCGCCTGAGCATGGCCGGGATGTCTATGCCCTGAGGGCACTTCGGGACGCACTCGCCGCACGCGACGCAGGCGTCGGCGCCGTGCCCCGCTAGTTCGGTCGCGTACCGCCTGCGGGCGCCCTCGCGGTCGCCGAACATCGAGGCATCGTTCCAGAGCTCGAACACGCCCTGGATCGACACGCCGGCGGGGCAGGGGCGGCAGTACCCGCAGGCGGTGCACGGCGTAGCCATGCGCGAGCGGAACCAGTCCCGCGCGGCGTCGATAGCCGCGCGCTCGGGCGTCGTGATCGAGTTGGCGCGCGCCGAGGAGGCTACCGCCGCGTTCTCCCAGAGCTGCGACGAGGCGCCCATGCCGGAGAGCGCCGTCACGACCTCCTGCCGGTCCAGCACGTGGCGGAGCGCCCATTCGGCGGCCATCCTCGGGATAGGATAGGACGCGAAGGCCTTGCGCACCTCGTCCGGCACGTCGGCCAGCACACCGCCGCGTAGCGGTTCCATCACAATGACGCCTAAGCCCCGCTCGGCGGCGTAGCGGATGCCAGCGTCGCCCGCTTGGTATTCCTCGTCGATGTAATTGTACTGGACCTGGCAGAATTCCCAATCGGGCCAGCCATCCACGATTTCCTTGAACGAATCGAGGTCGTCGTGGAACGAGAAGCCGACGTGGCCTATCCTTCCGTCGGCCTTGGCCTTGGCCAGGAACTCCAGCCCCCCGGTCTCGAGCATCGTCCGCCAGCGCTTGCGGTTGAGCGCGTGCGCCAGGTAGAAGTCGATCCGGTCAACGCGCAGCCGCAAGAGCTGTTCCGCGAGGAAACGTTCCCAGTCGCCGGGCTCCTCGATCAGCCAGGTCGGGGCCTTCGTCGCGATGAGTACCACGTCGCGGCAGCCGAGGCGCTCGACGGCCCGGCCGAGCCAGGGCTCGCTCCGTTCCTTATGATAGGGCCAGGCCGTATCGAGATAGTTGACGCCGGCCTCGAGCGCGTCGGACAACAGGGCGTCCGCCGCGTCCTCGTCGATGGCCGCCTGGTCGTCAGGGCGGGTCGGTAGGCGCATGCAGCCGAGGCCGAGCGCCGATATGTCCAGGTCGGGGATCTTGGGGAATCGTCGATACAGCATGAACGAAGTATAGCATACCCTTGACGTATCCCTTCAATGGTTTACAATGGTCGGATCGTCGGTTCGCCGACGAACAAGGAGGATTCATGAAACTGTCCCGCATCTCCGCCGCGATCCTGTTCGCGGCCGTCATCGCATTCGCGGGTTGCCAGAAGGCCGAGAAGCCCGCGGCTCCCGCCGAGAAGGCCAAGGCGGCCTTCCATATCGGCGTAGTGACCGGTACGGTATCGCAGTCCGAGGACGACCTGCGCGGCGCCGAAGAGCTGATCAAGCGCTACGGCAAAGTGTCCGACGGCGGCATGATCCAGCATATTACCTATCCCGACAACTTCATGGACCAGCAGGAGACCACGATCTCCCAGATCGTAGCCCTGGCCGACGATCCGCTCATGAAGGCTATCGTGATGAACCAGGCCGTACCCGGCGCAGCCGAGGGCTTCAAGCGCGTGCGCGAGAAGCGCTCCGACATCCTGCTCTTCGCCGGCGAGCCCCACGAGGATCCGCTCGTGATCGAGGCGGCCTCCGACCTCGCCCTGAACAGCGACTTCATCAGCCGCGGCTATACGATCATCTGGGCCGCCAAGGAGCTTGGCGCCAAGACCTTCGTCCACATCTCCTTCCCGCGCCATATGTCGTACGAGACTCTCGGTCTGCGCAGGCAGATCATGGAGCAGGCCTGTAAGGATCTCGGCCTGACCTTCGCGTTCGAGACCGCCCCCGACCCGACCTCCGACGTCGGCGTGGCCGGCGCCCAGCAGTTCATCCTCGAGAAGGTCCCGGCCTGGATCGAGAAGTACGGCAAGGAGACCGCCTTCTTCTGCACGAACGATGCCCACACCGAGCCGCTCCTCAAGCAGTTGCTCCAGTACGGCGGATACTTCGTCGAGGCCGACCTGCCGTCGCCGCTCATGGGCTACCCGGGAGCGCTCGGCGTCGACCTGACCGCCGAGGCAGGGAACTTCCCCGCCATCCTCAAGAAGGTCGAGCAGGCCGTGGTCGATAAGGGCGGCGCTGGCCGTTTCGGCACCTGGGCCTATAGCTACGGCTTCACCGTCACCGCCGGCCTCGGCGAGTTCGCCAAGAACGTGATCGAGGGCAAGACCACCAAGGACAGCCTGGACGGCCTGTTCGAGGCCTTCGCCGTCTATACGCCGGGCGCCCAGTGGAACGGCGGCTACTACATCGACGCCAACACCGGCGTCCGCGCCAAGAACCACCTCCTCGTCTACATGGACACCTACATCCTCGGTAAGGGCTACCTGCCCACCACCAAGCAGACGGTGCCCGAGAAGTACTTCTCGATCAAATTCAAGAAGTAATTCCCTTTCCCGCCGTATCGAGCCGCCCTCCGGGGCGGCTCATTTTTTTTGACAATACCGCCGGCATCGATTATGATGCCTCTCGCGCGCGGGCTCGCTAGCCCGCCGATCCAGTCAGGGCCAGCGGTATCGACGTCCCAGGACGGCCGACCTCGCACGAAAAAAGGTAGGACACATGCCCAAACCACCACCCTTGCTTTCCTTGCAGCATATATCGAAGAGCTTCTACGGAAACCCGGTCCTGGAGGACGTCTCGTTCGACGTCGGGCCGGGCGAGATCGTCGGTCTCGTCGGCGAGAACGGTGCCGGCAAGACCACGCTGATGCGCATCCTGTTCGGCATGCCCGTGATAGCTGAGACCGGCGGCTACGGCGGTCGGATCGAGCTGGACGGGGCTCAGGTCTCCTTCAAAACGCCGTTCGACGCGCTCGATGCCGGCATCGGCATGGTTCACCAGGAATTCTCCCTGATACCGGGCTTCAGCACGACGGAGAACATCGTGCTCAACCGAGAGCCTATGAAGGCCAACGCCGCCTGCGAGGTCTTCGGCGATCGGATGAGCGTGCTCGACCGGACGACGATGCGATCCGTTGCGGAGAAGGCCATCGAGCGGCTCGGCGTCAAGCTCGACCCGGAGACCCTCGTCTCCGAGATGCCGGTAGGCCACAAGCAGTTCACCGAGATCGCGCGCGAGATCAACCGCGAAAACGTCAGGCTCCTCGTGCTCGACGAGCCGACCGCGGTGCTGACCGAGAGCGAGGCCGAGATCCTGCTCGAGGCCCTCAGGCGGCTGGCCGCCCAGGGCATCTCGATCATCTTCATATCGCACCGCCTGCACGAGATCACCAAGGTCGCCGATACCATCGTCGTGCTGCGCGACGGCAAGGTCGTCAAGGAAGCGCCGTCCGAGGGTACCTCGGTACGCGATATCGCCGCCTGGATGGTCGGCCGCTCGGTCGAGGCGAAGCGCCCCGACCTGGCGACCCGCTCCTTCGGCGAGGAAGCGCTTCGCGTCGAGCGGCTCTGGGTCGATATGCCAGGCGAGAGTGTCCGCGATGTGTCGTTCTCCGTACGCTCAGGCGAGATCTTCGGCATCGGCGGCCTGGCCGGCCAGGGCAAGCTCGGGGTGCCGAACGGCATCATGGGCTTGTACGCCGGCGGGGGCTCGGTAACGCTGCACGGTAAGTCCGTGCCGCTCAACGACCCTAAGGCCGCGCTCGCGATGGGTATGGCTTTCGTATCCGAGGACCGGCGCGGCGTTGGCCTGCTCCTCGACGAGAGCCTCGAGTGGAATATCGGCTTCACCGCTATGCAGATACGCGGCGACTATCTCAAGCGCTACCTCGGCGGGCTCCTCAAGCTGCGCGACGAGGCGGGCCTCCGCAAGCTGGCCGAGGAGTACATCGAGCTGCTGTCGATCAAGTGTACGAGCCCCAAGCAGTTCGCCAAGGAGCTGTCCGGCGGCAATCAGCAGAAGATCTGCCTGGCCAAGGCCTTCGCGATGCAGCCGGACCTGCTGTTCGTCAGCGAGCCGACCCGCGGTATCGACGTGGGCGCCAAGGAGCTGGTGCTCAAATCGCTACGCCACTACAACCGGGACAACGGCACGACCATCGTGATGGTCTCGAGCGAGCTCGAGGAGCTCCGGTCCATCTGCGACCGCGTCGCGATCGTCGACGAGGGCCGCATCGCCGGTATCCTACCGCCAGACGCGGATATAGCTGACTTCGGCCTCTTAATGGCCGGAGAGGTCAAAGAGGAGGCCGCGCATGCGTAAGATAAAGGAATTCGCGGCTGACTTCGGCTGGCCGCGCATCATCATCTTCCTGTTCCTCGTGTCATTGTTCATCGTTGCGCCCTTCGTCGGCGTATCGATCAGCCGCTCGCTGTCCGACACGCTCAACCGTTTCGGGCAGAACGCGATCCTGGTGCTCGCCCTCGTCCCCATGGTCCAGTCGGGTTGCGGCCTGAACTTCGGCCTGCCGGTCGGCATCATCGCCGGCCTGCTCGGCGCGACGGTGGCGATGCAGCTCGGCCTGACCGGCTGGCTCGGCTTCCTGGGCGCCGTGGCGATCTGCATACCCTTCGGCCTGTTGCTCGGCTGGCTCTACGGCCAGCTCCTCAACAAGGTCAAGGGCGAGGAGATGACGATAGCCATGTACGTCGGCTTCTCGATCATCACCTTCTTCTCGATCCTGTGGCTGCTCCTGCCGTACTCGAACCCCGCGATGATCTGGGGCTATGGCGGCGCGGGTCTCCGGACGACGATCACGCTCGACAACTACTGGAGCAAGATCCTCAATGACTTCCTCGCGGTCAGGATAGGCGGCAGCTTCGTGTTCCCGACCGGCATGATCCTGTTCTTCGCGCTGTGCGCCTTCTTCGTCTACCTGTTCTTCAGGACCAAGACCGGCACCGCGATGACCGCCGTGGGCTCGAACCCGGACTTCGCGAGGGCCGGCGGCGTGTCGGCCGACAAGATGCGCACCGTCAGCGTGATGCTGTCGACGGTGCTCGGCGCGGTCGGTATCCTCGTGTACCAGCAGAGCTTCGGCTTCATCCAGCTGTACCAGGCGCCGCTGTACATGGCCTTCCCGGCCGTGGCCGCCCTCCTGATAGGCGGCGCCAGCGTCAATAAGGCCTCGATGGTCAACGTGGTAGTCGGCACCCTGCTGTTCCAGGGCATCCTGACGATGACGCCGAGCGTCATCAACAGCATCCTGCAGACGGACATGTCGGAGGTGATACGCATCGTGCTGTCGAACGGCATGATCCTGTACGCGCTGACCAGAAAGACGAAGGTGTCGAAATGACGAAGCGGTTCGATTTCAAGAGGTTCGTCGCCGACAACGTGGTCGTCGTCATCTTCCTCGTGCTTACGGCCATCGCGACCCCGATCTCGGGGCTGTCGGCGAACTATATCATCCAGGACATCATCACCCGCATCGGGCGCAACTCGTTCCTGGTGTTCAGCCTGCTCCTGCCGGTCATGGCGGGCATGGGCCTGAACTTCGGCATGGTGCTCGGCGCGATGGCCGGAGAGATCGGCCTGATCTTCGCGGTCGACTGGGGCATTTCCGGCGTCTGGGGCCTCGGCTTCGCCTCGCTCGTCGGCCTGCCGATCGCCGTGGCCCTCGGCTGGCTATGCGGCTCCATCCTGAACCGGGCCAAGGGCCGCGAGATGGCTACCGGCTACATCATCGGCTTCTTCATGGACGGCGTCTACCAGTTCGCGGTGCTGTACCTGATGGGCTCGCTGATACCGATGCGCTCGCTCGCCATCACGCTGTCGCGCGGCTACGGCATCCGTAACACCCTGAACCTGGACTCGGTCAGGCAGAGCCTGGACAACCTGGCGATGGTCAAGGTCTTCGGCTTCAACGTGCCGGTCGCCACCTACCTCGTGGTCGCGGCGCTCTGCGTGTTCATCGTCTGGTTCAGGAAGACCAAGCTCGGCCAGGACATGCGCGCCATCGGCCAGGACCAGGGCGTTTCCAACGCCTCGGGCATCCCGGTGGAGAAGACGCGCATCATCGCCATCGTTGTCTCGACGGTCCTAGCGATGGTCGGCCAGATCATCTTTCTCCAGAACATGGGCAACATGGCCACCTACAACGCGCACCGGCAGACCGGCTTCTTCGCCGTGGCGGCCATCCTCGTTGGCGGCGCCTCGGTGACCAAGGCTACGATCCCGAACGTGTTCGTCGGCGTCGTGCTCCTGCACCTGATGTACATCGTGATGCCGCGCGCGGGCGCCGAGCTGTTCGGCTCGGCCCAGATAGGCGAGTACTTCCGCGACGCGTTCAGCTACGGCGCGATAGCGCTGGCCCTCGTACTGCACGCCTGGCGCAAGCGCCGCGGCGTCGAGATCGACCGGGCGGGCCTGCGCCGGAACACGGTCAGCCCGGACGCCAAGGGAGGCAAGGCATGAACGCCAACGGAACCAACGGTCTATCGCCGGCCGTCAGGCGCAGGCGCTTCGCCGTACGCGTCGGCCTGGTCGCGCTGTACTTCGTCGTCGGAGCCTGGGTGATGCTCAGCGGCCGCGAGCATACACTGCTCCTGGACAACAAGGCCCTGGCCGACGGCTCGGCGCCGGCGTTCAGGCGCGTCAAGGTCTACGTCGACGGGCGGGACCCGATAGAGCTCTACGCGCGCGACCGCGACATGATCAAGGTGCGCGGCCAGCGCCACAGGATACGGATAGAGACGAACGAGGCCGCGGCGCGTACGGAGGCGAGCTTCACGCTGGCCTTCGGCGACGATATGTTCCTCCTGTCCGTGCCGGCCATGGCCAAGGGCGACGACGGCTTCCACGAGGTCTTCAGGACGGCCGAGGATAGGCCGGCTCCGGAGGCGGAGGCGACGCCCGAACCGACCTTCTAGGCGTCGCGCTTGTCTCGTTTCTACGTATTGCGATAGTATACAGCCAACCTGACGACGAGGCGGTCCTATGCGGGTCCGCCTCATCGCATTCTAGCACCGGAGCGACACGCATGGCTAAATACCCGTTCAGCGAGATCGAGCCAAAATGGCAGAGGCACTGGGAGGAGCATCGCAGCTTCAGGGCCGAGGAGGACGCGTCCTTCCCCAAGGAGAAGCGGCGCTATGTGCTCGACATGTTCCCGTACCCGTCCGGCGCCGGCCTGCATGTCGGCCACCCCGAAGGCTACACGGCCACCGATATCTACTGCCGCTACCTGCGCATGAATGGCTACAACGTGTTGCACCCGATGGGCTTCGACTCGTTCGGCTTGCCCGCCGAGAACTACGCCATCCAGACCGGTACCCATCCCGCCGTGACGACCAGGGCCAACATCGACCGCTTCCGGCAACAGATCAAGAGTCTCGGTTTCTCCTACGACTGGGACCGCGAGGTGTCCACCTGCGAGGCCGACTACTACAAATGGACCCAGTGGATCTTCATCCAGCTGTATCAGCGCGGCCTGGCCTATGAGTCCGATGCCCCGATCAACTGGTGCCCGTCCTGCAAGACCGGCCTGGCGAACGAGGAGGTCAAGGACGGCGAGTGCGACCGCTGCGGCACCAAGGTGACGCGTAAGCGCATCAGGCAGTGGATGCTACGCATCACCGCGTACGCCGACCGTCTCCTCGAGGACCTCGACGGGCTCGACTGGCCGGAGCCGGTCAAGCAGATGCAGCGCAACTGGATTGGCCGCTCCGAGGGCGCGAGCGTCGTCTTCACGGTCGATGGCCACGGCGACGCGCTCGAGGTGTTCACGACCAGGCCCGACACGCTGTTCGGCGCCACCTACATGGTGCTCGCTCCCGAGCACGCCCTCGTCGCCAGGATCACGAGCGCCGAGCAGAAGGCCGCGGTCGAGGCCTACGTCGACGGCGCCGCCAAGAAGAGCGACCTCGAGCGAACCGACCTGGCCAAGGACAAGACCGGCGTCTTCACCGGCGCCTACGCGATCAACCCGGTCAACGGCAAGAAGATACCGATATGGATCTCCGACTACGTGCTCGCCTCCTACGGCACCGGCGCCATCATGGCCGTGCCGGCCCACGACGAGCGCGACTGGGACTTCGCCAAGGCTTTCGGCCTGCCCATCGTCGAGGTGGTCGCCAAACCCGGCCCCGACGGCAAGGCGGCTCCGTGCGCGGGCGAGCCATCGGAGTGTACGGCGGCCGACGGCGTCGCGGTCAATTCCGGCTTCCTGGACGGCCTCGGCACCGAGGCGGCCAAGAAGGCGATGATAGCCTGGCTCGAGGAGAAGGGCCTGGGCAAGGGCACGATCAATTACAAGCTGCGCGACTGGCTCTTCAGCCGCCAGCGTTACTGGGGCGAGCCCATCCCCCTGGTCCATTGCCCGAAGTGCGGCGTCGTACCCGTGCCCGAGGACCAGCTGCCGCTGACCCTGCCGGAGGTCTCGAGCTACGAGCCGCCGGGGACCGGCGAAAGCCCGTTGGCCAAGATCGACGACTGGGTCGATACGACCTGCCCTACCTGCGGCGGTCCGGCCAGGCGCGAGACCAACACGATGCCCCAGTGGGCCGGTTCCTGCTGGTATTACCTGCGTTACCTGGATCCGTCGAACCCGGGCGCCTTCGTCGGCCGCGACAAGGTCGACTACTGGATGCCCGTCGACCTCTATGTCGGCGGTGTCGAGCACGCGGTGCTCCATCTGCTCTACTCGCGCTTCTGGCACAAGGTCCTCTTCGACCTGGGGCTCGTCAACACGGCCGAGCCGTTCCAGCGCCTGGTCAATCAGGGCATGATCCTGGGTGAGGACAACCAGAAGATGTCCAAGAGCCGTGGCAACGTGATCAATCCCGACGACATCGTGCGGGAGTACGGCGCCGACGCGCTCAGGCTCTACGAGATGTTCATGGGGCCGCTTGAGGTGTCAAAGCCCTGGATGACGGCCGGCCTCGTCGGCGTGACGCGCTTTCTCGAGCGGATGTACGCGCTCGGCGAGAAGCCGGTCGTCGACGCGGGGCCGTCAGCCGAGCTACTCAAGCTGACGCATAAAACCGTGCGCAAGGTCGACGCTGATACCGCCAGCCTGAACTTCAACACGGCCATCTCCGCGATGATGGTGCTGTCCTCCGAGCTCGCCAGGCTCGACTCGTTGCCACGGGCGGCCTACGAACCCCTCGTGCTCATGCTCGCCCCCTACGCTCCGCACCTCGCCGAGGAGCTCTGGGAAAAGCTCGGGCACCGTGAGAGCCTCGTCAGGGCCGCTTGGCCGAGCTACGACCCGGCCCTCTGCGAGGACGACGAGGATACGATCGTCGTGCAGGTCAACGGCAAGCTGCGCGGCGACTTCAAGGCCGCCAAGGGCGCGGGCAAGGACGCGCTTGAAGCCTCCGCCAAGGCTCTCGCCAAGGTGGCCGAGCAACTGGCCGGCAAGGATGTCGTCAAGCTCGTCGTCGTGCCCGGTAAGCTGGTCAATTTCGTGGTCAGGTAGGCGGGCGCCAGTCCGGGAGCGCGCCGGTTCGGGGCGCGCCTACCGGTATCGAGCGACGATGGGCCGCGGGTAGTCGTTACCCGCGGCCTTTATTATTCCGGCCGGGATCGACGACGCAGGAGCCTCGCCGCCGCGCCGAGAGCGCCGGCCCGGTCGGCCCATCGCAGGGCCAGAGCGAGCGCGACGAGGCGCGTCGCTGGTAGGATAGTCTGGAACCCGAAGCCGCCGGCGACTGCGACGAGCGCGGCGCAGGCCGCCGAGACCGCGTAGAGCGCTCCGGCCGCGGATCGCGCCTTGGCAGGCAGGCGTCGGCCGCCGAGTATCGTCGCGACGAGTGGTAAGGCGCCCGCCCAGAGCAGGTTGAGGTTCCAGGCGGCCTCGTCGTAGCGGGCGCACAGCCAGAAGAGGAGGATAGCGGCTCCGACGACGAGCGCCGACGCGGCGCAGGCCGCGTCGAAGGCCGCGGCGAGAGGCTTGAGCCGGCCGCGGAGGGTGGTAAGGGCTAACGAGGCGGCGGCGAGCAGCGCGGCGAAGGCGGTCGGGCCGAGGCCGGCGCGCTCGGTTGTCGGTTCGGCCTCGTACAGGGTCCTCGTCGCCGAGACGAAGGGCCGCGAGCGTTCCGATGGCTCGGCCGCTCCGCCGTTGACCGCCGCGGCCGCCCAGTCCATCAGCTGGCCGGGCAGGAAGATCGGGTCGCCGGTCCCGGCCTGGCGATCCACCGTCGGGCCCATGAGCAGGTTGATGACGAAGATCAGCCAGGGCCTGCCGGCGAGCGTGCCGTTGACCGAGGCCCGGACTGTCAGCGCCGCGTCGACCGGCCTGGAGCCGGGATCCTCGCCGGCCGTCCTCTGAAGCATCACCGCGACGCGGGTCGTGCAGTTGTCGCTGAAGTAGCGGTAGTTATATATGCGGTTCTCGGGCCTGGCGTCGCGCCTGAGCGCGGCCACCAGCGCAGCCGCCTGCGTCGCGTCGAGGGCCAGGTCCTGCTCGATGATGGTACGGTTCTCGACGCCGCTATAGAAGCCGAGCACGCTCGAGGTGGCACCGGCCCCGACCATGAACTCCATGCGCCCCGCGAACATCCCGAGCGCGAACTTGGCGTCGAAAGGGTGGGCCGAGAGGCCGTAGTTATAGAACAGGTCCCGCCCGCTACGCGCGTCGACGACGCGGAGCCCCGAATGCCCGAAGGACGAGTAGAGGGCCTTGCCGGGCAGGATGGTGATCAGGGTTACCTTGTACGGCGACGAGGCGGGCGACGAGGAGGGCGACGAAGCTGCCGGCGCTATGGCCGGCGCTGCGCCTAGTGGAGCGGGCTGGGCCGCGATCGGCGTGGCCGAGGCCAGCGCGAGCGCCGCCGCGAGCCATCGAGCTAGGGTTCTCATGGGAGGAGTATACAACGGCGAAGCCTATCAGGTCTTGAACTGGGCGACCTCTGCGGAGGCGTTCTTGACGCTGGCCGACGCGGCTATCGTCAGTTCGTTCGTGTCCTGGGCAGCGCGGCGTATCTCCTCGGCCCCGGAGGCCATCTCGCTCATGCCGTTCTCAAGCTCGCTGGCCAGCTGTAAAAGCTGGCGCATCTCGGTCAGCACCGCGTTCGAGCCTTCCTGCATCTCCTGGGCCGAGTGCCTTACGTCGGCGGTCACCTCGTTGATGCTGGCCAAGGACTCGAGTATTTGAGACGAGCCCGCGCTCTGCTCCTGCATCGAGTACTTGACCTCCTCCTCGAGCCTCGAGAGTATACGGATCTGCTCCAGGATCTCCTCGAAGGTCGAAGCGCTCTGGCCGGAGCTGGCGACCACGGCCTCGATGACGCCGCGGATGCCCTTGATGGTCTGGCCGATGGTCTTGGACTGCACGGCGGCGTTCTCGGCGAGCTTGCGTATCTCGTCGGCGACGACCGCGAAGCCCATGCCCGCCTCGCCGGCGTGCGCCGCCTCGATGGCGGCGTTCATGGCGAGCAGGTTCGTCTCGGCCGCGATGCCGGCTATCAGCTGGTTTGCCGCCTGCAGGTTCTCCGACTGCGAGTCGATCTCGCGGACCTGCGCGACGACCGTCGCGATGGCGCCGCGGCCGGCGTCGGATTTTCCGAGCAGCTTGTCGTAGTACGAGCCCATGCGCTCGATGTTCGCGGTGACCGACTGGATGCTGGCGACCATCTGTTCGATGGAGCTGGACGACGACGATACGCCCTCCGATTGCCGCTCGATGAGTCGGTACAGCTGCTCGATGTTCCTGGCTATCTGCTCGACGGTCGCGCTCGACTCCGTGACCGACGCGCTCTGGTTGATGCTCTGCAGCTTGAGGCTCTCGATGTTCGCGGTGATCTGCCTGATGGCGCCGGCGGTCTCCTCGGTATTCGAGGCGAGTTGGACCATGCCATCGCCGAGCGAGCCGACCTCGGCCTTGACCCGGTCGATGATGCCCGCGAGCTTCTCGGCGAAGCCGTTGAAGAAGCCGGCCAGCGCTCCGAGCTCGTCCTGGGTCCTGGACGCGACCCGTAGGGTCAGGTCGGCGTCGCCCGAGGCCACGTTCCGCATGCCCTCCGAGACTTCCTTCATCCTGGAGGCCACGTTCGACAGGATCAGCAACGATACGACCAGCACGACCAGCGCGGCCGCGCCGAGCGCGCCGGCGATCAGCACGATGCGCCTCGTCAGCAGGGCTGAGCGCTCGGCGAACCAGGCGTCCGTCTCGGCCATCACGATGTCTATGGTCGCCTGGATCTTATCCATGACCGGCTCGGTCGCGTTGTACAACGCGAGGCCGTCGCGGCCGTAGCCGCCGTACTGGGCGTTACCGAGGATGGACAGCACGGCGTCCTGGAGTTCGTACCACTCGGGGCTGATCTCCAGCTCCGATAGGGACACGGAGGCCAGCTCGCCGCAGTACTCCCCGGCGTTGGCCAGGTTCACGGCGATACCGGCGTTCGTGTCGACCAGCTCGATGGTCTTGGTGTACTGGATGGCCAGGTCGAGCGAGAAGATGGAGCTGGCCAGGCACTGGATACGGGCGGCGTTCTCCTTGGCCTTCTCGAGGTAGACGATGGACTGGAGCTGCCGGGAGGCCTCCGCGGCGTTGGTGGCCGAAAGCGCCACGTACTCCGCCATGACCAGGTCGATGAGCTCCGAGTAGCCGGTATAGGCCGACTGGGCCATCATCGAGCGCTCGTCGACCTGCCTGCGCAGCTGCTGGAAACGCGCCACGGACGACGTCAGGACCGTCTCGAGGCTTTCCGGTGCTGGAACGGCGGCGAGCGCCGCCTGGACCGTTTCCCAGGAGCTTCCCGTGCCGTTCCTCGTCGACATGATCCTATCCGCGGCGGCGGTGCCCGAAAGGTAGAGGTACGCGATGCCGCGCTCGTCCTGAGCCGCCGACAACAGGGAGCTCAGCGACTTCATGATGGTCAGGTTCGACTCGGCGTCGTCGATCTCGCCCTTGTCGCCCATCGACGATAGTATGAGCATCGCGCCCATCGCCGCGACCATGGCCAGCGGAACCGCAATGAGTACGAGCAGCTTGCTTCTCAGAGAAAGAGCCATACTACGAACCTCGGTATACCTGGATGTTGCCCGCTGAGCTATCGGGCCGGCTTTTTACCTGATGAGCAACGAAACCACCGCGGCGAGCGCGATAACGGCCAGGGCCGGGTCACCGCGCCTGAAGGCGGCCGGACGTCCCCTGTATCCAGTATCGACTCGATCGCCACCGGACTGGAACCCATCATAGACCGAAATCAGTATCTCGTCGATCCTCCGCATAAAGCCGTCGAGCTTGACCGAGCCCTTATGCTCGAGGATGCGGTCGTAGCCGCGCAGGGCATCCGCGAAGAACGAGCCGAAGCGTCCGGGCAGCCTGAGCGCCGGCCCGAGGCAGGCTTTGGAGATGAACATCAGCGCCTCGAAGGTCACGGCCTTCTCGATGCCGGTGAGCAGGGCCGTCTCCGTCACGACGAGGGGGCCGAAAGTAGCGAGGCGCCTGCCCATCGGTACGAGCAGGTTGGCGGCTACGATGCCGGCCATGACGAAGACGGTCATGAGCGGCGATAGCCTGCGGCCCGAGGCCCAAGCCGCCGCCGCGGCCGCGGCGAGCATCGCGACGCGGCCATAGAGGGTCGGTTGGAACAGGAGCACAATCGATAGCAGTACTCCGGTCAGCGCCAGCCTCGTCGGGTCGAAGGCCCCTTCCCAATGCTCGCGCCGCTCGGCCCGGGCGGCCGCCGCCGGCCGCCTCATGCCTGGCCTCCGGCGGAGGCGTCCGCGACGACGGGCGGGGCGAGCACGCCCGCCAGCCAGGCCGACTTGGACGCGAAAGCCTGCGTGAAGGCACCGAGGGCCAGTCCCGAGACGAGTCCGAGCCCGACGAAGGCCGGCGCCATGAACCTGGCGCTGTCGCCGAAGACGAACACCCTGGCCAGGGCGACCTGGGCCAGGTTCGACGATACCGCTCCAGCGACGCAGAGGCCGACGTACGACAGCGAGCGGGGCCCGGCCACGGCCCTGAGGCCGCGCATCACGAGCGCGCTCGCGAGCGTGCCGGCCAGGGAGAACAGCGCCACGTAGGAGAATAGCGATCCGGTCAGCACGCTCATCCCGACGACCTTGACGAGGGCCAGCGCGATATACGAGCCGAAGGGCAGGAGGTCGACGGCGATCAGGAGCGGCAGGTTGGCCAGCCCGAGCCGCATGAAGGGCACGGGCCGAGGCAGCATGTACTCCACCGTGGACAGGAAGAAGGCCAGGGCGGCCAGGAAGGCGGCTAGCCTGCGACCGCCGTCAGCGAAGGTCGGCCTAGCGTACGGTCGCGTCGATCTCATCAATATGCTCCTCGCCCTCGATTCGGATGAAAACGCCGTTGGGTAGGCAGGCGGCCCATTCGCCTGCCCGGCTAATCGGCTGGGAGGCGACGCAGGTCCGGTTCGCACATGGAGAGTCGTCGATATGGGCCGCACCGTCATGGATGCCGATCACCGACATGCCGATCAGGCCCGGGACGTCTATCTCCCTCTCCTGGGTCAGCTGATAGATCCATTCATGCTCGCCCGAGGTGATGACCAGGACGGACGAGGGCGGCGAGCCGTAGACGGAGACCGCCAGGTATAGAAACAGGGCCGCCGAGAGCGCCACGATCAGCGCGTCGAGCCACCTGACCTGGAACCCTCCGCGGCCCCTCGTCGCGCCGGCCCGTCGGATCAGTGGCATCCGCCGCAGCCGCAGCCGCCTTCGTCGCCGCAGTCGCCATCCCCGCAGCAACCGTCGCCGCAACCGCATTCGCCATCGGCGTGCACGTGACCGTGCTCGAGCTCCTCGGGTAGTGCCTCGCGCACGTCCTTGACCGTCACGTCGAAGTGTAGGGACTTGCCGGCGAGCGGGTGGTTGGCGTCGATCTTGACCTCGTCGCCCTCGATGCCGACCACCGTGACGATGTGGGCGCCACTGGCGTCCTGAGCCTGGAACTGCATGCCGACCTCGATCTTGTCGGGCTCGGCGAAGTCGCCCTTGGCGACCTTGAAGATCATCTCCTCGTCGAGCTCGCCGTAGGCGTCGGCCGGAGCGATGACGCAGCTGATCTTGTCTCCGGCGACCTTGCCGTGGAGCTCGCGCTCGAGGCCGGGGATCAGGTTGTCGTTGCCGTGGAGGTAGACGAGCGGCTCGCCTTCCGAGCGGTCGATGATCTGTCCCTGGTCGTCCTTGAGCATGTAGTCTATCGAGACGACGCGATCCTTCTGGATTTCCATGTAGCCATCCTTACAGAGAGAGTATGTGTGTCGACGGGCGGGGCCGAACGGAACGATGCGAACCATGATGCGTCTAGAGCGGCTAAGCCCTGCCTGGAAGCCCAGGATATCACGTCCGTAAAGAAACGCCTTTTCGTCTAACATAGGGTACTTATTGGAATGGAGATTTTCAAGTACCGTACCCTACATACAGGGCGGATGGCGTTGAAGGTAGGTCGCTATGGTGCTATAGTCCGCTCCCGGAGGGCGACATGACCATCATCCAGGCCGCTATTCTTGGGCTTTTCCAGGGAATCGCCGAATTCCTTCCCATTTCGTCGAGCGGGCATCTGCTCATCTTCAAGGACCTCATGGGCCTCGCCGAGGTGCCGGCCCTGTTCGACGTCGTCTTGCACGTCGCGACGCTCGCCTCGATCGTCGTGGTCTTCCGTCGGCGCATCGGCGGCATCATCGCATCGATGGCGCGCTGGGTAGCCAGGAGGCATGGCGAGGGCGACGCGGAGAACCTGGCCATCGTCATCCCGGCCATCGTCGCGACGGCGCTGACCGGCGCGGTCGGGCTGGCGATCGACCGGATAGACTTCTCGGGCCGCCCCGAGGTCGCCTCGGGCCTGCTGTTGGTCACCGCGTTGATCCTGATAGCGGGCTCGCGCCTCAAGCCCGGCGCCACGACCTACCGCGGCATGACCGTCCGGCACGGCGTTATCGTCGGCCTGGCCCAGGGCATCGGTGTGCTACCGGGCATCAGCCGATCGGGCATATCGATCAGCGCCGGCCTCGCCTCCGGGCTCGAGCGAGGAACGGCCGGCGAATTCTCCTTCTTGTTGGCCATACCGGCCATACTCGGCGCCCTCGTGCTCAAACTCGATGAACTGCCGGCCATGGCGGGCAGCGTCGCGGTCCCGCATCTGGTCGTCGGTTCGGTGGTCGCTTTCGCCGCTGGCGTCGGGGCCCTCCTCGCGCTCATGCCGCTGGTCAGGAAGGGCAAGCTGGCCTGGTTCGCGGCGTATCTCATACCCGCGGGGCTCATCGGGCTTTGTATCCTTTGACGTTTAGCCGATACTGGTACATAAGGATCGGAGTCTACGTCATTGGATAGAGTTCATACTGCAAGGCCGACCGTTATCGTCTCGTCGCTCGGCCTAGCGCTCGCAGGCGCGGCGCTGTTCGTGTCGCTCGTCGCGGCCTCGCTCGGAGCGGCGGATGGTTTCGGGGGCTTCCTGCTCGACGGTCTGTCCTGGGCCGCGTACGCGTTGCCGGCGTACCCCTGGCTGGGCGCCGTGATCATCGCGATGCCCGGCTTCAGGTACGACCTGCTCATAGGGCTCCTGTTGAGCCTGCTCCCGTTCGCCTCGCTCGCCGCCACCGCCCGGTTCCTCGACGATCCGACGCACGCCCTGGCGTCGTATCCGGCCATTGCGCCGCTCGGCATCCTCGGGGTCGCCGCCGTAGGCCTCTGCTTGACTCTCGGCTCCGGCGCCCTGGTCTGCCTGGCCGTCGTTCGCGCTCGAGCCGGCGCTGTCGGCTCCGCCGAGACCGAGGCCGGAGTCGACGCCGGGCCGGCTCCGACCGGCAGGCGGGTGTCCTGGCGCGGCTCGCGCGATGACGCGCGGGCGGAGCGAGAAACGTCGCTAAAACCGGAGCTAGAAGCGCCACTAAAACGGGCGCGGTCCGCCCACGTAGCCGAGCAGGCCGAGCCGCCGGTCGGTACGGCCGCCGACGGCTTTGAAACGCGCGCCTTCGACCTGAGCTACCCGGACCTGCCTCCGGTGCCTTTCCTGGCGTCCATGGCCGCTCCCGAGCCCGAGAGTGTAGCGGCCGAGTCGGCCGATCCATCGCCGACGATAACGTCTGGCTCTGAGGACGTCGCCGCCATGAGCGACGACGACGCCGCGGGCGACGACAGCGCCGCGGGCGACGACAGCGCCGCGGGCGACGACGACGCCGCGGGCGACGACGACGCCGCGGGCGATGATGAGCCCGAGTTGCTCGTCGACCTCGATGACGTCCGTCCCCAGGCCGACGAGCCGATACCGCTGATGTTCGGCCGGACCGAGTCGAAAGCCGCCGCCCAGGTCGGACTCGTCGCCAGCGATCCCGCCCTCGACGCCGATTTCTGGGCCAACGCCGGACTCGTCGACGCCGAGCCCGCCGAAGGCGAGCCGGCGGCAGCGGATCGAAGGGCGTCCCTGTTACCGAGGGTCGAGGTTTTTCAGGACGGCGAGCACGCCGAGGCGTTGCGATCGAACGGCGAGGCAAAGCGTGACTTCGATCCCGCGGCCGTCACGCCGGCTGCGACGCTGGTCAAGGTAGCCAGGCCCGTACCCGAGGAGACGTCAGTCCCGCCCGCCAAGCCCGCCCCCGCGCCCCCCGAAGGCGAGCCCGCGGCCTCCAAGCCGCGCCTACCCGGCCGCAAGCCGGTCGTAGCCTACTCGATGCCGACCGAGGGCATCCTGACCGCCTATCCCGACGGCCAGTACTGGATCATCGACGATAAGACGCGGAAGGCCGCCGAGATCCTCCGCGAGACGCTCCAGGAATTCGGCATCGAGGCCGAGGTGACCGGCATCCGCAAGGGCCCGGTCATCACCATGTTCGAGATACTGCCCGCCCCGGGCGTGCGCCTCTCCAAGATAGCCAACCTCTGCGACAATATCGCGCTCAGGCTGGCAGCCTCGAGCGTGCGCATCGTCGCCCCGATACCGGGCAAACATGCCGTCGGCATCGAGGTACCGAACGAGCGGCGGGCCATCGTGTCGTTCAAGGAGATCGTCGAGAGCGAGACCTTCAAGAACGCCAAGATGGAGGTGCCGGTCGTGCTGGGCAAGGATATCACCGGCGACGTTCAGGTCGTCGAGCTGACCCATACCCCGCATCTCCTGATCGCCGGCGCCACCGGCTCGGGGAAATCCGTCTGCGTCAACTCCATCATCCTGTCCATCCTGTACCGGCGCTCGTTCAACGAGGTCAAGCTGATCCTGATCGACCCGAAGATCGTCGAGCTCAAGCTGTACAACGGCATACCCCACCTCCTGACCCCGGTGATCACCGAGCCGAAACGGGCGTTCCAGGCCCTGCAGTACTGCATCTGCGAGATGGAGAGGCGCTACAGCCTGCTCGACGCCATGGGCGTGCGCGACATCAAGAGCTACAACAAGAAGATCGTCGAGAAGAGCATGGCCACCGACAAGCTGCCGTACATCGTCGTGATCATCGACGAGTTCGCGGACCTGATGGCCACCACCGGCAAGGAGCTCGAGTCGACCCTGGCCAGGCTCGCGGCGATGAGCCGCGCCGTCGGCATCCACCTCGTGCTCGCCACCCAGCGGCCGAGCATCGACGTGATCACGGGCCTGATCAAGGCGAACATCCCGAGCCGCATCGCGTTCATGGTCGCCGGCAAGTTCGACTCGCGCATCATCATCGACATGGTCGGCGCCGAGAAGCTGCTCGGCCGCGGCGACATGCTGTTCTCCGGCTCCACCGACGCGTTCCCGGTCCGCATGCAGGGCGCCTTCGTCTCCGACGACGAGGTGGAGCGCGTCGTGGCCCACGTCAAGACGCTCGGCGAGCCCGACTACATCGACGAGGAGATCTTCGTCGACGACGAAGACGACGAAGGGCCGTCCCTGTTCGACGACGAGGACGACGACCCGCTCTACGAGAAGGCCCTCGAGATCGTGCTGTCCCAGGGCAAGGCGAGCGCCAGCTTCCTCCAGCGCAAGCTTAAGATTGGGTACAACCGCGCCGCCCGTATCGTCGAGCTGATGGAGGAGAAGGGCATCGTCGGCAAGGCCCAGGGCAGTAAGCCCCGCGATCTCGTGCATAACCCCGACATGGGCTCGAGGCCGCCGAACCCCCGGGCCCGCTACGGGCCCGACTTCTCCGCGGACGACGACGGGGACGATGATGCCGACATGGCGTCGGACGGAGAGGCCGAGGCCTCCGAGAACTGAGGCGACGCTTCGGCGAAAGGAGTCCGTTTTGCTCGAAGAAGGATCGATCGCGCCTGATTTCACGCTCGACGACGACTCGGGGAAGCCCGTGAGCCTATCGTCGTTCAGGGGCCGGAAGGTCGTGCTGTACTTCTACCCCAAGGACGACACGTCGGGCTGCACCAAGGAAGCCTGCGGCTTCCGCGACGCCTACGGCTCATTCATCGAGCGGGGCGCGGTGGTCGTCGGCGTCAGCCCGGACTCGAGCGGCTCCCACGCTCGCTTCAAGGCCAAGTACGGCCTGCCCTTCGTCTTGTTGGCCGACCCGGAACACCGCGCGCTCGAGGCCTACGGCGTCTGGGCCGAGAAGTCGATGTACGGCCGGAAATACCTGGGCGTCGTCCGCTCGACCTATGTCATCGGCGAGGACGGCGCTATACTGAGGGCCTTTCCCAAGGTGTCGCCCGAGGGCCACGCGGCCGAGATCCTGGCCGCGCTTTGATCCGGCCGTCGGGCCGCCCTCCCGCTATTCTCGGGACAGCTTATAGCCCGAGCCGAGCCACCATTCGTCAGCGAGGATAGGGTAAGCGTCGCCGGGGTTGGTTGTATCCAGGTAGAGCGTATTGCCCGACAGGTGCCAGGGCAGGTACATGGGACCATTGCCGTCTCCAGTTATCTCGAGGATCCGATCCGCCTCGTGCACCTCGAGAATCTCTTCGCTCCAAGACGCGGCGTACCCTGCGTACTCCGTGGACTGGCCGAAGTAGCTGACCGTCGTGGCCGTGATGGTGAAGCGCTCGTAGTAATGGGCGATGGTCCAGCTCCATTCGCCATGCAGCTCGCTCGGGATGCTCGGACCGAAGAGCCCGTCGCAGGAACAGAGCAGGCAGACGGACGCCAGGACGATCGACGCACAGACAGAAGTCGTCACGCGTTTCATACGGACTCCTTAACGTGTACTGTTGTCGGGATGTAGGTGTAGTTCTAACAATTCAGTATAATCCGCATATGCTCGATAACAAGAGCGACGACAGGCTTAATCCGGAAGGACGATCCATGCGCTTCTATTTCGCCGCTCCCCTGTTCTGCGATGCCGAGCGGCGCTATAATGCCGACCTCGCCGGGAAGGTGGAAGCCCTCGGTTACGACGTGTTCCTGCCGCAGCGCGACGGCGTGGTCGGAGATTCCGAGACGGGCGGCGACGCGGGCCGCTACGACGCATGCGACGGCGTGGTCGGAGATTCCGAGACGGGCGGCGACGCGGGCCGCTACGACGC
>ENA-UOWO01000492-UOWO01000492.1-activated-sludge-metagenome-genome-assembly--contig:-NODE-492-length-57333-cov-13.305510_pt1 | contig 57333 bp, 50 predicted proteins | sample MGYA00238148_ERZ761564 | MGnify/ENA primary metagenome ERZ761564 (study PRJEB28885, sample SAMN05720194) | activated sludge metagenome | isolation source: Anaerobic digester | place: USA...
GTGCCGATCATCATGTTGACCGCGCGCGGCGAGGAAACCGATCGCGTCAACGGACTCGAAGCCGGTGTTGACGACTATGTGGTCAAGCCGTTTTCAGCCCGTGAGCTCGTCGCGCGGATCCGCGCCGTCATGCGCCGCACGCATGGAGAAGATACCGAAGGGGTAATCGAGATTGCCGGCCTGCGCATGGACAGTTCTGCCCATCGGGTCTTCGCCGGAGACCAGATCGTACCGATCGGGCCGACCGAATACCGTCTCCTGCATTTCTTCATGACCCACCCCGAACGCGTCTATTCGCGCAGCCAACTGCTCGATCACGTCTGGGGCGGAGGAGTCTACGTCGAGGAACGCACGGTCGATGTGCACATCCGCCGCCTGCGCATGACCCTGGCACCGCATGCGATGGATGACTTCGTCCAGACCGTGCGCGGTGCGGGATATCGATTCTCGTCAAACGTGTGAAGAAGCAGACCACTCGCCGCCGCGCCCAGTTGTTCGGACTGCTTCGCGCATTTCGCGATGCCGCGGGTGCCTTGCCGGATGCCCTCGTCGCCATAGGCGATGAACAGCGCATCCGCTGGTTCAACACGGCGGCAGGCAGCATGCTCGGGCTCGACTACCCGCGCGACCTCGACGCACGCCTCGACGAAGCCGTATCGATTCCTGGCCTTGGCGCGTGGATGGCAACAGGCGGCATCGACACGCTGACCGACGTGACCGCGCCGGGCGATCCGGAGCAGCACTTGAGCCTGCGCCTGATTCCCTACGCGGACGGGCACGCGCTGCTGCTCGTGCGCGATGTCAGCCAGATCCTGCGCCTCGAAAAGATGCGCCGTGACTTTGTGGCCAATGTCTCGCATGAATTGCGTACGCCACTGACCGTCGTCCACGGCTACCTCGACCTGATCGAGCCGGAGCAGATCCCCGAGTTCGAGTCGATCATTCGCGAGCTGCGCAGCCAGTCGCGACGCATGACCCAGATCGTCGAAGATCTGCTGACCCTGTCGCGGCTTGATGCCGAAGACGAATTGCCAAAATCCAGGGTTGCGATCCGCCCGCTGGTCACCACCCTGCATCGGGACGCCGAGGGCCTCAGCCGCGGGCGCCACACGATCTCGTCGAGTATCGAAGGCATCCACGACCTGCAAGGATCGTCACGCGACCTCTACAGTGCTTTTTCGAATCTGGTCAGCAATGCCGTGCGCTACACGCCGGTTGGCGGTCGCATCCACATTGTCTGGTCGAGCAGCGAACTCGGCGCAAGGCTCAGCGTGACCGATACCGGACACGGGATTTCACCCCAACACCTGCCACGCCTGACCGAGCGCTTCTATCGCGTGTCGACGAGCCGTTCGCGCGAGACCGGTGGCACCGGCCTCGGCCTTTCGATTGTCAAACACGTGCTGCAGTTGCACGATGCACATCTTGAAATCAAGAGTGAAGTCGGCGTCGGCAGCACATTCTCGTGCGTATTCGGAGCCGAGCATCTATTGTCGCCGGAGTTTCCGGCGGAGGAATCCTGAAATGAGTGTGCCGCTGGTTGATCCCCTTGCCTCCGGAACGAGCACGGGACCTGGCGCCGAAGTGCCGGAAATGTCCGGCACCGACGAAACAAGCGGACCGGATTTCAGTGATCCGGCGCTGTATCTCAATCGGGAACTCGCCCAGATCGAATTCAATTTCCGTGTCATGGCGCAGGCCGAGGACAAACGCAATCCGCTGCTCGAACGCGTTCGCTACATGTGCATTTCATGCACGAATCTGGACGAGTTCTTCGAAGTGCGCGTTGCCGTGCTCAAGCATCACCACGCCTTTGGCGATAGCCAGCCACGCGCGGACGCAATGTCGATCAGTGATGTTCTCAGCAAGATCCGCGAACGCACGCTCGCCCTCGTCGAACGCCAGTACGCCTGCTGGAACAACGCGTTGTTGCCGGAACTCGCGCGCGAAGGCATTCGATTCCTGACCCGTAGCGCCTGGACCGTCAAGCAGAAGCGCTGGCTGCAAGGCTATTTCCGCAACGAGACGCTGCCGGTGTTGTCCCCTCTGGGACTCGATCCTGCGCACCCGTTTCCGCGCATTCTCAACAAGAGCCTGACCTTGGCCGTCGTGCTCGCCGGGAAGGATGCATTCGGACGTGAAGGACACATGGCCCTGCTGCGCGCGCCGCGTTCGTTGCCGCGCATCATCCGATTGCCTGACGAAATTGCCGACGGCGGCACGGCATTCGTCTTCCTCTCCGATCTGCTCCACGAGTTCATGGATGAGCTGTTCCCCGGCATGCAGGTCAAGGGTTCGTACCAGTTCCGTGTCACGCGCAACAGCGAACTCGTCGTCGACGAAGAAGAAGTCGAGAACCTGGCACTGGCACTGCGCGATGAATTGCGCGGACGCGGCTACGCCAAGGCGGTACGTCTGGAGGTGGGCTCGAACTGTCCGCGTGCGATCACGAGCCTGCTCGAACAGAACTTCGAACTCTCCGATCAGGATGTCTACCTTTGCGACGGGCCGGTCAATGTCAGTCGCAGCGTCGCGATCTACGACCAGGTCGATCGTCCCGACCTCAAGTTCCCGGCCTTCGTGCAACGAACCAATGCAACAGTCGTCCAGGGCGACAGCCTGTTCACGGCCATCCGCGAACGCGACATCCTGCTGCACCATCCATTCGAATCATTCAGCACGGTCAGCGAACTCGTGCGCCAGGCCAGCGTCGATCCCGATGTACTGGCCATCAAGCAGACCCTGTATCGCGCCGGCAACGATTCGCAGTTGGTCGATCATCTGGTCGAGGCTGCGCGCGCCGGCAAGGATGTCACCGTCGTCGTCGAACTTCGCGCACGCTTCGACGAGGAAGCCAATCTGCGCCTTGCCAACCGGCTGCAGGAAGCCGGAGTCCAGGTTGTATACGGCGTGGTCGGCTACAAGACCCATGCGAAGATGATGCTGATCGTGCGTCGGGAGTCGGGTGGGCTGCGTCGCTACGTCCACCTGTCGACCGGCAACTATCACCAGATCACTTCGCGGATCTACACGGACTTCGGCCTGATGACGGCCGACCGGGAAATCGGCGAGGACGCCCATCTCCTCTTTCTGCAGTTGTCCGGGCTTGGACCGATCATCAAGCTCAAGCACCTGCTGCATTCGCCGTTCACGTTGCACGGCGCCCTGATGGACAAGATCAAGCGTGAAACCGCGCATGCCAGGGCGGGCAAGCCAGCCCGGATCATTGCCAAGATCAATGCATTGAACGAACCGGCCGTGATCAAGACGCTGTATGCGGCATCGTGCGCCGGCGTAAGCATCGACCTGATCGTGCGTGGCGCCTGCACCTTGCGACCCGGCATTCCCGGCGTTTCGGAGAACATTCGCGTACGTTCGATCGTGGGGCGGTTTCTCGAACACAGTCGCGTATATTGGTTCCAGAACGAGGATGCGCCGGAAATCTACTGCTCGAGCGCCGACTGGCTGGATCGCAACCTGTTGCGTCGTGTCGAGACCTGTTTTCCGATACGTGATCCGAGACTGGCAACCCGCGTGTTCAAGGAATCGCTGCAGAACTATCTGGCCGACAACACACAGGCATGGCTGCTCGAATCGGATGGGAGCTATACGCGCGTGACACCCGGCGATGAAAAGCCCTACTCCGCGCAACTGGCCCTGCTGAAAAAACTCTGCTCGTGAAGAAATCCGGCTTCCCAGACGAGATCCAGGACGGCGACCTGATTGCCGCTGCCGATATCGGCTCGAACAGCTTTCATCTCGTCGTTGCGCGTTACACGCATGGTGAACTGCGCGTCATCGACCGCCTGCGCGAAAGCATCCGCCTCGCCGCCGGCCTGCGCAAGGATGGAACCCTGGCACGCGACAAGCGCGAGGCGGCATTCGCATGCCTGTCGCGATTCGGACAGCGTCTCGCCGGATTCGAGGCCAGCCGCGTTCGTGCCGTTGCGACCAACACGGTTCGCCAGCTGAGTACTCCACAAGCCTTTCTCCTGCCCGCAGAAACCGCGTTGGGCCACCCGATCGAAGTCGTCTCGGGACGCGAGGAAGCGCGCCTGATCTATCTGGGCGTAGCGCACGGCCTGCCGCTGACCGACGAGAAGCGCCTGGTCGTGGATATCGGCGGGGGAAGCACGGAATTCATCATCGGGCGTGGGTACGAGGCGCTCGAACGCGAGAGCCTGCAGGTCGGCTGCATCGCGAGCACGCTGCGCTTCTTCGAGGATGGAAAGATCACGTCGCGCCGCTGGAAACAGGCACAATCCGAGATCGCTGTCGAACTGCAGCAGTTCGGGGCGCACTACCGTGAACGCGGCTGGAGCGAGGCCATCGGCTCGTCCGGAACGATGAAGGCGATCGGCGGCATCGTGCAGGCCAGCGGCTGGAGCGATCAAGGCATCACCGCCGAATCGCTGGCGACGCTTCGCGAAGCGCTGTTGCGTGCGGGGAGTACCGAGCAGTTGAGCCTGCCAGGACTGTCCAGTGACCGCGTCGGCGTCATTGCGGGCGGCGTGGCCATTCTCGATGCGATCTTCACCACGTTTGATCTCGCCCGGATGAATGTCTGCGAGACGGCCATGCGCGAAGGCCTGCTGTACGACATGCTGGGACGCGCGCTGCACACCGATTCGCGCGGCACCAGCATCGGTGCGCTGGCCGAGCGTTATGGCATTGATCCGGCCCAGGCGAACCGGGTCAGTGACACCGCCGGGCAGTTGTTCGAACAGGCTGCCTCGGGCTGGTCGCTGGACGCACAGGCCCAGGAGATGCTTCATTGGTGCGCACAGGTGCACGAGATCGGTCTGGCGATCGCGCACAGCCAGCATCACGTGCACGGCGCGTACATCATGGCCAATTCCGACCTCGCCGGATTCAGCCGCCAGGAGCAGGCACAGTTCGCTTGCATCCTGCGCTCCCATCGTCGCCGGCCAGATGCCGACACACTGCGCAATCTGCCACCACGCATGCAGCCGGTGACCCAACGACTTACCGCCCTGCTCCGTCTGGCAACCCTGTTGCATCGAGCCCGCAGCGACGAGCAACTTCCACCGATTCGCCTGTCCACCAACGAATCACAGATGATCCTGGAACTACCGGCAGGCTGGCTCGAGAACCATCCGCTGACGCGAATCGATCTTGAGCAGGAGCGTGACCACCTCAAGCAGCTGGGTATCAAGCTGGTGGTCGGCAAGGCGGTCAATCGAAGCGCAGCCGCCTGAAAAGCCGATGACCGGAGCCTTCTCCCGCGATTGATCCAGCCCGTATATGCCGCTCGCCCTGAGCCCTTCGAAGAAGAAACTTCTGCCGAAGGGCGTCATCAATCGTTCATTTCCAACCGGTTCTCCCAGCCGCGACGAGAGCTTATGATGAGCGGACTTTCCCGTCCCGAGGATCCGTTCTCATGCCGCATCTTTTCCGAAACAAGATCGTCCTGGCTGTCCTGCCATTTGCGCTCACCGTGCTGCTGCCGCTCACTGGATTCGCCCAGACCAAGCCCGCTGCGAGAGAGCCTGCCGGCAAACCCGAAGCGGCGGCACCCGCTGTCGCGGCGGTCAACCCCAAAGCCCTGATCAAGACCAGCCTCGGTGATATCACGGTCGAGCTGAATGCGGAAAAGGCGCCGAAAAGCGTCGAGAATTTCCTGCAATACGCGAAGGAAGGCTTCTACAACGGCACGATCTTCCATCGCGTCATCAACAACTTCATGATCCAGGGCGGCGGATTCACTCCTGATCTGCACCAGAAGCCGACCAAGCCGTCGATTCAGAACGAAGCGAAGAATGGCCTGTCGAATCTGCGCGGCACGATCGCGATGGCGCGCACACCGGATCCGAACTCGGCGACCGCGCAGTTCTTCATCAACCTGGTCGACAACCGCAACCTCGATTTCGTCAGTGACGAACGTGCCGAAACCTGGGGCTATGCCGTGTTCGGCAAGGTCGTCGAGGGCATGGACGTCGTCGATGCGATCAAGGTTGTGCCGACCGGCCCCAAAGGTCCGTTCCGCAGCGACGTGCCAACCACCGATGTCGTTATCGAAAAGGTCGAAATCCTGCCCTGATCTGTGATCTGCAATCTCTGCTTTTCCTTCTCCAGTCGCACGGGGGAAGCCGACGCAGAGAGAGGAGCGGTATTCGCCCCGAGTCGGTTATTCCTTCTCCCGCTACGCGGGAGAAGGTCCCGCAAGGAATGGGGTATTCACCCCAAGTCGACTGTTCCTTCTCCCGCCACGCGGGAGAAGGTCCCGCAGGGGGATGAGGGGCTTTCCACCCTGACACCTTTCTCCAAGCGGCGATGCCAATGTTCATGCGAGACGCCGCCAATGCTCCTGCAGATCCGCACATGAGACGACCACGCGACACTGCTGCCGGTCCGCTTCGATGACGACACTCTTCATTTCGGACCTGCATCTCGACCTCGTCCGACCCGACATCATCGAGATTCTCGAGCGCTTCATTGCCAACGAAGCGATCTACGCCGACGCACTGTATATCCTCGGAGACCTGTTCGAAGCCTGGATCGGAGATGATTCGGAGGACGAAACAGGACAACGCTTCATCGCAGCAATGAAGCCGATGCGCGAAGCACGGCGACCCTGCTTCTACATGCACGGCAACCGCGATTTCCTGCTCGGCGAGCGCTTTGCGAAAGCAGCCGGGATGACCCTGCTGCCCGATCCGTCAGTCGTTGACCTCTACGGGGTTCCTACCCTGCTCATGCACGGCGACAGCCTGTGCGTAGATGACACTGCATACCAGGCGTTCCGCACGCAGTCGCGCTCACCCGGCTGGCAGCGTCCATTCCTGGCTCGCACCCGCGCCGAACGGCAGGCTTTCGCGGAACAGGCTCGAAAGGAGAGCCAGCGACATACCGCAGCCGAGCAGAATGCGGCGATCATGGACGTCAACGCCGATGCCGTGGTCAATGCGCTGAACAGGGCGGGAGTGCGTCGTCTCATCCATGGGCATACCCACCGGCCCGCCATTCATGCCCTCGATATCGACGGAAAGCCGGCTCATCGCATCGTGCTCAGCGACTGGTTCCAATCCGGTGAAGTGCTTCGTGTCAGTCAGGACGACACCGAATCTAGGCTCTTCCTAGAGAAATTGCATTGAGCAGGTCAATGTACTGCGCTGGTCAGGATCATCGCCAGGGTCTCCGGTCAATGCACCAACCCACGGGTCGCATTTCCACGCAGTATTACGGACGGCAATCGCGTCCGTCCGTTTCCCGCTGCATCACTTCGCAACGACCTTCTGCGGGCTGGTGAATTTCTGCTTCTTTCCTTTATTGAATACGATGTTGATGTAGTACCAATAAGTCTTGCCAGCTGCAGCAGTATTGTCACGCCACTGATAGCTCGATCCCACTTCCGGATCGCCTTCAAGCCGCTCGATTATCTTGTCGCTGATACGATGGAAATTTCCATTCTCGGAATCTGAACGGTAGATTTCGTAACCATAGATATCGTACTCGTTGGCAACCTGCCATTTGAGCAATGGTCCGGCACCTTCCGGCGTCTTCATCTGCGTCGGTTGTGCCTTGGCTTTCGGATGAGCAACCGAGGTCTGCAGCACCGAGGAAATCGATTCGGGTTGGACCTCACGCGCCTTCATGTCCTCGGCCAGGTCGCGAATCTGCGTATCCTTGCCGATCCCGATCGCTCCAAAACGTATGAACAACGTCCGGTCGTAGTCCGGCAATTCCACCTCAAGTGTCCCGCCCGTCACTCCGCGCATATTCATCGGCGGATATCTGACTTTGAGGTTCTTGCACGAGGATGACGGTACCGCGCAATCCGTAACCTCGGTTATAACCGACGCACGGCTCTTGGCGACAATTTTCCCGACATTCAGCGGCTTGCCGGTCACATCGGTAAGGACATCAGTAAGTTCCGCGGACTGCCCCTCCCGCAAGAGACCGAAATCAAGGGGATCGGATGCGGGTACCACAAACCCGCGGGATTGACCTCGCAGATGAAATGCGACTTTCGGCTGCAGGGCATTGTCTGTCGTGACAAGGAGCTTCTCATCAAAGCTGGACCATGGCGCATCGCTCCGGCTGGTCAGCCTGAGCGCCATCCCATCTGCGGTTACCTGCGCATCAACATAGGCGCTAGGCTTGTCCACACCAACGAGTCTTACTTGAACTCCGGGTCTCGTCTCCACGTCGATGACTTTCTCGGCCCTGGTATTCGGCTCGAAGATTCCGAAATCAATGTCCGCGACGGATGGGAGCACCAACCAATCCGCGTACCCTCGAATGACGAAGCCGTCGATGGGTTCTTTCTTGCCTTTTGCATACACGTCGAAATAGCGGGCAATACGACCGGTCTCGGAATCGAGCGTCGCCTCCACGGAGACGTTGAATTTTCCACCGACGTTCACGGTGACCGCCTTGAACTTGACGGCAACACCATCAGGCTCACGCGGCAAGACACGATCGACCTGGATCGGATCAGAGCTACGATTTATGCCAACAACATCCACATGAATCCTTGCGTACGGGTTGGTCTGGCCGAACTCGACGCCCGTGAATTCAAATGTGCCGGAAGGGGGGGCGGGCAATATCGATTCGGCACCGACCACCGTGCTGGCGAACGAAAGCAAGCCCAGAATAAAAGCGTATTTGATATTTCGCATATGAAAAAGCCCACGTGACCAGCACGTGGGCTCGATTTCCTCAAATCAGACGCAGTGCTTATTCGACAGAGAAATTCTGAAGAGATACCGGGAGACGCGGGACGGCAATCGTGACCGGTCCGCACTGTCCAGCCGTAAACGACGTAACAGCGAGGAAATACTGACCTGCTGGACGGCCTTGAACAGAAATCGTTTCCGACCCACCAGCTCCGTTGCTGTCTGCTTCGACAGGGCAAGGCGCCGAATCAGCGCAGGCACCTTGCAACAGCGCTGCATACATGTCGTACGTAGCAGCAGACGTCGAAATCACGAAATTCTGCTCAGCGGCTGTTGCTCCACCAATCGCGCCTGGACCGAGGGTGACCGACCAGATCGCATCGGTAGCCGCGCTGGTTGTCGCCGAGCTGCACATTGCGCCGAGCTGATTGGTCACACTGCAGGTATCGAAATTCGTGATTGGTGTCGTCAGGCTGTTTGCACCGGTAAGTGCTATTGCGCCAGCACTCGCGGTACAAGTCTGAGCAGAAACAGATCCGGCAGCGAAACAACCCGCCGCAATGATCGAACACGCCAATAGATTCTTCATTGTGTCACTCCAAAAAGTTAAAGCCTGACAAGTAATTGATTATTAGTGGCCGATGAACGTCTGGCGACGCGAGTCGAACTGATCGAAGTAGACAAAACTCGTATTGGTAAAGTTCTGGCGATAGAAGGTGTTCGCATTCACGAGACCCAACGTAGCCTGATCGACGCCAGTCCAACCCGCATTTGCCAAGCCGGAAAGAGTGCCGGTCGGGGTGCCATCTACGGTCGAAGCCGAGACGTTACTGACCCAATAACGCAGCGAACCCGGCGATCCGACCGTAAGATCGATCTCGACGCGATTTGCACCAGCTTGGTTGGGAAGCGGCACATCGATTTGCTGGTACTGACTTCCCTGATTGGTGTCGCCGGCAGACAAGCGAAGAATTGAAGCAGAACCATTACCCGTCAACGTCGCAAAAACCATGCGGCTAGTACCGCCAGCAGGCGCGGTAGCACCCAGCACCGAGAAGCCAATCACGTTCCGGTTTGCCTGAGTCAGAGAAAGGCCCGATACGTCGACAACGAACTGCGCGCGATAGCGGGTTTCATTCGCCGGAGTCTGGTCGAGGACGAATGCCTTCGCACCCGTAGAACCATTTTGATTCAGCGCAGTTTGAAGGCGGCAGGTCGTGGTGTCATACCCGCCCGTAACGCTGGATGCAGTACCTTGCAGCGTGGAAACCAGGCTCCACGGCGGCGAAAGGCTGGCCGGGCACTGTGCCATGGCGGCGCCAGCAGCGGCGAAACCCACGAGACCAACGACCGCCATCGACAATGTTTTCATCTTTGCATTCATGAGTGTTTCTCCAGGATTGTCCGGGCAGGGTGGGTCCCCTTCCCCATTACGCATTGCAAAATGGTCTTGCCAATGCCTGAACCGGTCGGAGCATAAGGAGTAAGCCCTTTCCTCGTCAACAGGTTCCACGCGCAAGCTTGACCGACTTGTCAGAACATGTGGTGAGCATGGGAGCCTGTTCTGCCGGGTGTTCGACCGTTCAGCCCCAAGGCCTGCCACGTCCACGCTGCAATAGACGCAGTCGAGGTGACAATCCGGACACTCGGGGCTATTGATACGACATACGGCCCGCAAATCGTTTGAACACCGTTCCGGCTGAACCTTCGACGAGGCTCAGGACAGGCCTGTCAAAGCCCAGCTGTGGCGAGCCTTCGACGGGCTCAGGACGAACGGCATTTACGGGCCGGGAGATTCTCCCATCAGCGGAAGAACGGGCAGCCCTGTCGTCATCCCGCTTGAAGGGCCAGTTGAAAAGCATCGCGGTTGATGCCGACTCCGATGCGGGGCGTTCTCGACCGCCGTTCCCGACCGGGTCCTTCCGAGCCATCCCTGGATCCGCGCCGCCTGCATCCATGCGGTCGTCATCGCGGTTCGGAACCGCCCCTCGCCGGCGGGAGGGCGGATCTCATTGACACACATGCGAGTGGATGACGAGAATCGCGGTCCCCCTGTCACCTGCCCACCCTGATTGAACCCGCTCGTTTCCGAAGATTGTCTGGCCGTCATCCCTGCCCGTGACGAAGTCGCCACGGTCGGCGATGTCGTCGCCGGTGTACGTGCGTCGCTGGGCTGCCGGGTCCTGGTCGTCGATGACGCGAGCACCGATGGAACCTCGGCAGCGGCCCGCGCGGCAGGCGCGGAGGTCCTCATGCTGCCGGTCGGACTGGGCGCCTGGGGTGCCAGCCAGGCGGGGATCCGGTACGCCGCCCGCAATGGCTTTCGCGTGGTCATCAGTCTTGATGCAGATGGACAGCACAAGCCTGAATCGCTTCCCCTCCTGTTCGAACGTTACCAGGGCAGCGGCGCGAACGTGGTCATCGGCACGTGCATCGAACGCCTCAGCATGCCCAAGCGGATCGCGTGGCAATATCTGCGTGTGCTCACCGGATTGCGCCTGCGCGACTTCACTTCGGGCCTGCGCCTCTATGATGAAGCCGCGATCCTTGCGCTGGCGGCTCCCGAGGCGAGCCTGCTGGACTACCAGGACGTTGGAGTATTGATGCTGCTTTCCGCCAAAGGACTCAAGATCGTCGAGACGCCCGTCCCGATGCGTGCGCGCATCGAGGGGCACTCGCGCGTGTTCGCCTCGTGGGCCGTGGTCGTCCGCTACATGTTCAACACCACCATCCTGTGCATCTCACGCCTCGATCTCGGCAATCGAGTCGTCAATGCGTTGCCGCGCGGAGCGGATCGCTGATGCTCGACGCCCAGATCACGGCAGCGATCCTCGGCGTCGCCCTCGCGGGCGCGATATTCTTTCTGGTCCGTCGCGACCACCTGCATGGCCCCTTCGCGGCCTGGTGGCTGATGGTGGCGGCAGCAACCCTTATCCTCGGGACATTTCCCTCGCTGGTCATCTGGCTCGGCAAACTCACCGGGATCAACTATGCGCCGGTGTTGCCGATCATCATCGGACTGTCATTGGTACTGCTGCGCCTGCTCAAGCTCGATATCGATCGATCACGCCAGGAGCGCCAGATGCGTCGACTGACGCAGAAACTGGCGATCCTCGAACAGGAACTGGATCGATTGCGCGCGGACATCCCGTCGAAGCGAGGGTCCGGACTGCCTTCGGGTCCGGACGGTGATCGCGGCACGCCGTGATCGCTCATGCGCATCCTGCACATCGGCAAGTACTACGCACCCCAGCGCGGCGGCATCGAGAGGCATCTGCAGGATCTTGCCGAGTGGTTTGCCCGTAACGGGCATTCGGTAGGCGCTCTCGTGCACCAGTCTCACGGTGTATGGCGCACTACCCGCGAAACCATCAATGGCGTGGCCGTTCGCCGCGCAGGTTGCCTGGCCACGATGCTGTATGCCCCGATCAGCCCGAGCCTGCCCTGGCTGCTGCACAAGGCGCTGGGCGAGTTGCGGCCTGAACTGCTGCATTTGCACCTGCCGAATCCGTCGTGCTTCGCCGCCCTGTTGAGCCCACGGGCGCGTGCCTTGCCCTGGGTGGTGCATTGGCATGCCGATGTTTCGCCGGACATGCCGGATTGGCGCGTGCGTGCCGCGTACCGCCTCTATCGACCGTTCGAGCAAGCTGTGCTCGCAAGAGCCGCAGCGATCGTCGTCACCTCTCGCGCCTATCTCGATGCGAGCGAGGCATTGATCCGCTGGAAGAAGAAAGCCGTAGTGGTCGGTCTCGGCATCGACGAACAATCGCAAACCGGATGCGATCCTCCCGCATGGCCGAATCCCGCGTCATTGCGCCTGCTCGCTGTCGGACGTCTCAGTCATTACAAGGGGCACGCGGTCTTGTTCGAGGCACTTGCCCGACTCGACGATGCGAGTCTCCTCGTCATCGGCGAAGGCGAGGAAAAATCCCGTCTGCAGGAGCAGGCGGAACGACTTGGCATCGGCGATCGCGTTTCGTTTGCCGGCGAGGTCGATGACGCCGGCCTGCTCGCCGCCTATGCCTCCGCAGACGCGCTCGTGTTGCCTTCGCTGGACCGCAGCGAGGCATTCGGCATCGTGCTGATCGAGGCGATGCGCGCGGGACTGCCGGTGATCGCGAGCGACATCCCCGGATCAGGCGTCGGCCATGTCGTCGTTGATGGCGTGACCGGGTTGCTCGTCACGCCAGGGGCGGCCGACGAACTCGTCGCAGCAATCAATCAGATCGATGACCCGGCGAATCGAGCCCGCTTGGGGTCAGCGGGCAGGCAACGCTGGCAGGACCAGTTCACCCTTCAGCAGTCGGCGCAATCGATCGAGCGGATCTATCGGGACCTGACAGCCTGACATCGGCAAGCAACAAGGCAAGCAGGCTGAATACGACGGGCACGAGGTGGAGGATCAGCCGGTTCGAGCTGGTGAAGTTCTCGGCCCACGCCGAAGCGTCGGTGAAGAAGAACAGAACGAACAGGAAGCTGGCACATGCCAGCAGGAGCAGCCCGACCAGTCCCGCAGCACGTTCCGCCACAAGCACGCGCCTGCGCAGCACAACGACAAGGGGCAGAACGTACCAGAGCAAATGCCAGTTCGGCAGCGTGAACAGGACCGACAACATTTCGCTCCCGACCGGGCGCCAGTAAAGATCGAGGGTGCCAAGCAAAGGAATGTCCACTTTGGCCCAGGCCATGTGCACCCAGCCCAGGCCGATCACCGGCAACGGGAACCCGCCGAGGGCAATGCCGATGCAGGCAAGCCCGCCGACGACGGCGACAAGCATCCAGCGCCAGCGTCTCGGCAACAGGTTCAGGACGAGAATGACGGAGAAGGCCAGCAACCATACCGCCCCCTCGAGCTTGATCAGCGGCATGCAGCCCGCGAACACGAGTGCCAGCAACAGCTGGCCTGCTTCCCTGCGTTGCAGCCAGCGCAGCCAGCTCAGGACGGCCATGCCAAATACGGCGGCAAGCCACAGATCCGCGTAGCCGGCCAATGCGGCATGCGCGTCAAGCAGCGGAAGTGAAAGCAGGCCATAGGTCAGCAACATCGCGAGCCCTGGCCGGATGCCAAGCACGCGCCAATGACCGTAGCTGGCCAGACCCAGGGCACCGAGGACGCCGGTCCAGGCAGCATTGATCAGCGGTTCGTTCCAGCCTCCTGCAGCACTGGCGAACCAGATCTGGACCCAGGCCAGCAACTCCGGGTAATTCCAGACGCCTGCCGTGCGGATTTCGGTAGCGCTCGGAGCCAGCCACTGCTGCATGGATTCGTAAGGAACATGGTGACCGAGCAGGAACCAGGATTTCGGTTTGACCGCCCAGGCCGACCACGCATCCCACGGAAACGTCGGACGCAACAGGGCTTCGTCGAACAGGACATCGAGACGCAGGAATATGGCCAGCAGCAATATCCACCAGATCAATCGCCGGCCCATGTGCATCGGCGCCGGCAGGAGCGCCGGGAACACGCGTCCCCGGAACACGACTGCAGCAAGCCAGGCCAGCATCGCAATGGCCGCCAGCCATGGTGCCGCCCGCGAGAACGCATTGGCCGTATCGGAGGAAGCAACAAGGCAGGAAATCCCTGCGGCAAGGAACAAGCCAAGCAGGAACCCGCTTCCCGCTGCCCCAGCGAGTCCGCCGCGATCCCTGACGCCGCCACCGACAGCAAGACAAATGCCGGTGCCGGCGAACCACGGCAACAACCAGGCAAGGAAATAGCCGAGACTCATGGCCTGCTCCGCGTGCGCAGGACAATCAGCCGATCACGCCGATAAACGACATCACCGTGAAATGCGAGCGACCCGATTTCGAGGTTTCCCGTGTTCCTGTCGAACTTCCATCCCGGCGTGTCATACACGACGACCAGGGTGTCGTCTGGCAACGGCGCATCGGCATTCGTCGCGGTTGCCTGTACGAGCACCGCCACGTTGAGCGGCAGCAGGTGATAGACAAGACGTAGCGCGGAATAGCTTGAATTCGAATGCACGAGTATCCGCGAATTCCCGGGCAGATCGCGCAAGGCCGATTTGAGTTCGCGTGCCGTCGCGACGATGTCGGGATCGGCCGAGTGAAGCTCCTGCTCCGGCCATTCATATCCGGCGTACAGGCTTTCGGTTGCCGAGTGACGCCAGTGCAAGCCCGCATACCATTGCAGGTCGAGCACGATCCAGCCCAGCACGAACGCACAGAACGCCAACCGCAGCAACGCCGCGCCGCGTGCCCTGAGGAAAACGATCGCCCAAAGCAGCACCAAGCCGATGGCCAGGGCGAGACAGAGAACCAGCGATTGCGCGCGGGGCGTATTGGTATCGCGTCCGAGCGCATGCACCGAACGCTGGCTCCACGGCCATTGACCCAGCCAGTCGGTGCGCAATGCGGCGAGATCACCGTGCCACGAACGTGACGACAGGCTTGCGTCGACCAGCGTGAACGGCTGGAACCCCTGCATCGGCGGAACGATCTGCGGGGTCGGATATTCGGCGAACGCAATTTCCGTAATGCGTCCGTTCCATTCCGGCACCGAACCCAGGTCGAACCATGCGTCCTCGCCACCTGGCCAGGGCAGCGACACGACGCTGACGTCCTCGCTGCCCATGCGTCGAAACACGAGCGACAGTTCGAGCGTGTGCGGGAACTGCTCGAACCGGTATCGAAGGATCGGGTTCTCCGCTGCGTCGACGCCATTCAACGCTACCGACTGCAGCGCGGTCCTTTCGTCGCCAACCGCGCCGATGCGCAACCTGCCCTCGTCCTGCGCAGCGCCGCCCATGACGACACGGAATTCCGAGCCCATCCAGTTGCGATGCTGGTCCGAAAAGAACGGCGCCTGCCAACTGATTCCTGCTGCCCAGCAAAGCAATGCGCCAATACTGATCAGACAAGCCAGGCTGAACAGGAATCTCCTCATGCGGCGAGCGTCCCGAGGTGGGCCAGTTCGCTGACGGTGAATCCGGCCAGGGCGCGCGCATCGTTGTTGAATGGTCCGCGCAGACTTCCGCGCATGTGGGTGTCGATCAGGCCGGTGAACGTGGCCTGCGGCTCGAGTCCGCTCTCGGCACAACACCAGGAAAACCAGCGCGATCCTGCTGCGACATGAGCCACTTCTTCCTGCAGGATGATTTCAAGGATGTCGGCCGTGGCGTGATCGCCGACCTTGCGCAATCGCTGGATCATGCCAGGCGTCACATCAAGACCGCGCGCTTCGAGTACGCGTGGCACCAGGGCCATGCGCTGCAGGCAGGATCCCGCAGTGATGACGGCCATCTCCCACAGTCCGTTGTGCGCGTCGAAATCGCCGTAGCCATGCCCGAGCTCGCCGAGTCGACGGTTGAGCATGGCGAAATGACGGGCTTCGTCGTCGGCGACACCGACCCAATCCGCATAGTAGGCATCCGGCATGCCCCGAAACCGGTAGACAGCGTCCCAGGCCAGGTTGACCGCATTGAATTCGATATGCGCGATCGCATGGATCAGGGCCGCCCTGCCTTCAGCCGTACCGAGACCTCTCTGTGGAAGTCGGCGCGGCTCGATCAGTTGGGGCCTGCAAGGTCGACCCGGTTCATCGATCGGTTCAGCAGTCGAGTGCGCTTCAATCGGCAACCGGCCTTCACGAAAGGTCCTCGCATGGAAATGCGTCAATTCGAGCTTCCGGGCGGGATCGTCGGCACCTAGACATTGGCGCGCGGCTGTAAACAGATCGCCTGGCTGCATGAGATGGACCGATCCTCGAAAAGCCGCCGATACGGTTCGGCGGCCCCGGATTCTGCCGGATTCCGCATGTGCATGACAGCAGAGCCATCACGCAATTGGCGTTCAACCGGCCTGTCGCCGCTTGTCCTTGGCCTCATCGGATCGCGAAAACTCAAGCTGGTCGAGATAAGTCGGCTCGACGCCGGTCACGTATTCTCCGGAGAAGCATGAAGTATCGAACTCATGCAGTTTTTCGTTGCCTTCGGCAATCGATGCGATCAGATCGGACAAATCCTGATAAACCAGCCAGTCGGCGCCAAGCGCTGTTTCGATCTCTTCCTCGGTGCGTCCGTGGGCAACGAGCTCGGCAGCGGTCGGCATGTCGATGCCGTAGATGTTCGGATAGCGGACCGGCGGGGCCGCAGACGCGAAGTACACCTTGTGCGCACCGGCCTCGCGCGCCATCTGGATGATCTGCTTCGATGTCGTCCCTCGCACGATCGAGTCATCGACCAGCAGCACGTTCTTCTTGCGGAATTCCAGTCCGATCGCGTTGAGCTTGCGGCGCACGGATTTCACGCGCTCGCTCTGCCCGGGCATGATGAAGGTCCGCCCGACGTAGCGATTCTTGACGAAACCCTCGCGCATCGGCACGCCCAGCACCTGGGCCAGCGACGAGGCGGCCGTTCGCGACGTGTCGGGTATCGGTATCACTGCATCGATGCCGTGTCCGGGCTTGAGTCGCTGGATCTTGGTGGCAAGTCGCTCGCCCATGCGCAGGCGCGCCTTGTACACGGATACATCCTCGATCATCGAATCCGGCCGGGCCAGATAGACATACTCGAAGATGCATGGCGTGTGCCTGGCGGGCTCGGCGCATTGACGCGTATGCAGCACGCCGTCCGGCGAGATCAGGACGCCCTCGCCAGGCGCGACATCACGGAGCAGGCGAAAGCCGAGGATATCGAAGGCGACGGATTCCGAAGCAACGGCATACTCCTTGCCATCCGGTGTTTCGCGCTCGCCGAGAACGAGAGGACGGATGCCGTGCGGATCGCGGAATGCGAGCAATCCGTAGCCGAGCACAAGCGTCACTACCGCGTAACCACCGACACAGCGGCCATGAACTCCAGCCACGGCCTTGAAGATATTGTCGTGCGACAACGCCATGCGTTCCTGGATCTGCAACTCGTGGGCGAGAACGTTGAGCAGGAATTCGGAGTCGGAATCGGTATTGATATGGCGTCGGTCGTCCTCGAACATCTCGCGGCGCAAGGTGTCGGTATTGACCAGATTGCCGTTGTGCGCGAGCGCAATGCCATACGGCGAATTCACGTAGAGGGGCTGTGCCTCGTTGCTGCCTTCCGAGCCTGCCGTCGGGTATCGGCAATGGCCGATACCGATGTTGCCGCGCAGGCCAAGCATGTTCTCGCGCTGGAATACATCCTGGACCAGACCATTGCCCTTGTGCAGGCGCAGGCGCGATCCATCGACGGTTGCGATGCCTGCGGCATCCTGGCCGCGATGCTGCAATACGGTCAGGGCGTCGTAGAGCGCGGACGCGACTTCGGACTTGCCGACGACTCCAATGATTCCGCACATGATTCAGTTCACCGCGTAGAAGAAGGTTTTGGATCTTGCGCAACCGGCGCAGCCGGATTCAGAACGCCATCTGCAGCCGATGGCAGCGCGACGATCGCCGGCTCAAGGTAACGCGCCACATTTTCCGGCAGATACGAGGTAACCAGATGCGCGCCACGGTCGAAGGTCGGCAGGAGTCGTGACGACTGCCACCAGTCATCACGGACCACCGGCGTGAATCGCATCAGGATTACCAGCAACACAACCAACGCAGCACCGCGCACGACGCCGAACACCATGCCAAGCAGACGATCGGTACCCGATAGGCCACTGCCATTGACCAGCTTGCGCAGCAGATAGCTCACGATTGCACCGGCAATCAGCACGCCGATGAAACAGAGGGCGTAGCCCAGCAATACACGGACGGACGGCACCGAGATGCTGGCGGAAAACCGGTCTGCAAGGGCTGGACCAAACAGCCAGGCGACCCAGAAAGCCAGAACCCAGCAAACCAGGGCCATGACCTCACCGACAAAACCTCGCCACAATCCGACAAGTATGGACAGGGCAAGCGTCGCAATGATCGCGTAGTCGAACCAGTTCATGGTTCCGCCATCACGGCTGGCTGACGACCAGACCGTCCAGTTTCATCTTCTCCTTGATGCGATCGCGCAGCTTTTCAGCATTGCCGCGATCGACTTCGGGGCCGACGCGCACGCGCCAAAGAGTCTGGTTTTCCGCGCTGAACTTGTCGACAAACCCCGCAAAACCGCCCGTCTGCAGGCGAGCACGCAACTTGTTTGCATCTTCTGCAGTGGTGAATGCACCGAGTTGCACCGCCCAACCGCCGACGCGCGTGGCAGGAACAGGGCTCGCAGGCACATCCGCCTTGGCATCCTCGGCCAGCCCGATGACGCTGCCGGGCACATCGCTGCGGATCTGCTTGATGCGAATGCGCGCTGCCTCGGCTTCGGCGCGATCAGCAAATGGACCGACTCGCACGCGCTGTGCCGACTTTCCCTTGAACTCGGCCGTCTCCGCGAATGCTGGAAATCCGCTGCGCTTGAGTGTCGCCACCAGTTCGTCCGCATTCTTCGACTCGGCATACACGCCGAGATGTACGAGGAAACTGCCCTTGGCCGCCTTTCCGGCATCCAGTTGTTCCGGGGTCGCGGGCCTGGGCGCCTCTTTCGGAACTTCGCTTGAAGCGGGAGGAGCTGCCTCGGCAGCGACCGGCGGCTTGATCGTTTCAGGCAGTGCATCGACGCGCGGCGCAACCTTGGTATCGACTGTCGCCACGGGTTCGGGCGTGACGACGACCGGGGCCGCTTGCTTGCCAGGATCCTGACTGGTCGCGTCCACGGGCATCACCCGGGTCTCGAATTCCCGATCGGGAAGCGGTGGAATTTCCATGTCGACCGTTGCCGACTCGCGCTTCGGTCCGCTGCCACTGAACAGCATCGGCACAAAGATGATCGCCAGTGCAATAAGCACCACGGCTCCAAGAAGGCGTTGTTTCAAGGCGGGTTCCATGGGAATCGGCGCACGGAGAAGACCCGGCGATTATACCAACCGATTGCACACAACGCGGCTTCTCATCCTTCGCCGGAATTCAAGCCTGCCACATGGCCGCGAGCGGCCCGAATCCTGCGCAATGGCTGCTGACCACCGAATCAACTTTCCTGCGTGGCGAAAGCAGGAAGCCTCATGGCGACCGAGAGCGCCGTCGACGCGACAAGAAATGAACCGAACGCAAGCACCCGATCGCCCGGTTGCGCCGTCGCCAATGCCGCATCGAGCGCCGATTCGACCGAGTCGTGGATGCCGGCGACAGCCGGGTCTCCTGCTGCACTGACACGCCGCATCAATTCTTCACGATCCAGCCCGCGTGGACTCACGTCGGCCAGGGAGGCCAATCGCCACGCCGAGACCAAACCAAGCAATGGCGCAACGATCCGCTGGACGTCCTTGTCGGCCAATGCCCCGAACACTGCAATGGTTCGACCACTCGGCGGGTTTGCGCCCAGCCATTCAGCCAGCACGGCGGCGGCCTGGGGATTGTGCGCGACATCGACGACCAGCTCGGGCGGACCCGAAAAGCGCTGCAGGCGTGCGCGCACACGGGCATCGACCACGCCATGCGCGATCGATGCCGGCGTCCAGCCGATGCGATCACGCAGCGCATGCAGGGCCGCGATCGCAGCGGCGGCATTGGCGAACTGGCACGAAGCCGCCAGGGTTGGCAAAGGCAGGACCAGTCGCTCGGACCCTGATTGCCATGTCCAGTCCGTCTCGCGACGTGCGTACCGATAATCCATCCCGGCCGCGACCATGCGCGCCCCGATTCGTCGTGCTTCCGAGGACAGGCTCGCCGGAGGCTGCGCCTCGCCGATGATCGCGGGGCGATCTGCGCGGAAAATGCCGGCTTTCTCGCGCGCGATCGATTCACGATCATTGCCGAGCCAATCCTGGTGATCGAGGTCGACCGTGGTCACGATCATCGCATCCGCATCGATCAGGTTGACCGCATCGAGGCGTCCGCCGAGACCGACTTCCAGAAGGGCGACATCGAGGTCCTGTTCGGAAAACAGCAGGATCGCCGCAAGCGTGCCGAACTCGAAATAGGTGAGCGCGATCTCGCGACGCACCGATTCGATGCGCGCAAACGCGGCAATCAGGGGCGCATCGTCGGCATCGACCCCCGCAATGCGCACGCGTTCGTTGTAGCGCAGCAGATGCGGCGAAGTGAACGCACCCACGCGCAATCCGGCGTCAGCAAGCATCGCCTCGAGAAATGCGACCGTCGATCCCTTGCCGTTCGTGCCTCCCACGGTGATGACGGTGCGCCCAGGCCGCGGCGATCCCAGGCGCATCCAGACCTCGCGCACGCGCTCAAGACCGAGCTCGATCTCGCGCGGGTGGACGCGCAACTGCCATGCAAGCCAATCATCGAGCGTCAGCAACGGGGTCTGATTCGGCGACATGGCCTGATCTTCGAGGGACTCAGCGCATCAGGATGCGGCGCGGCTTGAACGGCAAGCGTCCGCGCCAGTACTGGATGATCAGGTAACCGGCAGCCATGCCGCCCAGATGGGCGAAATGCGCCACGCCCTCCTGACTTCCGGTGACACCCAGAAAGAGCTCGATCAAGCCATAGCCGGTGACGAAGACCCAGGCCGGCATCGGAATCGGCGGAAACAGCAGCATGATGCGCTGGTGCGGAAACATCATGCCGAACGCCAGCAAGAGGCCGAATACACCGCCCGAGGCGCCGAGCGTCGGATAGTAATCGCCGGTGATCAGATGGATGACCATCAACTGCGCGATCGCCGCACCGACCACGCAGGCCAGGTAGTAGAACGCGAACGGTCGCGAGCCGAACAGGTTCTCGATGGCCCCGCCGAACATCCACAGCGCGAGCATGTTGAACAGCAGGTGATCCCATCCGCCGTGCAGGAATCCATAGGTGACGAGTTGCCAGATCTCGAAGCCGATCGATCCGCCTTGCTGCAGGTCGATCGAGCCGAGCGGCCACAGCGCGAAATAGATCAGCATCGGATCCGGAAACACCTGCTGCAGCAGGAAGATGGCCACGTTGGCGATCAGCAATGTGCGCGTGACGGGAGGAAAATCGATCGGCATCCGGAATCCTGGCAGGCACGCGTGGGTGGCGGTGGACGGCAAGTTGAACCCCGCAGATCGAGTCCAATGCGCGGGGTTTCAACCGTTGTCGACAACTCAATCCGCTTCCGGGGGCGCCCAAAGTCCGGCATCGAGATCGCGCTGCCAGCCAAATCTGCGCAAGTCGACGCGATTGCCCGCGACAAGCACTCCTTCGGCCTTGAGTCGACGCTTCTGTTCGAGGAAATCCCTGCTGCGCGGTACAAATGCCAGCCGTCCATCCGCACGCAACACGCGGTGCCATGGCAGCTTCGCCTCGTCACCCGCTTCACGCAGCACGCGCCCGACCAGGCGTGCGCGCCGGGGCAGGCCTGCACGCGCGGCGATCTCGCCGTAACTTGCAACGTGTCCGCGCGGGATGGCAAGTATGGCCTTGCGAATTGTCTGGTGCTCGGGCTTCAGGGCGGTTTGTGCTGACTTCATGATTGGCTCAAGCTAGCATGAGCGACAGCTGATCCAAGGAGAATATCGTGCAGAGTTTTGAACAGATCCGCTCGCATGCCGGCAACCTGCACGCCTTGCGCACAAATGATCCCTACCTGATCAGTTTTGACCTGACCTTGGCACATGGCCGCCATCAAGGCATCTACCTCGCCGAAATGGAGGGTGATGACGGGCTCAAGTATCTGCGCGTCTCCACTCCGATAGGTCCTGCCACCGGTGTCGATGCAACACGTTGCATGCGCTTCAACTGGGAGCAGCGTACCGGCTATCTGGCGATCAGCGACCTCGATGGATCGCCCTATCTTCACCTGATTGAAAACCGCCCCTATCAGCTGCTCCAGGCCAATGAGCTGGACCGCCTGATCAAGGAACTTGGCCAGCTCGGAGATCGCCTCGAACAGGCATTGTCGACCGGCGGCGACGCGTTCTGACGGGATTTTCGGGAGCGCCTTTGCGCCGCAATCCTTCTTCCAATCCGGACAAGCTTTTGCCCGTGAACGGGCTCCTGCCACACAGCGCTTACTGTCGTGGAGCTTCAGCCGCGATCAGGCCAGATTCAGCGCCTGCAAGGCGCGCACCATCAGCCACGCCAGCAGGGCAGTGACCGGGATCGTCAGCAGCCAGGCCCAGACCATGCGCTCGACGACCGTCCACTTGATCGCCGAAAAGCGTTTCGCGGCGCCGACGCCCATGATCGCCGACGAAATATTGTGGGTCGTCGAGACCGGAATACCGAAATGCGAAGCCGCCAGGATCACGCTGGCGGAGGCCGTTTCCGCCGCAAACCCGTTGACCGGGTGCAGCTTGACCAGCTTGTGGCCAAGCGTGCGGATGATGCGCCAGCCGCCCGCCGCCGTGCCGGCCGCCATCGTGATCGCGCAGACAATCTTGATCCAGGTCGCGATCGTGAACTGCCGATCGGGATCTTCGTGGATCTGCAGGAACGACAGCCAGCCTGGAAGATCGTCGAGGGCGCCGCTGGAGGTTGCTCCGACCAGGGCGAGCGCAATGATGCCCATTGTCTTCTGGGCGTCGTTCATGCCGTGCGACAGGCCCATCGCGCTGGCGGAAAAGATCTGGGCCTTGCTGAAGAAACCGTTGAGCACGCGCGGGCGCGACAGCTTCTGCAGACGGCCGGAACGTGACGAGAGCAAGCTCACGAAGGCGAAGATGGCTCCCATGATGAGGAATCCGAGCACGAATCCGAGCAACGGCGAACTGAACATCGGCAGCACCACTTTCGGCAGCAATCCCTTGCCCTGCCAGAAATGGTCGCCACCCTGCCACCAGATGATCGCGTCCCAGTTGTCGTGCGCGGCTGCCAGCGCAGCGCCGCAAAGGCCTCCGACCAGGGCATGCGAGGAACTCGAAGGCAGTCCCCACCACCAGGTGATCAGGTCCCACACCACCGCGCCGAGCAGCGCGCATATCAATACCTGAGGTGTTATCGCGACGACGCCCGAATCGACCAGTCCGGATGCGATCGTCTTGGCAACGGCGGTACCCCATAGTGCGCCGACAAGATTGGTGCATGCGGCAAGCAGTACGGCCTGTGCCGGGCTCAATACCTTCGTCGCGACAACCGTGGCGATCGAATTTGCGGTGTCGTGGAAACCGTTGATGTACTCGAAAACGAGCGCAACAGCGATGACCAGCAGGACCAGGCTCAAGGTCACGTCGGATTCCTCGGCAGTCTGGTCAGGAGTTCTTCAATGCAACCTGATACACCACATTGCCGGCATCGCGACACCGATCAATGGCTTTTTCGAGCAGTTCGAAAAGATCCTTGCGCACCATCAGCATCGCCGCATCGGCCTGTTTCGAGAAGAGGTCGCCATAGAGCACGAGCAGCAGGCGATCGGCTTCCGATTCGATCGACTGCATGCGCTCGTTCAGGCCATGCATGACATCGAGTTTCATGCCTCCCCTGAGCTGCCCGACCATCTCCACGATGACTTCACAGGCACGCTCGAGCATCGCGGCCTGCGAGCTGTAGTCGATATCCGCAAGTCGATCGGAGAACAAGGCGTGGCGCTCGGCGAACTTCTCGACCGTCTTCGGGATCTTGTACAAGGCGCCGGCCAGCGCCTCGATGTCTTCGCGCTCAAGCGCGGTGACGAACGTGTTGACCAGTTCCTGGTTGATTTGCGCGAAAAGATCCTTCTCTCGCTTGCGCGCAACGCGGAACTTGTCGAGCGCCGGAATTTCGAGCTCGTCGGCAAGCATCGCTCCGAGGGCTCTCGCACTGAGCAAGGCGGCTTCGGCGCTGGCTTCAAGCAAGCCGTAGAACTTGTCACCCTTGCCGAAAATGGTTTGCAACGAGAACATGGACGCCGCTCCGATACGATTGAGCAATGCCGCGAGTGCTCGGATTGCGACGTCGGTCGCGAGCTGGCGGACAGCGAATATTACCGTATTGTTGCGGCACGGAATCCTTGTAGAGCGCAAATGCTCCGAAGTCGGCCCTAGTCGCCGCGAGCGAGACGCGCCATTCGCTGGGCATCGGCAAGTATGCCGCGCAGCACGCGGAGCTCACGCTGATCAAGCGAAGCCCTCAGGAACAGACGGCGAAGGCGCTGCATGATGGTCCGCTCGGATCGACCTTTGTGAAAATCGATGTCACGCAGCGTGCTTGCCAGATGCTCGAAGAACCCCTCGAGTTCGACGCTGGATGCCGGGATATCGCGATTGGATGGGCGCGCTGGCGCATCCGACAGCACGGCCATGCGCATCTCGTAGGCGATCACCTGTACCGCCTGGGAAAGGTTGAGCGAGGAATAGGACGGATCGCTGGGAATGTGCACGGCGGCATGGCACAGCTTGATCTCGTCATTGCTCAGGCCAGAGCGTTCGTTACCGAAGACGAACGCCACTTCGCAACCTGCCGTGATCGCATCGAGGGCGCGAGCGGCCGCGACGCGCGGCGACCATTCCTCCAATGCCACGCCGCGAAGCCTGGCCGTCGCACCGATCACAAGGCTGCAATCGGCGATGGCTTCGGGCAGATCGTTGGTGCAGATCGCCGCCTCGAGCACATCATCGGCGCCAGCGGCCAGCACATGCGCGTCGATATGCGGAAACTGCTCCGGCGACACCAGCGACAGCCGCCGCAGGCCCATGGTCCGTATCGCCCGGGCCGCGCTGCCGATGTTTCCCGGGTGCGAGGTATGGGAGAGCACGAAACGCAGCTTGCGCAGCACTTCGTCGGCGAGTACCGCCTGATTCATTGATATTTCCCTCCGATTTGGCGGCCTGTCGGCGGATTTGGTAATCTTCCGCGCCGCGCGCGACCTGATCGTGATCGCATTGCTCTTTTTCAGTCCACTTCCGATGGAACCAACATGCCTAGACCCGCGGTAAACGTGGCGGTGCGCGCTGCGCGCGCCGCAGGCCAGATCATCCTTCGCTACATGAATCGCCTTGAAGGCCTGGCGGTTGTCGAAAAGCAACGCATGGATTTCGCCTCGGAAGTCGACCGCGCCGCCGAGGCCGAGATCATACGCGAGCTGAAACGGGCTTTTCCCGCTCATGCGATTCTTGCCGAGGAATCAGGCGCCCAAGGCAAGGGCAAGCATGTCTGGGTCATCGATCCACTGGATGGCACGCACAACTACCTGCGCGGCTTCCCTCATTTCTGCGTATCGATCGGCATGCTGGAAAACGGTGAGCCGATGCATGCCGTCGTCTACGACCCGCTGCGTGACGAGTTGTTTACGGCGAGCCGAGGCGATGGAGCCTATCTCAATGATCGGCGCATCCGCGTGAGTCCCCGGACGGAACTCGGTGGCGCCTTGCTCGCGACCGGATTCCCGTATCGCCAGCGTGCCCACCTCGATCCCCAGCTGGACATGACGCGCGCGCTGCTCGCTGACGCCGAAGACATCCGGCGCACCGGGTCCGCGGCGCTTGACCTGGCATACGTCGCCAACGGGCGCCTCGATGGTTACTTCGAGATCGGATTGAAACCCTGGGACATGGCAGCAGGTTGCCTGCTCGTGCGCGAGGCTGGCGGCCGCTATTGCGACTTCGTCGGGCGCGACGGCATCCCCGACACCGGAAACCTCGTCGCCGGCGGCCTGAAAGTCGTCGAAGGCATGGTCAAGGCGATTGCGCCGCAGCTGACGCCTGCGCTCTCGCGCTGAACTTGTTCCTGGCGCCACTGAGCAACGCATAAAAAAAGCCCGGCTTGCGCCGGGCTTTTCTTGTCACTGGAAGAAGTGACGTCTGACTGCTTACTGGTTACCGACCGAAAGCTCGGTGCGACGATTGCGTGCGCGGCCTTCCTTGGTGTCGTTCGTGTCGATCGGCTTGCTCTCACCGAAGCCGACAACGCCAGTGATCTGGCTGGCGCTGACGCCATGCGAGGTCAGGTAGTTGTAGACGATCTGGGCGCGACGCTCGGAAAGCTTCTGGTTGTACTCGTCGCTACCGATCGAGTCGGTATGGCCGTCGAGCTCAACGCGGACGTTCGGGTTGCGCGTCAGGACGTCAACCGCCTGATCGAGGATCGCAATCGAATCCGCCGTCGGTTCCTGCAGGGTCGGCGAGATATCCGACTCGCTCGAACGCGGACGATCGAACTTGAAGTTGACACCACGCAGATCGATGACCACCGACGTATCAGCCGGCGTTTCCGGAGCCGCTTCCGGCGGCGACGGCGGCGGCGGCGCCGCTGCAGCTTCCGGCTCGACCGGCGCGCTGCCACCAAAACCGATCGTCAGACCGATCGAGGCGATGCCGTCGACGTAGTGGTTGTGGTCTTCAGCACCCGGGAACTGCCCACGCAGGCTGTTGTTGTCGTGGTCATAACGGGCAGCAAGCTCGCCACGCAGGGCGATGCGGTCGTTGAAGTTGTACTGGACGCCACCACCGACCGTAGCCATCGGATCCCAACCATCATTCTGCACGGTGCCCGAATAGGCTGCGTGATGAAGGAAGCCGAGACCACCCAACACGTACGGACGCCAGACCGAACCCTGTTCGCCGAAGAACCAGCGACCGGTCACGCCGACGCTGGCGCTTTCCCACTCACGACCAGAGCGGAACGAGCTGTTCTTGAAATCCGCGTCATTGATGGCGTATTCCGCATCGACGGAAAAATTCGGGTTGACCCACCAGCCGATGCCGAGGCCCGTATACAAAGAAGAATCCGTGTCACGGTTGCTGTCGGAAAAGACGACACCGACGCGTGGAGCGATGTACCAGCTTCCATCCTGCGCGTGGGCAACGGAAACGCCTCCACCGATCATGGCGACAGCGATCAGCGCACTCAATGCCTTGTGTTTCATCATTGCAGATTCCTCATTTTTGTTAGATCCAGACTCGACCGACATGGTGCCACCCAAGAAGCCGGCACCCGGTTGACCGACATGATACGACGATTCACGGATTGGCGAACAGGATATTAACAATCAATTCGCCACCCTGTCTGAACGTGAAATTTCAATGCATTTTCTTTAAATTCAACAAGTTAGGCTGATTGAATCATGAATGCCGCGTTAAGCGCGGTCGCGTCACATCGCAAACAAATTCAAAAGATGATGGATCGGCATCGCTTCGAAGGTCGATGGATCCTTGCTCGCGGCGAGGATCCGGGCAACGTTGGGCGCAGGCAATTGCGCAGTCACGGCCGCCTCGAACTTCCTGAGCAACACCGGAATGCCCTCGTCGCGACGCCTGCGATGGCCGATCGGATAGTCGATCGAGACCTTCGACGTGGCGCTGCCATCCTTGAAGAAAACCTGCAGTGAATTGCCGATATAACGCTTGTCGGGATCGAAATAGTCCCTGGTGAACCCGGGGTTCTCCTTCACATTCATTTTTGCGCGCAGTGCATCGATGCGGGCATCTGCGGCGACGTCGTCATTGTAGTCGTCCGCAACGAGGCGACCGAAGATCAGCGGCACGGCGACCATGTACTGGATGCAGTGGTCGCGATCGGCGTAATTGGCCAGGGGTCCGGTCTTGTCGATGATGCGCACGCCGGCTTCCTGGGTCTCGATCTCGATGCGCTCGATATCCTCGAGCCGCGCGGAAACCTCGGCATGCAGTTGCATCGCGCATTCGACCGCGGTCTGGGCGTGGAACTCGGCCGGAAAGCTGATCTTGAACAGGACGTTCTCCATCACATAGCTGCCGAACGGGCGCTCGAACTCGAATTCCCGGCCCTTGAACGCGATGTCATAGAAGCCCCAGGTTTTTGCCGAGAGCGCCGACGGATAACCGACGACGTTCTTGTCGACAGCGTTGAGGGCATGCGTCACGGCGCGCCGACAGGCATCGCCGGCCGCCCAGCTCTTGCGTGGTCCCGTGTTCGGTGCGTGTCGGTAGGTCCGCAGGACGCCGTTGTCGATCCAGCTATGCGAGATGGCATTGATGATCTGTTCGCGGCTGCCACCGAGCATGGCGGTAGCGACCGCCGTCGATGCAAGGCGAACCAGGATGACGTGGTCAAGTCCGACCCGGTTGAAGCTGTTCTTGAGCGCATAGCAGCCCTGGATCTCGTGGGCCTTGATTGCCCAGGTCAGGACGTCGCGAACGGTCAGCGGAGTGCCGCCTTCCCGCTCCGCCTTGCGCGAGAGGTAATCGGCAACCGCCAGGATCGCACCGAGATTGTCGGAAGGATGGCCCCATTCCGCAGCCAGCCAGGTATCGTTGAAGTCGAGCCAGCGGATCTGCGTGCCAATGGCGAATGCTGCCTGCACCGGATCGAGTTCGTGACTCGTTCCGGGGACACGCACGCCGCCAGGAAGCACGGCGCCTGGCACGATCGGCCCAAGATGCTTGACGCAATCGGGGAACTTCATTGCAAGCATCGAGGTAGCCAGCGAGTCGAGCAACATGTAGCGCGCCGTGTCGTAGGCTTCCTGCGAGTCGATGACGTAGTCGGCCACATAGTTGGCGATGTCGACCATCGGCTGGTCGGGATCCGGCCGTACGGCCGAGCGGATGTCATGTCCGGACATGAAGGATTTCCAGTGGAAAGAAGAGGGATCGCCGAACCATCGGGACGGGTTCGCGAAACACCCTATTGTGCCAGATGCCCCGGATTCCTACCTCCCGAATGACACCGGCTCGCGCCGTTTCGAGGCGCGGACCGGAACCTGACCTGGCATCACGCAGAATCGATGCCCACAGCACGACTTGCCGACTCGGTGACTTGCAGGCATCTTGAACGATCGTTTGAATCGGGGGAGGCCGATGGAATATCCGCACCTGTTTGCTGCACTCGACCTGGGTTTCACATCCCTGCCCAATCGCGTATTGATGGGCTCGATGCATACCGGGCTGGAAGATCGCTCGAGCAATTTCGACAAGCTCGCCGCGTATTTTTCGGAACGCGCCAAAGGCGGCGTGGGGCTGATGGTCACGGGGGGTATTGCCCCGAACATCGAAGGCTGGCTGAAACCGTTCGACGGACGCCTGTCGATGCCCTGGCACGTCGCACGACATCGCAGGATCACGGCTGCGACGCACGCCGAAGGCGGGCGCATCTGCATGCAGATCCTGCACGGTGGGCGCTATTCCTATCATCCGCTTTCGGTGGGCGCATCGACGATCAAGTCGCCGATCACGCCATTCAAGCCGCGCGCGCTGTCGAGTCGTGGAGTCGAGCGCACGATCAACGACTTCGTCGGCTGCGCGAAACTGGCCCAGGACGCCGCTTATGACGGCATCGAAATCATGGGTTCCGAGGGCTACCTGATCAATCAGTTCGTTGCAGCGCGCACCAACACGCGCAATGACGAATGGGGTGGCAGCGCCGAAAAGCGCATGCGCTTCCCGATCGAGATCGTGCGGCGGACGCGAGAGGCAGTTGGCAGGAACTTCATCATCATCTATCGCCTGTCAATGCTCGACCTCGTCGACAACGCACAAAGCTGGAATGAAGTCGTGCAACTTGCCAGAGGAGTCGAGGCCGCTGGCGCATCGATCATCAACACCGGCATCGGCTGGCACGAAGCCCGCGTGCCGACAATCGTGACCTCGGTTCCACGCGCCGCATTTGTTGCCGTGACGCGCAAGCTCAAGGGCGAAGTCGGCCTGCCGCTGATCACGACCAATCGCATCAACATGCCTGCCGTCGCCGAGCAGATCCTCGCCCGTGGCGACGCCGACATGGTATCGATGGCTCGCCCCCTGCTGGCTGATGCGGAATGGGTGAACAAGGCACGCAACGGCAGAACCGACCGCATCAATACCTGCATTGCCTGCAACCAGGCTTGCCTCGATCACGTTTTCCAGAACAGGCAAGCGACCTGTCTGGTCAATCCAAGGGCCTGCCAGGAAACCGAGCTGGTCATCCGGCCGGCGCCCGAACGCAAACGCTACGCGGTCATTGGTGCCGGCCCGGCCGGCCTCGCCGCGGCGACGACCCTCGGCGAACGCGGTCATGCCGTCACCCTGTTCGAACACGCCGGCGCGATCGGCGGTCAGTTCAACATGGCCAAACGCATCCCGGGCAAGGAGGAATTCCAGGAGACCCTGCGTTACTTCGGCCATCGCCTCGCCGACACCGGCGTCGAGCTGCGTCTCGGCGTTCGCGCCGATGCGGCCGTGCTGAAGAGCGGCGGCTACGATGCAGTCGTTGTCGCGACCGGCGTCACCCCACGTTCGCCGCGTTTTCCGGGCAGCGACCATCCGCGCGTGCTGAGCTATATCGATGTGCTGCGCGACCAGAAGCCAGTCGGCTTGCGGGTCGCGATCATCGGTGCAGGCGGCATCGGTTTCGACGTTGCCGAATACCTCGTCGAGAACGCGCCGTCGCCGACGACCGATATCGGGCGCTGGACACGGGAATGGGGCGTCGACCTGACCATCGAACACCGCGGCGGGCTTGTAGCGCCGGCCCCCGAGCCTCCCGCGCGCCGAGTCGTCCTGCTGCAAAGAACCGAAGGCCGGCTCGGAGCGCGCCTGAACAAGACGTCCGGCTGGGTTCACCGTGCCACGCTCAAGGCGAAAAAGGTCGAGATGATCGGCGGGGTCAGTTATGACCGCTTCGATGATTCCGGCTTGCACGTCAGCATCGCCGGCATCCCGCGCACGCTCGAGGTGGACAACGTGATCGTCTGTGCCGGACAGGTACCCAACCGCAGTCTGGCGGACGAGCTGATCGCTGCCGGCATCGTGACCCATGTCATTGGAGGCGCCGATGTGGCCGCCGAACTCGATGCCAAGCGGGCGATTGCCCAGGGAACGCGGCTCGCCTCGACGCTTTGACGCCCAGCGCCGCATTCAACGCGGCCCGCGGCTCCGAGCCGGACGTTGCCGAGTCTGCACCACGCCCTGACGAACCGTCGACTGGTTCGCACTCCGCTGTGCGAGCATGTCTCTTTTCAGCACGGAATTGCGTACTAGGATCGATCGATCAAACGGGAGCAAAGCCATGTCCAGCATGTCGCGAGTATCAAGACCCACTTCAAGCCTGATCGCGATCTGCACGATCATGCTCAGCGCCGTCAGCGCGGAGGCGGCGGTCGGAACCTGGAGCACGGCCGGACCTTACGGCGGATCCGACAATGTGCTCCTCGTTTACGAGGCGGGGCCGAGCACCCTGTTCGCCGCCGGGCGCGGTGGTCTGTTCCGCAGCCTCAGCAGCGGCAACGCCTGGCAAAGGATCGAGGTTGGCTTGCCGGAATCGTATTCCACGCAGAACCTCGTCGCCGCAACCAGTACGCCGGTCCTCTATCTGTCCACGTACCACCAGTTGTTCCGGTCAGGAAACGGAGGAGATCTCTGGGTGCCCATTGGATCGCCGACCCCTGCGGGCAATTCCATCAGTGATATCTCGCTGCGGCGCGCGACCAGCAACAGCATCGCGATCGCCGCCACGAATGGCGCCTACGTTTCCACCAACGGCGGCAGCACCTGGACCGGGCCGGGCGCATCGGGAACCAGCGCCTACTTCAGCAAGATCCTGTTCGCTGCCGACGGATCCCTCTATCTCGGTGTCGACTACGCGGATCCAGCCAATTTCGGTGGAGCAATCCTGCTGAAGAGCACGGATGGAGGAGCGAGCTGGCTACCCCTGCCGAACCAGCCTCCAGGCCTGTTCGGTGTAAGCGTTCTGGTGGCTTCACCCGCCGATCCACAGCGACTTTATCTCAGCGACGGCGGGATTGTCGTGACCAGTGGCAACGGGGGCGCAACCTGGAGTTCGCTGAGCCTGCCGACGGCTGGCGCCGGATGCGGAGTAGTCCAGACCATTTCACCGCACCCGACCAATGCACTCTCCGTCTTTGTCGGATGCCGCAACAACGGGGTGAGCTTCGCCGCAGATGCAAGCGCGCCCGTGTGGACTACCTGGACCACCGCCAACGGCCTCAGCTCGAACGGCACCGATCCGGTTCAAGCCAGCGCCATCGCAGTACATCCAGGGTTTCCGGCAACTGGCACGCTGTGGACCGGCACGTTCGACGGTGGTCTGTTCAGGTCAACCAACGGTGGTACGACCTGGAGCACCATCAATAGCGGTTTCGAGTCGGTCAACATCCGCGCGCTCGCCCCGCATCCAGTCGATGTCAATCCGTCGGGCGCCGTTGTGTTGGCTGGATACGGCGACTCCTTCACGACGACGACACCGATCTACAAGTCATCCAATGGTGGCACGAACTGGCTGACGTCCATGACCGGCCTCAATGCCGAACAGATCCGCTCGATCACGATCGATCCCACCACCGTCGACAACGACCAGTTCACGAGCGAGAACTTCACCGTGTATGCGGCGGGAAGGTCCGAGCGCATCCCGACGCTGGCGAGCAAGGACGGCGGCATCTACAAGAGCACGGATGCCGGCAACACGTGGACGACGATCGATAACGGGATTGCGCTGGTGAACGGCGTGCGCGACATGGGAACAGTCCGCAGCATCGCGGCCGATCCGCGTTCATGCGCCGCGCCACCGGCCAGTGGTCCGTGTCCGATCGGAAGTGGTCCTCTGCAGACCCTGTTCGCGGCGGGTGCGGGACGCCCGAATTTCAGCGCGCCGGGCCTGCCGAACCTCTCGTCGCGGATCTACAAGAGCACGAACGCCGGCGCACTGTGGACCGCATCCGAGAGCGGATTGCCCCTGCCACAGGATCTCGGTCCGGCTGGCGCGGGCAATTTTGCGTTGATGGGCGGCATCGTCCCTCTCGTGTTCGATCCTTCCAATACGCAGACGATCTACATCGGCAGCTTTCTTTCCTGGAATAGCACAGCGGTCGGGGCAACCGAGCCCACCCTGGCCAACGGGGTTTTCAAATCGACCAATGGCGGCGCGAGCTGGACGCATGCGAGCAACGGGCTGCCTCACGTGCTCTCGCCGGCCAGCTCCCAATACGACGTGCTCGCGCTTGCGATCAACCCTGCCAATCCGCAGGTCCTGTACGCGGGTGTCATCAACTTCTACTCGTCGACTGTTGCGGGGCGTGTCTTCAAGACCATCGACGGCGGCGCCAACTGGTTTGAGTCGAGTACCGGAATTGCCGGCCAGGATGTGCGCGCGCTGTATCTGGATCCGATGGATCCCACCGGCGAAACGCTTTACGCGGGGACCGGCGGCGACGGTGCCAATCCAGGCGGTGTCTACGTAACGACGAATGGCGGAGCGAACTGGAATTCGCTGAGCATCGGCCTGCCCGCCGATGCAGTCACCGCGCTGGCCATGCCGGCACGCAGCGTCGGCTCTGCTCCCAGGATCCTTGTCGGTACGAATGCGGGCGTCTGGGACTACACAGGCGCACCGGATCCGGATTCCGACGGATCTCCGTCGCCCGTCGAGAACAGCGTCCTTGCGGGTGACGGGAACGCGGATGGAACTCCCGACGCGAGCCAGGCCACGGTGGCCTCGCTGTCGGGACCGGGCAGCGCGATTGCCGCAACCACGCAAAGTCCACAAGGTTCGATTGTCCAGGTAACCGTCGCGATCGTCCCGGAAAACGGCGGCTGCACCCAGCTCAATGACAGCACGACGCTGCTGGCCGACCTGTACCCACCCGACCCGATTGGCGCGTTGGGCAGCCACGCACCGTGGGGACTGGTCAGCTTCTCGTTGCCTGGCTGCAGCCATGCCAGGGTGCGCGTGACCTTCCACGGCGCCAACTTCACTGCGGCTTCGAAATGGAGAAACTACGGTCCACGCATTCCGGGAGACGCGACGTCGTTCGGCTGGTATTCGTTCACCGGCGCCCAGCGCATCAATGCCCAGACCTGGGAACTGTCGATCGATGCGAGTCGACAGGGCAACTACCGCAATGACGGCGACAACATCCTCTTCGTCGGCGGACCCGGCGAGCTTCCGGACCTGATCTTCGACAACGGCATCGAATGACGAAGACCCGACGCCCCTGCACGACATGCAGGGGCGTCGGGGATTAGCCCGCTCGATCGAATCAAGGCAAGCGCCGGCGCAACACTGCTGTTTCGGGAACATGCAGAAATCCGCGAGGGTGTACGGACCCGCCGCGACCTCGAATCATCCGCAGCGCGGACTTGAAATCGAGGCACACTGGAGCCACGCTCCGAGACCCACTTCTCTGAGGACCCTCCCGATGAAGCTCTACTACCTGCCGGGCGCGTGTTCACTGGCCGACCATATCGTTCTCGAATGGATCGGCAAGCCGTACGAGGCCGCTGCCGTGCCACGCGAACAGCTCAAGAAAGAATTCCTCAAGATCAACCCGAACGGTGCGGTACCCGCGCTCGATGTCGATGGCTGGATCCTTACCCAGAACGTCGCGATCCTCAACTACCTGGCAGACTCGAATCCGCAAAGCGGGCTTGGTGGCGATGGTTCGCCGCGCAGTCGCGCGGAAATCAATCGCTGGCTCACCTTCGCCAATGCCGACGTGCATCCGAGTTTTGGCCCGTTGTTCGGGTCGACGGCTTATCTTGAAGACACGACGGTGATCGACAGGACCAGGGACGCTGCAAAAATGAAACTGCGCGGCCTGTTTGAAAAGGCGGACGACCGGCTCAAGGGACGCGATTGGCTGGCGGATTCACGCTCGATCGCCGATCCGTATCTCTATGTCACCCTGCGCTGGGCGCGGAAATTCGGCGTCGATCTGGCAGGCCTGCAGGAACTTGCCCGGTTCTTCGATCGAATCGAGGCTGATCCGGCCGTGCAAAAAGTGCTCAGGGACGAAGGCATCGCCTGATACAGCAAATGACCGATGAAATGCGAAAAGGCCGCGTATTGCGCGGCCTTTTCATTTCTGCAATCACGATCAGCGCTTGTCGATCGGGACGAATTCGAGATCCTCCGGACCGGTGTAGTTCGCGCTCGGGCGGATGATCTTGCCGTCGATGCGCTGCTCGATCACATGTGCGCTCCAGCCAGCGGTGCGCGAGATCACGAACAGCGGCGTGAACATCGCCGTCGGCACGCCCATCATGTGATAGCTCACCGCGCTGAACCAGTCGAGGTTCGGGAACATCTTCTTGATCTCCCACATCGTCGATTCGAGCCGCTCGGCGATATCGAACATCTTCGTGTTGCCCTGCTCGGCGGAAAGCTCGCGGGCGACTTCCTTGATGACCTTGTTGCGTGGATCGCTGACCGTGTACACGGGATGGCCGAAGCCGATCACGACTTCCTTGCGCTCGACCCGCGCGCGGATGTCGGCCTCGGCCTCGTCTGGCGTGTCGTAGCGCTTCTGGATCTCGAACGCCACTTCGTTCGCACCGCCATGCTTCGGGCCGCGCAGGGCGCCGATACCACCCGCGATGCTCGAATACATGTCGCTGCCGGTGCCCGCGATCACGCGCGAGGCGAAGGTCGACGCGTTGAATTCATGCTCGGCGTAAAGGATCAGCGAAGTGTGCATGGCCCGCGTCCACGACTCGCGCGGGGCCTTGCCGTGCAGCAGGTGCAGGAAATGCCCGCCGATCGAATCGTCGTCGGTTTCGACATCGATGCGCTTGCCGTTTACCGCAAAGTGATACCAGTAAAGCAGGACCGAGCCGAGCGATGCCATCAGCCGGTCGGCGATATCGCGCGCGCCGGGATGGTTGTGGTCGTCCTTCTCGGGCAGCACGCAACCCAGCACGGAAACGCCAGTGCGCATGACGTCCATCGGATGCGCCGAGGCAGGAATGTGCTCGAGCACGGTCTTCAACGATGCCGGGATCCCGCGCAACGACTTCAGCTTGATCTTGTACGCCGCCAGTTCGGCCGTGGTCGGCAACTTGCCGTGCACGAGCAGATGGGCGATTTCCTCGAACTCGCAGGTGGTGGCGACATCGAGGATGTCGTAGCCGCGGTAGTGCAGGTCGTTGCCGCTGCGGCCAACCGTGCAAAGCGCGGTGTTGCCGGCGGCTACGCCGGAAAGTGCGACCGATTTCTTCGGCTTGAAGGGGACTACAGGTTCGCTCATTGCTGCTCCGTACTTGTCGATGTCGGCGGCGCTGGGTTCGCGCAGCCGGGTAGTGGGAAGCGGCGCGCTTCAGGCGCTGACGCGTTCGTCGTTGAATGCGCGGCACGTCGCGACCGTCGCGACGGCGGGTATCGTGTTCAGTCGGTAGCTCGCCTCAGTCCTCGGTCCTGCTGCTGGCGAAAAGCGTATCGAGCTTGTCCTCGTAGGCATGGTAGTCGAGGTAGTCGTACAGTTCGGCGCGCGTCTGCATCGTCGGCACCGCGGCTTTCTGCGTACCATCGCGGCGCACCGTCTCGTAGAAATTCAGGGCGGCCTTGTTCATCGCGCGATACGCACCACAGCAATACAGCACGATGTCGACGCCGGCCGAGCCCAGTTCGTCGGTGGTGAACAACGGGGTCTGGCCGAACTCCGTGATATTGGCGAGGATCGGTACCTTCACGGCGTCCTTGAACTGGCGGTACTGCTCGAGCGTGTAGATCGCTTCGGGGAAGATCATGTCGGCGCCCGCCTCGACGCAGGCGACAGCGCGCTCGATGGCCGCTTCGACGCCTTCCACCGCGATGGCATCGGTGCGCGCCATGATCACGAACTCCGGATCGTGGCGCGCATCGACGGCCGCCTTGATCCGATCGACCATCTCGTCCTTCGGCACGATCGCCTTGCCGGGTCGATGGCCGCAACGCTTGGCGGCGACCTGATCCTCGATGTGCAAGGCGCCTGCCCCGGCCTTGATCAGCGAACGGACCGTGCGCGCGATATTGAAGGCGCCACCCCATCCGGTATCGACATCGACCAGCAACGGCAGGTCGCAGACATCGGTGATGCGCCGGATATCGGTGAGCACGTCTTCCATCGAGCTGATGCCGAGATCGGGCATGCCGAGCGAATTCGCCGCGACACCACCGCCGGACAGGTAGATCGCCCTGAATCCCGAGCGTTTCGCCATGCGCGCCGCATAGGCAGTGATGGTTCCGACCACCTGAAGCGGGTTTTCCTCGGCAACGGCGGTGCGAAAACGCGCACCCGCGGAATTAGGCTGGCTCATCGGCTCTCCCGTCAAAGCGTCCATTTTACCGCACAGCGGAGAGCGCCGCAGGCGGGACGAATCATCTTGCCATGTACTGTCGCGCTTCCTGCATCGCAGGCAGATCGTTGTCTGCGCGGTGCCAGATCTTGAGCAGCTTCGCGTAGGTCGAAGCGGCAGCCGCGTGGTCCTTCAGCGCGTCCTCGGCCCGAGCCAGACCCAGCAAGGACAACGCCCTGTTCGGCGCCGCCTTGAGCGACTTCCTGAACTCCTCGGCGGCATCGTCAGGCTTGCCACTGGCGAGCAGGATTTCGCCCAGCAGTTCACGCGGCGGCTTGATCGTGACCGGCGGGCCGAAATCAAAAGCAAGCATGTCCATCCTTGTCGCCGCCCGGCCAACGCGTTGAATGGCCGCGTCGACGTCGCCACGCCTGAATGCGATCGCGCCGTCGAGGTCGTCGCGCAGAATCGTCAGGTAATCGAGCAATTGCATTGCTTCGCCATCCGGGCTGGTCGCGTCGACGATGCGCGACAGCGCCTGCAGCGATTCGGTCGCTTGAGCGAAGTCATCGCGCTGGGCTGCCGCATAGCCCGACGCAAAGACCGCAACGGCATTCGAATAGTCGCCATCGTGATGATCGGCGGCGAGTTGGACGGCGGCCCCGTTCCAGTCCCCGGATTCGATCACGGTGGTCGCCCGCATCGTTGGCAGGGAATCGTGGAAACGATCCGCCAGCGTGGCGGCCTCCTTGCCGCCGGTGGCCTTCAGGCCGGCGTCTCCGGTCCGCTTGCAGCTCAACAGCAATGCATTGGCCTCACGTCGACGGCCTTGCTGGAAGTATCCGTAGAGCAGCCATTCGTTGTAGTGAAAGCAATGCACTTCCGGTTTGCCGCGTTCGCGGGCATGCGCGTAGACGACGCGCACCGCCTCCTCGTTCGCCTGGATCAGGTCATCCCAGAGGCCCAGGGCGATGAAAATATGCGAGGTCATGTGCTGGGCATGACCGGCATCCGGAGCGATCTTCGACAGCGCGCGAGCCGCTTCGATGGCACCCGCCGCGTGCTCCGGGTCGTCCATCCCATGAATCCAGTAATGCGCGGCGCCGGGATTCTGCGGGTTCCTCCGGAACATGCGCTCGGCGATTGCAGCGGCCTGCAGATAGTCCGGCACGTTGCGCACGCCTTCGCTGCGCCCTTCGAGCGCCAACGCATGGAACAACTGCGCCTGGTCATCGTCCGGATATTTTGTCGCCATGGCTTGCATGGCCTTGTCGTAGCGCGCGTCCCGCTCGACCTTGTTGCCCGAACCGGAGTACAGGATCTCGACGGCGGAAAGGTAGTCCTTCTCACGCGCGGTCTTCGCCTTTTTTGCGCGCTCGGCCGGCGCTTCGCCAAGTTTCCGCAGCGCCTTGCGACCGGCTTCCTCATCAAGCTGGTTCCAGAGCGGATGATTGTGCGTCATCGCCTCGCCCCACACCGCCATGACGAAATCCGGTTCGAGCGACTGGGCCTTGATGAACGCTGCAGCGGCGTCCTCGTATTCGAACAGATGCAGGAGCAAGGCTGCACGCTCGAATTGGGCCTGCGCTTCGTGCGAATTCGCCGATGTTGGGAAAACCAGCGCGCCAAGGCCGGCGCTGGGAGAGGGACCCTGCACTTCGTGGGCAGACAAGGAGCCGATTGTCATGGCCATGGCAATGCCGATCGGAAGAACCTGGCGCAGGAATGCGTGCAACGAGATCATGGCCATTGCCTCTCAGGTGAACGATGGTCGATGCCGGGCCGGCTCACGATCCAGCCTGCCGGTCAGTGGTCTTGCTCCAATTCGGTGGCGACCCTGCTCCGCGCGAATCTCAACACGAGGTAACCCAGAATGCCAGCGACCAGGGATCCGCCGAGGATGCCCAGCTTCACTTCACCTTGCAGCACCGGGTGTTCGGCAAAGGCAAGCAGGCCGATGAACAGGCTCATCGTGAAGCCGATCCCGCAGAGCAGCGCCACTCCACCCATCTGCATCCAGGATGCAGCGTGCGGCAGTTGCGCGAGGCGGCAACCGATGGCGATCCCGGAGAAGCCGAACACACCGATGATCTTTCCACAAAGCAGGCCAAGCGCCACGCCCAGGGTGAGCGGCTCGACGAGATCGGCGACGCTCAATCCGGCAAACGAAAGCCCCGCATTGGCAAAGCCGAACAGCGGAATGATCAGCATCGGCACGACGCGGTGCAGCGAATTCTCAAGCGCCATCAGCGGTGGATCCCGGGATTCACTGACGATGCGCAATGGAATCGTCAGCGCCAGGGCGACGCCGGCAAGTGTGGCGTGCACTCCCGAGCGCAGCACGAAGAACCAGAGGATCGCGCCCAGCAACAGGTACGGCCAAAGCCGTGCGACTCCGCTCCTGTTGAGCATGATCAGCGCAACGAGGACCGCGCCGGCGAGCGCAAGATTCAGCACGGAAAGTTCGCTGGTGTAGAACAACGCGATGATCACGACCGCACCGAGGTCATCGATGATCGCGAGCGCGGTCAGGAAAACCCTGATTGATACGGGAACCCGCTTGCCGAGCAACGACAGTACGCCCAGCGCGAAGGCGATATCGGTCGCCGTCGGGATCGCCCAGCCGCGCAGCGCGGCGGAATCGTCCCGATTGAATGCGACATAGATCAGGGCCGGCACGATCATTCCGCCGAGCGCGCCGATGCCGGGCAGCAGGCGCCGCGGCCAGCTCGACAAATGCCCGACGAGTATTTCGCGCTTGATCTCGAGCCCAACGAGCAGGAAGAAGGCGACCATGAAGCCGTCATTGATCCAGTGCAGCACGCTCATCGGGCCGAGGTTCGCCTGCAGCGACTCGAAGTAGATCCCGGACAGCGGCGAGTTGGCAACGACCAGCGCCAATGCCGCCGCGGCCATCAACACGAAGCCCCCCGATGCTTCGCCGCGCATGAACTCGCTGATCACGATCACCGGCCTGCGCAGGATCGGCGTCTGCCGCATCAGTCGTTACCCGCCGGTGCGCGTCAGGTACAGCAGTTCACCTGCGAACGCAGCAACTGCGCCGCGCGGTGCCCGGAAATCCCGTGATCCCGGCGATCCCGGCACCACGGGTTCATCGCGTTGGCTTTTATTTCGCAAAAAGCTGCTCGACAGCGGCGCGCTCCTCGCGCAGTTCCTTGTCGGTCGCATCGATGCGGGATTGCGAGAATGCGTTGATCTGGAGACCCTTGACGATCTCGTACTTGCCATTGGAGACCGTCACCGGGTAGCCGAAGATCACGCCCGGTTCAACACCGTAGGAACCATCCGACGGGATGCCCATCGAGACCCAGTCGCCCGCGGCGGTGCCGAGTGTCCAGTCGCGCATGTGGTCGATCGCGGCTGAAGCGGCCGAGGCGGCCGAGGATGCCCCGCGCGCCTTGATGATCGCGGCGCCGCGCTGCTGCACGAGCGGAATGAACGTGTCTGCATACCAGGCCTGGTCGACCAGCGACAGCGCCGGCTTGCCCTTGACGGTGGTCTGGTGGATATCGGGATACTGGGTCGAACTGTGGTTGCCCCAGATCGTGACCTTGGCGATATCCGTATTCAGTGCTCCGGTCTTTTCGGCGAGCTGACTGATCGCGCGATTGTGGTCGAGACGGACCATCGCGGTGAATCGCCCCGGATCGAGATCCGGTGCGTTCTGCTGCGCGATCAGGGCATTCGTATTGGCCGGATTGCCAACCACCAGTACCCGCACATCACGCTTGGCGTGGTCATTGATCGCCCGGCCCTGCGGAGCGAATATCGCGCCGTTCGCCTCGAGCAGGTCCTTGCGCTCCATGCCTGGCCCGCGCGGACGCGCACCGACCAGCAAGGCATAGTCGACATCCTTGAAAGCGACATTGACGTCGTCGGTCGCAACCACGCCATGCAGGGTCGGGAACGCGCAGTCGTTGAGCTCCATGACGACGCCGTTGAGCGCGGGCAGCGCCGGCGTGATTTCGAGCAGATGAAGGATTACCGGCTGATCCGGGCCGAGCATGTCGCCGGCGGCAATACGAAACAGCAGGGCGTAACCGATCTGGCCGGCGGCGCCGGTGACGGCAACACGAACGGGAGCTTTCATTGCATCAACCTCGCAGGAGTCTGTGGATTGTCATGGAGAGGACGAGTCGGAAACCAGGTTCGCGGCGACCAGCAGGTCCCGCGAACGCTCGGGTGAATAGCCGTGCAGGACGCTGTCGCCGATCAGCAGGATTGGCACGCCACGCCCATTGACGAGGTCGTAGGCGCGTCGGCCCTCGCGCTTCGATTCGACGTCGATATCGACGTAGTCGACGCCCCATCCAGCGAGGTCGTTGCGCAGCTTCCGGCAATAGCCGCAACTCGAGGTGGACAGCAGCACGACCGGCGCATCACCGACCACCTCGCGGACTTCGCTGATGTCGGCGCTGGGCGAACAGGCAGCGAACAGGAGCAGCGAAAATGCCAGTCCGAAGGAACGCAGCATGTGCAGTCGCCGCATCATGCAAGCTCGGCAAAGAATTCCTGGAAGCGCTGCAAACCCGGCGCAAGCTGGTCAGCCGGACAGGTATAGGAGATGCGCAGTGCCAGCGGATCACCGAATGCACTGCCCGGGACACAGGCCACACCCTTCGCATCAAGCAGGAAGGCGCAGAAATCCACATCGTTGTTGATCACGCGCCCGTTGTGGGATTTGCCGAACGCGCCGGAAATGTTCGGGAACGCGTAAAACGCCCCCTGCGGCCGCGGACAGACCACTCCCGGAATGGCGGTCAGCGCCGCGTAGACCTGGTCGCGGCGCGCAGCAAACTCCGCGTTCTTTGCGATCGGGATATCCTGCGGCCCGCGCAACGCAGCGACCGCAGCCGCGTTGACGACCTCGGGAACATTGGTGATGTGGTTCGAATTGAGGGTAACCACTGCATTCGCGACAACCTCGGGAGCAGCGATGAAGCCGACGCGCCAGCCAGGCATGCCGTAGGTCTTCGAAATCGAATCGACCTGGATGACGCGATCGCGCAATTCGGGACGCGCCTGCACGAAGTTGTGATAGCCGACGCCATCGAAAACCATGCGGTTGTAGATGTCGTCGCAGATGATCCAGACGTCCGGATGCCTGACCAGCACGTCGGCGAGCGCGCTGATCTCTTCCCGGGTATAGACCATGCCGGTCGGATTGGAAGGATTGTTGAACAGGAACAGCTTGGCCCCGGGCAGCGCTGCATCGAGCTGGGCGGGCGTCAACTTGTAGTTCTGCGCGGACGAACACGGCAGCAGGCGCGGTTTGACGTCGAGTATCTCGGCCATGTCGAGATAGGTCGTCCAGTAGGGCACCGCGAACACGATCACGTCGCCCGGATCGAGCAATGCTTCGCCGAGGTTGTAGAGCATGTGCTTGGCGCCAATCGCGGTGGCAATGTTGCTGCGCTGGTACCCGGTGAGGCCCGCCTGCTCAAGATGCTCGATATAGGCATCGAGCAGCGCTTCCGGCCCACGGTTGGAACCGTACTGGCCGCTGTCCTTTTCCAGCGCATCGCGAACGGCCTGGTAGACGTGTGGCCCCGGAAGAAAATTCGGGACCCCGATCGAGAAGCTGATGATGTCGCGCCCGGCGGCCTTGAGCTGCTTGGCCTTTTCGGCAATCAGCATGATCGCACTGGGCTTGGCGCGACTCATGCGCGTCGCAAGATGCGGCATGGAAACCTCTTGATGGGTGAATGGGGAGGTTGCGGGAAAAAGCACGTGATTTTAGCACAGCGATGCTCGGTTGCCGGGGCATCCGCGAACCCGCCAGCTCCCGTTCCGGCACGAAATGTCGGACGCATGTGCAAAATCTTGCAAGGACTCGGCAGACGACTGCATTCGCGGCTAAAGTGTGAGCCGCCAATCCCTTATCGAGGCACAGCCCATGGACATATTCGGTAGTAACCACGGCATCATCATGACCATCATCATCGGCCTGCTGGTCGGCTTTGTCGCCAAGATGCTCAAGCCTGGCAAGGACCCTGCCGGATTCATCATCACGATATTGATCGGCATCGCCGGCTCGTTCATCGCAACCTTCGTCGGCAAGTTCCTGGGCTGGTATCAGCCCGGCGAGACGGCCGGATTCATCGGCTCGGTGCTCGGTGCGATCATCCTGTTGGTCCTGTACGGGCTGGCGACGCGCAAGCGCTGAGGTCAGCGCTCGATATCCCCTGGAACGCTGTTCCAGGGGATCACCGCTATCGACCGGGAATCGAATCGCTTTGGCGGCGCGGCATTCGCTGCAAGGTGGCGGCTGGCCAGGCAGACGACGTCGCTGACCGGCGAAACGGGATCCCGACCACTCCGCTGAACGCTGAACCTGCGCGCTCCGATCCAGGATCGAACGCTCGCGGCATCTCGATCACGCAGGAGCGTATCAGGCCGCGTCGAGTACCGCGTTCCACTTGTCGAGCTGCGGTTTCGCTTTTTCGAACAATGCGGTCGTGTCGCCCTCGATCGTGATGGATTCGATCGTGTCGCCGCCACGGATCGCATCGACGACCTTCTGATCGGCCGGGCCATCGACCATGCCGAACACGGTGTGCTTGCCGTCGAGCCAGGGCGTGGCGACGTGGGTGATGAAGAACTGGCTGCCATTGGTGCCGGGACCCGCATTGGCCATCGACAGCACGCCGCCGGCGTTGTGCTTCAGCGTCGGCACGAACTCGTCCTCGAATCGATAACCGGGACCGCCGGTGCCGCTGCCGTTCGGACAGCCGCCCTGGATCATGAAATCGGGAATCACGCGATGGAAGTTCAAGCCGTTGTAATAGCCGCGCATGGCGAGATTGACGAAGTTCGCCACCGTGATCGGGGTCTTGTCGGCAAACAGATTGACCCGGATCGGCCCCTTCGATGTCGTGAACAGGGCGATCAGGTGGGAGGGTGAATTCATGTCGGAGCTCCGGATTGCGAACGGACAAGCGTATACGATTTCCGTGCCGGTTGCGGACCGGCAGGAGCCGAGCGCCTGGCCCCCCCTGCAGGGATGGCAAACGCCCTGTCCGCCTTCATCGATACGCGCCTGCCAGCCGCTTCAATGAATTGCGGTTCGTCGCTGACGCGGATTCGCAGGCCGTCGATATCCCTGGCCGTAGCCAGGATTACGCCCAGCCCCCACCGGCGCCGATCACGACTGCCGTCCACCAACGAATGGTGCGCCGCATCAATCTTGCCTGCGATCCGCGCCGGACCGAGCGCCAGACACAAATTCCGGGCATAATAGGCGGCTGCCAAGCACCCTATGGCACCCCATTCCTTCCCAGCGACGGCCCATCACGAGGTCGCCCGGTAATCCGCATGTCTATCGAAAAACTCCGCAATATTGCGATCGTCGCGCACGTCGACCATGGCAAGACGACCCTGGTTGATTGCCTCCTGAAGCAATCCGGCACCTTCAGCGAGCGCACCGTGCTTGCCGAACGCGTGATGGATTCGAACGATCAGGAAAAGGAGCGTGGCATCACGATCCTGTCCAAGAACACCGCGATCACCTGGCGCGACAACCGCATCAATATCGTCGACACGCCCGGACACGCCGATTTCGGCGGCGAAGTCGAGCGCGTGCTGTCGATGGTGGATACCGTGCTGATCCTTGTCGATGCGATGGATGGCCCGATGCCGCAGACGCGGTTCGTCACCCAGAAAGCCTTCGAGATGGGCTTCAAGCCGATCGTCGTGATCAACAAGGTCGACCGCCCCGGCGCGCGTCCCGACTGGGTGCTCAATGCGACGTTCGACCTGTTCGATCGTCTCGGAGCGACCGATGAGCAGCTCGACTTCCCGGTTGTCTACGCCTCGGCGCTGCACGGCTATGCCGGGCTTGAAGCCGACGTGCGCGAAGGCGACATGACACCGCTGTACGAAGCGATCATGAAGCACGTGTCGCCGCCGCAGGTCGATCCGGACGGTCCGTTCCAGATGCGCATCAGCCAGCTCGACTACAGCAACTATGTCGGCCTGATCGGCATTGGCCGCATCCAGCGCGGCAAGGTGCGCACGAACATGCAGGTCGCCGTCGTCGACAAGGATGGCAAGAAGCGCAACGCAAAGGTCCTGCAGGTGCTCGGTTTCATGGGACTGGAGCGGCGCGAAGTGGCCGAGGCCGAAGCGGGCGACATCATCGCGATCAACGGCATCGAGGGCCTCGGTATTTCCGACACGATCTGCGCGCCGGAAGCGCCCGAACAGTTGCCCGTGCTGCACGTCGATGAGCCGACGATCAGCATGACCTTCCAGGTCAACAACTCACCTTTTGCCGGGGTCAAGGACCACAGCGGCGGCAAGTTCCTGACCAGCCGGCAGATCCGCGAGCGACTGCTTCGCGAAACACTGCACAACGTCGCCATGAAGGTCGAGGAAACCGAGGATCCGGACAAGTTCAAGGTGTCCGGCCGCGGCGAACTGCATCTGTCCGTGCTGATCGAAACGATGCGCCGCGAGGGTTACGAGCTCGCCGTGTCGCGCCCCGAAGTCATCATCAAGGAAATCGACGGGGTCCTGCAGGAACCGTATGAACAACTTGTCGTCGACATGGAAGAGCAGTTCCAGGGTGGCGTCATGGAACGCCTCGGCATGCGCCGCGGCAAGCTCGTCAACATGGAACTCGATGGGCGCGGCCGCGCCCGCCTCGAGTACATGATTCCGGCACGCGGCCTGATCGGCTTCCAGACCGAGTTCCGCACGGTCACCGCCGGCACCGGCCTGCTGTTCCACGTTTTCGATCACTACGGCCCACGTTCCGAAGGCGCGATCGCCAAACGCCAGAACGGCGTCATGATCTCGAATGGACAGGGCCCGTCGCCCGCGTATTCGCTGATCAGCCTGCAGGAGCGCGGACGCCTGCTCATCAGCGAAGGCGACGAGATCTACGAAGGCCAGCTTGTCGGCATCCACGCCAAGGACAATGACCTCACGGTCAACGCCCTGCGCGCCAAGCAGATGACCAATATCCGCGCTGCCGGCAAGGATGAAACCGTGCAGCTGACTCCGCCGATCAGGATGTCGCTCGAACAGGCGCTCGAGTTCATCGAGGACGACGAACTTGTCGAAGTCACGCCGAAGCACATCCGCCTGCGCAAGAAGCATCTGACCGAGAACGATCGCAAGCGCGCCTCACGCGCCGCCTGATCGGTCCGTGCCGACCCCGCTCCTGCTCGCCTGGAGCGGCGGAAAGGATTCCCTGATGGCACTGGATCGGTCGCCTGCCGATCCGGAATGGGCGGCAAGAGGCTTGCTGGCTACGCTGGATCGAACGGGCGACCGCGTGGCCATGCACGACGTGCGCGGCGATCTCCTGCGCGAGCAGGTCGATGCGCTTGGCTTCCCGCTGATCGAGATGGCCATCGAGAGTTCCGCGTCGAACGTCGCCTACGAGTCCGCTCTGGGATCGGCACTCGACGAGGCACGCACACGAATACCGGGACTGGACCACATCGCGTTCGTCGATCTTTTCCTCGCCGAACTGCGCGCATGGCGCGAAGCATCGCTGGATCGAATCGGCTGGAACACCGTCTTTCCGCTCTGGCACACACCGACCCGCGAACTGGCCGACGCGTTCATCGCGCCCGGTCATCGGGCACTGGTAACCACCGTCGACCTCGAACAATTGGATGGCGGGCACTGCGGGCGCGAATTCGATGCCAGTTTCCTGGCCGACCTGCCCGCTTCGATCGATCCGTGCGGTGAGAGCGGCGAATTCCACACGTTTTGCCACAACAGCCCCTTGTTCGACAGGCCGCTGGTGCTCGAACGCCGGGAAATGACGACACGAACGGGGCGATTCCACTACATCGATCTTCACTGCGCTGACCAGGCGCCGGAACTGCCCGGACGATCACTGCATCCGTGCAGGAACACGCAACGTATATCGGATCATTGCAATTATCCCACGCGTGCGACCATGTCGAAGCACATCGCGAGCACTTCTCGCTGCACGCTCCACCGGGCGCTGTCCATTTGTTCATTGCTCGCTGGCCTGGCCATTTCGGGCCGTTGTGTCGCTCATGCGCCCATCGAGCACTACGAAGGCACCGCCTTCGATCCAGCGGGACGTGCGCTCTACACCGAATCGCACTGGAACCGTGGCAGCGCCGACGACAATACGCGCGTGATCCTTTTCAAGTGTCCCGATGGCAAGGCATTCGCGCGCAAGCACGTGGAAGATGCGGGCGAGGCGCAGGCGCCGCTGTTCGAGCTCGATGACCACCGCAGCGGCTATCGTGAAGGCGTGCGCAAGGCGGCGAACGGAAAGCGCGAAGTGTTCGTCCGCCGGAGCCGGGATCAGCCCGAGCAGACCGCCCTGATCGCATCGAAGCCTGGGCTTGTCATCGACGCGGGGTTTGATCGCTTCATCGTCAGGCATTGGGATGAACTCGTCGCGGGCGGCAAGCAGAGAGTGGAATTCCTCCTCCCGAGCAGGATGCGGACCTATTCGTTCGTTCTGAATCCGCTCGGTGCCGACTCGATCGACGGCCTCCCCGTACAGCGCTTCCGGCTCGAACTCGACGCATGGTTCGGTTTCGTCGTCCCTTCGATCGATGTGGCCTACGCCAGTGACACGAAGTTCATCCGCGAGTACGCGGGCGTCTCGAACATCCGCGACAACCGCGGCAGGAACCTCAGGGTGCGCATCGACTTTCCGCCCGCTTCCCGATCGAGCAATGCGAGTGCGCAGGATCTTGCCGCCGCCGAGACGATCCGTCTCGGCGGCGACTGCATGCTTTGATCCAGCTCGGTCGATGATGTCTACTCCGTTTCCTAACAAGCCGATGGAAGCCCGCCATGACCGCCGCCTATCTCTGGATCAACGCCGTGCTCTATGCCCTGTTGGCCATCTGGTGCACATTGATGCCGGCAAGGACCTCGCAGTCGATCGGCTTCCTCGAGTTGTCGAGTTCAGGCCAGTCCGAGTACGCCGTGATCTACGGGGGCATGCAGTTTGGCTTCGCCTTCCTGTTCGCCTGGTCCGCCATGAGCGGGAACCATCGATTCGGCCTGGTCTTCTCGCTGGCCATCTACGTGCCGATCCTGCTGTTCAGGATTGTCAGCGTGGTGCGCTACTGGCCGGTTTCCACGACCACCCTCGCCACGGGCACACTCGAAATCGTGCTGACGGCATGCGCCATCCTGCTCTGGCTCGGTTCCCGCACGATCGACTGATCAGGAATGGTGAAAGACCGCGGAATCTTGTACGGTCTGAAACAACTGGCGAATCGAATCCGGGGTTGTCCGTGGCTGAGGCTGAATCACGTCCAGAAAGCAGCGACAGGCTGAACGACGTGCTGCTCGCCGTGGCTGGCGGTGACAGCGCAGCCTTCGAGAATCTCTACCGTACAACTTCCGCGAAACTCTTCGGCATCTGCCTGCGCGTCCTTCCGCAGCGGGCCGAAGCCGAGGAGGTGCTGCAGGAAGTCTTCCTCGGTATCTGGCGCAAGGCCGGGCAGTTCGATGCGACTCGTGCGAGTGCCATGACCTGGCTGTCGATGATGACTCGGAACAAGGCGATCGATCGCTTGCGCGCCAACGCCAGTGCGCGTGCGCAGACGCCGATCGAGCTCGACGAGATCGAGGACGCTTCGACCGCCAGCGAGGTCGCCGAGATCGCGCAGGACAGGGAGCGCATCAACGCCTGCCTCGATGAACTTGATGCGCCGCGACGCCAACTCGTCCGCGTCGCTTTTTTTGAAGGGGCCAGCTATGAAGAACTCGCGGAACGCAGCGGCAACCCCCTCGGCACCGTGAAGAGCTGGATTCGTCGCAGCCTGATCAAGCTGAAAGCCTGCCTCGAGCGATGAACACGATCGATACGCGAAACGATCCTCCTCCGGGCGACATGGCCGCGGAATACGTGCTCGGCGTACTCGATGCACGAGAGCGACGCGCGGCCGAATCACGCATTGCCAGCGACAACGGCTTTGCGCGTGAAGTCGCTTTCTGGGAGTCTCGCTTCATGCCGTTGATGACCGAGATCTCGGCGGTGCCGGTCCCTGACTACGTCTGGACGCGGATCCGTTCCGCACTCGATCTCGCGCCGACAAGGCGGGGCCAGCAACAGCAATCCGGAATATGGGGAAGCCTCGCGTTCTGGCGCTGGATTGCCACGGCGGCATCTGCTGCGGCAGTGGCTTGCGCAATCCTCCTGTTCAACCCACCGACCACGGTGGAGCCGGTCGCTTCACTACCGATGGTCTCGACGCTTGCCGACGACAGCGGCGTTCCCGGGTTCGTCGCGATCGTCGATCGCTCCCGGGCCAGCATGACGATCACACCCCTGACCAGCGCACCTGTCGATGGCCGTGCCCACGAGCTCTGGCTGATCCCGGAAGGCCGGGCACCCGTCTCGCTCGGATTGCTCGACGCATCGCGCGCGCAGATCGTCAGGATTCCGGATCCGCTGCTTGTCGACGTCCGCAGCGGCGCGTTGTTCGCAGTCACGCTCGAATCACCCGAAGGCGCGCCGCATGCGGCACCCGCCGGGCCAATCGTCGCCAAGGGCGGAGTCGCCTCGCTGTAGCAGCGATCAGGATCGCGACCTGGATGTCGACACCACATGCCCGATCCACCTGAGCAAAGTTCCAATGCGATGAACGTGCTCGCCCGTTGGTGGGCATTGCATCGGCCGACTCCGAAGGGAGTCCTTCAGATCGACATGCATCCGACGATCCTCGGGACACGTATATCAGGACAGAATTACGGATCCGGACTTCCTGCCTGATGTCGATCGAGCCCAGCAAGCCATCCATGCCTGACTCGCAGAGCCGGATCGCGCGTACCTTGCGTCGCTGGTTCGACACCTCCGACGACGCGCCGCTCAATGACGATGCCGATCGCATCGACTGGCTGCGCACGATTCCGTTCATCGCCATGCACGTGGCATGTTTCGCCGTGATCTGGGTCGGGTTTTCGTGGATCGCCCTGGTCGTCGCCAGCCTCCTCTATGCCGTGCGCATGTTCGCCCTGACCGGCTTCTACCATCGCTACTTCGCGCATCGCGCATTCCGCACTTCACGCCCTGTGCAATTCTTCTTCGCCGCGATTGGCGCGATGTGCGTGCAGCGCGGTCCGCTCTGGTGGGCGGCGCATCATCGTCATCATCATCGGCACACCGATACGCCTGAAGACATGCATTCGCCTCGCCAGCACGGATTCCTGCGCGCACACATGGGCTGGTTCCTGACACCGCGCGGCTTTCGCACGAACTGGGATGCGATCCCTGACCTGAGGGGATTGCCGGAATTGCGCCTGCTCGATCGATTCGATCTGCTGATGCCGATCCTGCTGGCGACCGGCCTTTACTTTCTTGGCGACTGGCTTGGCATTTCCCATCCGGAACTCGGCACGAGCGGCGCGCAGATCCTGGTCTGGGGGTTTTTTGTTTCGACGGTCGTGCTGTTCCACGCCACAGTCACGATCAATTCGCTGGCCCATCAGTTCGGCACGCGCAGGTTCGAGACGCGCGACGACAGCCGCAACAACTGGATGCTGGCCCTGATCACATTCGGCGAAGGCTGGCACAACAACCATCACCATTTCCCCGGCTCCGCACGGCAGGGATTCCGCTGGTGGGAGATCGACCTGACCTGGTACGGCCTCAAACTGCTGGCCGCAGTCGGTCTGGTCCGTGAACTCAAGCCCGTCCCGGTGGCATTGCTCCTGCGGCGCCCAGCGAGAACTGCGTGATGCGAATTGCCGTGATCGGATCAGGAATCGCAGGACTCGGCAGCGCGTGGATGCTTTCCCGAACACATGAGGTCGTGCTGTTCGAGAAGAACAAGACTCCTGGCGGACATACCGACACCCACGATATTCATCTGGGTGGGCAACGCCACGCGGTCGACACGGGCTTCATCGTTTTCAATCATGAGCACTATCCGCTGCTGACCCGATTGTTCGCCGAGCTGGGCGTGCAGACCCAACCCACTACCATGAGCTTCTCCGCTCATGAGGAGGGTTCCGGCCTCGAATACAACGCCGGCAGCCTGGCCGGATTGTTCTGCCAGCCGCGCAACCTGACCAGTCCGCGTTTCTGGCGCATGCTCCGCGATCTGCGTCGCTTCTATCACGAAGCGCCGGAGCTGCTGTGCCAGACACCGCCCGGACCGACGCTCGGCGAGTATCTGCAATCGAACCGGTATTCGCCCGCATTCCGTGATTTCCATCTCGTGCCGATGGCATCGGCACTCTGGTCGTCGCCGTCGCGAGGTATCCTCGAATTCCCTGCCATTGAACTCGTTCGCTTCATGGCCAACCACCATATGCTGCAGATCAGCGGGCGGCCGGAATGGCGTGTCGTCAGCGGCGGATCGCAGCGCTACGTCGATGCCATGCGCAGGCGCTGGAACGTCGAGGAACGCCTCGACTGCCCTGTCCGCAGCGTGCGTCGACACCTGGCTCAGGTCAATGTGCACAGTGCCGCCGGCATCGAACCATTCGACCAGGTCGTCCTGGCCTGCCATTCCGACGATGCACTTGCCTTGCTCGGCGATGCAAGCGAGACCGAGCGCGCGATCCTGGGCGACCTTGGCTATCAGGACAATGATGTCGTCCTGCATACCGACGCCGGTGTCCTTCCTGTGCATCGCCGCGCATGGGCAGCGTGGAATGCATACATTCCCGCCGATCATGATGCCCCGTGCTCGGTCAGTTACTGGATGAACGCCTTGCAGTCGATTGAGTCGAGTGAGCCGCTGATCGTCAGCCTCAATCGCAGCCAGCAGATCTCTCCCGAAAGGATCCTGCGTCGCATGACCTATCGCCACCCCGTGCAGACCCTGGCTTCGGCAACCGCACGTCGGCGCAAGACCGAAATCCAGGGCAAGCGCGGAATCTGGTTTGCCGGCGCCTATTGGGGATACGGTTTCCACGAAGACGGCTTGCGCAGCGCGATCGAGATCGCGGATGCATTGGGAGCCAATAGCGCATGACACGACTCGCTGCCCCGCACATCCGAAACGCTGCGGCACACCCTCTCGGCGAAGGCGCCTCTACGACGGAGAATGCGGTGTCTCACGGATCGAGCACGCACGAACTCGCCAGCGCCATCTATGCAGGCAAGGTGCAGCATCGTCGGCATGCGCCACATGCGCATGCATTCTCGTATCGCACAGCCATGCTGTACCTCGACCTCGCCGAGCTGGACAGGGTCTTTGCAAGACGCTGGCTCTGGTCAAGCCGGGCCCGCAACCTCGCCGAGTTCCGTCGCAGCGACTATCTCGGCGACTCCAGGCAATCGCTCGACGACGCAGTGCGCATGCGCGTCGCCGACGCGATCGGCCGTGCGCCGGAAGGCCCGATACGCCTGCTCACGCATCTTCGCTACTTCGGCCACAGCTTCAATCCGGTCAGCTTCTACTACTGTTTCGAGGCCGACGGAAAGACGCTCGATGTCGTCGTCGCCGAGATCACGAATACGCCGTGGAAGGAGCGGCACGCCTACATCCTCCCGGTTGCGACAGCGGAGCATCACGGCATCTCGATGTCATGGCATTTCGCCAAGGCATTCCATGTATCGCCATTCATGGCGATGCAGCACGACTACAGATGGCGGCTGATAGCGCCGGGCAAGTCCCTGCTCATCCACATGGACGTGCTGGATCGCAGTCCCGACTGCCGCCGCAGGTTTGACGCCACGCTGGCCCTGACACGCCAGTCGATCACCGCCGCGAACCTCGCCCGGATCCTGTTGCGTTTTCCTCTGATGACGACACGGATTGTCGGCGCGATTCATTGGCAGGCGCTGCGTCTGTGGTTGCGCGGCAACCCCGTCCACGATCATCCAGACAACAACAAGGCTGCCTGAGCATGAACACCCGCGACATCACGACTTCCGATTCTTCGGAGATCCTGGCAGGGGCTGCGCGTAGCGATGCCCCGCTGCTCGATCGCATGCTGCGCAAACGCATGCTCGACATGCTCAGGGGTTTGCGCGATTGCCGCATCACGATCGAGGAGGGCAACGGGACACACGTGCTCGGTACTCCGGCGGGCATGGCCAGTGACACCCTTGTCGCGCATGTCCGCATCCATGACTCTTCGTTCTACCGCCAGGTCGGCTTGTACGGCAGTGTCGGCGCTGGCGAAGCCTACATGGACGGCCTCTGGGACTGCGACGATCTGGTCGTGCTGACGAGGATCCTCGTGCGCAATCGCGATCGTCTTGATGCGATGGAGGGTGGCGTTGCGCGGATCGGCTGCGGCCTCCTGCGTGCATGGGGCGCGCTGATGCGGAACACGCGCAAGGGCAGTCGTCGCAACATCGCTGCGCACTACGATCTTGGCAACGACCTATTCAAATTGTTCCTCGACGACAATCTCATGTACTCGTCGGCAATCTATGAAAGCGAAGACGAAACCATCGACGTGGCATCGGCACGCAAGCTCGATCGCATCTGCCGGAAGCTACAGCTCGGCCCGCAGCATCATGTGCTCGAAATCGGCACTGGCTGGGGGGGATTTGCCCTGCATGCGGCTACACATTCCGGTTGCCGGGTCACGACGACGACGATTTCGCGCGAACAGCATGATCTCGCCCGAAAGCGCATCGATGCGGCTGGCCTGGGCGACCGCGTGACCCTCCTGCTGGAGGACTATCGCGACCTCAAGGGCAGCTATGACCGCGTCGTTTCGATCGAGATGATCGAAGCGATTGGCCACCAGTACCTCGATTCCTATTTCCGCACCGTCAATCGCCTGCTGAAGCCCGATGGCATGGCCTTGATCCAGGCGATCACGATCGAGGATCATCGCTACAAGCAGGCCCTCAAAGCGGTCGATTTCATCAAGCGCCACATCTTTCCCGGGAGCTTCATCCCCTCGATCAGCGTGATGGGCAGTGCGATCGGGCGCAACAGCGACATGAAGCTCTACAACCTGGAAGACATTGGGCCGAGCTATGCGCTGACCCTGCGCGCCTGGCGCACACGCTTCCTCGATCGCATCAGCGACGTGCGCGCCCTCGGCTATCCGGAGCGCTTCATCCGCATGTGGGTTTTCTACCTGACCTACTGCGAGGGTGGCTTCCTCGAGCGCTCGATCGGTGATGTACAGATGCTGTTGTGCAAACCCGCGGCGCGTCCCCGGCAATATGCGCCGTGATCGACATGACCCCTGTTACAACGACGCCTGTTCTCATGCAGATTCCACGCACCGGCCGAGTGCAAACGGCATGAGGAACGCAATCAACTTCGTCGCTTTCCAGCTGGTCTGGTTCGCTGCGGTCGGCGGCGCGGCACATTCGCTCTGGTGGGCGGGGCCTGCGGCGTTCCTGTTTTTTGCCGCTTATCACCTGCGTCGTGGAGTGCGCGCACGCGGCGATCTCAGGTTGATGGTGCTGGCTCTTGGACTCGGTTTCGTCACGGACACGCTGATGGCGGCTACCGGCATGTCGAGCTATTCCTCCGCGGTCCCGCCCGCGCCGCTCGCACCGCTCTGGATACTTTCGTTGTGGGCAGGATTCGCCTTCACCCTCAATCATTCGATGCACTGGCTGACGGCACGCCCGCTGCTCGTATCTCCGCTCGCCGCGATCCTCGGACCACTGTCCTACTACGGCGCCAGTCGCGTATGGGGCGCCGTCACGATCACGGCGCCGCTGATGCATGCTGTCGGCCTATTGGGCCTGTGCTGGTTGCTCTCGATGGCCGTGCTGAGTCTTGCCGCACGACGTTTCGCGCGCGCTCCCGATGATTCCGTTGCAATGCCTTTGATGAGGTCGCCATGAGCGATACCGTCTTGATCGCGATCGTTTGGGTCGGTGCCAGCGCGATCATGGTCGGCGGCTGGTTTTACCAGCGCCGCACGCGCAATGCCGGCATCGTCGACGTGTTGTGGTCGGCCTGCATGGCGGTGAGCGCCATGTTCTATGCAATCACCGGCTCCGGCGCATCCCTGCCGCGCCTGCTCGTCGCTGTACTCGGCGCAAGCTGGGGGTTGCGTCTCGCCTGGCATCTCTGGTTGCGCGTGAGCCGTGAGGACGAAGATGGCCGTTATGTCCAGTTGCGCAAACGCTGGAATGACGACCAAAGCAAATTCCTCGCTTTCTTTCTCGTCCAGGGCCTGTTCACCGCCCTCTTCTCATTGCCATTCTGGATCGCTGCGCACAACCCGACCGAAGCCTGGACGGTCTGGACCTCGCTCGCCGTCAGCACGTGGATCATGGCGCTGGTTGGCGAATCGATCGCCGACCACGAACTGGCGCGCCATCGCGCCGACCCTTCGATGAAGGGCAAGACCTGCCGTCGCGGCTTGTGGAAAGTCTCGCGCCATCCAAATTACTTCTTCGAGTGGCTGCATTGGTTCGCCTATGTGTTCCTGGCAGTCGGCACCGGCAGCGGAGGAGTACTGGCGAGTCTTGCCGGCCCCGCGTTGATGCTCGCGACATTGTGCTGGGTCACCGGCATTCCCTACACCGAAGCACAAGCGCTGCGCACACGCGGCGACGACTACCGCGACTATCAACGCACGACCAGCGCCCTGATTCCGTGGCTTCCGCGCAAATCCTGACACCGTTTCGATCGAGGATCCGATCATGAGCAGCCAAACCCTTGCAGCAGAATCGATGGATGGTGAATCCGGCATCGAACGCGAAAGTACCCTGACGCGATGGGCCGAGCGTGGCCGCATCCCGGACGGCCTGCTGCGCCTGGGGATCCGTCGTCAGTGCTCGGCGCGCCTGATCGAAGAACATGCCTTGGGAGTCGAAGCTACCGCCGAGCGCCAGCGTATGCGCATCGACGAGCTTCGCGGCAGCCCGATCGCGATCGAGACCGATGCGGCCAACGCGCAGCACTATGAGCTGCCGCCGCCGTTCTTCAGACTCTGCCTTGGTCGGAACCTCAAATACAGCGCGTGCTACTGGGATGCCGGCACGCCCGATCTCGATGCCGCCGAGGCGCGAATGCTCGTTCTGTACGGCGAACGCGCCGAGCTGGCCGACGGCCAGCGCATTCTCGAACTCGGCTGCGGCTGGGGTTCATTGACGCTGTGGATGGCCGCCCGGTATCCGAACGCACGAATCACCGCTGTCTCGAATTCGTGCCCACAACGAGAGTTCATCGAGGCGCTTTGCCGGGAACGCGGACTCGACAACATCGAGATCATCACCGTCGATGTCAATCAGCTCAGCCTCGACGAGCAGCGCTTCGACCGCGTGGTGTCGATCGAGATGTTCGAGCACATGCGCAACTACGAACACCTGCTGCAACGCATCGGCTCATGGCTGGCACCGGGCGGCAAGCTGTTCGTCCACATTTTCTGTCACAGGAGCCTCGCATATCCCTTTGAAACAGCAGGCACGGACAACTGGATGGGTCGCCACTTCTTCACGGGTGGCCTGATGCCGGCCGCCGATACCCTGCTCCATTTCCAGAAGCACATCCAGATCGAGGAACGCTGGCTACTCCCCGGCACACACTACGAAAAAACCGCCAATGCCTGGCTGTCGAATCAGGACCGGAATCGCCAACAGGTCCTGGGAATCCTGGCTGCGACGTACGGCTCCGAATCGGCACGGCTCTGGCATCAGCGCTGGCGCATGTTCTGGATGGCCTGCGCGGAGTTGTTCGGCTATGCCGATGGCTCCGAGTGGCTGGTCGCCCACTATCGGTTTGCACGACAGCGATAGCGATGGCCGTTCGATGGCATCCTATTGCAACCGATGCCCATGAGCGGCACCACCAGGCTTCAATCATGTCTTTTTCCAGACTCCTGTTTCTTTCTCCCTTCCTGCTTCTCGCATCGCTGGCCGCCACCGCGGCGCAACCTGGCACGCTGCGTGTCGACTACATGCACAGCGGCAACGCGTTGCAGGACATCTACAGTCTCGACAAGATCGTCAAGGAACCGTTGCCGTGGCCTGGCAACCTCGACCAGCGCATCGATG
>ENA-UOWO01000494-UOWO01000494.1-activated-sludge-metagenome-genome-assembly--contig:-NODE-494-length-57301-cov-5.980750_pt1 | contig 57301 bp, 60 predicted proteins | sample MGYA00238148_ERZ761564 | MGnify/ENA primary metagenome ERZ761564 (study PRJEB28885, sample SAMN05720194) | activated sludge metagenome | isolation source: Anaerobic digester | place: USA...
ATGAAAATCATGAATGTAAAAAATAAAAGCAAGACGAAGAACGGTTTTATATAATTTTTATTTCTTTCTTCAGCTTTCAATAGAGCAAAGAGGCGGACAAGCGCATAGGCTGCCACAATAGCAACGGGGAAAACCACATAGCTGGCAATTCTGGTTGAGGGAATGTCAATAAAAAGCAAATCTGGTTTTAGTGACATTAAAACCAGGATACCCAGCCATCCCAACAAAAACGCCTGATTGTATTTTCCGATTTTGCGCGCAAAGAAAAGCAAAATAAATCCTAAAAAGGCAAAAGCAAAGCGGGCTTCTCCGGCAGTGGTTTTGAGCTGCGTCAATGTAATGCCGGCGCGGGAAGCTTTGCTGGGCGTGCCGACGGCCGTATCAATAGCCGATGAATTAAGATAAGTCGGAACGCATATAAAAAATATGAAAGCCGCGCCCAGAATTATAATTGAAATTACTGAAGGAGAAAGAAACATTTTCAGCCACTCCTTCGCTTCGAATTTTATGGTTCGGAAATTTAAAACAATAAAAAATATGAGAGCAAAGATAGCTGCGAAAATAAACACAAAAGTGCTGAGATGATGCGTGTAGACGAGTCCTAGGGTTGTGAAAATAGCCAAAGAAAGCAAATACGCTTTCTTTTTTGAGAAGGCTTTGATGTAAAAAAGCATGGCTAATGGAATAAAAAGATTGCCAATAGCGTTGCCGATAACGCCGCCGCTCACGAATTTTGCCTGCGGGGAAGCCAAAGCATAGAGCGGTCCAATAAGGAAAAGAGCCATGATAGCAATCATGTCTTGGCGCTTTGCTCCCCCAAAAATTTCACGAGTTAAAATAAAAATTGCTAAAATCGACATTATTTGAATAAGAAAAAGGACTAATGATGGAAATGAAGAAATAAAATCCTGACCAGAAATAAGAGCAATAGCAGCAAAGATTAAGTGTTCTCCAATTATGAAATCGGCAATTGGCGCAGGACTTTCAATTGTATAGTCACTGCCGATGTCAGCTTTTTCGTAGACAGGCAAATGGCCGGTGGTTGTGATTACTTTTGACCAATACATATGATGTCCAAGGTCAGTCGAAGTTGGCGGAATTGTATCCTGAAAGTAGATAGTTTTAATAAAAATTGTCAGAAAAAGCAGAATTAATACCAAAACGACTGATTTTTTGGAAAATTCTTCCTGTTGGGGCTCTGCCTGAATTTTTTCTTTGGATTTAAAGTAAAAATAGATTGCAGAACAAATTAAGGAAAAAATGATTATGGCTGCCAAAATTGACAAAGAAGTTATTTTAATTCCGGTTTTACCCAGAATTATTATCAAAAAATCAGAAACAACTATGCTCAATCCGAGGGATATTATAAAAATCTCCAAAGCAGAAAAATGATTTTTCCTTCTCGTCGCCAAAAGCAGAAAATAACCGGGAACAAAAAGAACCAGTGCAATGGCGATGTAAAATAATAGTTGTGATGTTATGAATTGAAACATAATTTATTATTTTTTAAATTTCCAATTTCCAATGACAAATGTCAAATCAAATCCAAAATCCAAATGACAAAAGATTTATTTCGAATTCGATATTTGGCCTTTATTTGACATTGGGAATTTGTCATTTGTCATTACAGCTTTTATTTCTTCCAAATATCTTTGCGAAATATGTTCCCAACTGTAATTGTCAATTATGAATTGGCGTGTTTTTTCTCCAAAAATTTCCCGTGGACTGCCTACTGCAAAAAGTTCGTTTATTTTTGAAACATATGCATTAGCATTACCGGATTCAACCAAGAAACCATTTTGCCCGTCCTTGATTGCGTCTTTTAGCCCTTCCAGAGATGAAGCCAAGACAGGCAAACGGCAAGCACCGGCCTCAATGACAGAAATTCCAAAGCCCTCCATATCTCCGGGAATTTTGATATTCGGCTGGACAAAAAGATCAGCCGTATTAAGTAGAGCATTTCTGACTGAATCAGTGATATAGCCAAGCACGTGCACCCGGCTGTATAAATTATTTTTTTTGATCATATCAAAAATATTCTGTTTGTCCGGACCATCTCCGGCGATTATATAGATAAAATCGCTGTCCAATTTTGGCATGACATTATCAATAAACCAGGCCACACCTTTTCTTTTGGCCAAGCGTCCGGAAGTGAGCAGAATTTTTTTGCCAGCCACTGTTTGTTTGATGATTTTTTCCAGATTTTCACGGCAAGAATCAACCAGATGTTTTTCAGTATCAACGCCATTGGGAATAAAAACAATCTTATTTTCCGAAATTCCTTTTTCTTTGGCAGTTTTTATGGTCTCATTGCCAACAGCAATAAATTTGTCAATTTTTTTCATAAAAATTCCTACCCATATTTTTTGATAGATAGGATTTTTCCAAGTCAGATCCAAACCGTGAGCAATTGCTACAACTGGTTTTTTGCTGCCAAAAAGTTTTAGCCTCCAGGCGACATTAGCCAAGATGCAACTGCCCAAAACAACCACATCATATTTTCGAGACGATAAAACAGCGCGGATAGTGGTGTACGCCAAAAAAAATGGAATCAGCCATCTTTTTTTGTTAGCGATCAATTTCACTTCCGTTTGTTTAGAAAGCCACGTTGAAAGCTCAAAATTGTGCGTTTCAACCCCGCCCACAATTGGTGGAAATGTGTGGGAAATAAACAAAATTCTTGGTTTGTCCATGCCTAAATTATAACTTATTATTAGATTTATTTCAAGAAAAAAGCCGCCAGAAAATTGGCGGCTTAAAACGTGTATAAAACTATTTCTTGTATTTTTCCACTTTGAAAAGATACATTTGTTCCTCGGTCAGTTTGCGGTTGGATTTGATCATATCGGCTATGAGGGCAAAAATAGCCAGCTGGATGCCGAAGAAAATGCTGATGGAAGAAAATATTATGTAATTTTGGTATGGCCTGATTTTAAAATCCTGAAAATAATGGAAAGCAAAAATGCTCATTCCAATAAGGCCGATAAATATAAAAAACAATCCCGGCCAGCCGAAAAACTTAAGCGGACGGACATCGCGAATAGCTTTCAAAATTATCTTGAATGAATTGCCGACAAATTTCCAGATTGATTTGGTAATTTTAGCTTCTCGATTGTCAAAATAAAAAATCGTGATTGGCATCCAAACCAATTTCAGATCTTTTCCGATTGCATCAATAATGGTTTCCTGCGTGTAGGTAAAATGCGTGTTGACCAGATTGAGCCTGAGCATGGTTTCCCGATTATGTGCCCTGAATCCACAAGTCAGATCATTTGTTTCATGTCCCAGAAAAAATCCGATAACATTGGCAGCAAATTTATTGAGACTTTTTCTAATCCAGGGAATATTTTTAGCTTTAATTTCTCCGAACCTATTGCCAATAACCATATCTGCTTTTCCTTCCAGAATAGGCTTCAAAAGTTTTGGTATTTCATTGGCGTCAAATTGTCCGTCAGCGTCAATATTGACCATGATATCTGCGCCATTTTCCAGCGAATTTTCAATAGCTCTTTTGAAGGAATAAGCTAAACGCCGGTTAGGCTTGTAGGAAACTATCAAGTCAGCACCGGCTTCTTTGGCTTTTTCTGCGGTTTTGTCTGTTGAGCCGTCATCGACAACCTGAATAAGCACTTCATCAATGCCTGCAAATTGGCGGGGGATTTTTTTTATTGTTTCGGCTATTATTTTTTCTTCGTTATAAGCCGGAATGTTGACGATTAATTTCATATTGCTACTGTTTTTTAATAATAAGTTTTGGATCCAAGCAGTTGAAATCACACTTGGCATTTTTGGTTCCTTGTTCTATTAGTTCTTTGGAACATTGGTTGAGTCTTTCCTGGCAAGCCGCTTTGCTTTCATTGAAATAATTCATATTAACCTCATAGCCAAAATATTGCAAGACAAAAAATCCAACCACAGCAATGCCCACAAGCCAAACAATAAATTTTATGAGATGAAACATAAATTTTTTGAAATTCGAAATTCGAATCTCGAAATTCTAAACAAATTATAATTTTTAAAATTATAAATTCAAAATGTTTCGAATTTTTGTCATTTGAATTTTGATATTGTTTAGGATTTCGGATTTTGTGCTTCGAATTTTTATTCTAGTGTCCTATTCCTTTATACAGTATACCATGTTTTTCTATTTCTTCCTTATTGAGCGCGTTCATGCCATCGACAAGCACTTTGATGCCGTGTTTCTTGAAGAGGACCGGATCAGTTTCCAAAAATTCTTTGTGGTTGGTGGCTAAAATCAATGCGTCTGATTTTTCCAATAGTTCTTCTAGGGTTGCCACAGTTGAATGTTCTTTGGTGTACGGATCAAAAACAAGAACATTAGCCTCGTGGCGCTTCAAATGCTTAATTATTTTAATTACCGGTGATTCGCGAAGATCAGCAATGTTAGCCTTGTATGAAATTCCCAAAATTCCAATGTTTGTTCCATTGAGCGGCATTTTAACTTTATTGAGAGCGTCCTGCAAAATTTCCACCGTATATTCCGGCATAGAATTATTGACTTTGCGGGCAATTTTCAAAAATTCATGGTCAAAACCGGAAGCTTTGGCTCTTTCAATGAGATAATATGGGTCAACCGGGATGCAGTGTCCGCCCACTCCGCGGCTTGGCCAATGGGGCATGAAAGCAAAGGGTTTGGTTGAAGCACCTTTGATCACATCTACAATATCAATATCCAGTATATCAAAAGATTTTGCCAGTTCATTCACAAAAGCCAGGTTTACATCGCGGAAGGAATTTTCCATGATTTTGACGGCTTCAGCTTCGCGGATGGATTTCATCGGCATAATTTGTCCGTCAATAACTTTTTCATAAAATTCTACGGCTTGATCCAAGCCCTTCTTTGTGAAAGAACCGACAACGCGGGGAATGTTAGTGACATTCCATTTTGGATCGCCAGGATTGATTCTTTCCGGGCAATGCGCCAACTCATAATCTTTGCCAATTTCATAGCCGGCTTCATCAAACATTGGTTTAATGACTTCTTCACAAACACCGGGGTTGATGGTGGATTCAATGATAATTAATTGTCCGGGTTTTAGATTTTTCACAATCGCTTCGTTGGCAACTTTTACCGGCGCGAGATCGGGAAAATAATTTTCATCAATCGGAGTCGGTACGCACATAATGACAATGTCGCATTTCTTGATTATAGACGGATCATCGGTAGCGGTAATTTTTACTTTTGGCAGGTTTTCATTCAGAAATTCTTCATTAATGGTGGTTTTTCCGGCATTAATCAGGTCATTTTTTTTGGTGTCGTTTTCGAGTCCATAAACTTCATAGCCCTTGAGGGCGCATTGAACAGCCAGTGGAAGACCGACATAACCCAAGCCGATGATGCAGACTTTTTTAGATTTGTTTTCCATTTACCCTGTTAAATAAGATTTGTTACTCTTTAGGCTTAAATCTTTTTAGTTATTTAACAGGGTGAATCCCGTTAAATAAGATTTGTGCCTCTCCTTTAGGAACAACTTATTTTTAATTAATTTTTCTAAATTTACTCGCCCCGTCATTTTAGTAATAAAATCTTAATTTTAATTTCTCAGAAATTAAAATTATTTAACAGGGTGAATATTGTTGTTTATAAATTACCTTTCATATAATAAAGCATTTTTAAAGTTTATACAAGATTAAGAGATTGTGTCCTTTTCGTTTTGGCTGAAATGGGATATAATTGTCATATATGCGAATCGGAATTAATGCGTCGTTTGCGCGCAAACAAAATACGGGGATAGGGCAGGTAACTGCTAACTTTTTAAAAAAGTTAGCAGAATTTTCAATTTCCAATTCTCAATTTTCAAACAATAAGAATAAATACTTTATATATCTGGAGGAAAAGTTGCCGAAGGGCTTTAAATTGCCGAAAAATTTCAAACAAAGAGTTTTTTTGCCAAAATATAAACGTGATGATATTTTTCGTGCAATTTGGTGGCAAAAATTTCTCTTGCCAAAAAAAGTTCAAGACGACAAATGTGATGTTTTTTTAAGCATGTTTCAATGTGCAACCGTTATGCCAAAGAACATAAAGCATTTAATGATTGTGCATGATATTATTCTCAACATTTTTCCTAAATATTTGAATAATTGGAGAAAAAAATATTTTTGGAGTCTAAGTAAAAAAGCTATTAGAAAAGCGGACAAGATTATTGCGGTTTCACATCGGACAGAAAAAGACTTGATTCAACATCTAGGCATCGATGCTGCCAAAATAAGCGTGGCTTATATCGATGTTGATGAAATTTATAAAAAAGAAATTTCAGAAGAAGAAAGCCAGCGTGTGCTGAAAAAATACAAATTAAAACCGGGATATATTTTAGCTGGTGGGGGATTGGAAGTGCGTAAAAACATCGAAGGCGCACTCAAGGCGTATAAAATATTGCAAGATAAATATGGTCAATCCGGTTGGGTGCCACCGCTCGTTGTTTATGGCAAATTGATGCCGGAGCTCAAGCCTTTGGTGACAGACGCGGAAAAAGTGGCGGAAGAATTGGAAATCAAAAAGCAGGTAAAATTTTTGGGTTGTGTTTCGCAAGCAGATTTGCCCTATCTCTATCGCAATGCCAGTGTGTTTGTTTATCCTTCTCTCTACGAAGGTTTTGGCATGCCGATTCTGGAAGCTATGAATCAAGGCACGCCGGTCGTGACGTCTAAAGTTTCTTCACTACCGGAAGTGGGGAGTGACGCAGTTTTATATTGCGATCCGGAAAGACCGGAAGATATCGCGATGGTGGTTAAGAATATTTTAAATAACAATCATTTGAAAGCCGCACTTTCTATGAAAGGTAGGGAAAGAGCCACGCATTTCTCGTGGGAGAAGTTTGTGGGGAAAGTAATTAATATACTGAAAGATATAAATTAATATGGAAGGAGATTAAAAATAAAAACGCCCATACTGTATTACTTAACAATCAAGTAATAAAATAGGGCGTCTGGTGACTGGTAAATTATTTTTTGGAAAGATTTATAATTGTCGCTAACATACTTACTTGAAAGACTGTTGCCGCTGTACTGATTTTGGGTATTTCTTCCCTCATTTTTTCTAGTTTTGTTGTAGTTAAAACTTTTTCTTCCAGTGAAATAATATTAGCAGCAGACATGTGATCAATTAGAAAACACAAAGTTAATACAATATTACAAACAATTTTTTGATCAAAAGGAGTAAGATTACCAAATATTGATGTAAATTGTTCCATTAAATTAATAATCAGCCCCAGAAGATTCTTTTCTCCGCTGGTTTGCTTCAGCTCATCTAAAAGAGTAATGATAGCAAAACCCCCCATCGAATTCAGATTGTTCATTTTTAAAGTACCATCCTTTCTTTTTATTTTTTATTGTGTAAAATTTGTTTAATAGGTTATGTTAGAATATTTTCAACAATTTGTCAATAGTTTGCAAGGTAAAACGACCAAAATTTACCTTATTTTAGCCAATATAATTCTGGTCATTTTTGCTATTTGGTTTTCCAATATCGGACTTTTGCCATTTGTGAACTTCAGTGATTTTTTGATTTTTGCCGGTCTGGTTTTGCTTTTGGCTATCTATCGTCCGGGCTGGGCATTTGTGCTTTTTGTCGGATCTTTAGTTTTGGAAAATGTAAATTTGGCGCCGAAAATTTTAGGTTTTGCCCTCCGCCCCTATCAATTTCTGGCGTTGGCTTTGGTCATAGCTTTAGTTGTCAGAGGAGTGAGCAAGCGCTTGCCATTGCCGCCCAAAGAATTTTTTCCCAAATTCAAATGGTTTGACACATTGCCAATCATTTTTGCCGCAAGCGGATTTTTGAGCAGTTTGATTTCACATGCCGGTTTCAAACAGGCAATTGTGGCTTTGTCTTTTGTAGTTCTCTATTTTCTCGCTAGAATTTATGTGCAAAACATGAATGATCTCAAGCGCATTCTGCCGTTCTTTCTGAGCAGTGGAATCATAGTTGCGCTATACGGAATATTGCAAAACATTCTTTTCATAAATGGAAGAAATTCTTTTGAAGTCATGCCAGGAAGGCCGAATGCAACATTCTCGGAACCAGACTGGATGGGGATATATCTTGTTTTTTTACTTGCGGTTATATATACGATTATATATAAAATTAGTATCGCAATAACCAATGACCAAGAAACAAATTCCAAACAAATTCCAATATACAATATACAAAATACAAAATTGGGTTATAAATTTTTTGATCGTTTAAAATTTGGTGATTGGATATTGTTTGTTTCTTGTTTCTTGTTTCTTGTGATTTCTTACATTACTCTAATTTTAACAGTAAGTCGCAGTGCGTGGCTGGGAGCGGTTTTTGTGACGATTGGATTTTTAAAGATTATGTTGACCAACGGTTCTTGGAAAATGTCGCAATGGGATTGGAAAAAATTCGTGTGCTCATTGGGAAGTATTGTTGCGGTTGTAATTATTAGCATAGGAATTGTGTATGTTTTCAATCTTTCACGCTTCCAAATTTTTAATCGAGCTGCCAGCACCGGAGGGCTCCAAAAAATCACCATTGCTTGCGAAGAGAATACATATAAAAAAGACTTGGCTCCTGATAAAATAAATAATGTTTCAGAATTGGAACAATATGGCTGTCGGCATATTAATTTGGAAGAAATTGAAAAGGAAAAAGCTGCGGGATTTGCAATAAAAGAAATTTATCGCAATGATCCAAATGTAAATATCCGAGCGGAAATATACAAGAAATCTTGGGAACAAATCAAGGCTCATCCAATTTTCGGAATCGGGTGGGGAAGCATCAGCCGAATCTTAGGCACTGATGAACGTGGGGCAGGGCTTAATGCCAGCAACATATTTCTGGAAACATGGCTGGGATCAGGATTAATTGGAATTTTATCTTTTATAATCTTATTGGTATATATTTTTGCCAAAAGCGTGAAAATATTTTTGAGTAAAAGTATAATTGACAAATCAGTTGCAGTCTTTATTCTTTTAGGATGGACAGCTATCATAATTCCAAATCTTTTTAATTCGGGAATATTTTTAGGATTTTTATGGGTATATTTGGCAGCAACTCTCGGGTTAATGGAAGAAGTTTAAAGGCTGAAACAATCATCTTTCAATCTTATGCGTATAGGCATCGATATCAGATTAATCGGTAAAAAAAGAACCGGCGATGAAGCGGTTGTTTTTAATCTGGTCAAAAATTTGGCTAAAATTGACCAGACTAATGAATATTTCCTATTCACCGATGTTGTTGATGAAGAACAGTTGAATGTAATATCAACACAAATTGATATATCAGATAAAAACAATTTCAAAATAATTTCTTTGCCGAACAGAAATAAATTTACTTGGAATTTTTGGACATTGCCGAAATATCTTCGCCGAAATCCAGTGGACGTTTTCCACACGCAATATATTACGCCCTGGTTCGTGCCAAAAATCATTAAGATTGTGACGATTGTTCACGACATTTCTTTTAATTCTTTTCCGCAGCTCATCAAATTTTCCGATTTATTTTTCCTGAAAACCTTGATTCCGCTGAGCCTCAGGAGAGCTAACAAAATCATCGGCGTTTCACAATTTACCCGCAATGAAATAATAAAATTTTACAAGATTAAGCCGGAAAAAGTTGATTACATTTATGATTCAGTTAGTGATGATTTCCTGAATTCGCAATCCGGGGAAGAAATTCCAGAAACTAAAAAAGAAGAAATCAGAAAAAAATACAATCTGCCGGAAAAATTTATTTTATACATGGGAACTTTGCAACCGAGAAAAAACATCCCGCAGCTTGTTGAAGCTTATGCGGCGGTTGAAAATAAACTTGGCGGAATTAAACTGGTTATTTGCGGAAATCGCCAAGCGCATAATTTTGACAGGAAGATCGACAAGGCAATTGCGAAAAATAAACTGGAAGAAAACGTGATTTTCCCAGGATTTATTGAAGAAGAAGACAAAAAAACCATTTTTCAGATGGCTTACGCTTTCGTGTTCCCATCGCTCTATGAGGGATTCGGAATCCCGGTTTTGGAAGCCATGAGCCAAAAAGTTCCGGTTTTAGCTTCAGACATCCCCAGTTTGAAAGAAATCGCCCAGGATGGCGCATTATATTTTGATGCAACATCCATTGCTGATTTTTCGCAGAAGTTGTATGATGTTTGTGTTAATGATAGCCTCAGAGCAGAGCTGATCCAATCAGGCGTGGCAAGAATCGGCTTTTTTTCTTGGAAAAATTCAGCCCAAAAGATGCTTGCAATTTATCAGGAATTGTAGCATAATCATAAAGACTGTTTTTAATTAATAATAAATAAATTAATAAATGTTTATGGAAAGTTACCAGCGGGATTCAAAAAGTCCTATTGTGCAAAAAAAGAAAAGAAGATGGCTGGTGCCATTTTTGGTTATTGTGGCAATAATTTTGGGTATTGCAGGCTTTTTTGCCTGGAAAGCCGGTTTTACTTTGAGTAAGATTTCAACTGAAGGAGGAAGCGGATTATTGCAGAGCTTAACCCGCGTTATTCCGGGAGTTGAAAACAAGGTAAAAGGCGAAGAAGCAGGCCGCATTAATATTGCTCTTTTGGGAATGCGCGGCGAAAACATTCCTGGCGGAGGAACATTGGCGGATACCATCATGGTTCTCAGCATTGAGCCTCAGGCCAACAGGGCGGCGCTTGTTTCGGTGCCTAGAGATTTGTGGGTGAAAAATCCGGGAAGCGAAACTTACAGCAAAATAAACGCAGTCCATGCTTATGGTGAAGAAAACGGAAAACAGCAGGGACTTTCACAAATGGAAAAAGTTTTAGAAGATGTTTTAGGTATGCCGATTCATTATGCCGTAAAAATTGACTTCAAGGGATTCAAGGAACTGATTGATGTAATCGGCGGTGTTCAAATCACGCTGGACAAGCCTTTTGAGGAAGGCGTGCAATTTAATAAACCCCATGTTTGCGATTCCTTTTTCACTGTTCCAACAGGAGAATATGAAAATAAAACAGTAAAATATTTCAGTGAATTTTCACGTACTTATAAAACACGGGTGGTTGAAAGTTATCCTTTATGCACGGCGCCACCTGATACATTAGAATGTGGAGGAAACTTCAAGCTAGCTGCTGGTACACAAACCTTGAATGGCAATCAAGCTTTGTGTTTTGCACGTTCTCGTGAGACATCCAGTGACTTCGAAAGAGCCAAGCGCCAGCAGATAATTATTCAGAAAATCCAGGAAAAAATTATAAGTCTTGGCACAATGAGCGATTTTGGCAAAGTGAATGCCATGCTAGACACTTTGGGCAATAATGTTAAAACTGATTTACAAGCTTGGGAAATGAAAAGATTGTATGATTTGTATAAAGGTATGCAGAATATTCAGGTGACCAGACGCGTCCTTGAAGCTTCAGAAGAAGGATTGCTTTATTTTCCGGAAACAACCCCGGAAAAAGGTTCAATTTTATCCCCAATCGGAGATAATTATGACAAAATAAGGGAAATGTTTAAAAATATCTTCACGTTGCCAGAACAATCTGATATTAACCCAAAATAAGTAAAAATTATTTTCTTTTTCAATGGAACTTTCTATAATCGTTACGAATTATAAGAATTCAGAGCTTTTGAAATTGTGCCTGAATTCAATAAAAAAAAGCACGATCAATGTCGCGTATGAGTTAATTGTTACTGATAGCGAAACACAGGAAGATATGGAAATGATGATGCGGGAAGAGTATAGCGATGTAAAATTTTTTCCGGACAAGAAAAACATAGGTTTCATGGCTTGTGCAGAAAAAGGAATTAAATATAGTAAAGGGGATTATATCTTAATTTTAAATGGCGACCTTATAGTTGAGCCGGATTCTATTCAAAAAATGCTGGAATTTTTAAAAAGCGATCCTCTAATCGGAATGGTTGGTCCTAAGCTTTTGAATTTTAACGGAACGTTGCAATATTCATGTTTTAGATTTTATAAACCACAGACCATAGTTTATCGCAGGACATTTTTAGGTCGCTTATCATTTGCCAAAAAACATCTGGATCGGTTTCAAATGAAGGATTATGATCACGCTTCGCCAAAAGAAGTTGATTGGCTGATGGGAAGCGCGCTGATGATTTCTCGCAAAGCTTTGGAAAAAGTTGGTTTCATGGACAAGCAATATTTCATGTATATGGAGGATGTTGATTGGTGCAGGAGATTTTGGGAAAATGAATATAAAGTTATGTATTATCCGCTGGTAATGATGCATCATTATCATGGCAGAGGCAGCGCCAAGGGTGGAGTCATCAGGTCACTTATTTCTAGCCGTCTAACTTGGATTCATATTTTCAGTGCTATAAAATATTTCAAAAAATTCTGGGGAAAAGCTGTTCCGGAACATAATTAAAAAACTTAATTTAAAAATGATATGCAGGAAGAAGGCAGTGAAATCCAAGAGAAAACCGGATTGAATGATGAAAATAATTCTTTCAAAAAAAAGCTTGTCAGCAACTATTTGAAATTGGTGATGCTGGTTGTTTTTTGTGCACTTTTTTTCTGGATAGGTTTTGAAAAAGGAAAAGAAAACCAGATTTCTCAGCCGGCAGTAGAAATGCAGGAAGCTGTTTTTAAAAACAAGGAAAAAACCAATGAAAAAAGCATTGATTTCTCCTTGTTTTGGGACGCCTGGGATTTGGTAAAAAATAAATATATCGATTCGGACAAGCTTGATGCCAATGATCTTTTCTACGGGGCGATAAAAGGCATGATGCAAGCAACAGGAGACCCTTATACAAATTTCTTCACTGCTGAAGAAAATAAAAAATTCAACGAAGACATCACCGGTGTTTTTGAAGGAATTGGAGCTGAATTGGGAATTAAAAATGAGATTCTTACGGTAATTGCTCCGTTGCCGGGAACCCCGGCAGAAAAAGCCGGACTTCGCAGCGGAGACAAGATTATAAAAATTAATGGCAAAATGGCAGCGGAAATGAGCATTGAAGAAGCGATTGATAATATCCGGGGACCAAAAGGAACTTCGGTGGTGCTGACGATTTTCCGAAACGGAGACCAGGATACCCGTGATGTGACAATTGAAAAAGACAAAATAAACGTGAAAAGCGTGACTTTGGAATGGAAAGAGGGGAATGTTGCATATATAAACATAACTCGTTTTGGCGAAGATACCAGCAATTTGTTTTCTGATATTATCAATTCTGTCAAGGAAAAAAATGCAGCCGGAATAATCCTGGATCTGCGCAATAACCCGGGCGGATATTTAGGAACATCTATTGATGTTGCCAGTCGCTTGTTACCTAAAGGAAAAATTGTGGTTATTGAAGAAACGGGCGATAAAAGCCGCAAAAATATGGAAACTTATGGCGGTGATATTGCCAGCGGCATTGAAACGGTAGTTTTGATCAATGAAGGAAGTGCGAGCGCTTCGGAAATTGTGGCAGGCGCTCTCAGAGATAATCGTGAAAATGTCACGCTTGTCGGGGAAAAATCTTTCGGCAAAGGGTCTGTTCAGGAATTTATTGAAATGCCCAGGGGAACAGCGGCTAAAATAACAGTTGCCAGGTGGCTGACTCCCAAAGGTGTTCAGATAAATGAGCAGGGAATCAGTCCGGATAAAGAAGTAAAAAATACTTTAGATGATTACAATAATAACAAGGATCCGCAACTAGATGCAGCGTTGGAAATATTGAAGGAAAAAATTAAAAAATAAACCAAAATTTATACATTTGCTTGCCAATTTTTTGTAGAAAACAAAAACCGCCATTTTTTTGAAACGCGGTTTTTTTGTAAAATTATTTTGTCAGCTGATATCCATTTTCTTCCCATTTTGGCATAGCGCCCTTAAGGACAAAGGGCGAAACCAGTAGCATATCATACATTTGGACAGAAGCTTGAAATTCCTGAAGCTCGCTGATTCCGACTACCACAACTCTTTTTTCAGTTATTTCTTTGCGTCTTTTTTCAACTTCTAAAAAGGGGATGTTAATAGCTCCCGGAATGTGATTCTTGGAATATTCTTCCTGAGTCCGGACATCAATGATAAATGTCGGAACGCCTTCTTTAATGGCATTGCTCAAATCCTTACTTTCAACATAAGAAACCTTCAACTGGTCTTCAAAAGAATTAGGGTTGCCATAAGTGACAGAGACGCCAACTGTTTGTTTCCACCCATTCATGCCGTCAGCCAAAACCAAAAAATTTTCAAAATTTTCTTTTTTAAGCTGGTCTACGGCTTTTTTAATATTTTCATCTTCTGCACTTTCAGCAACAACAACCACTTGTTTATTGATATCTATTTTATTTTTCAAAGGGAACTCTTCGGGAGTTATGTTTACTGCGTCTGCAATATGTTCAGTGGCGTATGTTTCAAACGGCCGTATGTCCAAAAGCACAGGCAACTCATTTTCCTTGGCTAAAAGAATTTTCTTATACAAATCTTTGGCGTTTATAGTTTTATATTCCAAGCCATTTTCTTCTTTAACGAGCGAAACATCGTCTTGTTCTTTGAAAAGATTGCTGCGGAAAAGGGTAATCACAATAACGACCATAATCAGAACAAAACCAATCATAATGGCTATCTGATCTTTTTTGTCTTTTGTTTTTTGAATTTTATCGTCCATTTTTTTAGTATTTTGAAAATTAAACTTTATACTAAAACACTACCAATAAAATCAGCATGGCCGTTGATAAATTCCCTTACATTTATAGGCATTTTTCCTTCCTGTTGGATTTCTTTCAGAATTATTATTCCATTTCCGGTTTGCACTCCGATTTCATCAGCAATTTCAAAAACTTCTCCCTCAATGTGTTTTTGCTGAGGATTAATGCTTTGTTTTTCTATGGAAACTAATTTCAGTCGGAGTCTCTCATTGTCTTTTTTCCAATAGCAAAATATTCCCGGCCAGGGAGCAAGCGCGCGATAGCGGTTATGGATATCTTCCGAATCATCCGTCCAATTTACATATCCGTCATTGCGTTCAATGAGCTGACACATTGTAGCTTTTGAATTATCCTGGGGTTGTGGCTGGATTTTTCTTTCAATCCAAAGCGGAATTGTTTCCAAAAGCATTTCAGCTCCGACTTCTGAAAGCTTATTAAGAAGAGCGAGATTGTCGTCTCCAGGTTCAATTAAAACGGTTTTTTGAGCTAAAATATCTCCAGTATCAATACCTTTGTCCATCAACATAATGGTGATTCCGGTTTCCTTTTCTCCATTTATAAGAGCATTTTGAATCGGTGATGGCCCGCGATATTTCGGAAGTAGGGAAGCGTGTACGTTGATGCAGCCAAAACCCGGAATGTTCAGGACTGCTGGCGAAAGGATTTTCCCATAAGCAGCTACAATAATCAAATCCGCTTTCAAATCCTTGATTTGTTCAACAGCTGCTTCATCTATTTTTTCAGGCTGAAAAACAGGAATATTTTTTTCTTGGGCTATTTTTTTAACCAAGGGTTCGCTAATTTCTTGTTTGCGGCCTATTTTTTTATCTGGTTTGGTAAAAACTCCCACAATATTATATTTTTTTTCTATAAGCGCTTTTAAGACGACTGCAGATAATTCAGATGTTCCCATAAAAACAATCGGGATTTTTATTTGTTTTTCTTCTTTAAACATAAATAATTATTTTATTTGATTATCTATTTAATATTTTTTGCAGTTTTTTTGTTTTTGAGATAAAAAGGATTCCGTCAAGATGGTCAATCTCATGTTGCATTGCTCTGGCTAAGAGTCCCTGCGTCTTCACTTTTGCTGGCTGACCTTTTTCATCAGTATATCTGACTTGCACTTCACTGTAACGGGAAACAGGGTAGAATTCACCAGGAAAACTGAGACAACCCTCATCACAAACCTCCTTTTGTCTGGATTTGGCAGTAATTTTCGGATTAATCAAGATATAGCGAATATCTTCCAATTCAATAATGCAAAGCCGGACACTGACGCCAACTTGCGGTGCAGCTAAACCCACGCCATTTTTATTAGCGTGCAAAGTTTCAGTCATGTTTTCTATAAGTTCCTGAACCTCTTTATTCAAGGGATCTTTGATTTTGGCTGCTTTCTGCGACAAAACCGGATCAGGATATTTTCTGATTTTGAGTTTCATAATTATCTTAATTTTAGCACAAAAAACGTTTTTCTGTACAGTTTTTAATGTTAAATTTCAATTTTTATTGATAATCTTGAAAAAATAGCGCCATTTTTCACCGCTCTTGCAAAGTTCCTTAGTGTCATTCAGGGCTTTTTCCACGATAGTTTTGTTATATTTTTTGCACATTTGGAAGACAGAACTGCGCTTATTGTTTGGTATACTTAATTCACTTATAATTTTTAGCGCCAAATCTTGCCATTCATAAGCCGGCGGTTTTTTGGCTATCCGAGTATTTAATATATCTTTGAATGATTTGGGCTGCATATATTTATGTTTTAATTGTAGCAGGTTAGAGTTTACGCGCAAATTGTAATTATAATAAAAAAATGTTATCCTAACTCTATAAAAAGGCTTTTAATGGGAAAATATTATGCAAAAAAAGAAGATATTTATTGAAATAGCTGTCCCGCAACAGATTAAAAAGCGGATAATGCAAAAGATTGCTCCTTGGGCTGATTTACCAATCAAGTGGGTCAAAGAAGAAAGTCTTCATATAACCGTGTCTTTTGTTGGCTATGTCGATGAGAGCGTTGTGCCTGACATTTGTTTCAAGGTTAAAGAAACTGTGGCTAAAATTGAATCTTTTGAAATTACTTTTGATCGCATCGGGCTTGCTCCGGATGCTGAAAATCCAAAATCAATTGCTCTCATTGGAAAACCATTGAAAGAGTTGGGAGAATTGAATGAGAAAATTGAAGAAGCGTTAGATATGTATCCGCAAAAACATAAACAATTCTCTCCACATGTGACTTTGGGTAGAATCAAAAAACTAAAATGGGATGAACTTTCCAAGAAACCGCTTATTGAAGAAAAATGCAATATTGGCATGACAGCGGAAGCGGTTTTGGTGATGGAAAGCCGTGGCGGAGAAGGATCATATTCTGTTTTGGAACAATGCAACTTAGTTTAGTTTGCTAGAATTTATATTTTATGGAAATACTTGGCGTACGAATCGATAATTTTTCCAAACAAGAGATTCTGAAAAAAATAGAATCCTTTTTAGCTGATGGCAAATTTCATCAGATTGCGACAGTTAACGCGGAGTTTATTTTGCAAGCCCAAAAAGATAATGATTTTAAAAATATTTTGAATACTTGTGATTTGAATGTAGCGGATACAATCAGCATCCGATATGCGTTTTTGCGTTACGGAAAATGGTTGAAAGCCAGAATTGCCGGCGCAGATCTCATGCATGAAATTTTAAAAATTGCCAATGAAAAAAAATTTTCTGTTTTTCTAGCCGTCAGCAAAAACGGTTTGAGTTCCTACGAAGAAATAAAAAATAAGTTATCGCAAATATACCCAAATGTAAATTTTTCTGGTGCTGATATTGATAATCAAAATTTTTCTTCATACCAAATGCCATATGCCATATGCCAGATACTATTTTGCAACTTCGGCGCCCCGCGTCAAGAAAAGTTTATTAATTGCGTAAAAAATGATATACTGGGAGTGGCCATGGGAATTGGCGGTTCTTTTGATTATATAACAGGAAAAATTAAAAGAGCGCCCAAAATAATGCGCTATTTTGGCTTAGAGTGGCTTTGGAGGCTGATTTTGCAGCCAAAAAGATGGAAAAGGATCTGGAATGCTGTAATTATTTTTCCAATTAGAATAATTTTTAATAAATAAATTTACCCTGCCAAATTTCGCCAAAGGCGGAACAACAGAGTTAAATTCAACAAGACATATGACATCTAAAACAAAATTAATAAAAACAGTCTATCTTTATCTGATAGCGGCAGTCAGCTTGATTTTTGTAGCCGTAGGAATCGGAAGAATTTTGAATACAGGAATGAAATATTATCTTTTTCCGGAAGCTGAGAAAAAAAGTTATTATGAGTGCAATAATCAACCCCCAGTAGCTGCAGTTATTTCCAAGGAAGGGGCTACAACAGAACAAAAAGTCCAGATAGACGAACTGCTGGCTGACTATCAGAACTGGAAAGAAAATCAAACTGGCGACAAATGTATAGTCCCGGCTAGACAAAACAACATCGTAGATGCGATGACTATGGTTATAATTGCCGTTCCGATTTGCTGGATTCACTGGATGTTTATTCGCAGAAGCAAAAAAGAAGAGAATGAAGAATAATTTTTTATGATTATATTGATAATTATCATTGCTGTGGTTTTATTCATTGCGGGAGCAGTTTGGGTAATTTCTAGCAAAGATTAAAATTATGGAAAAAGTCAGAGTCAGATTTGCGCCATCACCGACAGGCTATTTGCATGTAGGCGGACTTCGTACCGCTCTTTATGATTATTTGTTTGCCCAAAAAAATGGAGGGACTTTTATTTTGAAAATTGAGGATACAGATCAAAAAAGATATGTCGATGGTGCAGTTGAAAATTTGATAAAGTCTTTAGGCTGGGCTGGATTAGAATGGGATGAGGGAGTTTTTACAAAGACAGACAAGAAGTCTATAAAATCAAAAACATATGCAGATATTTCGGAAGTTGGCAAATATGGTCCATATGTGCAATCTGAAAAACTGGATATTTACAAAAAATATGCTGAGCAACTAGTTAAAGATGGCCATGCCTATTATTGTTTTTGCACCTCGGAATGTCTTGAAAAAATGCGCAAAGAGCAAGCAGCTCAAAAGCAAGCCCCCATGTATGACAAGCGTTGCCAGAAGCTTTCTGAAGAAGAAACTGAAAAAAGAATTAAACAGGGAGAAAAATATGTTATCCGACAAAAAATAGATGCCGAAGGTTTTACCGAATACGAGGATCTGGTTCGCGGAAAAGTAAAATTCGAAAATAAACTGCTCGACGATCAGGTACTGATGAAATCAGACGGCTATCCGACATATCACCTGGCCAGTGTTGTTGATGACCATGAAATGGGCATAACCCATGTCATTCGTGGAGAAGAGTGGCTTCCAAGCCTTCCGAAACACATCTTGCTCTATAGGAATTTTGGCTGGAAACCGCCGCAATTTGCACATCTTCCGCTTTTAATAAATCCTGACAAAACCAAGCTTTCCAAACGCCAAGGCGATGTGTCAGTGGAGGACTATATTAAAAAAGGCTATTTGAAAGAAGCCATTATTAATTTCGTGGCTCTTTTAGGCTGGAATCCTGGCGAGGGAAGTACTCAGGAAATATTTTCTCTGGAAGAGTTGATAGAAAAATTTGATTTTGCCCATGTGCACAAAGCGGGCGCTGTTTTTGATCTCAAGAAATTAGACTGGCTGAATGCCCAGTATATCAAAAAAATGAGCCCAGAAGATATATATCAAAATGCATTAATATATTTAGAACAGAAAGAATTTTACAAAACCTGGAGCAAGGAGCATGCAACGGGGGAGAGGGAAGAGTTTGTCAAGAAAGTTTTGACGATTGAAAAAGAACGGCTGACAAAATTTTCCGATGTCGGCGAAGAAAATAAATTTTTCTTTCAGGATGTTTCTTGTGAAAAAGAATTACTGCGCTGGAAAAAAAATACTGACGAAGAGACGAAAAAATCATTAGAAATAGCCAGCAAAGTGTTGACCGAAATTGCTGAGGCAGATTGGGAACTTAAAAATCTGGAAAATAAATTATTGGAAGCCGCGGGGGAAAAACGAGGAGATTTGCTGTGGCCGCTTAGAGCTGCTCTTACAGGACTTCAAAAATCGCCATCGCCATTCGAAGTGGCTTGGGTTTTGGGCAAAAAAGAATCACTAAAACGCATTGAAAAAGCTTTGGAATTGTTATAATTTCAAAAAATGAATATAAAAAGAAAAAACAATTTATTCTCAAATAAGATTAAATTTACAATGAGCATGGCAATATTCCTTGCGCTGTTTTTGGTTTTTTATGAAGTCAAGGCTGACAGCATAAGTGATCTTTATGAAACTTCGCTTTCCGATAAGGACCAGGAAAAATATGAGGAATTGGCAAAAAAAGCTGAGATTTACAGGCAAATAATTGAAATTAAAGAAAAGCAAGGTGAAACTTTGGAAAACCAGCTTTCCATAACCAATTCAAATATTGAAGAATTGCAAACTCAGATCGACATAACTTCGCGCCAACTCACTGACTTGAATGAAAAAATTATCAGCCTGGAAAAACAAATAAAAGAAAGAAATAGTTTATTGAATTCTCAAAGAAAATTGCTGGCCGAGATTGTTCAAACTTATTATGAAACAAACAAGGCAGGCCTATTGGCTGCGTATCTTTCGGGTGAAAATATTGCATCATTCATAGTAAAAAAAGACAGGATAGCGCAGACTGGCGATAAGATAAATGAATTGGTTAAATCAATTGCAAAAACAAGGGATGACTTGAAAGCACAAAGCGCTGATTTGGATTCCAGGAAGAGCGATCTTGTTAAAAAGAATCAAGAATTAGCAGATCAGAATAGCAATCTAGAAACTGTTAAAAGGCAGCGGCAGAAATTATTGGTGGAAACTCAAGGTGATGAAGAACGCTACCGAAGCTTGCTTGCAAAAGTTGAAGCCCAGAAACAGGAACTTTTGGATATAGACCAATTTTTTGCTGCCAGTGGGCTAAGCGCTGATTCCTATCCCAAACCGGATTCAAAATATTTTGCTTCAACAGATTGGTTTTATTATCAATGGGATAAACGATGGGGAGATGAAAATATCGGAAATACGAGAACAAAAATGAAAAGCTATGGCTGTGCAGTTACCGCTGTTTCCATGGTTTTCACAAAAGAAGGGATTTCCATGACACCAGGAAAACTTGCCAATGAGCCTATTTTTTCCGGAGACCTGATAAATTGGTATGATGCGAAAGATTGGGAAAAAAACTGGCCTGTTCCTGATTCCAAATACGGTTATGCACATGGCAATATAAACTGGTCGTCTGTTGATAGTGAGCTTAAAAAAGGCAATCCGGTTATTGTTTATATAAAAAGAACAAAAGGCGGCGGACACTACGTTGTTATTCATAATAAAGATTCAAAAGGGAAGTATGTGGTTCATGATCCCTATTTTGGGGCTAATATATTTCTAGAGACATCACAAGCGCTAGTAGGTGCTTTAGGTTCATCCAGTGCAACCAGAGTTGACCAAATGGTGGTTTATAAAAAATAATATAAAATTTTCTATCGCAGGGGTTGTGCGACATTAGGCAGGTTTCTGTTTTTTTAAAAAAGGAAACTAAAAATCAAGAATCAAATTGCCCGAACCAACCATTTTTCAACTCTTCAGAAGCGGGATATTTAAAAATATAAATTCAGTGAAATTGCATAAATTCAAGTCTTTACAGATTTGAATTTTTTGTTTGAAAATTTTTCTTTTTTTAAAAAAATTTTTTAAATTCATTTTTTTATTTTTTATTCAATTATTTTTTTAAAAAATATCCTGAGCTGAGAGTCGGAATGATTTGAGGGGTTTCGGGGATAGGTAGATGTATGCTGAGGTCGGTTCATTTTTGCCATAAGTCAAAATAGGGCATCTTTTTAGCAAATGAATGCTTTCAGGGATACATAGATGTATCTGGTTTGGGGAAAATTTGGGGCAAAAACTTCGGAAAAATTTTTTAATTTTTATTTATATATAAATTCAAAAATGAAATGCATTTTTTAAAAGATAGAACCGGAAAACTGAAATGAAAAAATAGAGGGATCTCAAACAAATGAGAATATGGGTTAAAAGTATTTAAAAGGGCCAAGAGGGTTTTAATAAGGCTGTATTTTAAATATAACGTCGCAAAAGATATATTGTGCGACATTATATCTATAGAAAAAGAGCTACTTACCTACTAAAGCAAATAACTCTCTTTATTTTTTTACAACTCCATTTTAAAAACGCCTGTTTCGTAAATTTTAAATCCCATGCTTAGATATAATTTTCTGGCTGCTTCTCTTTTGGGATTGCTGGTAAGATTTATTCTGCGGGCTTTTTTATTTTTGGCTATGGCTATTAATTTTTCTGTTATTTTTCTGCCATGTCCCTCCCCTCTCCGGGTAGAATCAACAATTACATCTTCTATTCTTGCCACGCATCCTTCGCAAGGGACTTGATGGATTATTAATGATCCAAATCCGATCACCTGCCTTTTTTCTTCAAGAACAATGCAATTGCAGCCAGCATCTTTGATAAGTGTTTTTATATTAATCCTAGTTTCTTTTCCGGTAAGCTGAGACAAAAGATCTTCAACTTTTTTCTTGTCCTGATGTTTTAATTTTCTTAATTTTGCCATTTTTTTATTTTAATAAATTATTTTTTTCTTTTTTATAATTTTCAATAGCTTTACGCAAGGCGTCAGCGGCCAGATTGCTGCAGTGCATTTTGATGCTTGGCAGTCCGCCGAGTTCATCAGCGACCATTTTGTTGGTGATTTTCAAGGCTTCGTCCAAAGTTCTGCCTTTGGCCATATCAGTCGCTATTGATGATGTGGCGATAGCGGCGCCGCAGCCCAAGGTCTCAAACTTGATATCCTCAATGATTTCTTCTTTTTGATTATTTTGGCCAACCTTGATATACATGCGCATGATGTCGCCGCATCTTGGATTGCCAACCAAACCAACACCGTCGGGATTTTTGATTTCGCCTTGGTTGTGGGGTTTAGTAAAATGTTCGATAACTTTTTTATTGTATTGCATAAATGTGATTAGATTTTTTGAATATTTATTATTTATTGGTATAGAATTTATTTGAATTCTGAAAGCACATTACCTGAAATTTTTCTAAGGCGTTCGACTATTTCTTTGAGTTTTTTTATAAGAACGTTGATTTCTCCTTTAGTTGTATTTTTTCCCAGTGTAATTCTAAGGCTGCCATGGGCTTGTTCGTGCTTCAAGCCTAAAGACAAGAGAACATGCGAAGGTTCCAGTGTTCCGGAAGAACAAGCGCTGCCAGTTGAAGCAGCAATGCCTTCCATATCCAAAGAAAGAACAAGACCCTCCCCTTCCACATTATCAAAACGAAAATTAGCGTTGTTGGGTGAACGTTTTTCAGCTGATCCATTCAAATATGAATTGGGAATTTCTTCCAACACTTTTTTGATTAAATAATCCCTGAGTGCTTGTATTTTTTTGCTGATTTTCGGCTGCTGGTCATTGTTGATTGCTGAAATTGCTTCAGCCAAGCCGACGATTCCTGGCACGTTGTGAGTGCCGGCACGCAAACTAAATTCCTGTTCCCCGCCTTCCTGAATGCGTTTTATGGGTGTTCCTTTGCGGATATATAAAAGTCCGACGCCTTTTGGCCCGTAAATTTTATGTCCCGACATGGACAATAGGTCAACAGCTAATTTGTTGACATTGCAATCGAAATAATTGACTGCTTGAGTGGCATCAGTATGAAAAAATATGCGGGTCAGATTCTTTTTAGCCCTTTCCGCATTTATTTTTTTAAGCATTTTTCCGATTTCTTCAATCGGCTGCACGGTTCCAATTTCATTATTAACATACATGACAGAAACAAGGATTGTGTTCGGTTGAATATTTTTTTCAATATCCTGGATTGAAATTATGCCTTCTTTGTCGGGAGCTATGTAGGAAACCTGTGCCCAACGGTCCTTCTCGACTGTTTTACAGGCATTTAGCACGCAGTGATGTTCCAATTTAGTGGTAATTATATGTGGTCTCTCATTGTTTTTGTGAGCAACCGAATAATAGGCGCGAATGATTCCGTTGATAGTCAGATTATTGCTTTCTGTAGCGCCAGAAGTAAAAATTATTTCTGATGGGGATGCGCCGAAAAAGTCCGCAATTCTGGCGCGGGCATTGTCCACTGCTTCCACAGCTTCTTGGCCAAAACTGTGCACTGACATCGGATTGCCAAACTTTTCTGAAAAATATGGAAGCATAGTTTTCAAAACTTTTGGTTCAAGCGGAGTTGTAGCGGCATGATCTAAATAAATTTTACTCATAAAAATTATTTTATTAAATCACTTAATTTTATTGAATATAAGGTTTTTTTGATCTGCATTCCCAATTTATTCCACACTATGCTGGACGGGCAACTATGTTCAGCGGCGCAGAATTTTCCCACGCAACGCATCGGCGAAATGTCACCTTCCAGAATTTCAATGATTTCACCCACAGGAATTTTTTTCGGATCGCGGGCAAGGATATAGCCGCCCGTTTTCCCCTTGGCGCTGTCCAATATGCCCTGATCTTTCAGTGTGCCCAATAGACGCTCCAGATATTTTTGAGAAACATCTTCTTCGGCTGCAATTTTTTTGGCAGTTTTTTGTTTTGGAAAAACTCTCGCCAAATTAATCGCTGCTTTAAGTCCATATTCAGCTTTGGTTGAAAATCGCATCCGGTAGTAGAAATTCGAAAGGGCTTTGCCCAAAAGAATTTTATAATAATTGATGATTAACTAGATAAATTTTATTGCATGATAGATAATAAAATATGCCCATACATTCGAATTTTCACTACCGGATTAATACCTACCAATTTAGTATGCTTTCATATTAATGCCTTTGCCAAAAAGTGTCAAGGTTTTCAAAGTGATTGACTTTTTTCTAAAACATTGTAGACTGTTTTGAGGTTCCTAAGAGGTTTATAAAAATAAATCAACGTTTTAATTCAACGAGAAAGGAGTTTCGTTATGGCAGATAGTTTTTTGGAAAATTCAGCAGAGGAAAGATTGTTAAGAGCAGTAAATCGTAAAATGTCAGAGAAACTTTCATTAACACTCTCTATACAAACAAAGGAAGATGCACGTATATTGAGAGGCGTAGTTGGCCCAACGGATGCGACGCGGGGCGCAACGATTCACTTTATCGCTGATCCCAGGCTGTTTCGGGTGAAGTTTGTTTTCGCAAAAAATATAAAAAATGTTTGCGAAAAACGCGAAATTGTTTGGCATAATTGCCACAAGTTTCTCGTTTCTAAAAGAGAAATGATAGATGGCAGAATTGAATACTTGGCTCAAGATATTGTGGAAGAAGTTGCTATTCTTTTGCAAGAATTTGTTAAAGTTGACATTAGTAAAAGCCAAGGTTAAGCAAAAAAATTACTTTAATTTATAAAAGGGGCTGTTGCATTGACGCAGCCTCTTTTTGCTTGTCTTTTCCATATTAATTTATTATATATATGCATACTTGATACAAAATACCCGATACATTATACTATTTGTATATGCGTATTTCCTACTCAGCACTGGATACATACCAGAATTGCTCGCTGAAATATAAATTTCAAAATATCGACAAAATCAAAGAGCCCAAATCCAAGGAGGCGGTTTTTGGCACGCTGATTCACAGCACGCTTAAATTTATCCACACTCCTTCCCTGCTCCAGCCCAAATTGGAAGAAGCTTTGGACTATTTTTCCAAAAATTGGAACGCAGATGTTTTTGAAAATGAAATGGAAGAACGTGCGGCTTTTTCCCAAGGTGTGCAAATAATCCAAAATTATTACAAAAAAAACGATCCTGTGGCTGCTAGTATTGTTGATTTGGAAAGCCGTTTTGCAATTGAAATTGCCGATCCGCAAGAATCAGCCACCCATATTATTTCCGGGATAATTGACCGCATCGACAAAACCGAAGACGGCTATGAAATTATTGATTATAAAACAACCAAAAAAATGCCGTCCCAGGAAAAAGTGGACAATGATTTGCAGCTTTCGGTCTATCTTAACGCTTTCCTCTCGCGCTATCCGAAAGAAGCGGCAAATTTGGATAAAATTACGGTCAGCCTCTATTATCTCAAACATGGTGTCAAACTAAGTTCTACCCGCACCAAGAAACAACTGGAAAACGCCAAAAAGATATTTTTAGATGTGGTTGCAGCAATTGAAGCAGAAAAATTCGAACCGAACGTGACGCCGCTTTGCGACTGGTGCGGCTATCAGAAATTTTGTCCGATGTGGAAGCATAAATTCAAGGAACAAAGAAAAATTGACACAGAAGAAGTCAGCGGCGCCATTGAAGAATATATCAATCTGAAATCAGCAGTTAATTCAACCAAAACTAGAATCATGGAACTCCAGGAAAAAATTATGGACTATATGGAGCAAGAAGGCGTGGAGCGGGTTTTCAGTGATGGAGGAATTGTGGCGCAATCAGTCAGGAAAACTTTTAAATACGACGAAAAAAAGCTCCGTAAAATTTTGGAGCCTCTGGATAAATGGGAAGCAGTTTTGAAAGTGGATGGCATTGCTCTCAAAAGTATTTTGGCTGTTCTTCCCTCGCCTGCTAAGAAAGAAATTGAAAACGCTAAAGTTTTAGACAAAGAAACCAAAAGTTTGACAGTCAAGAAAAAATAAATTAATATACAAAATTCTTTAAAAACAAAATATTTTAAGAGGAGGTTTACTATGCGAATCATTATAGATATAGATGGAAAAGGAGCGACAGTTAGCGAAGAAGTTGAGTTTACAAGCAGGACCACAATATATGAAGGAAAAGAAAATATTGAAGCCTATGAGAAAGATCGTGATGGAAAAATAGTACTAAAATCACGTAAAGCAGTTATTGAAAAAGTGGAACATCTTTTAAAAAATACACTTCTTGCAAAATGATTAGGATACTTTGAAAATTAAAAAAGTCGGACATTATTTAATGTTCGGCTTTTAAAATTTCACAAATTTTTTCCAGCGGTCGTACAATTCTTTTGTGGCGATCAAATCCCCGGCGTTATATTTGGCAATTTCCATAAATTTCTTTTCTTTGAAAAGCCCGCCGACGTCATCGCCTGTGACACCGCCAGCTTTGGGACTTTCAATGCCAAAAGCGCGTGACCAAAGATGCAAATTGCCTTTTCTTCGGACTGATCCATAGAAAGTAAACTGGTCCAAAAGATCAATATGTCTGGCATTTTTCGGCTGGCTGGAAAGGTAGCGGTTGGCCATTAGGTTTTTGGAGGGCTTGATTTTGTGGATGGCGCTTCTCACCATAAGGAATGGCACGTCAAAGGCGCGCCCATTAAAACTGACAAATTCGTCATATTTTTGCGCCAGATTCCAGAACTGTTGTAACATTTCTTTTTCTCTTAAAACCCTGAATTTCATATTGTCTTCTTCAGAATCTCCAATTTTTTCGTCTTGCGATTCAAAATAGACCGCGCCTTTGTCTTTTTCCGTGTCATAAACTCCGATGGCCACAATTTGTCCGGTTAGCGGAGAAAAACCCAAACCGTTTTTTAGGTCAGCCAAAGATTTTTCATATTCCTCCTTGGTATCCGCTTCTTTTTTGATCCAACGCGTCAGCACTGCCTTGGTCGTTTTGTCTAAGGCGTCAAAATCTTCGCCGATTGTTTCAATGTCAAAAACTAATGCCATAGTTTAAAATCATTTTTACTGGTTATCTTTAGAGGTTGTCTTGAAAAGCTTTAAGCCCTTTGACTCTAAATACTCTAAAAAATTCTTTGCTGCATTTTCTGAATCATCGTATGATTTTGCCATATAAATTTCTGAAAAATCAGATGGGATACTTTCCGTTTTCTGAAAAACTGCAGGTTGTCCAAGATATAATCCAAGTTGTGCGGGCGCATAAGGCTTTATGTGTTCAATAATTTTTTGCAATGTTGCGCCAGTACGTACATCGTCTTCTACTACCAAAACTTTTTTATTTTTCAATACAGATAAATCATCAAATGAAGTAAGGGTACGAGTTTCATTTTCTTTGCTTTCAGGGATATTAATTGCTAATGTTGGTAATCCTAAATCAATAAAATACGGCTCATATGCGAAGCCTTCTGGACCAACTATAAGAGCTACATCAAATTCTTTTTTTACTGCCTCACGAGCGGCTTCAAAAGCAGTCAATGGATAACTTGGAATGTGGATATTTTCTACGCCTCTTTTTTCGGATTCTTCTTGGGCCTGTTTTTCATAACGCGCTTCAATCAACTCCCTTTCGAAATTATTGGGTAGTGGCCGTGTATTAGAAAGCATTTTTTTAAAATTATCCATTACTCTTGGAAAATCATATAAATTACTTTCAGGAAGGTTTGAGTCATCCTGGGGGTTTACCTTTGAATAATTGCTGTGTTCTTTAAATATTGAGTTTGTTCTTAATAGAATATGCTCACGAATCCGTGAAACACCCGGTAAATACGGATTAAGCGAATCAAACATCTTAAGTTGCTCCGATATGAATTTTTCTAATGCTTTAGAAAGATCTGGGTATCGCTCTTTTATTCTTTGAGCCTCATTCATAAATAACTGTTCAACTTTTCGACGACGTCCATACAATGTATCTAATTTTTCATGAGCTTCAATATAAACATCCCCTGCTTTTTGCATTGGTGCATTATTGGGACAAAAAATTTTAAGTTCTTTTGGTAAATTCTCTGTGTGCGTATATACACCGCCCGATTCAATAGTATTGTGTGTAAAATATATGCCGACACTAGCCGGTTTAAATTTCGAAAGCATTTTAATAGTTTTTCGTACAGAAGCACCTGTTAAAGCATCTTTGTCAAAAAGCAACACTCGCTTGCCTTCAAAATCTTTTTTTGAAACATTGTCTACCCATTTTCCTCTTGATATTTTTCTGTTATGTGCAGAAATATCTACGGTCTTAGTTGGCATGTCCCATAAATTTGCAATAGCGCCTTGATATAATCCACCTCGTGCAATAGGAACAGCAATATCATATTGTTTTGCCAGATTATGAATAGCTATAATATCAACTCCTTCATTAATCATGCCTGTTGCTATTGGTGTTCCATTTTTATTTAAAAATTTTTTTACATAATCAAATAAAGGATATATTAAAGGTTCCATCGGCTTTGCATAGCCATTATTTTTAAATAGTGTCTCGTTATTATTTAGTAAATTACGAATACTCTCATGATCTTCAAGATTAAGAAGTGCTACCGGTAAATTATAAGCACTTGTTACTGGTTGCTCAAGAAGAAGCTGATCTGCTATTTTTCGCATCATATTAAAATCTTGTAATACTTCAGAAATATCCAATGCTCTAGTTTTATTTTTTTCAATTTCTAAAAAATAATAACCAAGTTCTGCAAGACGCTCTCGTTCTTGAAATGATAAATTGTCTGCCTTACCAGAAGCATGAGATAATAACTTATGATATTCATCATTATTATGTCTCTTTTGGTATTCACTAATTTCAGGTTTTTGATCTGAGTTATTGCCTGGTTTTTCAAACATAAATTTTTTATAGTTTGTTTATATACCATTATTATAATTGATTCAACAATATTGTCTATTTGGGTTGCCTATTTTCCAATAAAAAGTTATCCTATACCTATGACAATAACTTGGCAGAAGATCAAAAAAACTTTAAAGCATTTTTTTACTCTTGAAGATACGCCGCATAATATTGCGGCTGGTTTTGCTCTGGGGATTTTTTTGGGCATTATTCCGGGCGGAGGTCCTTTGACGACCTTAGTGATTGCGACTTTTTTTAATTGGAACCGGGCTTCGGCAACTATCGGCGTTCTGGCCAGCAATTTGTGGACCACTTTGCTTATTTTGCCAATGGCCGCGACTATTGGTGGTTTTCTTTTTAACGCAACCCCTACCTATCTAATGCGAGAATTTAACAGTACTTTTGATTTGGGCATCAAGTATTTTTTCAGTGAGATTGTTTTCTTCGACTTAGCCCTGCCTCTCTATGTCGGTTTTATTATTATCGGCGGAATCATTGCTTTTCTTTCTTATCTTTTTTTCTATCTTTTGTTGAAATATAAAAAACTTTCTTAACTTTTCTTTTTATGTAAAAACAACCAAAAATGGTTGTTTTTATACATAATACATTATACTAAATACTTGCTACTACTTAATGGTTGTTCCAATAAACTTTTTTCCATCCAGATATTTTTGAAAATTCGCCAGTTTTTTGCCATTCAAAATTGCCACTTCAATTTCTTCTTTGGCAGCTACTTTGGAAGCGACCGGATCAAATGGCACATTGGAACCCGGATCCCATTTGTCGCCGACAATTTTCTGGAATTCCGGCCAGGAAATTTCTTTGATTTTTTTGGCATCTTTGAATTTTCTGGGATCTTTGCTGTAGACATAATCGATATTGGAAAGATTGGCTACTTTTTTCACTTCAAAATGTTTAGCTAAAAGAATTGAAATATAGTCAGTTGAATTTCCGGGACGATAGCCGGCCGCCACTAGTATGGATTCTTTGGTTTTTAGAAAACTTTCCAAATCGTACGGGTTTGTATTGATTATAGGATGCGCGTAATCTCTAAAAACGGTCCTGATAAGATGAGCATTTAACCTGGAGGAATGTATGCCGATCCAATCCACATCATCGCTTTCAAGTTTGGTAACTTTCTTAGCAGCTGCCTGATATTTTCTGCATGTTTTTCCGCCGCCGGTCACAATAATAAAACGACAGCCTTTTTTGATTTCCGTTTCAATTATTTTTTTAAATTGTTTAAGAAATTTCCAGTCAATTTCTTCCGGCACAATCAGAGAACCGCCCAGTGAAATCACGATCATTTTTTTATTCATCATGTTATATTTTTTACCAGTTTTATCTATTATACTATTTTCGAAAAGCTATGGCAACAGAATTTGTTGATTTTTTTGTTTGTTCTGTTAGTATTGGGACATATAAACAACTAGTTTTGCAGAGGAGATGAACACTTCTCACCGGGGAGTTTCCTAAATCGTCCTTTCGCCTCGGAACAAGTTAGGAAATTTGTCTCTGCAAGCTTTTTGTTACCCTAAGGGAGCCGTCGAAATCCGATGCGCTCCCGCTTTTATTTTTATTAATAGAATTTATACAAAATACTAGTTCGTGCATTTGCTTTCTGTTCTTCCCTGCCCAATCGCTTCTTCGGCAGTTTTGAAACAGACTACATTTTCTGGCTTGATGCGTTTGGCATAGGAGCAGGTCGGCGGATAGAATTTATTGGAATTTTTGCTGCCAACAAAAGCACAACTTGCCATATTAGTCGAAACTGAAATATTGCTGCCCAAGACCTGTTTTTGCGTCTGAAGCGTTTCCTGAGCCTCAATTTCGGCCGTTTTGGCTTCTAGTGGTATGTTTGCAGGCTTCTCGATAATAAGCGGTTCCTGCCGCCATTTTTGGCCTTGGAGAACCCCAAACCCGAAAGAAATGGCTGAAATAAGGCAAAAAGCGACAATTAGCACCATTTTCTGCTCATTTTTGAGGAAAAAATCTTTGATTTTAGTTAGCATATTGCGGTTGATCCCGCACTAACTTTAAACTTACTTACTAATTAGCGCTTCGCGCTTGTTTAAAGTTAGTGCGGGATTGACATATTCTATAAATTTTATATAATAAATTCTGTATAAGCTGACAAAAATATTTATATCCCGATCAGATTTGCGCTGATCACGCCATTGGACATTTGTATTTATAAGCTTATATATCAAGGACTATTTTTTAAATTATAATACAAATAAGGAAAAATTTGAATTGAGTTATTAAGTATTTTTCACTTTTAACTTTTCACTTTTAACTTTTCATTTTTTATGGCACATCGTAAAGCAGGTGGATCTACTCAACTGGGTCGCGATTCCCGCGCCCAAAGGTTAGGAGTTAAAATTTTTGGAAATCAGAAAGTCAAAACCGGCAATATTATTGTCCGCCAACGCGGCACTAAATTCCATGCCGGTGCCAATGTCAAACGCTGCAATGATGACACTTTAATGGCAATGGTTGACGGCACAGTTAAATTTTTGACCAAAAAAGTCAGAAACTACACTGGCCAATTGGTTGTTCGCCAATTCGTAAGCGTGATTAAATCTGAAAAACCGGTAGAAATCAAATTCAAGAAAACCGGAGCCAAAAAAGCCGGTAAGAAGCTCAGAGTTAATCTTAAGACCAGAAAAGCCGGCAAGAAAAAAGGACCAAGAAAAGTCGGTGGCAAAGTTATCATTAACCGCAAGACCAGAAAACATCTCATGGCTGGCAAAGGAGTAATTAGGTAAAATAGCTTTTAGCTTAATTAGCTTTATTAGCTTCTTAAATGACATAAAAAAGAAACCTCGCGAAAGGTTTCTTTTTTATATTTAATTACCATACATTACATTTGACAAAAAATAACTTTAATGCTATTATATTACGTTATTTTAGAAATTTGACAATCAAAAAAGAAAGGAGAAAAATGATGAAAAATTTGAACTTAGCAGATGTGGCAGGAATTGCTCTTTCATGGATTGGTGCCGGAATTATTGCATATATCGCAAAAGACGGAGTTGTTGCTGTTGTATGTGTTGCGGCTGCCTACTATCTTTCTAAATGGATTATACTGAAGGAAGAAAGTTGACAAATCTCAGTGCTGAAACATCATCTAGACAGGCTTCGTGAATATCACGGGGCCTTTTCTTTTTAGTAAAAAACAATAATACTACGTATTTTGTTTATATGTGAAATATTTTTATGAATCATGTAAAAATTAATTTGTAAAAAAGAAACCTTTCGTGAGGTTTCTTTTTTTATATCCTGTTTTTTAAATATGTAATAGTTTCTATAAACCCTGCTTTTTTCTGAGCCCAAGACGATGAATTTTTTTGCATTGAATTTGCAATCTCATTTTCAGTCATCCATTTTATCTCCTGTACTTCCCCGTCATTGAATTTTAATATGTTATTATTTTCTAGAAAATTATAATAAAAAACATGGCAGAACTCTCGGTTATTGCCACCATCATATTTTTTTATTTCTCCTTTTATTAAGCATTCTGATTTTAGTTCTATTCCTACTTCTTCTTTTATTTCACGAGCTGTTGCTTCTTCTATATTTTTTCCGGCATCAACATGTCCTCCAAAGCGCGTATCCCACTTATTAGGATCAAGATCTTTAAATGCTGATCTTAAATGCACAAGAATTTCAATGGCATTATTTTTTACTCTATAAAAATATATATGCACAGTTCTGTGCCACAATCCTTTTTCATGCACAACACTCCGCAGTTCTTTTTCTCCGGTCGGATTGCCATTTTCATCGACAATGTCTAAATATTCTTCCATAAACTAAGAAGCTTGAGACCTATTTTTCGCCGCTTTTATAAATTCAAAGAAAAGCGGGTGTGATTTGAGCGGTGTGGATTTGAATTCTGGGTGGAATTGTGTGCCCAAAAAGAAAGGATGAACGGATTTTGGCAGTTCCGCAATTTCCATAAGTTTTCTGTCTGGCGATTCACCGGAAAATACCAACCCGGCTTTTTCCAATTTTTCAATATATTCAGGATTTACTTCCCAGCGATGGCGGTGCCGTTCGGAAATTTTATCTCCGCCGTAAGCTTCATGGGCTATTGTTCCCTTTTTGAGAATTGCCGGATAAGCTCCCAATCTCATTGTAGCGCCGTAATTTTTATCTTCCAGGTTTTTCTTCTGTTCTGGCATGATGTCAATGACCGGATTTTTGGTTTCGCGATCAATTTCCGTAGTGTTGGCATCTTTGAGTCCCAAAACATTTCTGGCGAATTCGATAGTTAAAATTTGCATGCCGTAGCATAATCCGAAATATGGAATTTTATTTTCCCGGCAAAATTCAACAGCTTTGATTTTACCTTCCACTCCCCGACTGCCAAAACCGCCTGGCACCAAAATGCCGTCATATTCAGCAAGAGTTTTGATTTTTTCCGGTTCTTTTTCAAAAATTTCACTGTTTATCCAATCCAGTTCTGTTTTGACATGATTCTTGAATCCGGCATGCTTGATAGCTTCAATCACACTGATGTAAGCATCGCTCAAAACAAAATCTCCAGTACCAAAATACTTTCCGACAATTCCAATTTTAACTTTTTCTTTGGATAATTCAATATTTTCCAGAAGATTTTCCCATTCTTTCAAATCTGATTTTTCGGATTTTAATCCTAATTTTTCCAGAATAATTTTTCCAATATTTCCGCGCTCAAAATTATGCGGTACTTTATATAATGAATCGACATCTGGCGCGCTGATGATGCATTCTTCAGCTACATTGCAGAAAAGTGAGATTTTCTCTTTGCGTTTTTGATCAATTGGCGATTCGCTGCGGGCAATAATTATGTCTGGCTGGACGCCGGCGCTGTTAACTGTGCGCACAGCATGCTGGGTTGGCTTGGTTTTCATTTCTCCGGAAGCATGCGGAACCGGCAAATAGCTGACCATAACTGAAAGCACATCGTGCGGATGCTTAATTTTCATAAGACGAATAGCTTCCAAGAACAAAATGTTTTCATATTCTCCAACTGTACCGCCGATTTCCACAATCGTTATGTCAGCTTTATTTTTGGTGGCCGCCCGCTTGATGCGATCAATGACTTCCAGTGGAATGTGTGGCACAACTTGGACACACTTGCCTTCATATTCCAAATTGCGTTCCCGGTGAATCACAGATTCATAGACCCGGCCGGTAGTCATATAGTTATCGCGGGAAAGCGTGATCCCTATGAAGCGTTCATAATTACCCATGTCCTGATCGGTTTCATCTCCATCATCCAAAACAAACACTTCGCCGTGTTCTGTCGGGTTCATGGTGCCGGCATCAACATTAACATAAGGATCAATTTTAATGGCAGTGACATTGAAGCCGTATCCCTTAAGAATGGCTCCGATGGAAGCTGTTGTGATTCCTTTGCCTACTCCGCTCATAACTCCTCCCATGACGAAAATGTATTTTTTATCTGCCATATTTTTTGTCCCCTGAAAATTAGTTGGTTATATTTTTATATGCAAAAAGCCGCTTTGTTGCGACCCCTTTTAAATCAGAAGAAACTTCTCCTTTACAATCATTATAAAGTATTTTCTAAATCTCTTCAAGTGCTATTATTATCTCGGTTTTAATGCCGAAATCAAAGTTTATTTCAATGCGTTTTTCGCCCAACTCTTTCAGGTGTTCTGCGTGGATTGATTTTTCCGTAACATCATATCCGCCCTTTTTAATTTCAGCTGCAATTTCTTTGGCTGTGATTGATCCGAAAAGCTTTCCGTCTTTGGCGCGGGTTTTTATGATAAATTTTTTGCCGCGAAGATCCTTAGCCATCTTTTGTATTTTTTGTTTTTCGTTTTTCAATTGCTCGGATTTTATTTCCTCGTCTTTTTTAACCTGGGCTACAATTTCCGGTGTTGCCGCAGCGGCTAATTTTTTGGCCAGCAAAAAATTGCGGGCATATCCGTCCGGAACGTTTTTTATCTGTCCCTTTTTTCCGACATTTTTTACGTCTTGGAGAAGTATTATTTCCATCATTTTTTATTACCGTTTTCCAGTTTAACAGCTGCCGGCAATAAAATCAAGCATCAAGAAGGCTTTTTTTTCGTCCGTTGATAAACATGAATATGAAAAGCGCCTGAGAAGCCAAAATCCTGAGCATTTCCAGATCTTCTATTTTTTGTCCCGGGGTCTTCTTTTTTATTATTATGCAAGCTTCTATATCATCTATATATTTTGGAGAAGTTATGACAAAAAAATCATCTGATTCCATGAATTGAGCGCTTCGCTCGATTTTTTTGTAGGAAAAACTGAATGCTTCGCTGGGAATACTTTTAATTTCTTTCAAAACTTCTTTGGTTCTGAAATTGGTAAAACGCAAAACAAAATTATCAGACTTGGCTATAACACCAATGGCTTGCATAGCTGAATTGTATATTTCTTTTTGTTCCTTAGTGGTTACGTGCAGGCTTTCCGGATAGCTGAGAGTTATTTTTTCCAGAATATCCAGTTTCCGGTTGACTTCGCCTATGTATGAATACGAATGGGTCAAATCCTTGCTTATTGTGTTCACTTTGCGCTGAATATCGGTTTTCTCCGCTATGTTTTTTTTCAATTTTTTTTCCTGAAAAAGAAAAGCCATAAAACCCAAAGAACCCAGAATGAGAATGGTAAATTCTTGGGTTTGGGCTTTGTCAAAGATATAGAAGCCGTGATGGATTGCGGTGGGGACAAAAACTATTAAAGTGAAGATTACCAAATATAACCAATACATAGGCTATTTTTAAAAAGGGCTTCTATTGTTTCACGGAATTTGAGATTTGTCAACCCTGCACTGACTTTTTTTTGGCTTTGCTAATTGGCGTTTTGCGCTTATAAAAAGTTAGTGCGGGGTCAACCCATACCTATAAAAATCCCGCCTTTTGAGCGGGATTTAAATTTATTTGCAATGTAGCTTTTTTATATAATCATTTAAATCTTCTTTCAGATCATTCCTTTCCGAAGCGTATGCAAATGTTGCTTTAAGATAATTTAACGGATCGCCCGTGGTCAGCCATTCGCCATCTTCTATTTTTTTAGCCATAAATTTCCCACCGTTTTTTACATATGTTTTTATAGCATCAACAACCCAAAGTTCATTGCCTTTTCCTAAAGCGGTTTTTTTGAGAATATTTATAAAATCTTGATTGAGAATCATTCTTCCGAAGTCAGCCATGCATGAGGGAGCTTCTTCTATGGAAGGTTTTTCAACAATGTCTTCAATTTCCATTGTGCCTTCTTTCAATTTGACTATTCCATAACGATTTAAAACTTCTTTTGGCATTTCCTGCACCCCGATCATAAGATTCCCGTTTTTTTCAAAGTCTTCCACCATTTGTTTTGTAAAAGAAACTTTTGATTTTACAAGATCATCACCCCAAACAAAAACAAACGGTTCGTCGTCAACAAGACTGGCTGCTGACAAAATCGGAGTACCATTGCCGTAAGGCCCCTTTTGTCGTACGTATATAAAATTTGCCATTTCAGCAATGTTGCTTATTTTTTCAGCCAGTTCATTTTTCCCATTTTTTCTAAGGTCGTCTTCTAGGGCTTGGCTATGATCAAAATGGTCTTCAAGCGGTTTTTTGTCCCATCTTGTTACAAAAATAATATCTTCTATCCCAGCCTCCACAAGTTCTTCTACCACTAATTGAATAATGGGTTTATCGACAATCGGCAGCATTTCTTTAGGCATGGATTTGGTCGCCGGAAGCAATCTGGTTCCGCTGCCAGCCACAGCAACCACAGCTTTTTTTATTTTCGTCATAATTGTTTTAATTAATTATTTATTTATAATAATTTTTTCTTAGCTATAACTTTGAGTTCTTCGTTGAATTCTTCAATAGCCTGGTTGATAATGGGATCGAATTTTTTGTATATTTCTTTATTTTTGACAATATTCCCGGCTTCCAAAAGAGAATCGAATGTTCCGGCATCCAACCATTCCCCTTCTATTTTTTTAACAGACAATTCTCCCGCTTCAAGATATTTTTTATTGATGTCGGTTATTTCGATTTCGCCCCTGTCTGACGGGGCTAAATTTTTAGCAATCTCAATAACCATTCTGTCATAAACATATAGCCCAGTTATAGCATAATCACTGACAAATTCTTTAGGTTTTTCTACAACCTGTACGGCTTTGCCATTTTCATCAAATTTTACGACCCCGAATCTTTCCGGATCAGAAACTTTTTTGGCAAAAACCACTGCACCGGATTTGAAATTTCTAATTTTTTCGCTAAGATCATCTTCGAATATATTGTCTCCCAAAACCATAGCCACATCTTCATTATTTATAAATTTTTCGCCCACAATGAAAGCGTCCGCTAGCCCTCTGGGCGTTTTTTGCACCTCAAAAAAGATATTAATGCCGTGATTCTTGAAAATAGAGCCTAAAAGATTCAGAAATTGGCCGCTGTGTTCCGGCGCTACTATTATTAAAATATCCTTAATTCCGGCTTTAACCAAAGTGTTGAGCGGATAGAAAATCATCTGCCGGTCATATATCGGCAAAAGTTGTTTTGATGTTGTCGCGGTCAGCGGAAAAAGTCTTGTGGCTGTTCCCCCTGATAAAATTATCCCCTTCATAATTTTGTATCAAGTATTATGTAGCATGTATCATGTATACAATGCATTTATACATTATACAGGATTCATTATACATTCTACTATTTTGTGTATATTGGAAACTTCTTACATAATTTAATTACTTCCTGGTGTAATTTTTTTAATAATTTCTCATTCTTATGATTTTCAATCGCTTCTTTGATCCATTTGGAAATTATTTTTATTTCTTTTTCTTTCATTCCGCGCGTAGTCACCGCTGGAACACCGATGCGGACTCCGCTTGGATCAAACGGGCTTCTTGGATCATCCGGAATCATATTTTTATTTAGAGTGATGCCGATTTTATCCAAAGCTTCTTCGGCTTCTTTGCCGGTCACGCCCTTGGAACCGAAAACATCCACCAAAACCATATGGTTGTCTGTGCCGCCGAACATAAGTTTAAACCCGTGCTTTTTTAATTCTGTTTCTAAAACTTTAGCATTTTTTATTATTTGCCTAGCGTATTTTTTGAAAGAGGGTTTCAAAGCTTCGCCGAAAGCCACGGCTTTAGCGGCAATATTATTTTCATGCGGACCTCCCTGAAATCCCGGGAAAGCCGCTTTGTCGATCGCTTTGGCAAATTCTTTCTTGCACATAATCATGCCGCCTCTGGGGCCCCTGAGAGTTTTGTGCGTAGTTGTCGTCACAATGTCAAAATATGGAACCGGATTTGGCAAAGCTTTGCCGGCAATCAGTCCGGCGATGTGCGCTACATCAAACATGGAAATCGCTCCGACTTTTTTGGCAATTTGTTGGAATTTTTTATAATCCAGCTGCCTGGTGTAGGCTGAAAATCCTGCTAAAATTATTTTTGGCTTATGTTTCAATGCCATTTTTTCCAATTCTTTGTAATCAATTTTTCCAGACTTGTCTGTTTTATATCTGACGAAATTGTAAACTTGAGCTGAAAGCGTGACCGGATGTCCGTGCGTCAGATGTCCGCCATGCGAAAGATCCATGCCGAGAACTGTGTCGCCAGGTTTGAGAACTGCGCTATAAGCAATCATATTGGCTGGTGCACCAGAAAGCGGTTGCACATTCACATGCTCAGCGCCAAAAAGTTTTTTAGCTCTTTCAATGGCCAGATTCTCAACAACATCAGTGTATGTTTGTCCGCCATAATATCGGTGTCCCGGATATCCTTCAGAATATTTATTAGTAAAAACTGATCCCAGTGCTTCGAGAACTGCCTCAGAAACATAATTTTCGCTAGCAATGAGTTCCATGCCTTCCTGCTGGCGCTTAAGCTCGCCAAGCGTAGCCTTATAAACCTTCGAATCTTGTTTTTTGAGAATATTTTTCATAGTGGATGCTTATTAGTAATTAGTAAAGAATTATCCATGCCTGATCTTTAAAACCAAAAGTATGATATAAAGAAATGTTTCAATTGAGAGTGTTACAATCATTGGAATTTCTTTTAGTAAAAATCCGTAAGTAACCCATAAAAGCATACTAAACAAATAAATTAATGTCCATAATAAAGAAATATCTTTTGTTGATTTAGTTTTCCAGGATTTTATCACTTGAGGTAAAATAGCAATCGCAGTAGTTGCTCCAGCAAGATATCCAACTATAGGAATAATCATAAACTATTTTTTGTTTTTTAAATATTCTCTCAATGCTAACTTATAATCTCTAAGCGGATTCAATTTTGTGTTCAGAAGCGTGGAAACATACGGCCTTTGCGCTGGACGCGGAAATTCTGAGCCGCCAACAGGAGTTACTTTGGCCTTTATTTTTGCTAACTTATACAATTCTACAACCGCGTCGTACCAAGTGCAAGCGCCGCTATTGGTCACATGATAGATACCGAAAGGTTTCTTGGATTCAATGATTTCTTTGGTTTTTCTGGCTAGATCCGGAGCATAGGTGAAACAACTTGTTTCTTCGTCAACAACACGGATTTCTTTTTGTTTTTTTCCAAGTTCTAACATTACATCAAAAAAACTTTTTTTAACATTTTCTCCTTTTCCGGGTTTTCCAAATAATTTTGAAAGTCGAATAATATAATATTTTTCTCCGTTTTTCTGAACAGCTTCTTCACCCATGAGTTTTGTTTGGCCATATTTTTGCACTGGATCCGGAATAGACTCTTCTTTGAAACCGATTTGCGGAGCAAAGCCCGCGTGCAGTCCGCATGAAGCGCAGTGATGCGTGCAGCCTGTTGGTTCTTCAATTTCCGGAAAACCATTGAAAACATAATCGGTGGAATAGTGCACCAAAGTCGCTCCGATTTTTTTGGCGACTCTTGCTAAATAGCCTGGTGCTTTACCATTCAAATTCTTAGCTTTTTCAAATTCTTTTTTATCTTTCTCGCACAAATCGACGGCGTTGTATGCTGCTGCATTCAAAATTACATTGGGTGCCAGCTTTATAATTTTTTCCTGAACCTGTTTCTGGTCGGTAATGTCAATTTCTTTTTGATCCCAAGCAATCACTTTGCAATCTTCATCTTTTCTAAAAGCCAAAACAAGCTCTTGCCCTAGCATTCCTTTTGCGCCTATTATTAAAACTTTTTGCATAAATTTATTTTTTATTATTTATCATTTCTTCTAGATAAGCCTTTGCCTTTAATTGTTCTTCAAAAGTGTTTTCAAGTTCTATACTGAGAATCGGCGGCAGAAAATCCAAATAGCTTTTCATATAATCCAGATCTTTAAGTTCGCGCATCATATGACTATCGCAGTTTACAAATCCAAGAAAGCTTCTAATGGCAGAAACATGACCAACTCCGACTCCAAATTTTCTGATTTTTTCTTCAAAATTTCGATAAGATTTTTTTCTCATATGGCTGCCCTCAAAATCTGAAGCCCAATGGGCAAAATCTATGCAAAAACCGGCAAACATTTCAACCTCGCTTTCTTTTGGAACACGTCCCTGATTTTCCAAATAAATCATGTTTTTGTATTTGGCTAATTTTTCATAATCATAAACATCTTTTGATTTAAGGCAATGAATATTAAAAACTTGCGTTTTATATTTTTCAATCAAAAAATCAATCTCATTTGTTTCCATGTCATTGCGCAAATGAATGTGAGGAATGCTTTTTACTTGGCTTTTTTCCAATAATTTATAGAGCTCCTGGCGTTCAGGCAAATCAATAAATGTCAGAAAAAGAGCGATTTCGCTTATGCCAAATTTTTTGCATTCTTCAACTTTTTCTCTCCAATTCGAACGAGGAGAAGTTGTCAATCCAAGCAAAATTTTACTATTTCCCATATTGTTTTTTGTAATATTCCTGATAGTCTCCTGATTTAATATTTTTCCACCAATTTTCGTTTTTCTTGAGCCATTCAATTGTTTCTTTGAGTCCATCTTCAAATGAAACTTGCGGTTCCCAGCCCAATTCATTTTTGATTTTGGAAAAATCAATCGCATAGCGTTTGTCATGCCCTGGCCGATCCTTCACATATTCAATCGAGCTTTCATCTTTGCCCATAAACCCTATAATTTTCTGGGTGATTTCCAAATTATTTTTTTCGGCATTTCCGCCAACACAATAAGTCTCCCCTATTTTTCCTTTTTGCAAAATCAAATCAATGGCCCGGCAATGGTCTTCAACGAAAAGCCAGTCGCGCACGTTCATTCCGTCACCATAAACCGGAACTTTTTTATTCTCTATTAAATTAGTGATGAAGAGTGGAAATATTTTTTCCGGAAACTGATAGGGTCCATAATTATTGGAACAATTAGAAATTGTCACGGGCAGGCCATAGGTCTGAAAATAGGCCCTGACCAAGTGGTCTGAGGCGGCCTTGGAAGCGCTGTAGGGGCTTCTGGGGCCATAAGGCGTGAGTTCATTAAAAGCGGGATCAGTAGGCTTCAGGTGTCCGAAAACCTCGTCTGTTGAAATATGATGAAAACGCTTGTTGCCATTCTGCCTGGCTGCTTCCAAAAGATTGTAGGTTCCCAAAACATTAGTCCTGACGAAATTTTCCGCATCCAGAATTGAACGGTCAACATGTGACTCAGCGGCAAAATTAACAATTGCGTCCACGTCTTTGACCAAATCATTGACCAGCTCTTTGTCACAAATGTCGCCTTTTACGAATTTATAGCGCGAATCATTTTCCAGTTCTTTGAGATTTTCCAAGTTGCCGGCATATGTCAAAACATCCAAATTAACAATCTGATCATCTGGATATTTTTTGAGCCAATAGTGAATAAAATTGCTCCCTATAAAACCAGCACCGCCAGTAACAAGCAGTTTCATATTTTTATAATTGTTAAATTTTTAACACTCGGTTGGATCAGACATTTTTTATAAATTATTTTTAATTTTGTCAGCTACTTTTTCAACTTCGCCTTCTATATATTTTCCTTGAGGCCAAAGTTTTAGTCCGTCTCCCTCAACTCTAGGTATGATATGGAAATGAACATGAGGTATTATCTGTCCGGCAATCGGATCATTATTGACTTGAATGTTATATCCGGCAATACCTAATCCTTTTTTTAACGCTAATCCTATTTTTTTCACATTTTTGACCATAGAACATAATGTTTGTTCGTCAATTTCTTCCATATTGGCGAAATGTTTTTTGGTAATCACTAAAACATGACCTTTATTAACAGGAGCGATATCCAAAAAAGCCAAAGTTTCATTATCCTCATAAATTTTTTCCGCGGGAATTTCTCCGGCTACGATTTTGCAAAAAATACAATCGCTCATATTTTTATTATTTCTAACAAGAAATATTCTTTAAAGAATGTTTCTTGTCAAAAAACATTGAATTGATTTTTTAAGCTATTTTAAAAATCGAATTAGGATCTTGTTCGTGGCGTATTTCATCTACTTCCTCCTGCTTGTTTTGTCCTTTGTATAATTTATCCGGCAAGTTAATGCAAAAAGCATTAACATCTGAAATGCATTGGTAGCCATGCACCACTCCCGGCGGCACAATCACGAAAACCGGATTGTTCTCGCCGACTTCAATTTCCATTTTTTTCCGAAAGGTTTCGCTTTGTTCCCTGTTGTCCCAGAGATAGAGCTTGAAACTTCCCGGCCCCAGAAAAACAAAACCGTCAGCTTGAAACTTGTGTTCGTGCGGACCGCGAACAATTCCCGGCTTGGTCACGCTGACATAACCCATTTCCGGACGAAAATTGCTTTCGTCAACTCGCCAGATTTCACTCAGCCACCCGCGTTCATCTTCATATTTATTGAGATTTTTAATTACTACGTCTTTGATCATATAAAATTTTGGTTTTAATTTTTTTGCTTTAATATAAGCTAAAAGTGTTTAGCTATTGGCTAATTTATGGTACTACAAATAAGGCTTTTTGGCAAAAAAACAACCGTCTAATTTATGACGGTTGTTTGGGTAATATTTTTTACATTTCTCCTCTCAAAAGCCTGTTTAGCCTTTCCTTTAGTTTTTCTTGATCCGGTTCCGAATATTCTTTTTTTTCTACCACTTTTTTTTCTTCAGATTGTTGGCCAAAAACATAGCCTTCAGCGATCGGCAAATTGGCTGGTGCAGATGATTTGATTCCGGCAGAAACTTTAGGCATCTCTCGAAAATTAGGATACTTGTCAGGTTCTATCATTTTAGTCAGCTCTTTTATTTCTTCAAATTTCACATCTTCCTTTTCAGAAATTTCCGGTTTTTCAAAAGGCACTTCTATTTGTTCGGAAGAATAAAGGCTTTCTAGATATTTCTTTTCTTCTTCGGAAGATTCCGGCTCTTTTTTTGAAAAATCAAACCAATTTTTTTCGGCAAAAATCTGGCGGCTGCCGGCAAAAATTTTCTGGCTGCTGCTAATAAGATATCGCAGCAAGATTGCCAATAAAAATCCAAAAATTACAGCAAAAACCAAAGCCCAAAAAGATCCTGAAAGAAGGTTGGTTTCCAAGATCGGTCCGTCAACAACCCTAAGATCTACATCGTTCTTAACATTATAATAGGCGCTGGCCGTGTCAAAAAGATTGCGAACTGTTTTTTGCGCCAAAATTTTAGCGTCATTTTCTCTTTTGGTCGTGATAGAGATTTCAAACAGTGAAGAATTTTTTTCAACTTTTCTGGTTGAAACCAGGCTGTTCCAGATTTCTTTTCTCTGAAGATTGCTTTTGCCCTGGGCAATATCACGCACATCAGAATTATTGTCCAGCAAGTTTTCGTAAAAGTTTAAAGTTTTCGGCAGTTCCATTAGATTGTTCAGAATCTGTCTAGATTGCAAAGCGGCTGTTTCCGACTTGGCAGTAAAAAGTATTTCAATCTTGGCTGTGTGGGTTTTGAAAGAATTGATGAAAATCAGGAAAAACATAACCGTCAAAACCAGCCCAGCCAAAAAAACTTGCCAGGAAAATTGTTCCTTAAATTCATTCATTTTTTGCTTAATTTGCTCAAATCTGCTCATTCACCCTGTTAAATAAGATTTGAATTTTTAATAAAATTCGGCTTATTTATTATAAAAATTAAAACAATCATTTTGCCCTATTAAATATTTCTGATTCAAATATTAATTTTGCTAAGCAAAATTATTTAATAGGGTAAATATATTACAATTTTCCATAAAATACGTGACTCAAAAGTCTAGCAAACAATAATTTTCCTGTCAAACGAAAAAAGCGGTACTATCTAAGTTTCTAGATGTACCGCTTTTTTATTTGCGACTGCTTTTATGCTGTCGCTGCTCCTTCGGCATCAGGATTGATGCCTCTTTTAATCTTTTCTTTTCTTTCTTCTAGCCTTTTTGTTTTCCTTCTTATATCTATAAAATAGACTACTCCAAAAAGGATTAAAACAAATAAAGCAAATGCTGCGCCTGCTTTCACGATATTCCCGACAAGTCCGGCTAATTCATTCACCACTTTTTCGATGCCATCAGCTCTTTTTTCTAGAGCACCAATTTTTGTATTGGCCTTATCGACACTTTTGACAGTCTTGTTGTGGGCAATGACCAAATCAGTATGCTTTTTTTCAAGAGCGTTTGCTTTGGTTTCAATGCCGCCAATCTTTGCATTGACGTTATCAAGCCCTGTCTGCTGGCTATTTTTGATATCCTCCAGCTTAGTATCCAACGCTTTCAGCTTGGCATCCTGCGCCTTTTTTAAACCATTAAACGCAGTCTTTAGCTCTTTAAATTCCTTTGCCGAAACTTCAGACGTCGGCTGTTGATAAGCTGCCGGTGTCACTGCGGATGCCGGTGCGGTATACGCCTTGGCTGGCACCGTCTGATTGGTGGCGCCAACTTGACGCTCACCATTAACTATTACCGCCTGCGCTTGAGGCACAGACCACATAACGACAATAATAATGGCCACAATGGCCAGAAGAAATCTTTTCATCTTATCCTCCTAGATATTGGGTTCGGGCGAGCTTCCGAAGAAGCCCACCCGGTTGAGTGTTTAGAATTGCGGAACTTTCTCAACCCGCTTTTCTGCTGCAAACCGATCGGCCGCATCCGGTCCATAAAGGACATTGATACAACCGGCCCAGTAGTAATAAACTTGGGCAATTAATCGATTCGCTTTTGCCTGATTGGCACGAATATCGTGTCCGCGGAAATAATTCCGCTCCGCGATTTGAAACTGCTCAATCGCAGAATTAAGGTAACGTTTATCTCCCGTACATTGATACAGATCAATATACGCTTCCCCCAATTCAGAACGGAGGCCGAGGTTGTCCACGCACCAGCGGGTGCATTTCTTTACCCGCTGCTTCAAATCTTCGATACGAGACCATATGCTGCTTGGGTCACAAGCCTTAGGCTGCTCATAGGCAACTGGTGCTCCGCAGGCAAAGTTGCTGCTAGGAACACCTTCATACGAAGTAACCATGAACATATAAACTGTTCTTGTCAGCGTCGCTGCATCGCTAGAAGAAACCCCTATCGAAACAGACGCTGCAGCTCCGTTTGTGTGCGAGCCAGTTCCTCCGACACCCAAGGATGATGCCTGAGATTCTCTCTCAAACATATAATCCCAGTAAACCAGGACACTGGTAGATCTTGTCTGTTGAACAAGGTCCAGCACTGTTTTTGCAAAAATACCGATGTCGGGACTATCATAGTCACTTCGACCTTCGGCCTTTCCACTCCGCTTTCCTTCACCGAATCCGGGTTTTTTATTAATTATCCGAATAACGGTGTCGTCATTTAGTTCCCTGTTGGCTCTGAAAATAACACTGGTTTCAACTCTTCCAGTGAAAAGGGTTTTAAGGCCCTTTCCTCTTTTATTAAAAAAGCTTCCACCAGCAGCCATTTCTTTCAGCTGACCAATTGTGAACTCAGTATAATCCGGATCACAAACGATCTGCTTCCAACCTTGTGGAACTTGCGAGGTTGGCGCATTGACAAATGCGCTGAGCAAGGGTGCCGTCACGTAGTTCTTGCTTTCGTTAAAAACTAAGTTACTATTGGCCTTGCTGTCGTTTTTGTTAATGTTCTTGTTTTTGTTAATGTTCTTGTTTTTGTTAATGTTCTTGTTACGATTGATGTTTGTGTTGTCATTGTCATTTGCATTGTTGTTGGTGTTTGTGATGTCACCAACAGAAGCATTTGCTGACGTGTCCCCGATATTAACATCGTTATCGATGTCAATATCAACTGGGTCCTGAGCAAGCGCGAAGCTTGCGCAATACATAACAATAACCGCGGCCATAACGGCCAAAAAAATCTTTCTCATGATTTCTTCCTCCTTGGCCTTTCAGGCCCGTTTATTTTTATAAATCCTATTTTTTTGTCAAATTACTCATGCAATCCGTACCGGAGCATGAACTGCATGTCGACTATATTTTCACAGAGCTTTTTTATAACTTCTGTATCCCGATCAAACGGGAAGCTAAAAGCTCTGAGTCAAATATGGACACTTAATTGTTAACCGTCTATTGTAGCAAAAAAAAGAGGTTTTGTCAATAGCTTATGCACAGGGTGGAGTTTAAAAGCAAAAAACGGCTTAAAATCGCCGCTTTTCGCTTATTATAAACATTCCAATTTTTAAGTTATTTTTCCATCTCAGCTTTGACAATCAAGCGCTTGAAATTGGTTCCCAATGGCCAACAAGTTGAAAGAGTAATGGTTGGCAAACCTTCAATTTCTTCAAAAATTCTTTCATCGTCCGGTGAAGTAGTAAACTTTTCAGTTACTTTGTATTGATACGTTATGACTCTGCCGTTTTTTTGCAAAACTGTGGCAGTAATCATATCTCCATTTTCCAAATTGTTCAGGTCCTTAAAAATATAATTGTAATCACCTTTGATCCAAAAATAGTTGCTGGAGTGTCCGGAAATGACTGCATTGCCGATTTGTCCCAGTGCAGCTGATTTTGGATAATGATTGAGACCATTTTCCAAATCTTTCAGCATAGCTTTTTCATCATTGCTTTGCGACCAAACCATCGGCGCTTCCACGCTGATTTTTTTAATTCCAATCAGGACCAGAGGTTTAGTGTCTCCTTCAGCATCAGGGTCATAACCATTAATGATTTCCTGTTTGTCTGAATATTTGTCGCCGTCTGTATCCGCTTTCAAAGGATCGGTGCCGTGGATATATTCCAGATAATTTGGCAAACCGTCTTTGTCCGGGTCAGCTTCAAGCGCAATGCTGAGGTTCAGATCATTGATTTTTGCCCAACTGTCGTAGCCAGCAAAACTGAAATCAGTTGAACCGAGCAATTTTTTAACTTTTTCATCCGCATTTTGAACAGAATATTTTTGGACAGTTTTTTCGCTTTGCACGCCGGATTTTTTGAAGATTGCATTCCAATCCGTATTGGCAAGGAAAAACAAAACAAGAAAGATGGCTAAAAAAAGGATGCTCATAGTTGCAACCTTTCCTAGAAATCTTTTTGTTTTTTGAGATGCTTCAGACATCATTTTATAGCTTATTCCCCACGGACTAGCCACGGAACATTGTGGTTCCGCAGCCGCCCAGGGTTAAACCAAAATTATTTAAGTTTGTTTGAATACTTTTTAACTCCAAATACTGCGACTAAAGCAGCTATGATTGCAATTCCAGCTAAAACAACTGCGTTGCTTCCTGTGGCTGGCGTGCTGCCATGGCTGTAGCTTGCTCTGTGGATGTTGCGAGAACTATGCGAATGATGTAAATGATGAGGATCATTATCATCATTATAATAGCCATCATGGTCGTCATCATCAATATCAACATCCGTATCCACATCTATTTCTCCAGTAGTGGAAGTTGCCGAAACTGATCCGATGCTTGAAGTGCTTGTGCTAGAACTTGAACTAGAACTATTGCTAGAACTTGAACTAGAGCTATTGCTTGAATTATAGTTCGCGCTTCTATTTGCAGAAAATGAACCACTAGAACTAGAACCTGAGGAATTGTTGCCGTTATAATTATAGTTAACATTTTCATTGATATTCATGTTTTCGTTATTATTGGTGTTTGTGTTTTCGTTAGTATTCGTGTTGTTATTAGTGTTGCTGTTAGTGTTGGTAATTTCTCCAACGGTCGCAGAAGCACTTGATTCACCCACGTTAACATCGTTATCAACGTGTATGTCAGCAAAAGCTACATTTGCAGCATAAAACAAGGCTACGGCTGAAATAGCGATTACTGACAAATAAATTGCGCTTTTTTTCATTGTCATATGATTGAAATTAAATTAATTACTTATCACTTTAAGAACCCGATAGATTAGCACAAAGGCCTTTTTCTGTCAAGTATTTTTGTTCACAAATACCTTTTTTAACTCAAATTTCGGCTTATTTTAGGGAAAAATAAAAACCTAAAAATCATATACATAATACAATTTAAAGGCTTTTTTTGTTTGTTTTTGCTTTTTTATAATTCAACCGGAATTTTTATTTCCTCTCCGCTTCTATCAACGGTCATTTCTATTGTATCACCTTTTTTATATTGCGCAATCAGATTGGAAAGCGGGTTGTCCAGATTAACTCCTTGAGAATTTACAGAAACAATAATGTCATTTATCTGAAGGCCTGCTTTTTCAGCCGGCGAACCAGAAATCATAGCCAAGCCTTGTTTCCCCGAAGGAGAATATATGAGAGCGCCGCGGTCTCGCTTTAAATTATTGGCAATAGCATATTCTTTGGTGATAGAAATATAGTAGGCTCCGAAATAAGGCCTTGTAAAATTTTTGTCTTGCAGAATAAGGTCTATGGAATTTTTTATGACATTGGCGGGAATTTGGAAATAGCGGTCTTCGCCATTAATATTCAGCATGCCGATAATTCCCAGCATATCACCGCTATAACCGATCACTGGCCCGCCGATATATTCTTTTTGGTTATTGAAGTCATCCTCAAAAACTCCTTCCAGTTTTTCCGAAGAAGCCACTGTTTTTCCGCTCAAATTGAAAGTTTTATTTACATTACTCAGCAGTCCGCCTTCATAGCGATTTTGATATTCGCCAAAGGAGTTACCGATAGCTATTATTTTTTTGCCTGGCAAAGCATCCCGGGAATCTGCCAGCTGAATAGCAGTCAGATTTGAAGCTTCTATTTTCAGAAAAGCTAAATCAGAAAATTCATCGATATTCAGCAGTGTAGCTGGATAGTTGTTTCCATTAGAAAGGAAAACCCGATAGATCGCGCTCTGTTCTTTGATGGCATTGCGATAGGTTGCAATCAATCCGTCACTGGTAACAACCACTCCCGTTCCGCTTTTGTTCCCATTTTCCAGCTCTTTTACTCCTTTTTCTTTTTGATCAGACACGGAAATTATGTTTACCACGGCATTAGAGGCTTGTGAGGCTATTTTATTCACAGAATCGTCTTCTTTAATAAGGACCTGCTCAGTCTTGTTTATCACAGTCACATTTTCAGAGAGACGGCTGAAAAAAAGTACGCGGGACAAATGTTTGTTGGTGCGGATAAAAGGCAGGACTTTTTGATCAAAGTAGACGCCTCCAATTCCACCAATTATAAAAATCAGGAACACTATAGCTATTCCCTTGGCTATTTTTTTTGAATTTTCCGAATAACTGCTCATAAATGTTTAGACTTTAGAATTTTTATACTATTGGCATCCAACGAGCGCTGGAAAGAACCAGAGCTGCCAAGATTCCAAAAAAAACAATGTTAGTTACTACTCTTTTTTTTGACAATTTATCCAAAAAATGGCAAACCGCCAGATCCCAAAACACATAATAGAAAATAAGGGTTAAAACGCCGGTTGTCAAGTAGCCAAAAGGCCAAAAATTCAAGACCCATACGATTTCCGCCATAATAAAGCCCAAAACAAGGCTGTAATTGAGCACATTTTTCTCGTTTTCGTGGATTAACCAAAGATATTGAAAACTGATCAATGCGGTAATTGACATCAAAGCAGCCATTAGAACCCAAAGAGGAATGTTGTAATTAAGATAAACCCCATAAGAAGCAGCATAAAAAGTAAAAATTGCTGCAATGCTGCCTGCTGCGATAATGCCGCGCGCTGTTTCGTCTTTGTAATAAACATTTAGCCTATAGAGTGAAATGTGAATGAAATAATAAACGATAGCACTAAGTACGAGCAGTGTATATGTTTGTTTTGGTGATTGCACAAAAAAAAGTAGCACCCACATTGAAAGGGAAAACAAAATCGGAACAGGTGTCATGCTGGTTCTTTGGGAAAGCTTTTTAGCTATTTTATACAAGTAGGTCAGAAGCACAAGCAAAACTAAACCGGCAATCCACATTTTTTTGACAGAAAATGGAAAAGCTATGCTGCTGAAATATTCAGATGATATTATTTGACTGATGAAGAAAAAAATGAGGCTGTAGAAAAATACTTGAATATGGAAAAACATTCTGATGATTCAAATTTAAAAGATTTATAGATCTATTCTCTCATTTTACAGTTGTAATGTCAAAAACAAAAATCTAAAATTTCTGAATAGGTCAATTTTCCAAGCCAATGCTTCTAATTAACTTTAGAACTCGTCGGATTAATACCTATTAAACCTCCTCGTAGCAACAGCACCTGGTTTTTATTTTTTAAAAGCAAAAGAGGTTTCAGAAAAATTTTCCCAAAACCTCTTATTTATTTAGTTAACACGATCATGACCACTCCGGCTAGCATTATTAGCGAGCCGACTAATCTTTCTTTGATACCCTTCTCCTTAAAAAAGACAGCTCCTACGATAACACTCAACACCATTGAAAACCTCTTGATAGCATTGACATAGGCCGCCAAAAGCATGGTCATGGCCACCATTTGGCAAGCATCCATTGCTCCTGAAAATAATCCGGCCGGCGCTATCTTTTTTAATTTTGAAGGCTCGCCAAAAGCTGCAATTGCCTCTTTAGCCACAAAAGGTGTCAGTACCAAAATTGTGGACAAATTATTAAAGAAGGCCCAGGAAATTCCAGATTGCAAACCATTGCCTTTTGCACTTTGCACGCCAATGGCGTCAATAACTGTTGTTATTCCCCAGATTGTGGCTGTTGCCATCATGCAGCTCGCACCCTTGTTGCGAAAAAGCATTTTAACAGGTTCGAAAAAACCTGCCTTTCTTGAATCAAAATTCAACGCATACGCGCCAACAACAATTAATCCGACTCCAAGCATTCCCCCTAGACTCGCCTCCTGATGAACCACAAATGGTGCGATCAGAAGTACAATTATCGGAGTAATTGAAAGCAGTGGATTAACCAACGACATGTCACCATACTTATGCGCCAGCACATATAGAAATGTTGCTGCTAGTGATAGCGGCAGTTTTATGGCCAACGCAACCCAGAACATGGTGTCGAGCTGAGCTGATCCATAGAAAACATTTATCGCAAAATACAACGGCAATAATGTAACTAATGAAAAAGCTGCCAGAGCCCAAGTGACTACTATGGGCCTTACGTTTTCAATAGCCGCCTTCTTTACTGCCGTGTTTTGCCCGGTATGCAAAAACGAAACTATTATCGCAAGTACAAGTCCCATAATTCTATCCACCTCCCTTCTCGTTTTTTATAATTTTTCAATTTACAGCGTTATCAATGATAACTTCGGATTATAAGCCAAAAAGTTATTTTTGTCAATTGTTCAGTTTAAAAAATTATAAATTTTTGCGTATTTAAGCGGAAAACAAGCACTAACACTTGACTTTTTCCGAAAATAAGCGTATAATTGAAAGTTATAGTCGTGACTGAAAATACGGCTTAACACAGTTTTTTAAAAAGCGAAGGCCATTGTTTAGCTAATTGATTTTTTATGAATCAGTTGGTTTTCAAAATGATGGAAATCATTAACCTTTTTTCCAGATGCCCAATAGCTTGACGGCTTGCGGGTCTACCAATGGAGGTATCAAATGAACAGAAAACAATTTTTATCAGAGAAAGTGGTTGGGCTTATCCTAAGAGTGTTTGCGTCTAAAGAGGATGACATCCCAAATCGTATCAAAATGATCAAAGATGCGATTTCGGCAGCCCGCAAAATGGTTGTTGATGGCGTACAAGTTATTCGCCGTATTGATGTTCTTGTCTGGTCAGATAAGAATTACAAAGACAGTGACTGCGGCAAAACTGCTCCAGCATTGCGGGAAGCATTAAAGGAAGAAAAGGGCGTGTTTGTTTCTGAAGTTGAGCATGCCGATATCTTTTGTGCAATCTTAAACTACGGTGTTGTGCATCAGCTACGCAAGGGTGTTGATTACAACATCATTGCTTCCGCCGAAGCTTTTTCCTACATGACACCGGAAACCATGAGCGACATTATTAATGCGGCCTGCAAAGGGGCAAAAGTAATTCCGGTCGCCATTACAGAATTGACCCAGTCAATCCTGGAAGGTCGTGGTGCCAACACGTTCGCGATGTGGGACGGCGAGTCGCTTATGACCGTTGGCGGATTCGATCTTAAGACAGCAAAGCCCAGTGATGACCGCACTGCCCACTACATGAAAGGATGGAGCCAGGAAAAGGGTGATGTTTATTACCAGTTGGCTGGTGTGGAAGAAGTTATTCCCATTGCCAGAATGATTCAGACATTTGGTGCATGCGTTGCACCAATCGTTCCGAGCGGCGAAGGCGTCAAAGCATATATCGTGCCTGATGCAGCCACGCAGCCAGAATTGTGGTTACGCCATATTTCAAAAATGGGAACCAAATTTGAACGCCAGTCTGCCCATCTGGCATCCATCGGTGTCGACCCCTCCTATATCAAGGAGGAGTCATGGAAGAATACCGTCGGTTCTAAAAAATAATCGACAAAAAACCGGGGCTGCGTGAAGTATCTAAAAGATACAGCGCAGCACCCGGTTTTAATTTTGTCTGAAAAAGTTTAGAGTAGGCCTAATTTTTTCTTGGCTTCGAAGGCTTGGTGGGAATTCATCTGGCCGGATTTTTGCATCTGTTCGATTGTTCTTAGAATTTCATCCCGGTTTTTATTGATGTTTTTCGGCGTCATGACTTTTTTCATTAAGTTTTCCCTTTCATCCGGACTCATTTTTTTCAGCTTTTTCATAACCATCTTCTGCACGAAACTCATATTTTCCGGATCCATAGGATTGCCGGTTTTTTTCTTTTTTTTGAAAACGTCTAAAATGCCCATATCTTTTATGAAACTTTAATTTTTAATTATTTTTTCTAAGCGCAAATTTATAAAAAGTAACAAGCAGTGCTGAAGCAATAAATATTGATGAATAGGTTCCAAAAGTTATGCCGATCAAAAGCGCCAAAGAAAAATATTTGATAGATGCGCCACCGAAAATATAAATTGCCAGCAAAGTTATAATTACGGTCAAAGAAGTGTTGATAGAACGTACCAATGTTTCATTAAGACTTTTGTTGACTATGTCTGGAAAAGCTACTTTATTTGAACTCCTAAGCAGATTTTCCCGCGTTCTGTCATAAACCACAATTGTGTCATGCACAGAGAAACCAAGGATCGTGAGCAACGCCGCAATGAACGGAATGCCGACTTCAATTCCCAAAAAATGACCGAGCACTGAAAAAACTCCGGCCGTGATCAAAACATCATGTGCCAAAGCAATAACAGCCCCTAATCCATATTTCCATGATTCAACCGGCCTTGAAACTTTGCGGAAAGCCCAGGCGATATAGGCCATAATCATTGCAATAGCCAAGAAAATTGCCCGCAGCGATTTTGATTTCAGCTCTTTGGAAACTGTTGAATTTATGAAATCCACCCTGAGCTGAGTTGCGCTTGGATATTTTTCTTTCAAAGTTTTCCAAGTTTCATCATTAATTTTGTCATTTTCGGACGCATATCGAATGAGTATTGAATTTTCGCCAGAAGTCTGCAGTGTCAAACTGTTCAAATTTAAATCTTTGAGTGTTTCTCCTATTTCATCTTTTGTCGGCAAATTTTCCGCAAACTGTATTTCCATCAGTGTCCCACCCGTAAAATCGATGTCGTACTTGAGTCCCCAAACAGACAAACTTAAAACACAAAGAGCCGTTAAGGTTATTGAAAAAACATAGGCGTATTTGGATTTGGAAATGATATTATACATAAAATTTTCAATTTTCAATTCACAATTTTCATTGAATTTTCAATTTTCTAATTTTAAAAATGTTTGGAATATTAATTATTGGAATTTGATTGTAAATTGTAAACTGATAATTGTAAATTAATCTGATGGTACATTAGATTTGCGTACTCCCACCATCCACACTCGGCCGTGAATCCAGTCACCTATAATAAATTTCAGCAATGTGCGCGTAATCACGACAGCGGTAAACATGGAAACTATTACGCCTAAAAACAGGGCGGCGGCAAAACCTTTCACAAATCCAGTTCCCATTAAATACAAGATTCCGGCTGTCAGCATTGAAGAAACATTGCCGTCGCGGATTGAAGTCCAAGCTCTTTTGAAGCCCTCATCCAAAGCATTCGCAATAGTTCGGCCGTTTCTTATTTCCTCTTTAGTGCGTTCAAAAATCAAAATGTTGGCATCAACCGCCATGCCGATCGATAGTACAAAACCAGCGATACCGGAAAGCGTTAATGTTATGCCGGTAAATTTAAATATGGCAACCATAAGAGCTGTATAAATAAGGAGTGAAAGTGACGCTACCAATCCTAAAAATCTATAGAAAAACAGCATAAAAATCACCACTGCTGCCAAGCCAACCGCTCCAGCAATCAAGCTTTTTTGCAGTGATTCAGCGCCCAGGGTTGCTTCCACACTCGATTGGGAAACAATAGAAAGAGGAACCGGCAAAGCCCCTTCATTGATTGTGCGTTGCAATTGCTTGGCTTCATCCACAGTGAAATTTCCCGTAATTACGGCTTCCCCATTGGTAATTTCTGTTTGGATCGTTGGTGCGGTCTTGAGCTGATTATCCAAGAAAATAGCCAGCGGTTTTCCGACATTTTTTTTCGTAAGTTCCGCAAACAATTTCGTGCCTTCTTCATCAAATTTGAGTGATATTTGTGGTTCTCCGATTCCCTGCTGTTGAAAAACAACCTGGACATTCTGCAAATTCTTGCCTGTCAGCCCTGTTGATTTGAATCCTAGCTCAGGATATTGATCAACTGATGCTTTTCCCAAAAGAATATGCTCGGCGCGCGCTTCTTGATTTTCGCCTTCGCCGCGCGATTCCATGAATTTTATAATATGCCAGCCATATTGCGTTTCAACCAAATCAGGATAAATTTCTCCTGGTTTCAGGTTTTTTTCAAAAACAATTTTATCAAATTCCGGCACCATTGTTCCTTTTTTAAAAAAGCCCAGATCGCCGCCTTGATCTTTTGAACCTGGATCCTGGCTATTATCCTTGGCTAATTGTTCAAAATCCCCGCCCTTTTTGGCTTCCGCTAGAATATTTTCAGCACTTTTTTTTGCTTGCTGGTTCTGCGCATTGATCATTTGTTGCACTTCCGGATCCACTCCTTCTTCCTTGAATTCAAGGCTAGGCGCTTCTCCAATACGTTTTTTAGCCTCCTCGATATCTTTAATGCCGGGAAGTTGCACAATTACGCGATATTCATTTCCGCTTTTGGCTGTCTGCACCAAAGGCTCTCCTACGCCAAAAGCATTGATCCGGCGCTCAATCACATCTTGCGTGCTTTGCATCGCATCGCTTATCTTGGCAGAATCAATCTTGGAAACATCTGCTTTATATTCCAAATCCACACCGCCTTGAAGATCCAGCCCAAGTTTGATCTGCAATTTGTTGAAAAAATTATAAACCGGCGGAATTGGTTTTAGGATTTGCGGATAGGAAACCAGCCCGGCCAAAACAGCCAAAACAACAATTCCGGCAATTTTCAGTTGTAATTTTTTTTGAACGCTCATCATAGTTTTTCCATTATATTGCAGATAAAAAAATCTGGCAAGATTATCCCTTTTCTTTTTAATAGTTGTTCTTGACAAATTTATAAACTTAAAATAGCATTATGCATATCATCGAGAGTAGGCTTTTAAGCTGAAAAACGAGGCGTGAATGGGACGCCTACAGGAATAAGCAACGCTTATTCGGAGACTCGAGCCCTGCCTGTTTTTATTAAACAGGTTTTTTTATTTCCCGCAACACCCCAGAAGCAAAAGCTTCGCTTTGCTACGGGGCAAGTTTCTTATGCGTTTTTTCCACAGCAATTTTTGTATTTCTTTGGGGTTCCGTCTTCCTTTTTCGCTCCGCATGGGCAAGGGTCGTTGCGACCAATATTTTTATCCTTGTTAACAAGAGGTTTTTGCGGCTCTGGCGCTTCATTGCCGTTTTCACCTTTTTTTGCAGCCCCGAATTGAGTGACATTTTCTTCCGCACCTTGGAAATTTGCGTTTTCAAGCTGAGAAGGTTCCTGCGTCTGCGCTTTTGAAACCTGAGAAATCTTGAAAATTGTATTGACTGTTGTTGTGCGCACATTTTCCATAAGATGAGAAAACAAATTAAAAGCTTCGCGCTTGTATTCTACCAACGGATCCTGCTGGCCATAGCCGCGAAGGCCGATGCCTTGCCGCAGATAGTCGATTTCATCCAGATGGTTCATCCATAAAGTATCAATGGTTTGGAGCATCACCGCTTTCTCAATTTGCCTGAAAATGTCCAGGCCAATTTCATTTTCTTTCTGAATATAAGCTTCTTTGGCTTTGCCCATGGCAAAATCAGCCATCATTGAAATCTTTTCAGCTGAATTTTTAGATTTATCATTCCTGATTTGCTCGAGTTTTTTTCCGTCCTGTCCGGAAAAATTGAATATATTTTGCAACTCCGCAACCATCATTTCCACATTCCATTCATATTCTTCACCCACGCATTGTACTGAAATTATGCGCTCAATTTCCTCTTCAACATAATGCATCATATCATTTTTGACATCTGTTGCCGCCAAAAGTTCCTTGCGTTTCTTGTAAACAGTCTCCCGCTGTTTGTTCATGACATCGTCATAATCCAATACATGCTTTCTGATGTCAAAGTTATAGCCTTCGATTTTGTTTTGCGCGTTTTCGATTGTTTTGGAAATGATAGAATTTTGAATCGGCTGATCTTCCGGAAGGCCAAGGGTATCCATCATGTTCTTAAGCTTGTCTCCACCGAAACGGCGCATAAGCTCGTCTTCCAAGGAAACATAGAACTGGCTTTTGCCGGGATCGCCTTGGCGACCGGAACGGCCTCTGAGCTGATTGTCGATGCGCCGCGCTTCATGGCGTTCAGTTCCGATGATATAGAGTCCTC
>ENA-UOWO01000496-UOWO01000496.1-activated-sludge-metagenome-genome-assembly--contig:-NODE-496-length-57255-cov-10.265629_pt1 | contig 57255 bp, 43 predicted proteins | sample MGYA00238148_ERZ761564 | MGnify/ENA primary metagenome ERZ761564 (study PRJEB28885, sample SAMN05720194) | activated sludge metagenome | isolation source: Anaerobic digester | place: USA...
TTATGACCACTCTATAAAACAAACAAACTAAACCAAAGAAAAAGATCAATAACCAACAATTTAATACCTATGAATAAAGAACTATCACGCAGACAATTCATCGGGACGACGGCCACTGCCCTGGCAGGATTCACCATTTTGCCGGGTTTCGGGATAGGCGGAGTCCGCCGGGCGCCGTCCGACAAACTCAATATCGCCGGTATCGGTGTCGGGGGAGTGGGTGGCACCAACATTGCCAACTGCAGCGGCGAAAATATCGTGGCATTATGCGACGTCGACTGGTCTTACGCCAAAGCGACCTTTGAGAAATATCCGAACGCCAGGATTTTTAAGGATTACCGCAAGATGTTCGATGAAATGAAAGGGGGGATCGACGCCGTTGTCATAGCCACGCCCGACCATACGCATGCCATCATTGCAGCAGAAGCCATGCGCCGCGGAATGCACGTCTACTTGCAGAAACCGCTGACACACAGCGTATCTGAATCACGTCTTCTGACACAACTGGCCCGGGAATACCGGGTGGCCACCCAGATGGGCAACCAGGGGAATTCCGATGAAGGCATCCGCCAGCTTTGCGAATGGCTGTGGGATGGCGCCATTGGCGAAATCCGTGAAGCCCATGCCTGGACCAACCGCCCGATCTGGCCGCAGGGCCTCGAACGTCCTCTGGAAACAGAAGCCATTCCGCCCACACTCGACTGGGATCTTTTCCTCGGTCCGGCCCCGCTGCGTCCTTACCACTCAGCGTACCATCCCTGGAACTGGCGTGCCTGGTGGGATTTCGGCACCGGCGCACTGGGCGATATGGGCTGCCATATCTTCGACCCGGTCTTCAAAGCGCTGCGGCTCCGTAATCCGCAATACCTCTACGGAAGCTCCACGCAGGTCAATACCGAAAGCGCACCCAAAGCCTCGGTCGTACATTACGAATTCCCCGACCGGGGAGAATATAAAAACCTGAAACTGGTGCCGGTCCATGTGACCTGGTACGACGGGGGCCTCCTCCCGCCAAGGCCGGCTGAGCTCAAAGACGGCGAGCCTTTCGGCGACTGGAGCGGCGGTTGCCTCTTTATCGGGACCAAAGGAAAACTGCTCTGCGATTCTTACGGCCGCAATCCGAGGTTACTGCCGGAACAGCTCGATAAAGACTATGTCCGCCCCGTGCCATACCTGCGAAGGATCGAAAAAGCGATGGATGGCGGGCATGAACTCGACTGGATCAGGGCCTGCAAAGAGAGCCCAGACAGCCGGACCGAATGCAGCTCCAACTTTGATTACGCAGGACCGATGAACGAAGTGGTGGTGATGGGTAACCTGGCTGTCCGCCTGCAGGACCTGAAACGTAAACTGCAGTGGGATGCCGAAAAAATGATGATCCCGAATATTTCCGATGATGATGAAATCAGGGTGGTAACCACCGATAAATTCACTGTCATTAACGGGCATCCGCATTTCGACACCCAGTATGCCACGCTCAAAGCCAAACCGGCAGCAGAAGAATATATCCGGCATACGTACAGGGAAGGGTGGAAGCTGTGAGATTTGGCGATTTGACGATTTGGCGATTTGATGATTTGATGATTTGGTGATTTGGTGATTTGGCGATTTGATGATTTGGTGATTTGGTGATTTGGTGATTTTTAGCTTTAAATAGTCTGTAAAGTCTGTGAATGAATCTGTGTAAATCTGTGGTGAATAAAATAATAATAGAATATGAAAACAACAATGATGATTATAATCTTATCGATGATTACCTCTGGCGCGATGAGCCAGGGAAAGGAAAATATGCTGACTAAAAAAGAAAAAAAAGAGGGCTGGGCGCTTCTGTTCGACGGGAAATCGGCTAACGGATGGCGTGGATACAACAAAACGGCTTTCCCTGAAAAAGGATGGGCTGTCGAAGAAGGAACGCTGCATGTGATCGGCTCCAGCAGGGGAGAAGCGGGCGGAGGCGGCGACCTGCTGTTTGATAAAAAATTCCGCAACTTCGAACTGTCGCTCGAATGGAAAGTGTCGGAAGGTGGCAACAGCGGCATCTTCTACCTGGCCCAGGAGATTCCCGGAGAACCGGTCTGGAAAAGCGCCCCGGAGATGCAGATCCTCGACAATGAAAAGCACCCGGATGCAAAGCTCGGAGTCGATGGAAACCGGGCTGCCGGCTCTCTGTACGACCTGATCCCCGGTGATTTTAAAGCCGTGAAGCCTGCAGGACAGTGGAACCAGGTCAGGATCATGGTCTATAAAGGGACCGTTGTCCATTATGTCAACGGCAAAGCGGTTCTGGAGTATCACCTCTGGACCGAGGACTGGAAAAATATGGTATTGAACAGCAAATTCAAGGATTATGAATGGTTCCTGAATACGGCCGAAGAAGGTTATATTGTGTTACAGGATCATGGAGACGACGTCTGGTTCAGGAATATTAAGATCAGGGAGATGTAATATAGATATTTCCAATGAAGTGTAGACTAAGATTGACCGGTATGATCCTATTGCCTTTATTCTTTGGTTCCGGCAGCCATGCCCAGGATGGGGGCAGCAAGTCCGTAACGGTTGACCGGAAACCGGCTGTGGCCGGGCAGTTCTATCCTTCCGACCCTGTCCGGTTGCGCGCCGGGCTCTCCGCTTTGTTTGCCGCTGCGCAGCCGTGCGAAACCAAAAATACGGTGGCTATCATTTCGCCTCATGCCGGATATGTTTTTTCGGGCGAGGTGGCTGCTTCCGCCTTTAACCAGATCGACCCGGATAAAAATTACGAGAACATCTTCATCCTGGCATCCAGCCACCGGATGAGCTTCGACGGCGCTTCGGTTTATACCCGAGGAGACTATATCACACCTTTGGGTGCCGTAAAGGTCAACCGCGAACTGGCTTCATCACTGGTGAAAGAAAATCCGGTTTTTACGGATGTTCCCGATGCCCACCTCTATGAGCACAGCCTGGAGGTCCAGCTCCCTTTTCTCCAGTACCGGATGAAGACCGAGTTCCGGATCATCCCCATCGTGCTGGGGACACAATCGGCTGCATCGGCAAACAAAATAGCGCAGGCATTGAAACCTTACCTGAATGACCGGAACCTCTTCATCATCAGTACCGATTTTTCACACTATCCGGAATATGACGACGCCTGCCTGGTCGATAATGCCACTGCCGGTGCCATCATTAAAAATTCACCGGAGCACCTGCTTAAAGTACTTGAAGAAAACGACCGGAAAGGGATTGATGACCTGGCTACAAGTCTCTGCGGCTGGACTTCCGTGATGACATTGCTTTACATGACAGAAGAAAGGAGTGACTTGATTTACAGAGAAATAAAGTATATGAACTCCGGCGATTCGCCGCTGTATGGCGATAAAGACAGGGTAGTGGGTTATTTTGCTATTGCCGTTGAACAAAGCTCTCTGTCAAAGCAGAACGACTCCTTCAGCCTGAACGAGGAAGAAAGGAAGTTGCTGCTTCAGATTGCACGGCAAACGATGGAGCAATATGTTTCGAAAGGCAAAGTCGCACCTGTCGATGAAAAAGACTTGCCGGCCAGGCTCCGGGAGCAAGCTGGCGCTTTTGTCACACTAAAGAAAGACGGTCAGCTCCGCGGTTGCATTGGCCGGTTTGAAGCGACCAGCCCGTTGTACGACGTGGTGCAGCAAATGGCCGTTGCATCTTCTACACAGGATTCGCGTTTCGAACCCGTTGAAACCGATGAATTCGATGATATCGATATTGAGATATCCGTCCTTTCGCCCATGCGGAAGATCAGCTCAGTTGATGAAATAGTACTGGGAAAACATGGCATCTATATGAAAAAGGGGTTCTATTCCGGCACCTTCCTGCCCCAGGTGGCTACGGAGACGGGATGGACCCTCGAGGAATTCCTTGGCCATTGCGCCCGCGATAAAGCCCGGATCGGGTGGGACGGTTGGAAAACAGCCGAATTGTTTGTTTATGAAGCATACGTGTTCGGGGAAAAGGAATAGCCTACCGGGTGCAGATCGATGTAAAAGGACAATATTTGCAATTGGCAGCATCGGCCGTCTGACGGAACGGTACCCCCGGATCAAGTATCTCCTCCAGCAACTTAATTAGTTGTTTTTCAATCTGATCTGATGTATCATCCTGGAATCCCTGCTCATTGGGAACCTTAACCGGTATAAACCCGGCGCTGATCCGGCGCAGCGAAATATTTCCAACCCTCAGATCAGTGGAATCCGATGTTTTGTTTTTCAGGTAAAGCCATCCATAAATCAGCAACTGGAGCGCTTTTCCCGTTTTCGGATCGGTCGAGAGCTGATCCCAGTCTTTGAGACTGAGCTCCCGGGCCTGTACCGAGCCGGTTTTGTAATCTATGATCCGTGTCATCCCGTTTATTCTGTCGATCCTGTCGACATGGCCTTTGATTTTCACATTGTATGTCTTACCTTCCGGATGGCACGTCAGAATGTATTCCAGTTTTTTTTCAAGTGAAAGTATCTCCAGCCGCGACTTTTTTTCATCCGTGGCGGCTAATTGTTCAATTTCGCTTTTAATGAAATTCCGGAGGAACAACAAAACCACACGCAGGATCAGGTGGTTCTTCCCAAGCTCCGTATCCCCTTCCGGATAATGCTTCCGGAACGCCTCATGGGTGAGGGTTTCAATAGCGCCCAGGCCGGCAGTCAGGCTCTGAGCATCAACTGCTTTGCCTGTAAATGGTTCGAATATCTGAAATAATACCTGGTGGATGACCGTTCCCATGGTTTTCGATTCGATGGTCTCTTCAACCGATTCCGTTTCCGCAAGGCCCAGCACTTCCTGGAAATAGAATTTAAGCGGGCAGGTGATGTATAGGCTGAACGCAGTTGGCGAGAACCCGGAAAGCGTTTTGGTGCTTAACCGCTCCAGGATGGTTTCCGATTTTGGGATGATTATTTCTTTCACATTTCCGGATAACTCCGACGATGGTTTTTCCAGGGATTCGTCGAATGAGATCCCGGGGTTGTATTTTTTCAGTTCAAAACCAAGCTGCATGATGAAACGGCTGCGTTCGCCCCCTTTCATCTGGTCGCCTTCGGTGTCATAAATAAGATGGATGTTTTCGGCCCGTTGCAGCATCCGGTAAAAATGATAGGCGAATACCGCATCTTTTTGCCTGAATGTCGGAAGCCCGAATTCAGTTTTGATATCGAACGGGATAAATGAATTGGGGACCCGGCCCGACGGCAATATTCCTTCATTAACAGACAGCACCACGATGTTTTCAAAGTCAATGGCCCTGGTTTCCAGAACCCCCATCACCTGCAGCCCTCTCAGCGGTTCGCCGGTAAAGGGAAGCCGGCTGTTGTCGAGCAAGCGGAAAAGGATCTTTTTCAGGCTGCTGACCGATTTGATAAAAGGATACTGTTCGGCCATGGCGATACTCCGGTTCAGGATTCCGGAAAAATGATAGAGGTATTCAATATCAAGGTCGCGGTCAATGTAAGGCTGGGAGTCCATAGCGATTACCTTGTCGCGGATCAGGCCGGTCAGTGCCATCAAGCAGCGGAGCCCAGAGGATGGGGATTCCCAGAATTGAAACAAAAGTTCGTTCAGATTCCGGAATTCGTCGCCGGAGCTTGCTGAAAATTTCAACAGCTCACCCGGACGGAGGAAAATACGGTTCCTGTTTTTGAGTATATCAGCTATTTGCCGGAAATCCGGGGCATCGCTGCCGGATTCGGGAGCGAACATTTGCAGGTACGGATGGGCCAGAAGCTTTAGTATATCTTTGACGTAGAATGCTTTATCGGTTGATCTCCTCCGTTCCGACAACTGTATGGCCGTCTCCTGCATCCGGAAGAACAGGCTGATCAGATGATAGAGCTGGGTAAGACGAAAAGGGTAGCCCATGGTCACGTTCACCGGTCCGATATCTTCCGGAAGGGTATAAAGAACGGGCAGTAGCAGTTTTTCATCTGCCAGTACGATAGCTGTATGGTCTGGAGCTTCCGCATCCATTTTCATCTTCATGATAATATCCCCGGCCAGCCGTGCCTGTCCTGCTATACCCGGAATGCCCGTTACCTTGATTTTTTTGGCCCCGTCACGGAAATCCGTACCGATCCAGGATTGTTTTTCTCGCGGCCATTTCTGAAAATGTTGGCGGAGGAAAACACCTGCTTCCATTAACGGGTTATCCGTGTAATAGGCATCGGCGTCCCAGAAAAGTTCGGCATGAGATCCACTTACCAGGCTGTCGATGATTTGCACCTCAGCCACCGACAGGGCATTCAGCCCGGCGAAAATGATTTTATTCCAGGGAAGGGTTTTCCGGATCTCTTCAATATTTTCGGCTGTTAACCGGTATGCCAGACCCTGGTAAACCTGTTTTTGGGCTGTCAGACGAGAGCGCAGTTCACGGTACAGGTCGTTCAGCGACCGGTAGAATTCGACATAGTCCTGTTCCTGCTGTGTCAGCGGAGCGGCATTGAGGTTCCAGACCGACAAAGCCCGGGCTGCATCCAGGTAATGGAACACTTTCTCCGGGTCGGCCATATAACGGTCGATTTCGTCAAAATCCTGCAGGAGTACCTCCGCCCAATCGGTAAAGTGTTCAAAATCCTGTGCTTTCTCCCTCACGTTATCGGTGTACACCTTGTAGAATTCGAATAGCAAACCGGCCGGGTCGGCCATTCCGAAACCCGATATCGTGGTGATAAAATCTTCAATGGAATAAGTAGCCGGGGCCCAGGCGGCTTTCTGCAACTCTTTGGCCAGGTATTTTTTCAGGTAGAGTCCGGCACGGCGGTTGGGCAAAACAACGCACACCTTACCGGGATCATCTACCGGCATCCGGACGATCTCCCGGGCCAACCGTTGAAGAAAAGGGGTCATGGATATATATTCAGTTCGGGATGATTTTTAATGTACTCTGAAGCCATGGTAAGTTGTTCCGGCTTGCCCAGGTCGAACCAGACCGCACCTTCCTGTGTATGTCCGCGAATCGGGTGCTGCACAGCCATATCGAGATAAGTTTGGATGATGCTGAATCTCCCGGATTGGCGCAACACTTTGAAAAAAGCCGGGCTGATAATATGGATGCCGCTAAACGCCAGCCGTGAAACGTTGACTGCCGGCCGGCCAGTCCACCGGATCTCGCCGGTCGAAGTATCGGTCCATCCCCGCAATCCCATTTCGCTGTCGAACAGGAAGTAACGCTTTGTCGGCCGGTCGATCACCGAAAGGGTAGCCATATTGCCGCATTCGAGATGGTCAATTAACAAGGCCTGAAGATCAATATTGCTGATCACATCAACATTATGCACCAGGAAAGGATCCCGGTCGTCGAGAAAAGGGCGCGCTTTCAGAATGGCGCCGCCGGTATCAAGCAGCAGTTCCGATTCATCGGAGATGGCTGTTGTAATGCCCGGCAGATCAAGGTCCCGGAGGAAATCTTTGATCTTTTCGGCATGATGGTGCACATTGACGACAATCTCATTGAAACCTGCAGAGGCCAGCTTCCGGATGGCCCGTTCCAGCATTGTCATCCCGTTCACCTGCACCAGCGCTTTGGGGGTATCGGCCGTTAGCGGATAGAGCCGGGTGCCCAGCCCGGCGGCTAAAATGAGCGCTTTCATCGGCCGGAAATTCTTTTGGGTTTGCAGAGGTATTTCTCTTTATTTGCCCCGGCCCCGCACGTCTTGCATTCGAATTCGGCTTTCTTCACCTTTTTCGCGATCACTTTCCGGTCGTCTTCCTTGCAGATCTTTTTCGACATAAAATCAATCACTTAAATTAGTATGTGTGACAGGGAAACCGACCGCAGGGAATCGCCGGCGCAATCTTCCGGCCAAGGTCTCCGCACAGTAGACCGACCGGTGCTGCCCGCCGGTGCAGCCAAAACTTACCGAAAGGTTCTGAAATCCCCGTTCGATATAGTTTTCGACCGATTGTCCGACCAGTTTCTCCGCTTCATCCAGGAAAGCGATTACGGCCGGTTCATCCTTCAGGTAATTAATGATCTCCCGATCTTTCCCCGTAAACTCCCTGTATCTTTCCTCCCTGCCCGGGTTGGGCAAGGCGCGGCAATCGAACACAAAACCACCGCCGTTCTTTGAAAGATCGACAGGGTAGCCGTTTTTGTACGAGAAACTTTTGATTTCCACCGTCAAAGACTGTTTACCGGAACCCGAAATTTCGGGAAGCCGGTATTGTGTTAATGCTGCCAGACCGGCCAGTGCCCGGCGTAATTCCGGAATAGCTAATTCAAATGAATCCTGGTCAATCCACCAATGCAAATTTTTAAGCGCATAAGGAATACTGGCTATGAAATGGGGTTTTTTTTCGATCAGTCCGCGGAAACCGTAAGCGCCCAGCACCTGTAAGAGCCGTATCAGCACAAATCCCTCATATATTTTTCTGAGACTGGTTTTATCAATCACCATCATTTCAGATAATTCTTCCAGATAAAATTCAAGCAATTCTTTTCTCAGTGAAAAAGTCAGATCGGCTTTCACCTGGAAGAGGAGCGAGGCCACGTCGTAAAGCAATGGGCCTTTTCTTCCTCCCTGATAATCAATAAAATAGGGTTGGTTATTCTTAATCAGGATATTGCGTGCCTGGAAATCGCGGTACATAAAGAAGTTGCCATCGGTTTTCAATAAATAATCGGTGAAGGTAATAAAGTCGTCTTCCAGCCGGTCTTCGTGAAAATCGAGATGGAGTCTCAGAAAATAATACTTGAAATAGTTGAGGTCGAATAATATAGTGCGTTTATCGAATGCCTGGCGGGGATAGCACAGCGAATAATCGAGCCCTTGATGTCCGGTCACCTGGAACCGGACCAGTTCGCTGAGCGATTTGCGGTAAAGATTCTTAATCCCTGCTGTAATCTCTTGATTTGTCGATTTATCGACAACCGAAAACAGGGAAATATCGCCCAGGTCTTCCAGCAGGTAGATTTCCCGCCCGGGATCGATGGCATAGATTTCAGGGACATGCAGTCCGTTGCGACGGAAATGCTCTGAAAAGTGGAAGAAGGCTTCGTTTTCCTCAATCACCGGGTTCCAGGCGCCGATGGCTGTCGTATCGCCTGAAATGACCCGGAAATATTTTCGTTTCGATCCGGCCGGCGGCAGATCTTTGATGGATTCCGGATCTTTTCCGGCCCACTGGCGGTAGAGCTTATAAATTATATCGGTAATGGTTTGCAATACTGAAAATTTTGCCGGAATAAAGGTACAAAACTATACAATCTCCACCGGCCTATTTACATCTCAGACACGTTTCACCGAATTATTTCCCTTCCGCAAATGAAAAGTGCTGCTGTACGATCACCCAGTTGCCATCTCTTTTCTCTGCCACGCCCGTCCAGCGGGTGTTTTCCCAGCATGCCGGCCGGCCTTTGTACTCGGTGATGTCGTCAAGCACACAAAACCACCAGGCTACCGTGCCAGATTCTGACATGGAAACAGTCAAATCACGGATCTCATAACGGATGGCTTTGAAATCGGGGCTCATCCAGAATTCCTCCGCCGTCCTGAATTGACCGATTCCTTTCACTACTCTGCCGTTCGGATGGACTTCAAGGAAGGCCGAATCATTGGCGATGACAGCGTATAACATATCAAGGTCCTTGTCTTTGGCCCAGCCGATGCTGTTATGGATAGTTTGGGTGATTGTGGCAATTTCATCGTTAACGCCTGGTTTTTTGTTTTCAACGTTGACGCAGCCGGTCAGACCCATGAAGAGAATTAACACTATGGCAAAATAGTGAGGGAGATCTTTCATTTAATCTAAGTTTTTGTAAAGATAAGGACCTCATGGGTTTATAGACATAATTAAACTGCAAACCGGTGTTTCAGGTTTACAAATTGCGACATTTTATTTTGCTCTCAGTTCCCTCCCCCCCGGCTGGCGAGGGAATTATCGGTTCCGGGTTTCAACGAGACTCCATCTCAACTGGCCAGATGGAGTCTCGAAACAACGAGATGGAGTCTCACATCAACGAGATGGAGTCTCATGCCATTTTACTCCTTTGAAATCGACGAATCTTCGCGGATTTGTTTATATTTGCCTGGCAATTATAAAACCAATGAAATATGGCAAAATCAGCCGTTGATATCCTGAAAGAAGCAATCCTGCTGGAACGCAGGGGAAAAGCATTTTATACCACCGCAGCCCGGCAGACGCAGAGCGAAGCGGCCCGGAAAATATTCGAAATGATGGCCGCCGAGGAAGACGAACATATCGAGTTCCTTTCAAAGCAATTTGCTTATTATGAGCAAAATAAGTCCTTCATGAAGGCACAGCCGCATGAAGATACCGACGAAGCCACTGTCATGGCAATCCTCTCGGAAGAGATCAAAAGCCAGGTGAATGCAGCCGGTTTCGAGGCCGCAGCGATCTCCGCGGCAATGGACTTCGAGACAAGGGCCGTTCAGATATATTCCGAACGCGCTCAATCGGCCACCGACGAGAACGAACGCGAAACCTACCAGATGCTGGCCGACTGGGAAAAAGGGCACCACCACTGGCTGCATAAAATCAATGAAGACCTGAAGGAACAGATCTGGTACGACAATAATTTCTGGCCTTTTTAACCAAACGAAATGAGCTCCGCTAAACTTGATTTTGAATCGAAACTGATTCACGAAGGAGGATTTGAAGACGAACTGGGCAGCGCTGTAACGCCCATCTACCAGGCCTCCACATTCAAATTCCGCAATGCCGACCACGGCGCCCAATGCTTTTCGGGCGAAAGCGACGGCTATATCTACACCCGCCTGGGCAACCCGACGATCAAAGAACTTGAAAAAACACTGGCCGCGCTGGAGAACGGTTTCGGTGGCATTGCCACATCTTCCGGCATGGGTGCCGTCAATACCGTTTACATGGCTTATCTCGGGCAGGGGAGCCATGTGATCTGCCACGAAGCCGTCTATGGCCCGTCGCGCGTGGTTCTCGAAACGATCTATACCCGGTTCGGCGTGGAATATACAATGGTCGACACCACCGATATAGAAAAAGTGAAAACCGCTTTCCGTCCCAACACAAAATTGCTTTTCACCGAGACTCCCGCTAATCCGACCATGGGGATCAGCGACCTGCCGGCGCTGGCCGAACTGGCCCACAGCCACAATGTACCGCTGGTGGTCGACAATACTTTCTGCAGCCCGTATCTCCAGAACCCGCTGGATCTGGGTGCCGACATCGTCCTCCATTCAATGACCAAATTCATCAACGGGCATGCCGATATCGTGGCCGGAATGATCGTTGCCAAAAAAGAGGAAGATTATAAGAAACTCCGGGGTATTATGACCAACCTGGGCTGCAATATGGACCCCCACCAGGCTTTTATGACCCGGCGCGGGCTCAAAACGCTGGCGATCCGTATCGACCGGGCGCAGGAAAATGCCATGGTCATCGCCGGATATCTTGAAAAACACCCGAAAGTGGCCTGGGTAAAATATCCGGGACTGAAGTCGCATCCGCAGTATGAACTTGGAAAAAGGCAAATGAAAGGCCCCGGCGCTATGATCAGCTTCGAGCTGAAAGGCGGCCTCACTGCAGGCAAAGTGCTGATGGACAATGTAAAGGTGATGCTGCTGGCCGTATCGCTCGGTGGAATTGAAACCCTTATCCAGCACCCGGCCTCCATGACCCATTCCAAAGTCAGCGCCGAAAACAGGCACCACGCCGGGATTACCGACGGACTGGTGCGGCTCTCGGTAGGTATCGAAAAAGTGGATGACCTGCTGGCCGACCTGGATCAGGCGCTTGGCAAAATAATCTGAAATAATGACCGGAACAATCCGCTAATTTTTCATCTTATTTCATTCATTTTAAATAAATGCTATTTTTGCAGACCTTAAAATTTTGAGCTATATCATCCGTAAAGGATAACATCTATTTATAATTAACACAACACAGAAACCTTATCTCACTCTTTAGCCTGAAAACCAGAGAGGTGAGAACACAAACAGTAATTTTGCCATGACGGAAAAAGATCTGACCGCTGATAACATTCAGCAGGAACTCCCCGAAAACACAGAAATCACTTCCGAACCCTCCGCAACTCCGGAAGCGGAAACCACGGAAATCCCAGCCGAAGAAATTCTTACCGAACAGGCTGAAATTCAGGAAATCATCACAGAAACAATCCCAACGGAAGAAATCCCGGTTCAGGACATTGTGCCCGATGACTCACCGCTGGCGGAGGCTTTGACAGACGATGTTCCGGTTGAAATCTCGCCAGCGGAGGTAATTCCCGAAGTAATTGCTCCGGTTGAAGAAATTCCGGTTGAAGAAGTTCCGACGGAGAATGCTTCTGATCCAGAACCCGCAGTCGAAGATGTCCCGGTAGAAGAGGTTGCTGCTGAAGATGTTCCGGAAGAAAAGCCTGTTGCAGAAGATGCGGAGCCCGAACCTGTTGCTGCAGAAGAGCAGACTGCAACCGAACTGCACCCTGAAGTAACAGCCGATGCAGCTCTGTTGCAGGAGATTGCCGAAATGGATCATTCCGGTGAACAGGAGACAGAAGAGGAAGAAGAAGATATCCTGGAAGAGCATGAGGAGATCGTAGAGAGATACGATACCTACGACCGGGAAAAACTGGTGGAGATCCTTGAAGAGACCGTCAAAGAAGAAAATATTGTCAGGATCAAGACCCGCGTGGCCATGATCAAAGTGGCGTTCCTCCGCCTGTCGAAGGAATTTCGCCAGCAGTTGCTCGACAACCATCTGACTGCAGGAGGGACCCGGGAGAATTTCACCCCGGAACCCGATCCGCTGGTTGAAAAGTTCAATGCCGTTTTTGAGACATACAAGAAGAATAAAATAAAATTCAATGAGCACCAGGAAGTCGTTAAACTACGCAACCTGGATGCAAAAAAAGCCATCCTGGAGGAGTTGAAGGAGCTGATAAATTCGGAGGAAACACTCAAAAAGACCTACGACCAGTTCAAGGAACTCCAGACGAAATGGAAAGAGATCGGCCTGGTGCCTTCCACCGAAATCAATAACCTCTGGCAGAATTATCACTTCCTGGTCGAGAAGTTTTTCGACAAAGTAAAGATCAGCAAAGAGCTTCGCGATCTCGACCTGAGGAAGAACCTGGAACATAAGATCGAACTGTGTGAAAAAGCGGAAGAGCTTCTCATCGAGCCATCCATCATTAAATCGTTCCAGCAACTGCAGAAGTATCACGAAGAGTGGAAAGAGATCGGACCGGTGCCGCAGGACAAGCGCGACGAGATCTGGGAGCGGTTCAAGACAGCTACCGACAAGATCAACGAACGGCGCAGAGAACATTACAACATCCTGGCCAAAGACCAGGATGAGAACCTGGCGGCCAAGAATGCCCTGGTGGAAAAGGCAGAACAACTGGCTTCAATTGAGGTCGATGAACTGAAAGGCTGGCAGGAGAAAACCCGCGAAGTGAACGAACTCTTCCGCCAGTGGAAGACCATTGGCCCTGCTCCCAAAAAAGAGAACGACGAGGTATGGGAGAAATTCAAAGCTTACCTCAACGCTTTCTTCGCCAATAAAAAGGAGTACTTCTCCCGGATCAAACAGGAGCAGCTCAATAATTTCAACCTGAAGCTCGACATCGTCAAACAGGCCGAAGCGCTGAAAGACAGCACCGATTGGCGCAAGACTACCCAGGACCTGATCAATTTGCAGAAAGAGTGGAAGAATATCGGCCCGGTGCCCAGGAAACATTCCGACAAGATATGGAAACGGTTCCGTGCCGCCTGCGACGAATTCTTCAATAATAAATCCAAACATTTCTCCACAGTTGTCGAATCGGAAAAAGATAACCTTGACAAAAAGCTGGCCTTGATCAAGCAAGTGGAAGAGTGGGAAGCCGGGAAGGACAAATCGGCCAACCTGGAAGCCCTGAAAGGATTTCAGCGGGAGTTCATGGAGATCGGTCATGTGCCGATCAAGGAGAAGAACAAGGTACACGATGCTTTTCGCCAGGCTATCAACAAGCATTTCGACAATCTCAAGTTAAGCTCCTACGAAGGCAGGCCCCAGTCGGAATACCGGGAATACCGTTCCAGGCAGGATTCTTACGACGGCGACCGTTACCAGAGACGGGGCGGCAGTACCGGCGGCGGCAGCAGCGAATGGAGTGCCCTGAGCACCAAAGTGAGCAAGTTGAGAGAGGAGATCATGCTGTGGGAAAACAATATCGGTTTCCTGGCCCATTCCAAAAAAGCCGACCTGCTTCGGGCCGAGTTCGAGAAGAAGATCCAGGATGCGAAAGCGGAGCTGGCCTCTCTCGAAGCAAAGCTGAAATCGATGCAGGAGTGATCTTGCATGTCCGGTAATTCCATCGGTATATCGTTCAAACTGACTACATTCGGCGAATCGCACGGCCCGGCTACCGGTGGCGTGATCGATGGCTGCCCGGCCGGATTGCCTATTGACCCCGAATTTATCCAACAGGAGCTGGACCGGCGGAAACCGTTCTACGAAGGGGCTACCGGCAGAAAGGAGGCCGATGCCGTAGAATTCCTTTCCGGCATCGGGAACGGTATTTCATTGGGAACTCCCATCGCCTTCATCATACGTAATGAAGATGTTATAACATCAGATTACCAGGAGATTAAAGATGTTTTTCGCCCCTCGCACGCCGATTACAGCTATTTTATGAAGTACGGCAGGATGGCAACAGGAGGGGGACGTGCATCGGGACGTGAAACGGCCGCACGGGTTGCCGGAGGCGCCGTGGCTAAGCTACTGCTGGGAAAGGCCGGTATATCCGTTAAAGGCAAGGTGCAATCGATCGGTGATGGCACAGCCGAAGGCATATCCAAAGCAATAGAGCAGGGCGATACGCTCGGGGGTACGGTGACCTGCCGCATTGCCGGGGTACCTGCGGGGCTGGGCGAGCCTGTTTTCGATAAGCTCTCCGCCGCCCTGGCCAAAGCGGCGATGAGCATTCCATCGGCCAAGGCCTTTGAATACGGCCTCGGTTTCATGGCCCCGACCATGCCAGGTTCGAAGTACAACGACCAGATGACCGTAAAAGATGGCAAAGCGGTGTTCCTGACCCATCACGACGGAGGCATCCAGGGGGGGATCTCCAACGGCGACGACATATATTTCCGTGTGGCTTTCAAACCGGTGCCGTCGGTTAAAATTCCCCAGGATACGATCAATAAAGATTTTGAGCCGGTGCGGATTGAAATAGGGGGGAGGCATGATGTGTGCCATGTTCCGCGGCTGGTGGTGGTGGTTGAGTCGATGGCCGCCCTGGTGCTGGCCGACCACTGGTTGCGGGCGATGAACTCGCGGTTGGCTTAATCTTTCAGCATTCCCTGGATGTTTTCCACACGGCCGTCGACCGGCGCCGGTTCTAATCCGAGAATTTCACAGATCAAAGGGTAAAGATGGATGTGCTCAAATGTTGGATGCCTGTAGTTTTGCCGGAAAGCAGGCCCTCTGGCGAAAAAGATGCCATGCATATCGGTATTGTAAGGATTGTACCCATGGGCACCTCCGGTTCGGAGAATCTTATCGGTCAGCGAGAACTGCCATGCCGAGTCGGCGACCAGGATAAAATCAAGGGTGCGCGGATTCGTGCCGTAATGCAATGAGTCGGGCACTTCACCGTGCTTCCAGACCGTAATGTGCGGGATGGCCGACAGGGCTTTCCAGGCAGTGTCCCGGAATTCCTCCCTGACTTTCAGCGTCAGGTTCGGGGTGTATCCTTCCATTTCTTCAAACCAGCCGTAATCGAGATAATTTTTCAGCATGATGCAGCGCTCCTTGTGGGTAGGGCCCATTCCGTGGTCGGAGGTAAAGATGACGTTGATGTCGCCGGCATGCGGCAAAGTTTCGAGTCTGGCCATAAATACACCCACGAGGCTGTCGAGGGTGGTGACCATCCGGCAGGTGGCTTCGCTCAAAGGTCCTTCGCTGTGGCCTGTGCCATCAGGTTCGTCGAAATACCACAGTACCAGGTGCGGCCGCTTTTCTTCCGGCAGCGAAAGCCAGTAGATCACCGTATCGATCCGCTGTGAAAAGGGAAATTCGTGCTCATATTTTTTCCAGTAGGAGGGATGGCGTCCCTTTGCCTCCGACCCGACCCAGAAAAAGGAAGCCGAGGTTATTCCCTGCTTTTCGGCCGTCACCCAGATCGGCTCACCGCCGTAAAAGGAGGCGTCCTCAACGGCTGCCCGGTTATTGATGCTGTAGTGTTTCCCCGTTTGCGGATCGAAGAAACTGTTCTCTACCAGCCCGTGATGGTCGGGATTCAGGCCTGTGGCCATCGTATAATGGTTGGCAAATGTCTTTGACGGGAAGGCAGGCTGAAGCGATTCTGCCCTGACGCCCTCTGCGGCTATCTTGTCCAGGTTCGGCGTTCCGCACCTTTCCGGGTAATCCCACCGGAACCCGTCCATCGACAGCATCACGACATATGGCTTTTCCTGCGCCGAGATGAAGGTTCTCAGACTCAAAAAGGCAATGACCAGGAAGAGTTTATAGTTTTTATACGTCATGTTCAATACATTAATTTACATAATCTCCTAAATTATCCGGCTTAAGAATCTTTGTGTCCCTTGTGAAATCCTTTGTGCCCTTTGTGAAACCCTTTGTGTCCTTAGTGAAACCCTTTGTGTTCCTTTGTGGTTAAACAAAACTAATGCAAAAGGTCAACAAATAAAGAAACTTTTTCATCATTTAAACATCCTTAATTTAAAAAAAAAGAGGCTGCTCAAATGATTGAGACAGCCTCCGGGAGTTATTTAGAGATTAGTTAAAAGATGTACCTGATACCAATCTGCATTCCCCATGTACTGGTAGTACCTAATACCGGAGAATAGGTAGATGTCGGGAAAACAGGCTTGCCATCCGAATCAGTTTTCGTATAATTCAGCTGATAAGTCGGAACTCCTTCCGAATTGGATGATTTGTATTTCAGTAAGGTGATATCATAATTACCCAGGGTTTGTTTGCGATAAATACCCCAGTCCGAATTAATCAGGTTGCCGATGTTCAGGAAGTCTAAACTGAATTGTAAGGTGTGTTTTGTTTTACCGATTTTAGTAAATACATCCTGTAAAATTTTCACATCGAATCTACCCACCCAGGGCATCACAACACCATATCTTTCAGCATATTCCCCTTTATGGTCAGACAAGTATTTGTCCTGGTCGACATACTGCCAGAATGCCGCACCTTGCTCTGCCGCGGTTGCAATCACCTCGCCGTCGCCATTGGTAATGTCGGCAAAAATGATTTCGCTCTCATCCTTAGGAATGTACATAAGATCGGCAGAGTTACCATCACCGTTCATATCATTGGAATAGATATAATCCAGGCGTCCCTGGCTGCTGCCCTGGTAGAACAACGATACCGTTGTTTTCAAATGTTTGGCGTATTCAATGCCATACGATACACAACCAACCACGCGGTGAGGAACACTGAACTGCGAATAACTCAGGGTCGGGGCATTCTGGTTGGTATAGGTCGGATTGCTGGCCCATGCCGAAGCGGCTGCCGATCCCGGATTCGAGGTCAGATCCTTCGTAGCAGAATAGGTGTACGCCAGGAAACCATAGAAGCCATTTTCAAATTCTCTGGCCAATTGAGCCGTTAACGAATAGGAATACCCTTCTTTTGTATTGGTCAGCACCATGGCATTGCTAACAGTTGAGTTGATCTTCCGGTTCATGAACCGTTCCCTGTCATCTGCACCGAAGAACATGGAGTCGGCAATCGCCTGGTTGGCATTGTACTGGATCACATCATTGATAGCCTTGGAATAAATGGCTTCAAAGGTTCCGATCAGGTTCCAGGGTAATTTAACGTCGAGAGCAAGATCAGTCCTCCACACCTGTGGCATTTTGAAATTCTTATCCACAACGGCAATCGAGCCGGGTGCCTTGGTCGGAGCCGACGGGAACAGATCGGTATTGGTCAGATGATAGAACGGGTCGGCATTGAAGGTCAAACCGGCCAGATCATCGGCATTGGTGATTTCAACCGTATTCTGCAGGGTTCCGCTGTTGGTCGGCTGATTGGTGAACCATACAAAGGGTAAGCGGCCTGTGAAAATACCTGTACCGCCTCTGACCTGGAGCGACTTGTCATTTTTAGCATCCCAGTTAAAGCTTAAACGTGGTGAAACGGTCATCTTCGGATCGGGCCACAGGCCGGCATCCAGGATCAGGTCATTTCCGTCGAGGTCTTTGAAGGTCAACTCTGTGATCGCCTCATTCGGAAGCAGTTCATTGAAATAGATCGGTAATTCCAGCCTAATGCCACCGGTAATTTTCAGGTTATCCAGCACCTGCCATTCATCCTGTCCGTAAACGCTTGCATAACCAAAATTCAGTTCAGCATATCCGTCGCCGGCCTGTGCATAGGGGTAGGTAATACCAAATGTGGTAGGAGCGGCTCCATTGTAGAAATCCTCGGGCGATGCAAACCGGTAATAGCTGGTTCCGTATCTTTTGTAAGAGTTTCCGAAGAATAATTTGTCGAACGATGCACCTACCGTCAGGGTATGTTGTCCCAGGTAATAGTTGAAGTTATCGGTGAAGGTCAGCACATTGTTCTTAACATCATTATCCAGTGAGAAGAGTTCATAACCAAACGACATATAGGGATTTCCGTCTTTGTAAATATCGACGAACGGGAAAATGTCGCTTTCGCTGCTCCGGGTATCCCTGATCTGAGTATAGGTGAACAAGAATTTATTGGCCGATTTACTCCAGGTGCTGTTCAATTCAGCCGAAAGCGAACCGACAGTATTCAGGAAACCATAATTTGCATTATTAAATGACATCGACATTTCGCCGATCCTTCCGAATGCGGATCTTGTACCGGGTGAGCTCGTTGCGTTAACTTGCTGATCATTGGTTGATTTAACGTAATTATACCTTATGCTGAACCGGTGATTCTTATTAATGTTCCAGTCAATCTTTCCTAAGATCTTGTAGTTTTTGGTTTGAAAATTTCCAAAATCCTGGTAGGTACCGGCATCATAGCCATAAGTAGTCATCAAATATTCCTTCATCGTGCTCAGGTCAGCAACGGTAGTCCTGGAGATATAATTATCCGGATCTGCATTAACTCCATTATCCGGATCGCTGGGATTCCATAAGATGCCGGGGAAATCCGAGGTCTCTCTTTCGAAATTTGCAAAGACGAATAATTTATTCTTGATAATAGGTCCGCCGACAGATAATCCATAATTCAGGTTATTTTGGTCTGTAAGCTCAATTTCCTTGTCTTCAATCTTTTTGCCGTAGAAATTCTTGCCGCGGATATAAGTATAGGCAGTCCCGCTCCACTTGTTTGTACCGCTTTTGGTGACGGCATTAACATTGGCGCCGGTAAAATTGGATTGCCTGATATCAAACGGGGCAATATTTATGCTGATCTGCTCAATAGCATCCAGACTGATCGGCTGGGCATCACCGCCCGGCAGTGCTTTGCTGCTCAATCCGAAGTTGTTGTTAAAGTTGGCTCCGTCGATGGTGATGTTGTTCATCCTGCCGTCGCGACCGGCAAAACTGTTGCCATTGGCCTGTGGGCTCAGTTTGGTATAATCGGTGATGCTCCTGTTAATGGAAGGCAGCGTGGTAATTTGATTTGAATTGACATTGGTCGAAGAACCGGTACGGTTACCGTCGATCAGTGCGTCTCTCTTTTCAATCACTTCAACTTCTGTCAATCCTACTGCAGCTTCCGTCAAGCTTTCATTAAAAGTCAGAGTCTGGCCCAGCGCGAGAGTGATATCGCTTTTCTGTAAAGTCTTATAACCGACATATGATATCTTCATTTCATATGGACCTCCGCTCTGCATGTTAGGAATTCTGAAGATCCCTTTATCGTCGGTAATGGTACTGTACTGGGTTCCGGTCGGTGTATGTACCAGAATTACAGTGGCTCCGGGCAAAGTAATGTAATTTGAGCCATAAATTTTTCCGTTAATTCCGGATGTGGTGACCTGTGAATACATCACGCCGATGCTGCTGATCATAATAACGATCATGAGAAGCAATCTCTTTGACGTGGAAATCTTTCCGTTCAGCCCGGCAGCAGGTAAAACCGGAACCGCCGTCATTAGTAATTTGTAGATCTGTTTCATATCAACTTTTATTTAATTTTAAATGGTTTATTTGCGGACGAATTTATAGAATCAGGCCGGATGACTTGTTAAAATTATGTTAACAAATAAGGTTGATAAAATGAAGATAACCTGATATCCAATTGAAAATCAGAAATTTGTTGAAGAAATCATTGTTAACAACTTGTATAATCTGAAAATCAATGGATTAGATCAGAAATTGACTTTTAATGCAGCGAAAAAATTTCTTCCGAAACCCCAGAATCCGGTAAAATCATTGATGGTGTGTGAAGGGCCATCCTGGCCGCGTACAATGTATTTGTTATTCAATACATTCAGGCAGCCCAGGCTGGCTTCGGCTTTGAGATTACCAATTTTGAACGGGCATAAAGCCTGCAGGTCGAGCAGATGGTAGGAGGGAATCCGGAAAGGCTGGCTGCGGTCATCCGGATCCGTTCGGGTGTTGGGGCTGAAATCGGCGTAATAACGGTCAAAGTAATACCAGCCAGCATTCAATGTCACCGTGCGCATGATCCGGATTTCCGCGTCGACGGCCACCGTCGTCTGCGGTGCATCGCCCACGTACAACCCGTCGGCAAATACATTGATCGTATCTGTTACTACCATATCATCATTATAAACAAAGGCGGTCACATCATTCTTCCACTTCCAGTTGCCGAACGAAAGAGAAACACCCATTCGCAGCCAGCCGGCAATCTTCCGGCTCAGTTCGGCCTCGGCACCCAGGTGCAGGGCATCCAGGCCCTGCACCATCGATGGGTCCTCAAACTGGTTATACTCATTGGTGAGAATGGACTTGTCCTCCCACCTTGTATAATAGCCGTTTACACGCAGCCTCGTGTTTTTTGTGTCAAGCCCGTATCCCGCCTCAGCCGTCAGTGTCTTTTCATTCTTCAGGTCCGAAGTAGGCACATTGGTTCCGCCGCCGAACACGAATTTGTAATAGGGCGCCCGTGAAAAATACCCGGCATTAAGAAATAAATGATGATATTCGTCGATATTGTAGTTCAACCCGGCTTTGACATCGAATCCCGTCCGGAATACAATATCACTTTTAATATCCGTCACATAATTGTACCGGTCTTCACGCTGGTACCAGTTAGCGGTCATGGTCCCGGCCGCAAATGCGTTCAGCCTGCCCGAACTGTATTCGAGTTGCCCGAAAAGGCTGGTGAACCGGTTGATCGCACCATTGTCGATCTTGATGATATCGCCGACGCCTTTGACCTGGTTCCGGCCGGCAACTCCATCCAAAGCAGAGGCATAATCATCGATATAAAACGCTCCCCCCAGCAGATCCCTGACTTTTTGCTGTAATTTGCTTTTGAAAAGCCTGCCGTGGATACCCAGGCTGAGGCTCAGGTTGTCGCTGATTTCGTATTGAAAGGTGGAAATGAGCCCGGTCCAGATGTGGCTGGCCAGGAAATTAGTCTGTACATTCAACGAATAACCGGTCGTATCGGTACCATCCGCCAGGGAATACACTTCATCATTTGTGGCATTGTTCTCATAAACCGCTTCCCAGTCGACCTGGCCCGAAGGATTGGAATAACTGAACAGCCAGGGATAACCGGTAAAGGTATCGGTCCATTTACCGCCCCCTTTCCCGAATGAAAAATAATAGGAGGTGGCCAGCAGGCTCTTTTTACCAGCCGTCCAGTAATGGTTCAGGGTGATATGCGGTTTGTGATAAAAGTTTTCGCTGGCATTGTTGATCTTACCGTTATAACTGCCCCATTCCTTGTTGTATTTCAGGCCGTAACGATCGACCTCATCTTTTGACAGCCTGAAATTGCGCTGCCCGTGCCGCTCCGGATTGCCCAGCGCGGTAAAGACGAGCATGTGGTTTTTGCCGAATTCTTTAGAAATGGACAGATAATAAGCCCATCCGTCCACATAGGTCGCATCGACATAACCCGGACCGGTAAACCTGGAGCCCAGAAAGGTGACGGCCATGTTGTTCTTCAGTCGCCCGCTTGAAAGCATGAGTGTGGTTTTCTGGTTACCGTAATCGGTCAGCGAATACTTCAGGCTGCCGCCGGGTTCGATATCGGTTGTTTTGGTAATGATGTTGATGGTGCCGCCGATGGAGTTCATCGCTACTTTCGATGCGCCTAGTCCTCTTTGTACCTGGATCTGCCGGGTGGCCTCCGATAATCCGAGCCAGTTGTTCCAGTAAACAAGCCCGTTCTCCACGCTGCCGATCGGGACGCCGTTCAGCATCAGGGCTACGTTCTCCTGTTTAAATCCCCGGATATTGACGCTGGCATCTCCGCTTCCGCCTCCCGTGCGGCTTGTGTATACACCGGGAACCGATTTCATGATCTCAGGAAAAGGCTGGTCGCCCAGCCGTGCCTGGATTGCCTCGGCCCGGATCATTGAAACGGCTACGGGAGTTTTTCGCTCGACAGCTTCAGAAGCGATCACATTTACCTCTTTCAGCCCGATGGAGGCCACGGCCATCACTACCCGACCGATGTCCAATACCTGCCCGTCTCTAAGGGTGAAGGGTATTTGTCGGGAAAGAAAACCTAACGCCCTGATTTGGAGAGTATGGTTGCCCGGACCGACGGTTAGACTGAAATTACCTCCATGATCAGTGGTCGTTCCCGTTTTTGAATCCAATATTTCAATACTGGCATTTTCCACGGGGATGCCTGTCACAGAATCCGTTACGGTTCCGGTGACGGTTGCCTGGCCCAGGGCCATTAAGGTTGAACCGAGAATTTGAAGTAACAAGAGCGAAGCAAACGTCCCTTTTTTTAAGAATTTCATCATAATCAAACCATTTAAATACAAAAACCCTGTTCATATTCAACAGGGCGTAATGGTACAATCCATGATGAATGCCATAAAAAGGCAGTTCCATCCGAAATTCTTCTTCCATCCAGACTTTAACTGTCGGTCCCGGAGTCTCACCGGATCGGTCCCGAGTACTCGGGATTCGCGGACTTTACCGCCGGTCGGGAATTACACCCTGCCCTGAAGAATATCTTCATATATGACAGCTTCCATTGCTGCCGGCGACAAAATTATAAATTTAAAATATGAGACGGGAAGAAAAGATAATTTAGAAGCAGTTTAGATTGGGGGTCGGCGGTCTTTGGTCGTTGGTCGCTCTTATCTTGCAATCAGAAACTTACCTGTACAAACGACTTTTGTATCGCACCCTACAGAATCACAACCGATGCTGTCAAGTTTTTGAATCCAAACTGACTCTATCCAATCCGGATAGCCCATTGTCATACCCGTAAGCACGAGCCCATTATCTGAAGTGAAGGCAAGATCATTTTGTTCATTGTCATATGTTGGGAAATGACTGTATCGTCTCATCCACAGGCTATCCCCATCTGATTTCCGTTTCAACGATTGAGATGCCCGCGCTCCAGTTATCATTGTTATAATGGTTATTGAAATAGGTGGAATGACCCTTTGAAAGAAATCCGGTAAAAATTAATAGGATTAGTAATGGTAAATTTCTGATCATCATTCAGATTTTTGTTGACCTGCCGCTATTATATGAGGTTGTCTCAAAAGTCTATTATTTAACCACATAGGCGCACAAAGTAAATCACAAAGGCGCACTAAGTATCAGATTATCAAATAATAAACTTTGTGTTCCTTCGTGAAATCCTTGGTGTTCCTTTGTGGTTTATTACTTTTGATACAGCCTCTATGCCGAGAGGAACGACTGTATTAAATTCGCCAACCGGTTCAGACTCGGTATGATTAACGCTGTAAATATAGTTCAAATCCGGCTAATGTCAAGGACTTTTCATCAAATCGGCATAAATTATATTTGTTGTCCCGAAAAATCAATTTTGTTACTTTATATTTGAATAAGTTTGGATTTTTAATTTGAATTTGCTTTTAAAAGTTATTTATTAACCACATAGGAACATAGGGCACATAGGAATTCACATAGAGTTTGGCCTCATAATCAACTATTTGAAGATCCATATGCCCTATCCCGAGGTCTCGGGACAAGCTGATCTTATGTGGTAAGATCTTATTAATATCTTTCGGAGTGATTAAAATATAATATACAAATGAACCAGAAACCTGGAACCAGGAACCAGGAACCCAAAACCCGAAACCCGGAACTATTTCCCGCCTTCTTCCGGGTAGCTGATCCGGACGTGGTAGATATTCTGAAGATTTCTTTTGAAGATCGTTTTTAGCTGGGCGATGTCGCGCAGGGTCAGATTGGCTTCAGCAAGCTGCCCCGAATCGAGCTGGCGGCCGATCATCCTTTCCACCAGCTCGTCGATGGCCTTGTCATCCGGGTTGGTCAGGCTGCGGGATGCAGCCTCCACCGAATCGGCCATCATCACCAGGGCGGTCTCCTTGGAGAAAGGGATCGGGCCCGGATAGGTAAAGGCCTCTTCATCCAATCCTTCTTTTGGATTTTCCAGTTTTTGCTTAATATAGAAATACTCCACTTTCCGGGTTCCGTGATGAGTAGTGATGAAATCGATCACCTCCGGCGGCAGTTTATGCTTTTTCGCGATCTCCACGCCGCGGGTCACATGGCGGATGATGATCCGGGCACTCTCTTCATGGCTGATCTGGTCATGCGGATTTATGCCTGACACCTGGTTTTCAATAAAATAAAGCGGCGCCTCAATTTTGCCGATATCGTGGTAAAGCGCGCCGACCCGCACCAGCTTGCTGTCGCCGCCGATGGCAAACGATGCCTCTTCGGCCAGGTTAGCCACCTGGAGTGAATGCTGAAAGGTCCCCGGCGCTTTCCGGGCCAGTTCCCGGAGAAGTTTGTTGTTGCTGTTGCCCAGTTCGATCAGCGTGACGTCGGTAATATAATTGAACGACCGCTCGATCAGGAACATCAGCGGGTAAGCAAATAGCAGCAATCCGGCATTGCCTGCCATCTGGTAAATATGCCGGATGTGAATGCTATGGAAGTTGCCCTCCTGCATCAGGTTAAGCCCTACATAAATCGCCACATAAGTCAGGAACACCCAGAATGCCGTGTAAAAAAACTGGCTCCGCCTTTCCAGCCTGACAATGCTGATGATCGCCACCACCCCGGCTATCAACTGGATAAATACGAACTGGAAACTGTTCGGCGCTATGAACCCGGTGATAAATATGGTGATGAGGTGGACGAAAAGTGCCAGCCGTGTATCATAAAACACCCGGATTATTATTGGGACCAGGCAAACCGGTACCAGGTAAAAGTAGCTCACTTCAAATCTGACGACCATGCTGGCGATAAATACCATGGAAAAGATAAGCAACAGGATGAGGGCAATACGCTTGTTATTAGCCAGGATATCTTTTCTGTAACTATAGAGAAACAGGATTAGGATCAGAATGGAAATGGAAGTCAGGATAGCTTGTCCGCCCGTAATGGCGTACCGGGCTTTGGCAGCCCCCAGGTGTACCTCGTAATTGTTTTTGAGCGAGGTCAGGATGCGGAAGTGATCGTCGTTGACCCGCGCACCCCGGGGGATGATCAATTCGCCCCGTTGGACCATGCCTCTGAACGGACTGATGCTTTCGATCGCTGAGTTTTTCTCAGCTTCGGTCTTCTCCTTGTCGAAGAACAGGTTGTAAGTAATGGAATTGATCAGGGCATTCCGGAGCGTCTCTGTGTCCTCGCCGCCAAGGCGGTTTAATTTCATGGAAATGAAACCGGTGGCTTGCTGTAAAGTATATACCTTATGCAAAGGAACCTCCCGTGCTTCGTTCTTTCTCAGGATGTAAACCTCGAAACCGGCCGGTTTGTTTTCAATCGAGGCATTCAGTTCAATGATCCCCTTGCCGAATAACGAATCCAGGATATCTAACCCGGTGTTAACCAGGTACTCCTTCTGCTGAGATAAGGCATTTACGCTCCCATACCTCTCTTTCCACCCGTTTTCAAACGTATTGATGAACAATTGCGCCTGGGAGGAAGCCACTAGCGTATCGAGGGTAAAATATGGCCTGAGATTCTTTAATGTCTGCTCCTGTTCCGCTTTGATCTCTTCGTCGAACTTGATAATGGCAAAATCAAAAGGCGCATACAAATCGTCGTGCAGCCAGGGTTTCCCTTTGGCAAACTCGTAGCGGAACTTTCCCTCCTTGGGTAGTACGATCACCAGCAATACCACGGCAAAAACGAATAAACCGATTTTGATCAGTAACTCGCGGCGGTTTTGATTATTTTGCTTTGGATTGTCCATGATGCTTACTTCCTGCTGCTAATTTAGAGATTTTAGGTTTAAATTTGCACGAAATCATATTTTTATGATACAATTCGGTTTTTGTGAACTCGCCGTAATTCCTGTCAGGTCCGAACCTTCTGATAAAGCGGAAATGTCGACACAGCTGCTGTTTGGCGATATATTTAAAGTGAATGAAATAGCGGGTCCCTGGCTTTTTATTACCAGTTTTTATGACGGTTACGAAGGATGGATCGACCAGAAACAGGCCCGGATGATCAGCGGGGAAGAATATAAAAGGCTATCCTCAGCCCCATTATTTGTAAACAGGAGAATTCAGGGTGATTCGGTAAAATTGGAAGGACAGCTTGTTTTATTGCCGGCCGGATGTAGTTTTTATGATGTTAAAGGACGGGTGATGGCCGTCGAAGACCAGAATTATGTCGTGGAAGGAAATATATTCCCTTTCCGGTTTGACAACACTGGCAGCTTAATGGAAACGGCCTTCAACTATCTTTCGGCGCCTTATCTCTGGGGAGGCAGGACTTGTTTTGGCCTCGATTGTTCGGGTTTTACCCAGATCGTCTTTAAACAGCACGGCATCCGGCTTTTCCGGGATGCTTCTCAGCAGGCATCCCAGGGCGAACTCATTCCCTTCCTGAGCGACGGCATGCCGGGCGATCTCGCCTTTTTCGACAACGAAGAGGGCACTATCACTCACACGGGCATCCTGCTCGATAACCAGAAGATCATTCATTGCAGCGCCAGGGTAAGGATCGATGATATCGATCACCAGGGTATCTTCAACCGTGAAAAAATGACCTACACGCACAAGCTGAGGCTGATCAGGCGGGTCACGGGGTAATAACCACTTTGTTTAAATAATCTCCGGAAGCAGGGCCGAGATTGAAAATCAGGTCCAGTATGCTCAGGTCAGGGATAAATCCTGTCAGATGACTGAAAACCTGGGGGTATTCGGGAAAGATTCCGGGTTCTTTCCTGCCCGGCTTCATTTTGGTCCGAAGATCATTGCAACCATCTGCTATCTTAGAGTAATCAACGGTCAGGCTTATCTCCGGTCTTATCCCCAGTATTTTAATTAAAGCAATAAGAATATTTTGATTATGGATAAGAAGCGAGCTCTCCATCCGGTTGAAGAGCGGGTGCAGCAGGTCGGCGTAGTAGTAAAAATAGGGCGATGAGCGGTATGCGGTAGTAATGGATTTCCAGTGATGCTGGTGCCAGGGTTCCCGGTAAGAGATCAAAACATCCCGGGTTAATGTATGATTCCCGTACGGCTTTGATACCGGAACTACCAGGTTCTGCCTGCCCGAGGAGGTCAGGATCTCACATCGGTTCCGGTAGGTTTGCTTTGGAAAGGTTTCACAGGCCTCGATCAGAGCATGGTTGCTGCTGAAAAGGCTGGCAAAATAAGAGACCGGCGGGAAATACGCTGTAGGAAGAAGCACATTTCTCGGGGTTTCCACAGCTTAATTTTTTACTTCAGCTTTCAGGAGAATGTCGTCGATGGCTTTCCGGAAGGTGTCTTTCGGCAGGGCGCCCATGGCCATCTGCGGCTGGCCGTCTTTCGGGCAGAACAACAGCGAAGGGATACTGCGGATACCGAAAACACCGGCCAGTTCCTGCTGCTCTTCCGTGTCTACCTTATATATATTGATCTTCCCTTTGTACTCCTCGGCCAGTTCCTCCAGTATCGGGGCTACCATCTTGCACGGTCCGCACCAGTCGGCGTAAAAATCGATCAGGCACGGCAGCTCTCCGGCAAAATTCCATTCCTTGTTTTTTTCGTAATCAAATACCTTGTTCAGAAAAGTATCTTTTGTCAAATGTTCCAGCTTCATGTTAATGTTAATGTTAATGTTAATGTTAATGTTAATGAACAATGCATATTATTCCCTTTTCCCTGCCTACTGTTGCTGCTTCAGCAAGAAGTCATCGATGATCTGTTTATATGCCTCTTTCGACATTGCTCCTTTTTGCAACGACGGTTTGCCGGTCATCGGTATAAAGAGCACCGAGGGAAGGCTCTGGATGCCGAATACGGACGCCAGTTCGCGCTCATCGTCGGTATCCACCTTATAAATATCAATTTTCCCTTCATACTCGGCGGCCAGTTCCTCCATGATCGGCGCAATCATCCGGCAGGGGCGGCACCAGTCGGCGTAAAAGTCGACGATTGCCGGCTTATCGCCTTCAAAAACCCATTGCTGCTGGTTCTTTTCGTAATTCATCACCTTGGCTTTAAAAGTCTGGGCATTGAGATGAATGGTCTTTCCGGCAGCAGTTTCCTTTTGTTCGTCACCTCCGTCTTTTGTCTGCACGGTATTGTTTACAGCGGCATTGGCCGGTTTTTCGTTGGATGTTCCGCTGCAGCTGATGAACAGCAAGGTCGAAAAAATAATGAGATATCCTGGTTTTTTCATTTTCTTTTTATTTTTTAAATCATGCGGCAAAGGTAAAATATATTTTGATATTAAAGCGCATTAGTATCACTATTTTTTTTATTTTTGTCAAAAATTTTTTTACCCGCATGGGATTTGGTTTTAAAGACATATCACAGGATATATTAAATAATGTATTGAACGATGAGGACCGCTGCCTGGCATTCATTGCGGAAGAAAAATGGCGCGATGGGTTTATGTGCCGGAAATGCGGGCATACAAATTACTGCAAAGGCAAGAAGCCCCATTCCAGGAGATGCACCCGGTGCAAGCAGGAAGAATCGGCCACATCGCACACCATTTTTCATGGCTGCCATCTGCCGGTTACACAGGCTTTTCGCCTGGCTTACCAGGTTTGTCATAATCCTTCCATCTCAACCTATGAGCTTTCCCGGCAGCTTGAAACCCGCCAGATGACATGCTGGAAGCTGAAAAAGAGAATGCTGGAATGCATTGAAACCCAGGGCACCCTCACTGTCATCCCTCCAAACTTATAACTCGCAACCCAAACTCACTAGAGTATTCCCTCATCCGCAAAACTAAAATAGCTGTCGGCACCGACGATCAGGTGATCCAGCACCGGCAGGTCGAGCAGCAGCCCGGCCTCCTTCAGTTTCCGGGTCAGCCGGATATCCGCTTCACTCGGCTGGGTGTTGCCGCTCGGGTGATTATGGCAGAGGATCAGTGAGCTGGCATTGTGTTCCAGCGACATCTTGAAGATCTTCTTCGGATCGGCCACGGTACCCGAGATCCCTCCTTCGCTGATATTGACTTTCCGGATGACCCGGTTTGCCCGGTTCAGCAGCAGCACCCAGAATGATTCATACTGTGCGTCGGCCAGCTCGCCATGGAACAGCTCATACACATCGTGGCTACCGGCCACTTTCTCCCTTGATAGCGCGTCCTGGCTTCGTTTACGGTTGCCCAGTTCCAGCGCCGCTATGATCGTCAGCCCTTTGGCCTGCCCGATTCCTTTGATCTTGATCAAATCGCTGATCTGGAACCGCGAAAGCTCCGCCAGGTTTTGCCCGCTTTTGTCCAGGACCCTTTTAGCCAGGTCCACGGCCGACTCATTCCGGTTGCCTGAACCCAGCAGCAAAGCGATCAGTTCGGCATTGCTCAGAGCCGATTTGCCTTTCAGCAATAGCTTCTCCCTGGGCCGGTCATCTTCCGACCATTGCTTGATTGGAATTCTTGATTCGTAAAACATACCCTTTTTTCCTGTTTATCCGGAAAAAGGGCTGAAAATACCCGGTCGTGGTAAAAAAAAGTTTTATGACCCGGATAACAAATTGATTTATAATAACAAATGGAAATAAAAAAAGCTGCCTGTCGGGCGACAGGCAGCCGTAAAACAGTCTGAAAATTCTTTAAGCGATAGCGTTGACTTTGCGGGTCAGTTTCGACTTCAGGTTCGCCGCTTTGTTCTTGTGGATGACAGCGCGCTTGGCCATCTTGTCGATCATCGATACCAGCTTGGGCAGTTGGGCAGTCGCCTCTTCCTTTGCTTCAATGGATCTGAATTTCTTAATGGCATTACGCATGGTCTTGCCATGGTAACGATTCTGGATTTTCCTGTTTTCATTGGCCCTGATCCTCTTCAGCGCCGATTTATGATTTGCCATGTTTTAGCGTTTTATTTTCCAATTGGGGGTGCAAAGGTATAGATTATTTTTACAATAGAAAAAGTTTTATGAAAATATTTGAAAAGACTGGGTGCTGATACCGGAAGCCAAAGGAAAAATTAACGGGTTATGATTATTTTTACCGAAAAAAAAGTATGCATAAAAAGATTGATTTGCTGTTTGCATTACTCCTGGTGAGCCTGGCTGCTTTTTCTCAGGATAAAACACCTTCTTTTATAACTGACAGCCTGGATAATTACATCGAACGATCACTCAGGGATTGGAATATCCCGGGCGCGGCCGTGGCCGTGGTGCATAACGACAGGGTGGTGGTCACAAAAGGTTATGGTTTTCTTGAAATGGGAAAAAAGGATAAGGTCGACGAAAACTCACTTTTCATGATTGCTTCCAATACCAAGGCCTTTACCGGAACGGCGATCGCAATCCTCGAATCGGAGGGTAAGTGCTCGATGGATGACCGGGTGCAGAAATACCTTCCCGGTTTCCGGATGAAAGACCCCTGGGTGGCGGAGCATCTGACACTCACCGATGTACTGTCGCACCGGATCGGAATGGAGACCTTCCAGGGTGATTTCATGTACTGGGAATCGGAACTGACCAGCGACCAGGTCGTTGAAAAATTCGGACAGCTTACACCCGTCTACGATTACCGGGCAAAATGGGGCTACTGCAACGCCGGCTTCCTCATTGCCGGAATGTGCCTTGAAGCTATGACCGGAGCAAGCTGGGATGCTTTTATCCGAACCCGCTTCCTGCAGCCCCTGGAGATGAACCGTACACTGGCCCTGACAAGCGAAGTGAAAAATGCCACGAACCTGGCTTCCGCCCATACACTGGTTGATGGCAAACTTCAGGTCATTCCGCACTGCCGGATTGATAACCTGGCTCCGGCTGCCAGCATCAGTTCGTCGGTCAGCGATATGAGCCACTGGCTCATCGCCCTGCTCGACAGCGGCCGCTACGGAGGCCGGCAGGTCATCCCTTTCAAAGCCATTAAATCGGCGCAAACCCCGCGATCATTCGTGAGAAAAGCTGGCCACCCGTTCAATACCGCCCACTATTCTTTGTATGGCCTGGGATGGGATCTGCGCGATTATGAAGGCGTTGAGATCGTGTCGCATACGGGTGGTGTCGATGGATTTGTCACTTCTGTTACCCTGATCCCGGAGCAGGACCTGGGGATCGTCGTGCTGACCAATACCGATGCCAACGGCTTTTACGAAGCGCTCAAATGGGAGATCATCGATGCCTACATGGATTTTCCTTACCGCGATTATAGCCGGTTCTATCTGAACCGTTACAAATTCTTCCAGGAACAGGACCTGGATCAGGTGAATGCCTGGCGCGATTCGGTTGTGCTGAAACTGCCTCTTCCGGTTGAAATGAGCCGTTTTGAAGGACGATATGTTGATGAGGTTTATGGCTATGCCGACCTCAAGGCAAAGGGGGATCACCTGGTCATGACTTTTCAGCATCATTCCGACCTTACGGGAAAACTGGAATATATCGGGAACGAACGTTTTCTCTGTACATACAGTCATCCGCTCTGGGGGATAAAAGTATTTCCGTTTGAGATCGTGAACGGCAGCGTTAAATCGTTTACCCTCAGCGTAGCCGATTTTCTCGAGTATACAACTTATGAATTCCGGAAAGAATGACCGGTGGCTGAAAGGTGAAATTCCAGGATATCTGCACTGATCCTCTCCTGAGTAAACCGCTCCGCATGCTTTTCGCCTTTTCTGATCAATTCATCCCTCAGTTCACGGTCGCCGGCAAGCCGGGTGATCCAATCCGCTATTTCACCGGGATTCTCGGGATCAATATAAACGGCAGCATCGCCCCCGGCCTCAGGAAAACATCCGCCTCCGGACGTAATGACCGGTATCCGGCTGAACAAACCTTCCACGATCGGCATTCCAAATCCTTCAAACTGTGATGGATAAACCATCATTTCAGCCTTCCGGCAGATATCGGGAACGAATCCGTAAGGCACATTTCCCAGAAAATGGATGCGGTCGCCCAGGCTGTTTTTTTCAATATATTCTTTGATCGTTTTCAGGTATTTACGCCCTAATCCGACAGCCGTTCCGATCACCGCCAGGTCGTAATTCAGCCGTTCGCACACAGTGTGGAATGCCTCCACTGTCTTCATCAGGTTTTTCCGGGGAGTAATGGCCCCGATACTCAGGATATATTTTCGCCGGGGATCAAAAAATTCCGATGAGTCCGGCGGTTCCCCGGTGTAAAATTGCGGATCGCTTGCGGGATAAATAACATGGATCTTACGGGCATTGATACCGTAAAAATTGATTATATCGTTTTTGGTCTGCTCGCTGGCCGTTATGATAAGATCGCAATTCCGGCAGGCGTACGCTGTCTTCTTCCTGTAAAAGAACACATCCGTGGCCGGATAAAGCTTCGGGTACCGGATAAAGATCAGGTCGTGGATGATGACCACACGGACCATTCTTTTTTGATGTATCCCGAATGGAACTTCATTGCTCAACCCGTAGTAGATATCGATCCGGTCTTTTTCAAGTTGGTCCGCAAGAATAGCTGAACGCCAGATGCTTCCTCCCATCTTGCTGCCGAAAAACCCCGATGGATGCACGATCCGGCTGTTACGGCCGACGATCTCCCCGAGGTACGGATTACCGGATGGTACCTCCCGGGGCGAATACAGGAAAAATTCTTCTTCCGTAAGTTTCGTGGCCAACGCACGGTAAAACCTGCGCCCGTAGTTACCCAGCCCGCTATGGTTGAAAAAGATCCGCTTGGCATCGAGGCCCGTTTTCATCTGATTTTCCTTATAAGCGCCTTGCAGTGATGATATTACACTTTTACGACCCGCTTCATTATTTTTATCTAACGTAAAAATCCACCACGAAAGTGCAAAAAATTCCGGTAAAAATATCGTATCTTTGAATATTCTCTTTTTCGATATGAAAGATTTTGTGATTGAAAAGTTCACCCTTCAGGAATTGCCGGCGATTGCCGCGAGAATCCTTGAGCAGGCCGGCCAGGAAAGGGTATTTGCCTTGTATGGCGACCTGGGCGCGGGAAAGACCACCCTGATAAAAGCTTTATGTAATAAACTGGGCGTTACCGATGCGGTGACCAGCCCAACCTTCTCCATTATAAATGAGTATGTTGCAGAAGGTAATGAGCTGGTGTACCATTTTGATTTCTACCGGATAACGAGGCTGGAAGAAGCGTTGGATATTGGTTATGAGGAGTACCTTTACAGCGGATATTATTGTTTCCTGGAGTGGGCGGATAAAATTGAAGAACTTTTGCCGGAGCATTACGTATACATTTCCATCGGGAAAAGCAATGATGAAAAAACCCGTCGTTTGACGGTTTCCCTGATTAGCTAACGCATTAATGTTCCCTGCGATGGATCAGAACCAGAATAGCTTTGTTAAGTTTTCGCATGCGGAGGGCCTGATGCCCCAGGAGGAGATGCTTGAGATACAACCGCAACGCTGCCGGCTGACCATCGGTATCCCGAAGGAGATTTCGCACCAGGAACGGCGGGTGGCGCTGGTGCCGGAGGCCGTGAACCTGCTGGTGCAGAATGGACATACCGTGCTGATCGAAACAAACGCCGGCGCCGGCTCACGTTTCCATGACCATGAATTTGGCGAAGCAGGCGGACAGATCGTTTTCTCCCCGCAGGAAGCTTACCAGGCGGATATCATCGTTAAGGTCGCTCCGCCGACAGATGAGGAGATAGAAACAATGAAAGACAAGCAGGTGGTCTTTTCAGCTTTACACCTGAGTAACCGCGAAGCAGCCTTCTTCAGGAACCTCATGCGGAAAAAGATTACAGCCTTTGCCCACGAAAACATCCAGGACCCGTTCGGCTCTTTTCCCGTCCGGCGGTCTATCAGTGAAATAGTCGGCAATGCTTCCATCATGATCGCAGCCCGGTACCTGAGCGATCCGGAATATGGAAAAGGCAACATGCTGGGCGGTTTTTCGGGGATCAGCCCGACGGAAGTCGTGATCCTCGGCGCCGGCACGGTTGCGGAAAACGCAGCCCGGGTAGCCATCGGCATGGGGGCAACCGTTAAGGTATTCGATGAATCGATCTACAGGCTACGGCGTCTGCAGGTCAATATCCAGAACCGTATCTTTACCTCCGTCATTCAACCCAAAGTGCTCTTAAAAGCCCTTCAGACTGCCGATATCGTCATCGGGGCCATCCATAGTATAAACGGCCATACACCCGTTATTGTCACCGAGGAAATGGTGATGGAAATGAAACCCGGCGCGGTCATCATCGATGTCAGTATCGACCAGGGCGGATGCGTGGAAACTTCCCGGATCACAACCCATCAGAACCCCGTGTTCAAAAAATACGACGTCATTCATTACTGTGTCCCGAATATCGCTTCCCAGGTGCCTCATACCGCCTCCTACGCCCTGAGCAATTTCTTTACACCGGTCATGCTCCGCATCGGGGAGGAGGGTGGAGTCGATCATCTTATCCGTCGCGACCGGGGTATCTGCAAAGGAGTTTACGTGTATAAAGGTATCCTTACCAGTAAACCTATCAGCGATCTGTTTACCATTCCTTTCCAGGATATCGACTTACTCCTGGCGGCATTTACAGCTTAACCGATTAATTCCTTCCAGGTCAGGTGGCACGGGATCATAACGAGAAAATCGGAGCACTAAACTACCCGGTACTGTTCGGCACGCGATCGTTGACGAACCTGAAATCGTTATTCTTAGCTGATGATAATCAAAAGACCGTATTTGTCCTTACCGATGAAAATACCCGTAAGTATTGCCTCCCAATTTTAACTGATGCCGTTTGCGGTTTGGGGATGAAGCAGACATTTACGATCAACCCCGGCGAGCCGTCGAAAACCATGCAGACGGCCGCAAAGATCATCGATTGGCTGGTTGATTCAGGAGCAGGAAAAGAGGCAATTCTGGTCAATCTTGGCGGGGGAGTGGTCACCGACCTCGGCGGGTTCGTCGCTTCCATTTACAAAAGAGGCATCGCATTCATCAACATACCAACTACCCTGATGGGTATGGCCGATGCCGCCATCGGCGGTAAAACGGCAGTCAACTCAGGAGATATCAAAAACCAGATCGGAACCTTTTATGATCCGGATGCGGTGCTCATCTTCCCGGGATTTCTCGATACCCTCCCGGCATCCCACCTGAAGTCGGGCTACGCTGAAATTATCAAATGCGCCATCCTGGAAGGTGGTGATGCGTGGGATACCGCACGTAATACCGTCTCTTTCGAAGATGAGGCTTTCAGGGAAAGCTTCCTGAATGCGATCCGCTTTAAGTGCCGGATCGTAAGTGCTGATCCTTATGACAAATCAACCCGGCAGGTATTGAATTTCGGCCATACTTTCGGCCACGCCTTTGAGAGCCTGTTTTCCCGCTCTTCACAGCCACTTTTACACGGTGAAGCGATTGCTGCGGGCATGATCTGCGAAACCTATCTTTCTTTTGTGCTCTGCGGGCTCGGCCGAAAAGTCCTTGAAGATTTGACCGGTTTTATCGCCGGGCATTTCAGACTGCCCGCGCTTAACGGGGATGCCACCCGTGATATGAACCGGATCATGGCGCACGACAAGAAGAATCGTTCGGATGAAATCCGGTTTACACTGCTCCGTGATGCGGGGAACCCTCTAACAGGCGTCAGTGCCGGAAATAGCCTTGTAAACGAGGCATTTTTATATTATAGTGAAATAGCGGCGAAATGATATCCATCTCTGTAAATAGCACGACACTGAATGGTACGGTCATCTTACCGGCCTCGAAAAGCATTTCGAATCGGTTGCTGATCCTTCAGTCGCGCTATGGTAACCGGCTTAAAATCGAGAATCTGTCGGATTCGGATGATACCCTGTTACTTGCATCCACGCTGGATATCGTCAACAGGTATATGTTGACGGAAGAGAACGGGCTGCTGAGAATCGATGCGCGAAATGCCGGGACCGTTCTTCGTTTTCTTGTTCCGTTGCTCTCGATAACACCCGGCCATTTTCTGCTCACCGGCATCGAAAGGATGAAAAATCGTCCGGTTGGTGCATTGGTAGATGCCATGCGGGAACTGGGAGCCTCCATTGAATACGCTGAGAATACCGGATTTCCGCCGCTGCTGATCAAGGGCAGGCGTATTTACGGGCACCGGATTTCGGTTGACAGTTCGGTAAGCAGCCAGTTTGTTACAGCGCTTTTGTTACTGGCCCCAACACTTCCAGATGGACTGACTATCGACCTGAAGGGGACATCGGTATCATCGCCTTATGTTCGGATGACGACCGGGATTCTTGGCAAATTGGGCATCGAGGTAATCAGCCAGCAGGATTCCATCCGTGTTTTTCCGAAACCGGAACTGAACGCTTCATTTAAGGTTGAAGCCGACTGGAGCGCAGCATCGTTCTGGTATTGCCTGATGTCGATGGCCGAAAGCGGACGGGTAGTTTTACCGGGACTCAAAAAATCAAATATGCAGGGGGACCAGTCGCTGATCGATATTTTCAGGTATCTGGGGGTAAGGACTTTGGAGGAGAATGATGAAATAATCATAGAGAGATACGGAACTCCGGCGGAATTCTTTGCTGCCGATTTTACCGATACGCCCGATCTCGCTTTGCCGGTGATCATGGCTTGTGCGGTGGCCGGAACCGATGGCCGTTTTACCGGGCTGGAGAGCCTCCGGCTGAAAGAATCAGACCGGATCGAAGCGCTGGGAGCCGGGCTGGCTAAAACCGGGGTCATTCTTTTTGAAGAATACCCGGGCGCCTGGCGGATTAAAGGAAGAATGGCAGCCAGGGGCCAGCTGACCCCTGAAGATTTCAGCGATCACCGGGTGGCCATGACTTTCGCCTGCCTGGCCATGAAAGGTTACCGGGTTCATTTGAACAACCCGTCGGTCGTGAATAAATCCTATCCCGGATTCTGGAAAGACCTTCAATCTGTAGGTTTTAACTGCAAAGTTTCAAATTGATGAGGAATTGAATCCGCCTTAAGATAATTTGATACCTTTGCCCCTGATTCGTCATTTTTTCATCAGAATTATGGTAACTGTCGATATTTTCATCCCGTGCTTCATCGATCAGATCTATCCCCAAACGGGCTTCAATATGATCAAAATACTGGAGAAATACGATATCGATGTTTACTATAATGAAGAACAAACCTGCTGCGGACAGATCTCTTTCAACAGCGGATTCTGGGATGACGCAAAAGCCATCGGCGAAAAGTTTATCCTGGAGTTCAACCACAACAGGCCGGTCGTTGTTCCGTCTGCTTCCTGTGCAGGTTTTGTCAGAAATTATTACGAACAATTGTTCCTGAATACAGGTTTACATCTCGAATTCAGGCAGTTGCAGAAAAATATCGTCGAATTTACCGATTACCTGGTCAATACTCTTAAAGTTTCCGACCTGGGCGCCGTATTTGAGCATAAAGTCACCTATCATGACTCCTGCGCCGCCCTGCGGGAATATAAACTGGGAAATGAGCCCCGAACCCTCCTCAGCCATGTCAGAGGCATGGAACTGGTCGAAATGAAAGATACAGATGTGTGCTGCGGATTTGGGGGCACTTTTTCGGTCAAAAACGAACCCATATCAACGGCCATGGCCCAGCAAAAAGTCCAGAACGCCCTGGATACCGGTGCAGAGTATATTGTATCGACCGATGCTTCCTGCCTGATCCATCTCGACGGGTACATCCGTAAACATAATATTCCTTTGAAAACCATTCATATTATTGATGTTCTGGCTTCAGGATGGTAAAAAATCACCCGCAGCATTCAAATTTTATATCCGTTTTTATTCGATTTTAACTATTTTTGGAGTGGCATCAGCTTCATTAACCTATTGCTTATGATTACTTCAACGAAAAAAGCGCCAGGCATATTTCCTGTTATTTTAATGTTTTCACTGCTCACCGCTCACTGTTCACTTGTCTTTTCTCAGGTTCCTACGGTTCAGGACTGTATGGGTGCCATCCCGGTTTGCCAGGATGTATATGTCGAAGAAAATTCATACAGTGGCGACGGCAATTATAACAATGAAATTTATGAAGACCTGCCGTGCAATACCGCTTGCCCGGGCAGTTGCCTGGCTGGTGAGGTGAACAGTGTCTGGTATATCTGGACCGTCCAGGTCGGAGGCCTTTTGAGGCTCACGATCGACCCTGTTCAGAGTACCGATGATTATGACTGGGCTGTTTATGATGTAACCGACCTGCGTTGCGACGATATTTATACTTCATACGCCCTGATGCAAAAAAGCTGCAACGCTTATGGCGCCGGTTCAAATGGCAACACCGGGATCAGCACGCAAAACGGAGGAAACAGCAATTGCAATAATTGCGGAGCTACTAATATCTGGAACAAAGACCTTCCCGTCGTCGAAGGACGGACCTATGTGTTGATCATCGAAAACTGGAGCGGCACCACCCAGGGCTATACTCTTGACTTCAGCGCGTCTACTGCGGTTATTTATGATGATGTCAGACCGGAACTGGCCACTGTCCTTACCGATGAGATAACCTGTGGCGATACCCAGATCGTGGTCGAATTTTCCGAAAATGTCATGTGTGAGTCGGTGAATCCCTCCGACTTCAAACTGTCCGGTCCGGGCGGCCCATATACCATTCTCGGAGTGCAGGGTGAAGTCTGTTTGGCCGGCGGTGAAATGGAGAAACGCTATACGCTGCTGATCGACCGCCCGATCAATTCCGACGGAGATTACTCGGTGGAACTGAAACCCCTGAATTTCGTGTACGACGCCTGCAATAACTTTGCCATTGGCAACACGATCGTTTTTACTGTGGAACTGGGAGCCCCGCTGATCAACGAATTCAATTTGGAAATCAATGCGGCTACCTGTGGCCTGGCCAACGGATCAATTACGGGACTTCAAATCATCGGGACACCACCCTATACCTATCTCTGGACCGATGATTCGGGCAACACGGTCGGAACTACGCTTGATCTGCTCAACGTACCGACCGGAAATTATACCCTTCGTGTTTCCGACAATAATACCTGTATGACGCCAGGCGGACCGTATCTCGTTGAGGAAACCGGCGCACCGCTGGTGAATGACAATAACATCCTGATTACCGGAGCTAACTGGGGCGCCAATAACGGACATATTACCGGACTGGACTTCAGCGGCAACGAACCTTTCGTTTTCAAATGGATGGATGATAATTACGATTCTATTGGAAATACGCCCGAATTGCATGATGTTTATTCCGGAAATTATTATCTGCTGGTGACCGATGTATACGCTTGTGATACGCTGGCAGGCCCATATTTTGTCCAGCAGATCGGCGGGCCGATCGGGGTGGAAGCAACAGCCAGTGAATCTGAAATCTGCCTGGGGGAAGAAGTGCAGCTCTTCGCTACAGGATTCGGGGGGGCAGGGAATTATACATTTTCATGGATATCCAACCCGCCGGGATTTGCTTCCGATATACAGAATCCGGTGGTCTTCCCAGCTGTCACTACCACTTATACCGTAACCATCAGCGATGGCTATAATGTTACTTCATCTTCCGTAACCGTTACGGTTCACCCAATTCCACTCTCTAATGCCGGGCAGGATATAACCATCAATTTCGGGACCAGTACAACCCTTTACGGTCAGGCTTCCGGAAGCGGAGGCCCGTTTGCCTATGCCTGGCAACCGGCGGATATGCTCATCAGCCCCAATGAACAAAATACTGCCACCAAAAACCTCTATGGAACGACTGTCTTTACCCTAAAAGTGACCGATATCAATACAGGTTGCCTGAGCCTGGCGGATACGGTGGTGGTCAACCTTACCGGCGGCCCGCTGGGCGTTTCTGTTACCACTACCGATGATACGATCTGTAAAGGGGAAAGCACCACCATCACGGCATACGGGTTTGGTGGTAATTATGGAACCTATACGATAACATGGTTTGATGGCGCCGAGATTGTTAAGGTCGATTACCAGAGCCCTTCTACGCTGATCGTTAGCCCGGATGACGAAGGACCACATATTTATAATGTGGAGATCGACGATGGATTTAATACATCCTCCAACTTTCTGAAAATAACAGTATTCCCTTCACCTGTCTTCAATATCCTCGGCTCTCCGCAGATCATATCCTGCCCGACCGACACCGTCAGGCTTTCGCCCGATCAGCTTATCCCCGGCGCAGAATATTACTGGTCGAACGGAAGTACCGATGTCTCACTGCCGGTCGTCTCAACCGGCATAGGATTTAATTCCAGGACATTCGACCTGACCGTTACAAATCTCCAGGGATGTGTTCACAAAGATACCGTTACGGTTGTGTTTGACTTTACTGCCTGCACAGGAATCGACGAATTTGGCGAGGATCCCGGAATCAATCTTTACCCCAACCCTTCCGAAGGTATTATTAACGTTGAATTCCTGGATGCCTCCGGTTTGAATACCATGCAAATTATCAATCCATACGGAGTGGTAGTGCTGAACCGGCCAATCACAAATCCCGGTAATGATTTCCTGAAAACCGAAATCAATCTGGCTGGCCTGCCATCGGGTATTTATTTCTTCAAGGCTTTATTTAACAGAAATTTAAGTTATCACAAGGTCATTATAAGGTAAACTTTTTTACCCGATAAGGTTCAATATCATACCCTTGATTAAAAATATAGTTATCTTAGCCCGCTTTAAAAAAAGATATATTCATTCTTAAACATTTTACCCTTAATGAGAACTTGTTTGATCATACTTTTCGCAATCATGTCCGCATTTTCATTCGGACAGACGGAAGTTACCAATACTTCTGTTCAGGACCTGGTGCATTATGATCTTTCCTTTAATCAGGATGATTTCGGTGCCAGGTTTTCGGTTTTGAGCCATTCCGATGATAATTATGATTATTATGCAGTTGATCTGACAAAATTTAACGATGATTTTGAACGGGTCTATTTCATGGTACTGACCTTCACCGATAAAAGGATTGTAAACCTGGATTCCGATATTTTACAGAAGGATCAGACCTGGTTTAAAAGTTATTATACGAGTAAGGAAGAAGAAATTACCTGTCTCTTTAATGAGCTGAGGGAAAAGACAACAGAGGCCGGATTGAGAATGTCGAAAGAGGAGAAAGATGTTTGGATGACCAGGAACAATAAATATAAAAAATGATGACGAACATGTTTAAGCGATATTTACTTTTTTTTGTTCTGATCGTTCTTATAGCTTCTCAAAGCGCCGGGCAGGGTTTGTTATGCGAAGAGTCGGAACCTTTCTGCACGGGTTCGATTTATACCTTCCCGGCCGGTACGACAGGGCAGGCGCAATATGGTGCTTATTACGACTGTCTTTCCACCCAGCCGGCTCCTGCCTGGTACCATTTGCTGATCGATGATCCCGGAAGTATTACGATTTACATGTACAGCACCCCGCTGGTCGACATCGATTTCTGCTGCTGGGGCCCGTTCACCGATCCCTGGGAGCCTTGCGTCCAGGGACTTACGGCTAATACGGTTGTAGATTGCAGTTATTCACCCGCGCCAACAGAGTATTGTGTTATTCCCAACGGCCAGACCGGTCAGTATTATATCCTCCTCATTACCAACTATTCACAGCAGCCCTGCGAGATCACATTCAGCCAGACCGCCGGCAACGGTAGCACAGACTGTACGATCCTTCCGCCTCCCGTAGGGAATAACGGGCCGCTTTGTGTCGGCGAAACCCTCCAGCTTTATGCCGATACGATCAATAATGCCCAGTACTACTGGAGCGGGCCGAACGGATTCCTGTCAACCCAGCAAAATCCAATCATCCCCAATGTAACACTAAATAACGCAGGGGCTTATTCCTGTGTAATTACCGTAAACGGACAAAGCAGCGATCCGGCAATAACCAACGTCGTCATTTACAGCCTGCCGGGAGCAGTCTTAACAAGTCCCGATACAACTGTCTGCCCGGGTGAACCGGCTTATGCCATATTCAATTTTACAGGATGGGGGCCTTTTAAAGTAACCTATAATAATGGTTCTAATACCTTTATCCAGCCCGGATTATACGGCCCGGTGGATACTATCTTCCTCTATCCCCCTGTACCAACTATGTATACCTTTACAAAAGTAGAAGACCTGCATTGTGCGAAAATGCTTTTGTTTATGGATATGTATGTAAACACATATCCGGAGACATCGGGCACTATGACCGGATCGGCGGAGATATGCGCCGGAGAACCGGTAGAACTTACATTTGAACTGACCGGATCACCGCCATGGGATATCACCTATACCACCAATGGATCTAATCCCCAGACAGTTGGCGCCAACTCCTCCCCGTATATTTTGCCCGTGTATCCTGCTGTGCCTACTACTTATGAATTTACCGCGGTCGAAGATATTTACTGTTCCGGCTTGGCCTCCGGAGTGGTTGAAGCCGATGTCGATCCTTCACCGACAGCAAACGCAGGCAATGATAAAACCATCCCCTACGGAACCTCCACCACGCTGAACGGACAAGCTTCCGGCGGATCGGGAAATTACCAGTATTCCTGGCAACCGGCCGCTAAACTGACCAACCCGACGGCACAGAATCCGCTGACCGTCAATCTGACCGAATCGACTCTGTTTACGCTAACCGCGACCGATAATGTCGGTGGATGCTATGATCTGGACGACATCATGGTGAGCCTGTCGGGCGGACCGCTGGGATGTATCCCCGTTGCCGACCCGCCCGCGGTCTGTACCGGCGATCCGTCGCATCTTTTGCCCTATGTTTCAGGTGGTTCAGGAACCTATACCTATCTTTGGAGCTCCAATCCTCCCGGGTTCTCATCGTACCTGCCCGACCCGGTCGTAACCCCTGCACAGACGACAACATACAGTGTACAGATTAACGACGGCTATAACGTCATTTCCGGCAATGTTACCGTTACAGTGCACCCTTCACCCATCCCCGATGCAGGAGAAGATGTCACAATACCCCATGGAACAAATACAATTCTTCACGGATCAGCCGGGAATGGAAGCGGAAACTATGCTTACCACTGGGAACCGGCTGACCTGCTTGTCGATCCGAATGTCGCTTCTCCACAGACAGAAAATATTTACGGAACAACGACTTTTTCGCTTTTTGTGACTGATCTGACAACCAGCTGCGAATCGCAGTCGCCCGATGTAATGACCCTGATCATATCGGGAGGGCCGCTGGCCGTGGTGCCTGCAGCTTATCCCGAAACGGTCTGCCTGGGCGAAACAGTTAAACTCTATGCCAATGCCGGCGGAGGGGCAGGTGCAGAAAACTACCAGTATAGCTGGCTGGGTTCCGACGGATTTAATTCTACCCTCCAGAATCCGGAAGTAACACCCAACCAGGTGGGTACTATATATTATACTTGTACTCTCGACGATAGCTTTAATACTACTTTTGGAAGTGTTGCCGTCAATGTACTCACTACGCCCGAGATCGATTTTGGATTTACCAGTAAAACCGTCTGCGTTTTCGATACAGTTATCCTGGACCCGGATGTTCCGAATGCATCCTATTTATGGTCGAATGGAGCTACAACACAGACAATCAGAGCGGCCTCAACCGGAATTGGTTTCGACATGCAAACCTATACGGTCACGGTTACCAGCCTGAGCGGAGGCTGCCAGTCTGAGCAGTCTGTCAATGTGATTTTTGATTTCACAGCCTGTACAGGCGTCGGGGAGGATTTATCCTCTGCCATTTGCCAGATATACCCGAATCCCGGGGATGGAAATATCAGAATGATCTTTGATCCGGAGTTGAAACAGGCAGAAATTGATGTCCTGAGTATACAGGGATACCCTGTCTCGGATGTCTTTACTTATTATAAGTCCTTGATGAACAATGAACTGATACTGCCGGTCGGGTATTTGAGCGAAGGGATGTATTTCATCAGGATCTCAGATAAAAAGGGTATTAACCAACTTTATAAATACATTTTAAGGAAATAATCAGGTTCGATGTTTTGACGGAAGAGTCGTTATCAGGATTTTGGTAGTTTTATTAAAATGTTATCTTTGGCCTGAAAATTTGACCGGAAAAAATAAACTCTCAAACCCAGCATGAATAAACTCGTTTATAAAAACTTGTGCTTCTCGTTGCCGATGCTGTTTGCTGCGGCTATATTGCTGATAATCAACCAAAGCGCAAATTCACAGGGAATTCTTAAAGCCGAACTGCGATCTTCCAACTGCCCGGTAGCCGACCACGAAGCCGATCGATGGTATTTTGGCCAGAATGCAGCGCTCGACTTCAGAAACCAGGATCCGTTTGCCGACCAGACCAATGCCATGCTTAATGTTCCTACATGCCCGGCCGTGGTGTCCGATAGCAATGGTACTATTTTGATCTATACCGACGGCCTCAATGTCTACAACCGTTACAACTCGCTGGTTGCAAACGGCAGTGGGTTGCATGGATTTGTCAACGGAGCACAACCGGTGCTCATCGTTCCTCATCCGGGAAATGACAGTATCTATTTTATATTCACTGCAGGCCGACCGAAAATGAACCCCCTGGATCCTACCATGATCTACGGATTGGAATACAGTGCTGTCAATGTGGTGAGAAATGGCTTTAGCGGCGAAGTGACCAAAAAGAATCATGTACTGCTCGGTCCCGAGGTCTCAACAAAACTTACCGCCGTCAGACATTCAAATGGCGTCGACTATTGGGTCGTTGCCCATAAATTCAACTCCGATGAGTTTTGTTCTTTTTTGGTTTCCTCAAATGGCGTCGACACTACCGGGTACAGATCGAGTTTTGTCGGAACGACCCACTCTGCGCCGGGTGAATCCAATACGTTTATCGGTTTTATGAAGATCAGTCCGGATGGAACTAAACTGGCTACTGCAATTCATGGGGCCAAAAGATTCGAAATATTTGATTTCAACGCTTCAAACGGAGCAGTATCGAATGAGATCGTTTCAGATCCTATTTTTGATGATGCCTATAGCGTCGAGTTTTCTCCCGATTCGCGCTACCTTTATGGAACTGCTACTCCCGTTAATATCGAGCCGCTCGATCCGCCTCACTCCTATATTTACCAGTTTGATGTGAACGATGGAAACCAGATTTTCGACCCATCATTCTATACAGTAATTGCTCAGGATACACTGGGAAGTTATTTTGGAGGTATCCAGTTAGGTACCGACGGGCGTATTTACGTTTCCCGCTCGCCCAATGGTTATTTCTCCCTGAGCGTGATCCAAAATCCGAAAAGGGATGGGCTGGCCTGCAATTTCATGACGAATGCACTGCCTTTGGCCGGTAAGCGAAGCTATTACGGCTTCCCCAATTTCATGCAATCCTACTTCGATTTGCCCCATTTCGATGTCGAAAATGTTTGCTTTACCGATACGATGGTCTTTACACTGCAAAATAATTCTAACATAACAAACGCTACATGGCAGTTCGATGACGGCGGCCCGGTCACACTCAACGCAGTTCAACCTACATATACTTTTTCCGGACCGGGAACCTATGACGTCAGGGTTACCGAATTCAACGGGACCGATTCCTATGGCCCCTACACGGAAACAGTCGTCGTCCGTGAATTGCCGACCCTGGATATCGGTGACACCGTTTACATGTACCCCGGGTCTCCGATTATACTGGATGCAGGCGAAGGCTATGAAACTTATGAATGGTCGACCGGAGAATCTTCTCCTAAAATAAAGATCTATGAGGCGGGAACCTATACCGTTACCGTTCAGAATGAATTGTGCTGCTTTAAATCGGATACTGCCGAAGTGATCTACTTCGATGTGCAGGTGCCTAACGCATTTCGTCCGGGTGGAGCAAACCCCGTTTTTAAAGCCTTCGCTTCCTCCCCGGATGCTATTGTCAATTTCAAATTGTTTATTTACAACCGGTGGGGCCAGCTTTTATATGAAGGAAATTCTCTTGATCAGGGATGGGATGGTAAAGTGAAGGGGATTGATGCTCCCGGCGATGTTTATGTGTGGCTTGTAAATTATGATGTGGAAAGATCCGGCAAAATGGTCACTATAGCTTATAAAGGAAATGTAATCCTTTTGAGATGAGATGGATAAGAAGTATTATATCCGGATAGCCGAAGAACTCAATATCTCCACCGAACAGGTTATCAATACAGCCGCCCTCCTCGACAGCGGCGCTACCGTCCCCTTTATTGCCCGCTACCGTAAAGAGCTCACAGGAAGCCTGGATGAAGTCGTGATCACCGATGTCCGCGACCGCCTGAAACAACTGCTCGACCTGGATAAACGGCGAGATGCCATCCTCAAAAGCATTGAAGAACAGGGTAAGCTTACCGATGAACTCAGGGGACGCATCCTGGAAGTGATGACGATGGCGGAACTGGAGGACCTCTATCTTCCGTATAAACCGAAAAAAAGAACCCGTGCGACCATCGCCAGGGAAAAAGGGCTCGAGCCCCTGGCTAAGATCATCATGTCGCGCTTTGAACAAGATCCGTACCGCCGTGCAAAGCAGTATGTCAATGCGCAGAAAGGAGTAGCGGATGAAGAAGAGGCACTGGCGGGCGCCCGCGATATCATCGCCGAATGGATCAGTGAAAGCCAGCCCGCCCGGGCCCGGGTGAGGAAATTGTTCCTCAGAGACGGACAAATCTATTCCAGGATTGTCAAAGGGAAAGAAATAGAAGGTGTTAACTATCGTAATTACTACGAATGGAACGAGCCGGTATCAAAAATCCCTTCCCATAGGTTCCTTGCCATGATGCGGGGAGAAGCCGAGGGATTCCTGAAAACAGATGTGTACCCCCCCAAAGAAAAAGCGATCGAAACACTCGAGGATATTTTCATAAGAAACGCGACTGATGGTTGTGCGGAACAAATCCGTAAGGCGGTAAATGATAGTTATGGCCGGTTGCTCCAACCTTCGATGGAAAACGAAATTAAAGCCGCCGCCAAAGAGAAAGCGGATAAATATGCCATTACCGTTTTTGCTGATAACCTGAAACAATTGCTTATGCAACCTCCGCTCGGGCAAAAAAATGTTTTGGCCGTCGATCCGGGATTCAGGACAGGGTGCAAACTCGTTTGCCTCGATAAGCAGGGCAACCTTCTTCATAATGAAACGATTTACCCCCATCCGCCCGAGAACCAGGTGAAAATGGCGGAGAAAAAAATCCTGTCGCTGGTGGATGCATATAAAATCGAAGCGATTGCTATCGGAAATGGTACTGCCGGTCGTGAGACCGAACGATTTATCCGGAATATCCGTTTTGATAAAGACCTGATAGCCGTCATGGTGAACGAAAGCGGCGCTTCGATCTACTCGGCGTCGAAAATTGCCAGGGATGAGTTCCCCGATTATGACGTCACCGTCAGGGGTGCGGTCTCGATCGGCCGTCGCCTGATGGATCCGCTGGCCGAACTGGTAAAGATCGACCCGAAATCGATCGGGGTAGGGCAGTATCAGCACGACGTCAACCAGTCCGATCTCCAGCAAAGCCTTGAGGATACGGTAACGATCTGCGTAAACCAGGTCGGGGTCGAAATCAATACCGCCAGCAAAGAACTATTGTCATATGTTTCCGGCGTCGGCCCTTCACTGGCTCAGAGCATTGTCAATTTCAGAAAAGAGAATGGCCCGTTCAACTCTCGTGACCAGTTCCGGAAAGTCCCCCGCTTCGGCGATAAAGCGTTCGAGCAGGCTGCCGGATTCCTCCGGATCCGCGATGCGGTGAACCCGCTAGATCGAAGCGCCGTCCATCCGGAGAGCTACCATGTGGTTGCCGAAATGGCGAAACGTACCGGTGCTTCCGTTGCCGATCTGATCCAAAATGATGATATTCGGAAAAAGATCAATCTCAACGATTATGTCAGTGAAAAGATTGGCCTTCCGACCCTGACGGATATCCTGCAGGAACTGGCCAAACCGGGACGTGATCCGAGGCAAAAATTCGACATGTTCGAATTCGCCAAAGGGATCAACAGTATCGACGACCTGGTGCCGGGTATGGTACTCCCTGGAATCATCACCAATATAACGGCTTTCGGGGCCTTCGTGGATATAGGAGTCCACCAGGACGGCCTGGTACATGTCAGCCAGATGGCAAACCGGTTTGTACGCGACCCGAAAGAGGTGGTGAAAATAAATCAGAAAGTTATGGTTAAGGTGCTGGAGGTGGATAAGGAGAGAAAACGAATCAACCTCACCATGAAGGAGATTTGATGATATTTTGATTTTTTGATATTGTGAAATTATGATATTGTGAAATTATGATATTGTGAAATTATGATATTGTGAAATTGTGAGCTTGTGAAGTTGTGTTCTTATGAAATCTTGATCTTCTGATATTATGAAAAGCGTAGGTATTATTTTGGTTTTTTGGATTCTTGCGGGTCTGGTATTTACGGGATGCGTTAGGGAGGAGGAGTCAATTGAGTTAAAAATTGCCCTTTCGAAAGGCAGCCCGGAGAATTCCTATGCCAATTATTACAACTGGGTTAAGTCGCTTGATTCCAATGCTGTGAGTCTTGATATGTACGATATGCCCCTTGATTCTGCCCTGGCGCTTTTTAAAGGATGCGATGGATTGATCATTACCGGGGGAACCGATATTAATCCGGCCTGGTATGACCAGGAAGAGGACTCGCTCCGGTGCATGACCATCGACCACTACCGCGATACGCTCGAAATGAGGCTGATCGATTCGGCCCTGGCCTGGAAAATGCCCATCCTGGGCATCTGCCGGGGGCATCAGATGCTCAATGTCTATTTCGGCGGCAGCCTGATCATCGACATACCCTCCGATTATGATACCCTGGTCAGCCACCGATGCCCCGATTTTAATACCTGCTTCCATCCGGTTACCCTTGCCGACGGCTCACTGATAGCGGAACTTGCAGGCCAGACGGCCGGAACAGTGAACAGCAATCACCACCAGGGAATAAAAAACCTGGCGCCTGCGTTGAAAATCGTGGCTTTCACTGAAGATAACCTGCCGGAAGCCGTGGAATGGAATGAACCTGCCGGCAAAACCTTCCTGATGGGCGTGCAGTGGCACCCTGAAAGATTGGGGAACGATAATCCTCTCTCGAAAGAAATAGGAATGAGATTTCTGCGGGAATGCAGGAAATAACCCTGGTCACTAATCCCTGAATAATTTATTTATCCTGTAATTCTTTATAACGGAAGCACCCGGTAATATGGTCGTTGACCATGCCCGCCGCCTGCATGAAAGCGTAACATATTGTCGAGCCGACAAATTTGAATCCCCTATCCGCCAGGTCTTTGCTCATCCTGTCCGATACTTCTGTTTTTGCAGGTATATCCTGCATCGACTTCCAGTTGTTCCGGATAGTTGTGTGGCCGACAAAAGACCAGATATATCGGTCAAAAGTCCCAAACTCTTTCTGAACTGCCAGGAAAGCATTCGCATTGGATATCGTGGCCCGGATCTTTGACCTGTTTCTGATTATCCCTTCATCTTTTAACAATTCCTCATATTTGGCTTCATCATACCTGGCTATCTTCTCCGGGATAAAGTTATCAAAGGCCCGCCTGAAATTCTCCCTCTTGTTTAAAATGGTCTTCCAGCTTAAACCTGCCTGAAATGCGTCCAGTACCATGAACTCGAATATCTTACGATCGTCATGTAATGGAACTCCCCACTCCTCATCATGATACTCTTGCATCAGCGGATCACTGATCCAGCCGCACCTGTTTTTAGTCAACTCCTCTCTCATCCGATCATTGGGTTAATTCTTCGGGTTGAGTATTCTTATTGTACTTCTCATTGAAAACATAAATCAGCCGAACCGTAAACAAGTGATTGTACTGCTTGCGTTCGTATGGATCCCTGATGCCATAGATGACATCTTTATAAATTCGCTCCCTGATGGGGAAAATGGAGTAATTGAACCGGATATTGCCTTTTAATTGTTTCCAGATCCTGAACTGCAGGTCGAATATGACATTCCAGTCGTTATACCTGAATTTGACCGTATCCGAATAGGGTGCAATGTTGCCCCCATGTTCGATTTCTTTTGAATTGACCAGCCTTCCGTAGGAAAAACCCATACCCACAGTGTATCTTTCTTTGTCGGTATAATGGGCAGTGAGGGGTACCTCGACGTAATTAAGTTTTAGGTTATATTCGCCCGTATAAGTTTGAGTTTTAACTGGGACTACCGTACTGTCGGTAATGGTGTGAATATATTGCGCTTTTTCCCGGGCCCCTTTCTGGCTGAAGACGGTTTCGAGGGTAACATCCCACTTCTTACGGATCGGTAGAGATACACCCAGCGATAAATGCCCCCCCGCTTTGTTGTAACCGACCACTTCATCGCCATCCACCTGCGACAGGTTCATTCCGGCTCCTGCAAAACCCAGGAACCGCTGTGCATCAGCCGAAGAAACCGATGCCATTAGCAGACCAATGATGAATAAATATCGGAGTAACTTCATTTTCCCTGGATTTCTTCTACAACGGAATATTCAGGCAGTTTATTTTTTCGATACATCATTTGTTTACCGGATGCTTTTGTTTGTGTAAAAATCAACAGGGGCCCAATCATCCGTCAGTACCGGTACACCTGCGGCAATCAGGTGTGTCACATTATTTTTCAGCATAGCCGACAATTCGGGATCGGAGCTGGTCAGCCCTGACTTCGATGAGGTTTTTAAGGCAACCAGAAGTGTGCCCTGCAATACATCTTCATCCACCGGGTTATCGGCAGCAAAGATATAAACATGCGGGAAAACATCGCGGTAAGTAGCTGTTTCTGCCTGCAGGAAAAGACTCGACTCTCCGCCGATGGATGAGATGATATTCAGAATCACACACCCGCCTTCATTCAGCATTTCGTAAGTCTTTTGCGCCGCTTCCCGGGTGGTCAGGTGCCAGGGTAATGTATACAGCGATTTATATGTGTCGCCAAAAATGACATCGTAACGGTATTCCGACCGGTTCAGGAAGGTCCTGGCATCTTCATGGAAAATCCGCATGCGCGGATCATCCCGCAGGTTGAAATGCTGCCGGGCCAGTTCCGTCAGCTCGGGATCGATCTCCACTACATCAAGAGTGGCCTGCGGATATTGCTGAAGGAAATATTTCGGGTAACTGAATGCCGCTCCGCCTAATATGAGCGCTGACCTGAAACCGGGGGTGAAATGTTCGGCCAGCCGGTAAAACCGCATGTAAGGGAAAACCGGTTCCCGGCTGTCGTGAAACTCTGCCGACGAACTCTCGTTGTTGATCCGCATAAACCGGATGGGCCTGCCGGTGGCCTGGTCCGTGGCATCGTAAATCCAGACACGGCTGTATTGGGTATCCACATCAACATAAGCCCGTTGACCCGATTGATCCCGGTAGAGAATGTAGCTGTTGACCAGTGTCAGCATGACTGCCGCTATAATCCCCGCCGGAATTTTTGAGATGATGAAAAGAAGGATGGATATGAGTAAAAGCAGGATCGTGATTGCAATCAGAATGCTTGTCGTTCCTATAGCCGGGATCAGGTAAAATCCCGCCGCAAAGGTCCCGGCAATGCTGCCAACCGTTGAAATGGCATAAAGTCGTCCGACAGTAGCGCCTGAAGTCTGCAATGCCTTGATCTTCAGCCTTACAGCGTATGGGGATACCATTCCCAGGAATACGCTGGCAGGGGCAAACAGAAATACGGACGCAACTACCGATTGCCATTTCAAACCGTTAATTACTTCAGGAAGAAACTTCAGAAAGGGACCCTTGACAAGGGTCGTGAAGCCTATGAACAGACCGGCGGCCAGGATGATCCAGGCCAGCGCCCCGGGAGAGGGTTTCCGGTCGGCCAGCCGACCACCCAGCCAGTAACCCAGGCTCAGGCTTCCCAGGATGATCCCGATCAGGCTGGTCCAGATGAAGATCGAAGTGCCCAGGTAAGGCCCCAGCACTCTCGATCCGGCAAGCTCAAAGATCATGACAACCGCACCGCACAAAAAAACGATGATTTCCAGTAGATGTTTTTTCAAGTCGCGTATGATTTCAACGGTAAAGATAATCCGATTTTGCAATCTGATGCTTCAACGGGTCAATCCGTCGGCGCTGGAGGGGTTTTCTTCCGGCGGGTAAGTCCGTCGGCGCTGGAGGGATTTTCTTCCGACGCGTAAATTCGTCGGTTATTAGGCTAGAGGTTTTCGCCGCAGGCGATAAAATTCTGTTGCCGGATCAATAACAAAAATCAATAATTCCCCGTAGGGATTTTCGCCGTAGGCGATAAAATTTTGTTGCAGGATCAATTACAATAAGCAATAATTCCCTGTAGGGGATAAACAAAACCTTAAAAATCGAGATAAAATTCCCCGGTGAGATTTTTGTATTCCTTTGAATAAGAGTTATTTTCGTTTTTAATATGAAGGGTTTGAATAACCGGAGCCACCACGCTGCATTTATCAAACCGGATGATAACCAGTTGAATATTCCTGTTGGGTTTTGGGATGATATAAAGCAACCTGCTTGGAAATAAATTGTTTTGTCCGGCCTTCTGGATGAACTCCTCACATTTTGCTTCCGGTAAAATAACCCAAAAGCTGCCATTCGGATTTAAAATTTGGCTGGCAATACGAATAAGATCATCATAACCGAGCGAATGGTCATGCCGCGAAAGATTCCTTCTCTGTGAAGGAGACTTTAATGAATTCGAAAAATAGGGGGGATTGGAAACGATAAGGTCATATTTCTTGCTACAAACATCGGTATAATCCTGGAGCGAAACATTAATAACATTTATCCTCTCTTTCCACGGGCTCTTCACTACATTCTCCTTTGCTTGCTTAACCGATTCTTCATCGATATCGATAGCTTCGATCAAAGCATCGGATCGCTGCGCCAGTATCAGCGCAATAACGCCGCAACCCGTTCCGATATCCAGTATCGAAGCGGCTCCGGCCACATCAACGGCGGCACCCAGCAATACAGCATCCGTACCCACCTTCATGGTGCTCCGGTCGTCCTTCACCCCGAAATGCTTGAAGTAAAAGGTGCCGGTCGCTTTCCCGCTCGCCTTCAACTTTCCGCTATTATAAATATTTGTCATATTACCAGCTGTCCAATCCCTCGCTTCGCCCGGATAAGGCTGTCCTCTACATTGCCAGCTTCAAATACAATGCCGGCGTAATCGGAATAGCCTCTGAATACAGGTTGACCGAATTGTCAGCATTCGTCGAGACCCGCTCGAAATTGGCGTACTTGATATTCTCCGTATTCATCACATTTAATACCGATAGTCCGACCTCGCCCTTTAACCGCCTGTCAAGGAATTTATAGATAAACGATGCGTCCAGCCGGCTGTAAGTCAGGTCATCAGCCTGTTCGGCGAGGATAGCGGGAGCTGAGGGAAAACCCGATCCGAAAACATAATCGGCAGAAATATAAAAAGGATCCAGGTTTACCAGGATCGCGGCTTTCACTTCATGCCGCTGGTCCTGCGGCGCACGGCGGTATTCATCCTTTTTGAAATATTCGAATAACTCCTCCGTTTTGCCAACAGTGTACGAAATCCATGCTGAATGTCCTTTGTAATCCTTCTTGATCATCAGGTCCACTCCGTACGAACGGCCAATTCCTTCGTAAATCCCTTCGATGTTCAGCGCCGTATTCCGGATATAGCGCGTCAGTCCTGATACATTGCGGTAATATCCTTCAATGCTGACAGTCAAATCATTATGGTTGTAGGAAGTCCCGAGAACATAATGATAAGCCTTAAGGACCGGTATGCTCTCGTTGTCGCAAACCGTCCAGATGTACCGGTAATTGCCCATATCATCCAAAACGGAACTCTTTGTTACCCACTGGTCATAAAGTCCCCAGGCACCGTTAATTTTAAAGGATTCACCCAGCCTGACCGATGCCGATAACCTGGGTTCAAAGTAAAATTTCTTCAGATTATTCGCACGGGTTAAACGGAAACCGGCTTTTATATCAATAATATTCAATAGCTTGATATTGTCCTGAAAGTATAGGGTCATCCTTTTTGCCTCTTCGTCGAACCGAACTCGCGGTATGTCAAAAGTGTCTTCCGCCAGTTCGATCCGGTTGGCCATATAAATCATTCCTCCTTCCAGGATATGTGACTCATGAACCGGAAACCGGTTATCAACCCGCAACGAATTCTCCCGGATCGAGTTAAACGCATACAAGTCAATCCTCTGCTCCGTTTTTTGCTGGATCACCTTTTCGATCTCCAGGTTATCCGTAAATGTCGAATTTAAAACGGTATAATTCAGGCTGAAATGGGTCGAATATCCATTTTTCCAGGATTTTCCGTAAAATACCGATCCCCCCGATTGCCTGTTTTTTTCAGAAGTGTTTTTTTTGATGATGATATGGTTGAAAGGTTCATTGATGGAATACGAAAAACGGTCATTCCCGCTATAAAGACTGATATAAAAAAGATCCGTGTTTCTGATGCGGGCCGAATATTTCAGGTTCATATCCCCGAAACGGTAATCTGGAATAATGTTGACATCCACATTTTCCACCGCATTATTTCCCCTCCCTCTTGAAAAAAGGTCATTGACGTCCCCCGGGTTATATAACTCATAATAAGTATGACGAAGGGCGAATATCAGTGACCCTGTTTTAAACAAAGGTATTTCAACCATGCCGTTCATGGTTATATTGTTAATATCGACGGTGAATGAGGTCTTTTCGGTATTTCCGTTTTTACCGGTGATATTGACAATGCCCCCGACGCGTTCCCCGTACCGGGCATCAAAACCTCCTTTGTAAACCTCAATATCTTTGGCCATCAGGGGATTGAAGGTGCTGATATTGTCGTTGAAGTTCTTTAACCCGTAAAGTGTGAATCCGTCGAAGATCACTTTGCTCTGTCCTTCATAACATCCCCATACGATCAGCTCGTTGGTCTGCTCTCCGGAGGCGAGGATGCCGGGCTGAAGCCGGAGCAGGTTAAAAACGGAGTTGTCGCCGAACCCTGGAAGGAAATTGGCCACCTGGTGGTTCAGCTTCATTACTCCGGGCTCACGGCCGATCAGGGATGCCCTTTCTACGACCGAATGGGTGATAATGACCTCATTTAAACCGATAATGCTTGGCGATAAACTGAACTGCACATTCCGGTTCCCCTTGATCAGCGTATCGAGAATATAGTAACCGAGATGGGTTGCTTTGATCTGAAAAACACTGTCGGTTGAGGAAATATAACTGAAGCTGCCTTTGATATCAGTCGCTATGCCGGTGTTGTTGATGATGACGTGCGAGTAGGGCAGGGGCTCCCGTGTCCCTTTCTCGATGACCTGCCCTGTGATACTGTAGGTCCTTTTTTTCGGAGATTTTTTTTGGGGGATGATGATGAATACATCACCCTGTTTTTCAAGTTCAAAAGGCAGGTTCTCAATTACCTTCCGTATCGCTTCTTCCGGAGAAGAGAATTCACCGGTGATATTAACCTTGTATTGAGATAAACTCTTTTCATTGAACGATATCTGAAGACCATACCGGCCTGAAAAATCATATAATACTTCGCTGGCGGGCTTCCCCTGTACCTCCAGGCTGAGCTTCTGGCCTGAGGCCAATACCGGTATGACCAGGCAGATGAGGAAGGCAAATGCTTTGGCGGGACTTGTCATCCGTCAATTCTGAGAAATTATGTACTCGTTTTCAGCAATCCTCGCAAAAGTAAATCCAAATGGTTTACAAACCACCCCGAGCGTCTCCTCCAGCGGCCTGTTTTTGGAAAAATGTCCTGTGTAAATGATCCCCTCCGGTATATCGGCTTGTATCGATACTCCGTATTGTCTCCCAATTTCTTCCATTACCCGGGTAAACGGTACGGCTTTAAAATCGAACATATTATCCAGCCAACCGACCGGATTGGCCTCATTGGATTGGCGCGAAACCAGGATCTTTCCATCATTTTCAATAACCGCCGATTGGCTGGGACTGAGAACGACAAAGGATTCAGTGGTCGAAACGACTTTCACTTTTCCGGTCAGGCAATTGACTTTGTATTCACTGTCCCTCGCATATATATTAAAGGTAGTGCCCAGAACCGTCGTAGTCCCTAGCGTAGAAACAACAGAGAAGGTACGCCCGGGTTCAACTTCGAAGAATCCTTCGCCGGAAAGCTCTATAATCCTGGAAAACATCCACCGGTAAGGCTTGTAACTGATCTTACTGTCAGCATTTAATTCAACGCGTGATCCGTCGGGGAGAATATGCGAAAGATGCTGTCCCGGAGCGCTGACAATAGTTCGCGAGGTATAGAAAAGCACGGAAGCAACTCCTGCCAGCAGGATGAGAGATGCGGCGGCGGCGATGATCCAACGGGGCCTGAACCGGACGAGCTTCGGGGATGACGGCTCGTCAATCCTATTCTCCAGGTACTCCCATACCTCTTCCCGGGTCCTGGATACCGGAACCTCCAGGCGCCGGAAGATATCCCCGCGATCAGGCTTTTCGCTGTTTATCGGGTCAATATGATCGTAAAATTGCTTCATTCATTATTCTATTGATTTTTTCAGAAAAGCGAGGGCCAGGTTCATCCTTTTTTCGACAGCTTTTACACTTAAACCAAGCCGTTCCGCAATTTCATGGTATGTCATCCGGTCCATCCGGCTCATCAGGAAAACGGCCCGTTGCTTTTCCGGAAGGAGAGCAAGGGCCTTCTCATATCTTGATTTCATCTCTTCAAAGATCACCTGTTCTTCCGGCGAACCGCCCGTTTGATCAGGTTTCACACTCAGCCTGAACTTCTCCATTACTTTTTCTCTCCGGTACAGGCTGATAAAGCGGTCACCGGCAATTTTGTACAACAGGGATGTAATGTGTGTCAGGTCTGCCGGTTGTTTCTCCCAAATGGTAAGGAACGCTTCCTGGGCAATATCGGTCGCAGTCTCAGAGTCACCCGACCGGTAGTAGATGTAGTTCCTCACCGGGTCAAAGTG
>ENA-UOWO01000501-UOWO01000501.1-activated-sludge-metagenome-genome-assembly--contig:-NODE-501-length-56787-cov-23.126348_pt1 | contig 56787 bp, 45 predicted proteins | sample MGYA00238148_ERZ761564 | MGnify/ENA primary metagenome ERZ761564 (study PRJEB28885, sample SAMN05720194) | activated sludge metagenome | isolation source: Anaerobic digester | place: USA...
GGGATGCATCAGCTCCTCGAGGGTCATGGCCTGATCACCTCGCGCCCGGCAGCATGTAATTCTCTCCCTTCCAGAGGCGCACGACCCGGCCGCTGTCATCCACCTCGAAGCGGACCAGCTCGCCATTGCCGCCGACTCCGCTCATGCGGAAAAGGTGGGGTCCCTCGGGCACCAGTTCGGTGAGACCGTCGCGCGGGGCGCTGTTGGCGGGATAGCTGTATTCATAGAGGGCCAGTTTTTCCCCCCAGAGGATCACCTTGCTCACCCAGCCGGAAGGATCATGGTAATCCCCCGTATAGAGAGGCCAGGAGGAGCGGTCGGGCGCCACCGCCGGATCCTTTTTGCGCGGGAAAAGGGGGGCCATCTCGTCGTAAATCTGGGCGGCATAAGTGGAGGGGGTCCCGTCCGAGCAGTTCATGAGCACAACCACCCCGACCTTTTCCTCCGGGCAGAAAATTAGCTGGCTCTTGTAGCCGGCGACAAAGCCGCTGTGGCCGACCATGGTGCGGCTGCCGCGTTTGTAGACGCTGAAGCCCAGGCCCCGGCCGCTGCTCCAGTCGGAGTTGACCCAATGGGCCCGGTGCATCTCGTTCAGGGAAAAGCCGGAGAGCAGGGCTGAACTGTCGCCCGCCATGTGGGCGAGGAGATAACAGGCAAGATCCTCGACGCAGGAGGTGATGTTGGCGGCGGGGATGAGCCCACCACTTTCCGGGAAGGTGAGGGGATTGCGCCGGCCATCCGGCTGGCGATAGTCATAGGAGGCGGCCAGGCGGCTGCGGGCCGATTCGGGGAGGATGACATGGGTGTCCTTCATCCCCAGAGGCTCAAGAATGTTCTTGCGCAGATACTCCTCATAGGGCATCCCCGAGGCGGCGGCGACCACCTCGCCGGCGATGGCCAGGCCAAGATTGGAGTAGCGGTAACGCCGGCCGGGGGGCGCAATCTGTTCCTGGCCCGGCAGGGCCTCGCGCAACTGCTCACGGGTGGGGAAGGAATGATCCGACCAGTAGGGAAAAGCCGACTCACCGGGCAGTCCCGAGGTGTGGGTCAGGAGCTGGCGGATGGTGATCGGGGGCTCCTCCGGCCACCTGGTGCGGACCCTGAACCAGGGCAGATGCTTCTCGACAGGATCGTCGAGGCGCAGCTTTCCCCGTTCCTGGAGCTGCAAGATCGCCGTGGCGGTGAAGGTTTTGGTGATCGAGGCGATGCGGGAGAGGGTCCGCGGGGTCATGGGGCTCTTTTCGGCGAGGTCGGCATAGCCAAAGCCCTCCGCCCAGACCAGACGTCCATCTGCGACGACACCGGCTGCCAGGCCGGGAATCCCGTCGCAGCTCATCTTCTCGCCTATCCACGACCGCAGCAGGGTGACCGCCGCGTCAAAATCGGCGCTTTGCGCAGGACAGGGCCGAATCATCGCCAACAGCAACAGGATCAACAGGATTTTGCGCATGGAAGCCTCCTTGGTTTGAACCAAATTTAGCCAAATCGAGGGCAAATACAAGCGGAATTATATCCCTGCAGCCCTTCGGGGCGGCAAGGGTGTCGGGCGCCCCGGAGTCGCCGGTAAAAGTCTGCAGACGGCCGGGTGCGGCCAGGCGGCCCGATCGCCGGATTGAGGCTGCAGGCTTCTGCACCCGATCCCGGCTGCAGCTCATATCCCGTCTTGACTCTCACCCGCGAATTATGTACATTGAGCCGTTGAAAGAAATATTACGCATCTGGAGTGGAAATGAAAGCGAAAATGGTCATCGGGGTGGTCGTCATCGTGGGCGCCCTGATCTATCTAATGGTGAGCGGCTTTCGCGACAGCTCGGTCTACTACATGACGGTTTCGGAGCTGTCCGGCCAAAAGGCGGAGGTGATCAACGAGGGGCTGCGGGTGAGCGGCTACGTCGATCCCCAGTCGATCGCCTGGAACGCTGAAAAGATCGAACTCGATTTCACCCTCTTCGAGGGGAGCGACAGTCTGCGGGTCCATTACAAGGGAGTGATCCCCGACCAGTTGGCTGATGCCCAGGGGGTTCTGGCGGAGGGCAAGCTGACGGCCGACGGCCGGCTGGAGGCGACTCGCCTTATGCTCAAATGCCCTTCCAAATACGAAGCCAAACTCGACGAAAAACCGGGCGCGGGCAGCACTCAGTAGGGCCAAGAGCGCAGAGACGCAAAAAGCCGGCGAAGGCATAGCCTTTGCCGGCTTTTTTTGCATCAGGCCGCGGTGCGGCTATTTGTTCAGGCCGCTGAAATCGACAGTGGGCGCCGCATTGGCCTCAGCCGGGGCCTCGAAATAGGGCTTCTGGCCGAAGCCGAGCATGCCGGCGATGAGGACGACCGGGAACTTGCGCACAGACTGGTTGTAGGTCTGAACCTGGTCGTTGTAGCGCTTGCGTTCGACGGCGATGCGGTTCTCTGTGCCCGCCAATTCATCCTGCAGGCGGAGGAAATTCTCGTTGGCCTTGAGTTCGGGATACTTTTCGACGACGACCATCAGACGTCCGAGGGCGCTGGTGAGGCCGTTCTGGGCCTCCATGTACTGCTGGAGCTGGGCTGGATTCATGTCGCCGGCGTTGATCTGGGTGCTGGTCGCCTTGGCGCGGGCGTTGATGACGGCTTCGAGGGTGGCGCGTTCAAAGTTGGCGTAGCCCTCGACCGTCTTGACCAGATTGGGGATCAGATCCATTCTGCGCTGAAGCTGATTCTCCACCTGAGCCCAGGCGTTCTTGACCCCTTCATCGAGGCGGACCAGATTGTTGTAGGGGCTGGCGATGAGCAGGCCCAGAACAAGCAGGATCCCGATCACGATCAGGGCTGTTTTCAATCCTTTTTTCATTTTTTCCTCCGTTGGCTATTCCATTTGATCTATAAGCAAGGTTAGTTTATTGATTTCAGTGATATAGGCCGCAGCGAGCCTGTTCATCTCCACCAGCGAGAACTTGCCCTTGCGCTCGAAGGCCTGGATGAGCTGCTGAAAGAGATCGCGGTCCAAACCGTAAAGTTCGGCAGTGCGCATGATGATGTCGCGATGAAGGGCGGGGATCTCCGCATCCTTGAGGGCGAGCAGCGACTTGAAGAGCACGGCGAACGGTGGCAGGGTGAGGGTGACAAGCGCCTGGAGCCGGTAGCGCTTGCCCAGGGTGGCGAGATACTCTTCGCGCAGGTGCAGGAGCTTGCCCTTGATCTGTTCCTCGCACTGCAGGCGCAGGTTGGCATGAGGGATGACGAGGGGTGCGAGCACATCCTCGCCGTACAAAAGCTGGTAACGGCGTTTCATATGGAGAAACTCGACCGGAAAGCTGTCGAGCGAGCCGGCGATATAATTCTTCGTCATGAAGATGGGCAGGGTGCGCAGGCGCTTGCGCCACTTTTCCACCAGGGGAAAGGCGGCGTCGAGGCGGGTGATCGCGACCTCGGAGAGGACGATGAGAAAATTGATATTTGATCTTTTGGGATCCCAGTGTCCGCTGAGGGCGCTGCCGTAAAGCATGACAGCGACGAGATCCGCGCCGTAAATGGCCTTCACATCCTCGGTGAATTCATTGGCAATGCTTTGTGGCGAATCCAGCTTTTTCGCCATGCTCTTCTCCTTATATCCATCCAGTCCTGTGAGCGGGCAGCCTGACCTCCGCGTTTCGAGCCGGTTAAGGCGGGCACTAGTATCCCCCGCCGGCGCCGCCGCCACCGCTGCCGCCGCCACCAAATCCGCCAAAGCCGCCGCCACCCCCGCTGAAACCGCCTCCCCAGCCGCCGCCGCCCCAGCTGCTGCTCCCCCATCCGCTTCCATCCCAGCCCCGGCTGCCCGACCGCCTTCCGGGTCCCGAGCCCCAGTCGCCGCCGGAGCCCCAGCCGGAACGGTTGTGATTGCTCAGGATAATGAGCAGAAAGATAAAGCCGATGACCAGGAAAACGATCAGATCCTCCATGCCATCGTCCGGGTTTCCCCCCCGGCGCGGGGCGATGGTCGTCCCGTCGAAGGTGATGCCATACTCCTCGCTGACCATGCCCGCAAAGGCCTGCATCGCCTCGAGAAAACCCCGGCCGAAATTCCCCTGCTGAAAGTTTGGGACCAGATGCTGGCGGTAGACATCCCCGGCGCGGGCATCGTTGATAAAGCCCTCGACACCGTAACCGGTCTCGATCCAGATTTTGCGGATGTCGGTGACGTTGAAGATGAGGAGCCCCTTGTCCTCCCCCTGTTTGCCGATGCCCCAGGCCTTGTAGAGCTCGTTGGCATAGGACTGGTAATCGGCATCGCCGATGGTGGGCATGGTGCAAATCACCAGGGCGACGCCGGCCTTGTCCCAGACCTCGATGGCCAGGGCCTCGATCTCGGCCTCTTCGGCGGCGGGAATGACCTCGGCGAAATCATTCACGGCCCCCCGGCGCTGGGGAAAGCTCTCCTCCGCACGCAGCGGCAAAATGAAAAGAAAAAAAAGGGCCAGGGAAAGAAATTTACGCATGTTCGCGGATTCCGGATGCAGTCGGTTTTTTAATAAAGTACATCATTTCGCATGTAAATGCAAGCAAATTGCGCAGGGGCCGCCTCCTCCACCGCGGCGGCTGCTGCCGGCGTCCTGGCCGGCAAAACGCGTGCGGAAAGGGCCGGCGGCGGCCTGAGAAAGAAGAGGCCGGACGGGAAAAGCACTTGCAGGGGCCGGTTTTTTTGCGTATTATTGCTCTGCACGGCGTTTTTTTGCGCAATCCTGAGTGATTGCATGTACATAACAGCATACAAAATAGTGTCCGGTTCACCTCTCCAGCACCTGAATCGACATCCCAAAGAGGCCGTTAACCATCAGTATAGGAGGCAGTCAGGACATGAGAAATCCGGCCTTTGAGCTTGCAGCCGTTGTGCTTTGCGCACTATTTGTTTTGGGAACTCCGGGGGCTCCCGTACAGGCTCAGCCCACTTCTCTCCAGCCCCTTGCACAGCTTTTACGCGCTGATGGCACTCTGGACCTCGGCCTCGGCCGCAACGTCGCCCTCGATCCCTCCGGCTTTGAAATGACCATCGACGATCAGGGCCGGCCGCGCTTCACCCCCGCCCGCGCAGTCAAACCCTCTGCCCCCGAGGCAGTTGAAAAATGGAGCACCGAATACACCTTTTCCGGCGCCGACAATATCGTCACCGCCCTGGCCATCCATAACCAGGAGCTTTACATCGGCGGTTATTTCAGCGCCATCGGCCCCGTCTTCGCCAATCGCATTGCCAAATGGGACGGCTTCACCTGGACACCCCTCGGTCCGGGCGTGGACGGCAATGTGCACGCCATCCTGGTGACCGACACCGGCGTCTATATCGGTGGCGATTTCATCTATGCTGGCGACCTCTTCTGCCAGCGCATCGCCAAATGGGACGGCGCCCGTTTCAGCGCCCTCGGTGAGGGCTTTAATGGCAAAGTGCGCGCCCTGGCGATGTCCAACGGCACCCTCTATGCCGGCGGCGAGTTCACCTCGAGCGGCTCGACCACCGTCAACCGTATCGCGCGCTGGACCGGCAGCAGCTGGAGCCCGGTCGGCGCCGGCTGCAACGGCCCGGTCCTCTCCTTCGCCGTCAACGGCAGCGACCTCTACGTCGGCGGTGACTTTACCTTCATCGGTTCCACGCCCGTCAACCGCGTCGGGCGCTGGACCGGCACTGCCTGGTTCACCCTTGCCTCGGGGACCAACAACATCGTCCGCGCCCTCACCTTCAGCAACGGCTCGCTCTATGCCGGCGGAGATTTCACCACTGCCGGCACCGTCACGGTCAACTATGTCGCCCGCTGGAACGGCGCGGCCTGGAGCGCCATGGGCAGCGGCGCCGATCAGCGCGTCACCGCCCTGGCGGCCAACGAGGGCACCATCTACGCCGGCGGCCATTTTTACAATATCGGCGGCGTCAGCGCCCTCCGCCTCGCCAGCTGGGACGGCTCCACCTGGAGCTCCCTTGGCAGCGGCGTCAACAGCTTTGTTTACGCCCTCGCCTTCGACGACGGCCAACTTTTTGTCGGCGGAGATTTTTCGGCCGCCGGGGCCGTCACCGCTCATCATATCGTCGGCTGGAACGGCCACAACTACGGCTCCCTGCACTTCGGCAAGGGCTTCAACGGCCCCGTTCACGCCATCCTCATGGACGGCACCACAGCCTACGTCGGCGGCTCTTTCACCCAGGGCGGGGGCATCGCCGCCAGCAATATCATCAAATTTGACGGCACCACCAGGATCTGGAGCGCCCTCGGCAACGGCATCAGCGGCCCGGTCTACGCCCTCGCCAAACAGGGTACGGACATCTTCGCCGGCGGGCGTTTCAACAGCGCCAGCAGCATCGCCGCCAGCAATATCGCGCGCTGGAACGGCTCCGCCTGGTCCAGCCTCGGCAGCGGCATCAACAACGGCTCGCCAGGGACCGGCACTGTCTACGCCCTGGCCAGCAACGGCATCGACTCACTGGTAGCCGGTGGCGAATTCAGCAACGCCGGGGGGCTCAACACCCCGCGCGTCGCGCTCTGGAACGGCGGGGCCTGGAAGACCATCGGCCTGGGCATGGACAACACCGTCTACACCCTCGCCTACGAGAGCTTTATGTTCTACGCCGGCGGCAAGTTCAAGAACACCCAGGGCGGCGGCTATTTCCTCAATTACGCTGCCCTGTGGTCCGGCGACCGTCAGGCCTGGTACGCCATGGGCACCGGGGTTGACAGCACCGTCTACGTCATGAAGCCCGGTGCCGCCGGGGTCCTTTACGTCGGCGGCAATTTCACCAAGGCCGACGGCCTTCCGGCCAGACGCCTCGCCCGCTGGGAGGGCTCCCTCTGGGACGGGGCCGTCAGCACGGGCGCCAACGGCCGCATCCGCGCCATCGACGTCCTCGGCACCAGGCTCTACATCGGCGGCGATTTCAGCGAAGCGGGCGGCCTCCCGGCCAACCGCTTTGCCATCCTCGATCTGAGCACCGACTCCTGGAGCGCACCCGGCAACGGTCTCGACAGCACGGTCTATGCCCTCGGCAATGGCGACCTTTACCTCGGCGGAGCCTTCACTGCGGCAGGTTCGAGGCCATCTTTCCACTTCGCCCAGTGGCTGGAGAGCAGCTTTGTCTATATGCAGGTCAGGCTTTTCCTGCAGGGGGCCTATAACACTGCAGCCCACGCCATGACCACCACCCTCAACAGCGCCGGCCACATTCCCCTGGTTTCGCCTTATCCGGATCATCGCAGCGTCAGTTATATCCCCGCCAACGTCACCGACTGGGTGATGGTCGAACTGCGCACGGGCGGCGGTACAGTCGCCGGGCAAAAAAGCTTCTTCCTGAACAGGAACGGCTATCTGGTCGATGACGACGGCGTGAATACCCAGGTGATCTTTGAAGGGGTGACCGATGGAGACTATTCGATCATCATACACCACCGCAACCACCTCAAGGTGATGAGCGCCAACACCGTCGCCCTCAACAACGGCGGAGCGACCGCCTTCGATTTCACCACCAGCCTCAGCCAGAGTTATGAATATGACAGCGCCGGCCGCACCTGCGTTGAGCTGGAGCCGGGGGTCTGGGGTTTCTGGGCGGGGGATATCAACCAGGACGGCGCCATCACCACGCGTGACCATGTCGTCTGGTACGATGCCAATTATGCCGGCGAGTCGGGCTACTGCCTCAGCGACATCGATCTCAACGGCTCCCCGGCGGCTTCCGATTTTGACCTTTGGCAGACCAACGCCCGGATCGACCCCCGCTGCCAGGTCCCCTGATCCATTTTTTCCTTCTCCCCCGACACAAAAAAAGGGTGCGCCGATGCGCACCCTTTTTTTATGCTTTGAGGCTGGCGTTCCCGCACAGACGGTGTCTCTCACTCCCCTGGCTTGCCCCTCAGCTGCTTGGCATGTTCGACGATCAGGGCGTGGTACTCCTGAAAAAGGGCCAGGTCGCGCGGCAGGTTCTCCTCGAAGAGCCGCTTGATATCATCATAGGATTCACTTCCCCTGATCAGCCCGCGCCGGATCAGGACGCGGCGGGTGTAGGCATCGACCACAAAGGTCGGCACCTTGAAGGCGTAGAGGAGCATCGAATCGGCGGTTTCCGGGCCGATGCCCCAAAGGGTGAGCAGTTCCTGGCGGTCGGGGATGCGGCCATCGAGGCCGGCGAAGAAGGCGCTGAAGAGACGCAGTTTTTTGGCTTTCTGGTTGAAATAGCCGGCGGGGCGAATGGCCGCAGTCAGGACATCGTCGCCCAGCGCCAGCAGGCGGGCGGGCTGGAGGGCATTCAGGGCGTGGAGGCTGCGCAGGGCCTTCTCGACCGAGGTCCAGTTCACACTCTGGGTCAGGATGGCCCCGGCGCAGATCTCGAAGACCTGCGCCGGAGTGGCGGGCAGCTCATAGTCGAGGGGGTGGTAGCCCCGGATGCAGCAGCCGGGGCGCGACTCCTCCGCCAATCCGATCAGGGGCCACCAGCCCCGGGGCCCGTAGAGGGCAAACAGCTCTGCGTAGAGGTCGTGGAAGGTGCCCGATTTACTTGAATTTGAGCGCATTTTCCGGACAGGCCTCGATGCAAGCCCCGCAGGCGTGGCAGTCGGGGCGTGATTTTTTACCCTCAAGGATGGAGGGAACCGTCGGACAGGGGCTCTTTTTAACACAGAGCATGCAGTCGGTGCAGGCCTGCTTGTCCAGGCGCACGCGCAAAATGGAGATATGTTCGGCCAGCCAGGTCAGCAGCCCGATCGGGCAGACCAGGTAACAGAAGGGGCGGTAGAAAAAGAGGGCGCCGATGAAGGTGATGACAAAGGCGGGAATGATCGCCCATTCCATCTGCCAGTGAAGAAACTCAAAGGGATTGATCCAGGCATAGAGGCTGAACCCCATGCCGAAAAGCAAGGCGACGAAGAGAAGAAAAAGCGCAATGCGGATGGCATTGGTGATCCGGAAAGGAAGCTTGCCCTTCCAGCCGCGCGGCAGGGGAATGCGGTGGAGGAGCTCCTGCAGGGCGCCGATCGGGCAATTCCAGCCGCAGAAGAGCTTGTTGGCGATGACGGTCATGAGCAGGATGAAGCCGAGGATCGAAATAAAGATGATCGGCACGCTGCGGCCCATCTGGATGAACATCAGTGGTTTCTCGACCGAACACATCGGGCTCGGATGGAGCCCCATCCCGGAAGCGAATTTGCCCCAGGGCAGGAAGGGGACGACACTGAAGGCGAGAAAGATGATGACCAGGGCGGCGAAGCGCACCCAGGCCGTGGCTTTGCGGGTCATGAGCAGGACGAGGCCGAGGAAGCCGAGGATGGCCCCCACCCAGACGCGGGGCAGAGCCCAGACCGAAAAGAAGGTCATCGGCCGGCTGCCTTCGCCTTCGGCGCCGAAGAGCAGGGTGACCGCGCCGGAGAGGAGCAGCATGAGCACGAAAAGGGCCAGTGTGCGAAAGTGGAGGAGCAGAGCGGAGCGTTTCATGATATTCCCTTTCTGTTCTGTATGGGTCAGGGTTTGCCGGACGAGGCAACGCGAAAACCGATAAAGGGGTAGGCGAAAGAGGGATCCTGGCCGGCCCGCTCGGAACAGCGGCTGTAGGCCGGATCATCCGCCCAGGAGCCGCCGCGCAGCACCCGCGAACGCTCCATGGGCAGGGAGCTGAACTCCCGGTTCGGAGGCAGATAGCCGAGGTATTCCTCATAGAGATCGGAGCACCACTCGAGCACATTTCCGGTCATGTCCACAAGCCCCAGGCCGTTGGCCTCGAAGCGGCCGACAGGAGCAGTGAAGACAAAGCCGTCGCTGTAGCCCTTGAACCAGCTCCGCAGGGGATAGCCGGCGGCCCCGCTCTCGTCGGCGATGTTGCCCCCTTTGGCGCCGCGCGGAAAATCATTCCCCCAGCTGTATTTGATCTTCTGGCCGCGGCTGCGGCAGGCATATTCCCACTCTTTTTCTGAGGGCAGCCGGCAGCCCGCCCAGTCACAAAAGGCCATGGCATCATTCCAGCTGACATTGATCACTGGATGGAAGTCGCCCTGCTCGAAGCCGGAATTGCGCCAGTCCGCGCCGGGAATGCGGTCGATCTTTTCCCCGGTCCAGGCCCAACCGCTGCCCTCCTTCTCCGCCTCGGTCACATAACCGGTCGCATCGACAAAACGGCGGAACTGCGCCACGGTCACCTCGGTCTTGCCGAGGTAAAAATCCCCGACCCTGGTCTCGGTGACGGGCTGCTCATCGCTGTCGCCGTCGCCGAAGGTGTCTCCCATCTGGAATTGGCCGCCGTTTACCTTGACGAACTCGATCCCGCTCTCGATGGCCTTTTTATCCTTGCACGAGATGAAGAGGCCGGCGAGCAGGAGGAGGAGAAGCAGGGGCTGCATATGGTTTCGCATACATTCCCTCTTGCGATATCGTTGAGATGAAGCCGGGTGGTGAATGCTCATTTATGCAATGTACAATTTTCCTCCGTCATTATCAACCCTTTTGCGGTGTGTGGAATAAGCCGCCTGCGCGGTCTGTTTTTGCTAATGCATGCCCTGAAACAAATCCATCCAATGAGGTCTCTATGAAACGCTCCATTCTCCTCTGGCTTCTCGCCCTGGTCATCACCCTCGCCTCCGCAGTCTACCAGCGCATGACCGGACCCACCCATCCCGAGCGCGGAAATTTCGTTCTGGAGGGCCAGAGCGCCGCCTACAAACTGCCCTGCGCCCACGTCATTGGCGAGGACCACAGCGTCAGCTTACCCGCCGGCAGCGGGGCCGCCCGGGCTGCCCTTTTTTATCGCCGCCTCAACTCGAACGATGACTGGAGCACGGTGCCGATGCCCGCAGCCGGGGACCGCTTCAGGGCCGATCTGCCGGAACAGCCGACCGGGGGCAAGATGCAGTACTACATTGAAGTCGAGGAGCAGGGGCAGATAGTGCGCATCCCGGAGACCGGCGTGGTCGTCACCCGCTTTCGCCATTCCGTCCCCGCCTCCGTGCTGATCCCGCACATTTTCATCATGTTTTTCGGGATGCTCCTCTCCACCCGCGCCGGCCTGGAGGCCCTCAGAAAAGGGGCTGACCTGAAGGCGTGGACCTGGTGGACCCTGGCGGTCATCTTTATCGGGGGGATGATCTTCGGCCCGCTGGTGCAGAAATACGCCTTTGGCGAATACTGGACCGGCATCCCTTTCGGCACCGATCTGACCGACAATAAAACCCTGATCGCCCTGGTGGCCTGGATCGCCGCCGCACTGGCCGTGCGCAGGAATCCCCAGGCGCGCAAGTGGGTGTTCGCCGCCGCCCTCGTCACCCTGATCGCCTTCGCCATCCCCCACAGCCTGATGGGCACCGAGGTGGACCATCTCAAGGCGGCGGAGAGCGCCCGATAAACAGTCCGGCCCGGCCGGAAAAACCGTGTTAAAGGGGAGGGGAGCTCGGCCGTCACTAAAAGAGGACAGGTGTCATGCACAGTGCGCATACTTTACCCGGTCGCGCGGGGCAGGCGGTGAGGATGCAATTTAACATACTGTTTTTCATGACCTGATTGGGCTGGCAAACAGACTGTTCCTGGCGCGGGTCTTGCATTAGTGCTCGTCAAGACCAAACAAAGGATACTCCATGTTTGCCGATCTCGCTGCACTGGACCTCGACCAGCTCCTCGCCGAGCCCGATACCGGCACAGCCCCGGCCGCCTGCATCATCTCCGTCGGCTCGGGCGGCCGGGGCTGCGGCAAAACCGCCCTCTGCTGGCTCATTGCCCTGACCCTCTCCCGCAAGGGCCACAGGACCATCCTGCTCGACAGCGATCTCGCCGCCGCCGGGCTCTACGGTCGCACCCGCCTTCCGGTCAGCGATCAGCTCTTGCACCATTTTCTCCAGCGGCGCGACGCCGATATCAACATCCTGCCGCGTCCCGTCGACAACAAGAACCTCTACCTCATCACCGGCTCGCCGTCGGTGCAAAGCCATACCCGCCTCTCCCTGGCCGCCAAGCAGAAGATCCTTCTGCATCTGCACAGGCTGAGCGCAGAGTATATCGTGATCGACTGCGGCCAGGGACCCAGCTATCCCCATCTCGACCTTTTTCTTGCGGCGGACCTCCCCATCGTCGTCGCCCGTCTGCCCAACTCCTCTCTCCTTGAATCCTATCAGTTCATCCGCACCGGCTTTTTCCGCCGTATCCAGCACCGCTCACGCCATTGGCCGGATCTTTTCGGGCGTCTGAGCCGATGCGGGGATATCACCCGGGCGGGGGAGATCAGAACCCTGCCTGCCTTTCTCGCCCGCCATGGTGAGGCGCACCCCCACCTCTGTACAGTCATCCAGGAGGGGCTGGATGGCTACAAGCCGAGGCTGGTTATCAACCGCGCGGGGGCGGGCATGGAGCGGCGGCGCATCCAGGCCATGCAGGAACTCCTCCTGCAGGCGATGGGAATCACTCTCTCGTCCTGGGGTGAAATCGGAGAGGATGAGAACATCAAAAAAAGCGAGGCGGCAGGGCAGGTCGGCATGCTGCTGCGCGGCAGTGCGGCGATGGAGGTCGCAGAACTGGTCCGGCAGCGGCTGCTCACCCGCGCCTGAAACAATCATAAATTAAAAAGGCCGGCGTCACCGCCGGCCCGAGCCATACTCCACCTCAAAAGGCGGCCGCCGGATCCGGCCGCCGCCCCCTCATTCAGGATTCATTTCCCTTCATAACTTTCGAGTTCAATCACCACATCGGCCATGGCATCGCCGGTGGTCCAGACGAAACCGCCGCCGCTGTAGATCACTGCGCCGTCCTGAATGGCGCCGACGAAGATCAGGTTCCCTCCTTCAACACCGCGGATGGTCCCGGCGGCGAAGCCCTTGTCAATTCCCAGATTCTGGTTGTAAACCACCTCGAGGCCAATATCCCGGAAGACCTGCCCATAGGCCTCCCAGGAGGGCGCCCCGGTGCCCGACTCCTCCATGTGGTAGAGTGAATCGGCCATCTCCATCCCCTTGGTCCTGTAAAAGTCGCTGATGTTGTCATAGTCGGAGAGATCGACGACAGCCACGCGGATCTGTTCAAAGTCGTAATAGTCCACCGTGGTGGTCAGCGAGATTTCATCCAGCAGGCCGTTGAAGGGGTAACCGATGAGGTCGCCGTTCCAGCCGGCGCCGAGGACCGTGGGACGGACCGAGGGCGAGACCAGGCCGCGGTGGGCGAGGGTGGTGTCGGCCTTGTCGTTGATGGAGATCGCCAGCCGGTTCTGGTCATAGCCGGCGCTGATTTTATACCATGTGCCCGGGGTCAGGACCGACTTGCTGGTGAGGATGGTCTCGACGCCCTCCTGCTTGATTTTCAGAAAGAGCCTGGGGGTGTAGGCGAGGGGCGAGGTGATGACCCCGATGGTGTATCCGCCCAGGGGGTCGTGCCGGTCGAAGATGCGCTTCTCCCCTATCATGCCGGCACCGGTCATCTGCAAGCGGCAGGAGAAGGAAAAACCGTGCGTGCCGTTGAGGATCCCCGCCTTGCTTTCATAGGCTGTGCTGAGGCCGTACGAATTGTCGCCGTTGAAAACCAGGGCTTTTTTAAGCGCGGCGTTTTCCGAGTTGGCATATTCGATGCTGAAGAGCTGAAAATTGTTGCGGTAGAGGCTGGCATCGGTCGCGACAGCGAGGCTTTCGTCGTCGCAGTGGAGCAGCAGCACCTGGTCTTCGACCAGCCGCGCCGATTTGCCCAGGCTCGCCGTCTCCTCCTCCGTCCCGGGAAAGGCGGAGCGCTCGCCGGGGGGGAGAAAGCGGAGGTTGAGACGAATAGCGGTATCCCGTCCAGGCTGGCCGGGCTGCTCGCTGCATCCGGCCAGAGCGAGGGCGAGGAGGATCAGGGCCGCGGGGCTTTTCATTGCTGCAATTTTACAGAACATAGAGGGACTCCTGAACCTGATTAAAGACGGTACTTGAGGCCGCCTGTCGCGCGCAGGCCGGTGAGGCCGACCTTATCGATGCCGGTCTCCATTGAACCGAAGTAGAAACGGCCATCCAGCTCGAGGGAGAGATGGGGGGTGAAAATCTTGCTCAGGCCGGCGCCGATGCCACCGATGGTGGCTCCGCCGATGTCGTAGGCGTTGTTGCTGTAAATTTTGCCCTCGATCACCCCGCGCAGGGTGGTATAGGCGCTGCGAGGCAGCGAGACCATGGCGAGCAGCTCCAGTTCATTGCCGTTGCTGTTCTGACGCTCCGGGATGAGATCGTCGTTGCTGACGATTTTGTTGGCGGCGCGGATGCGGTCGCGGGCCATAAGCAGCACTCCGGCGCTCTCGCCGGGGAACCAGGCCATCGCCTGCAGGGTGATGCGGTTTCCCGCCTGGAAGAGTTTGCTCCCCCCCGCCTTGTCCGCGGTGTAGATAGTGTAATTGGCATCGAACATCAGTTTTTTACGGCGCTGCAGGGGAAGGTCAACCGCCGCCGAGAGGGTGATCTCTTCGCCCGGATTATACTTGACACTGCCGTTTTCAAAGGGCTCGAAAGCCCCGCGCATGAGAAATCCCGCCCCCAGGCCGGCGACCATGCCGCCGAGCGGAAAGGCGGAAACCAGTCCGGCGCTGACATCCAGACCCTGGCCGAGGATGGGGACGGTGAAATCAAAGGCGTGCAGGGCGAGGATATTGGCCACGCTCAGCTCCTCGCCGTTGAGGGCGTGCTTGCCGCTGGGGAGGTTGATCCCGAAGGTGGCAAGCAGCCGCTCATTTTTGAAGAGATAGCTGCCGCCGAAGCGGGTGTCGGAGAATCCGTTCAGGGCGGCCTCGCCCGAGCCCTCGAAGGTGCTGAAGGCAGGCCCGGCCCCGATGGTAAGCTGAAGCTGCTCGTTGACCGGATAGAGAAAGGTGAGTGGAATGGCGATCTGGCGGACCTGCTCATCCTCAACCTGCCAGAGATTCAGGACAGCGGAAGCCGAGGCGGTCCCCTCGCGGGCGCGCTGAAGCATGGCAGGCTGGGCGAAGAGGGCCGGACAGGCCGCGAGGATCAGGGCGGTGAGGAGGCGAAGTGGTGCTTTGCGTTGCTCGATCATAGGGCTTTCCTTGCTGCGGATCATGGCTGCGGGTTACGGTTTGACGGGCAACTGGATGCGCACCTCCAGCGGGATGCCGGTGCCGATGCCGATGGTGGAGGATTCAGTGGTGGGCTTGCGCGACTCCACCCCGGGGACAAAACCGGGGGTGATCTGGGCTGCTGCGCGGCTGAGCAGGTCGATGGTGATCAAATCACCCGCGCTGGCTGACGGGACCGCTGCAGCGCCGCCGGAGGGCAGGCGCGTGCTCTCCCGCCGGTCATCCCTCCCGCCCGCTTCGGCCAGCAGCGACGGCGGAGCCGTCTCCGGCCTGGGCGAGAAAGAGGCGAAGGCCGCGCTGCGCCCGATGGCGTCGATGGCGGACTGAAAAGCGGGATCGGCGCTGACCGCGGCCCGGAACTGCTCCTGGGCGCCCTGCCAGTTGCCGCGGTCCTCTTCATCGAGTCCGCGGCACCAGGCCATGAAGGCGGTCAGATTTTTGGTCGGGATGCGCTGGATCGCCTCCCGCTCGCCGCGGGAAAGGCGCAGCCCCATGACGTCGATGAGATTGAAGACCAGATCCTTCTGGAGCTGGTAAAACTCCTCCAGGGAGCCCGAGATCTTTTCCGCCGCGGCGGGAGTCTCCACACCCACCGTCGCCAGCAGTGCATCGATTTTCAGCATTTTGGCATCCGCGCCGGAAAAAGTGCCCTGGACGATTCGGCCGGCCTTGAGAAGCCGGCCCATGCGCGGGGCGGTCTCCTCCTTGACCAGGCCGGTCATGCCCAGCCCCATCTCATCGAGCAGCATCTGCATGCGCGCACGCTCCACTACCTGCAAACTCTTGACCTGGGCGAGATCGGTGATCAGCATCTCCGCCAGCCCCTTGCGCAGGGGGACGAAATCGGGATTGCCGGAAAGATCGGTGAAATAGAGGACGGCGATTGAATTTTCAGGCGCCGGGGAGGCCTCGAGCGCCTCCTCCTGCTCGAGCAGGGCCTTGATCTGGGCGGCCATCTGCTGGCGGACGAGGACCTGCATGCGTCCTTCGACAGTCTGGCGCATCTTGCGTGCGGGATTGAGCTGGGTATAGCGGCTGTAGTGCTGGAGGGCCTGATCAATTTGCCCCTCGAGTTCATAGACCATGCCGAGGTAATAGAGGGTCGGCATATCCTTGGGAGCACGGCTGAAGGCAAGACGGAGAAAACCGCGAGCGAGCTTGAGCTTGCCGGCGTGGTACATGGCGATGCCCATGTCGCGGATGGACTGGACGTCCGTATAGTCCTGGGCGATCGCCATCTTGAGCGGACGCACCGCCCGGGCATACTCCCCGCGCTCAATCAGCTCATGACCGAGGTTCTGCTGGGCCGGAGCGCAGCTCTGGAAGAGGACGAGTAACAGAACAAAAAGCGCACCGCCGTAACGAACAGGATGTTTGACCATGGTTGCCTCTCACTGCGTTCAGAAAAAGCTGGCGGATCAGTTGGTGTTCTTCAAGGCCTCGAGCCGGATGCGGGCGCGGCGGAACCTGGGGTTGTGCTTGAGCGCAAGCACATAGCACTTGCGGGCATTCGCCAGATCGCCTTTTTCCTCGAAATCCAGGCCGCGGGCGAAGAGAAGGGCGGCGTCAAAGGAACGGTTGTCGGCCTGCCGAAGGGCCTTTTTCTCCTCCCCCGACAGCTCGACATTCAGGCTCTCGATGTTGCGGTTGACCAGTCGGGTGACCAGCTTGGCGAGATCGTCGGGAGATCCGGTCGCCTCCTCGGCCATCAGGGTCTTGCCACTCTCGACCTCGACCAGGCGCGCGTCGATGCGAAGCTTGCCGTCGAACATGAGCATGAAGGAGCCGAGGACCAGATTCTGTGCCCCGAGCATCTTGCCCACCTCCTGGGCTGCCGACTCCTCGATCACCCCGGTCTGCCCGAGGCTCATCTCTGAGAGGATCTTTTGCAGATTGGCGCGCTCGACCAGCTGAAACTGGCGGACCTTGCTCAACTCGGTGATGAACATGTCGGCGAGGCCCTTGCAGAGGGGCGCCATCTCCTCCTTGTCCTTGAGGCTGTTGTTCTCGAAATCGAGCACGGCGAGGGTACGCATCCCCTGCGGTTCATCCGCCGCCCACAGGCTGCACACGGCGAGGCCGGCGAGCAGGATCACCATCCAAAACTTCATCCCATTCATGGCGTACTCCGGTTAGGACATCTTCTGGATTTTATCGAAATTTATGCACAAGCACAAGTGATTTTTTAGTCGATCGATCCGGCCGCCGCAGCTACTGCAGATACTCCCGCCAGCTCTTGATCTGCAACTCCTTGAGGGACTTGCGGCTCAGGGCCTCGACAAAGCGCCGCGCCAGCTGCATGTTGGTGAAGAGCGGGATGGCATAATCGACCGCCGCCCGGCGGATGATATAATCGTTGGTCAACTCCTCCTCCTGGTAATTCTTGGGGATATTGATGACCAGATCGATCTTGCGCTCGCTGATGTAATCCAGCACACCCGGTTTCTTCTCCGAGAGCGGCCAGTGCAGCTGCCGGGCGGGAATGCCGTTTTCCGCCATGAAACGCGCGGTGCCGCCGGTGGCGAAGAACTGGATGCCCATCTCCTGCAGCTTGCGGGTGGCGGCGAGAAACTCCACCTTGGTCTCGATCGGACCGGTCGAGAGCAGGACATTGCGGATAGGCAGGCGGTAGCCGACCGAAAGCAGTGAGAGCAGAAAGGCCTCGTCGAAATCGTCGCCCAGGCAGGCGACCTCGCCGGTGGAGGCCATCTCCACCCCTGCGGTGGGATCGGCGCCGCTGAGGCGGGTGTAGGAGAACTGCGGAGCCTTGACCCCGACATACTCGAGGTCGAAGGCCGAGCGGTCGATGCGCGGAGGATGATGGCCCATAATCACCCGCGTCGCCAGGTCGATAAAGTTGATGTCGAAGATCTTGGAGACGAAGGGAAAGCTGCGCGAGGCGCGCAGGTTGCACTCGATCACCTTGACCTCGTTGTCCTTGGCGACGAACTGGATGTTGAAGGGGCCGTTGATCTTGAGGGCCGCTGCGATACGGCTGGCGATCTTTTTGACCCGCCGCGTGGTCTCCAGAAAGGTCCGCTGCGGCGGCAGCACAATGGTGGCGTCGCCGGAATGGACCCCGGCGTTTTCGACATGCTCGCTGATGGCGTAGACCAGCAGCTCGCCCTCGTTGCCGACGGCGTCGATCTCGATCTCCTTGGCGTTCTCGATGAATTTGGAAATGACTACCGGATGGTCGGAGGAGATCCTGGCCGCCTTGTTGAGGAATTTTTCCAGTTCGGCATCATTGGAGGCGACGCTCATCGCCGCCCCGCTCAGGACGTAGGAGGGGCGCACCAGCACCGGGTAGCCGACCTCAGCGGCGAAGGCGATCGCCCGCTCTATGGAGGTGAGTTCGGCCCAGGCCGGCTGGTCGATGTGGAGCTGGTCGAGCAGGCGGGAGAACTTGTGGCGGTCCTCGGCGCTGTCGATGCTCAGGGCCGAGGTGCCCAGCACCCGCACCCCCGCGTTATGAAGGCGCAGGGCAAGGTTGTTCGGGATCTGTCCGCCCATGGAAAGAATGATCCCGAGCGGCTTCTCCTTGTCGTAGATGTCGCAGACCGCCTCGAAGCTGAGTTCATCGAAGTAGAGCTTGTCGCAGACGTCATAGTCGGTGCTGACGGTCTCGGGATTGTAGTTGACCATGATGGTCTGGTAGTTGAGCTGCTTGAGGGTCATCACCGAATTGACACAGCACCAGTCGAATTCGACGGAGCTGCCGATGCGGTAGGCCCCGCTGCCCAGCACCATCACCGAGTTGCGGGCGTTGAAGGAGACATCGTCCTCCTCGCCGTTGTAGGTCAGATAGAGATAGTTGGTCTGGGCCGGGTATTCAGCGGCGAGGGTGTCGATCTGCTTGACGCATGGGGCCAGGCCATAGGCCTTGCGGAGCTTGCGGATCTCCTCCTCGCCCTGCCCGAGAGCGCGGCCGATCTGGGTGTCGGAAAAGCCCAGCTGCTTGGCCTCAAGCATGATGTCGCGCGGGCAGCGCTGTTCGCCCACCTCGCCGAGCCGTTCTTTCATGGCGACGATATTGGCGATCTTGTGGAGGAACCAGCGGTCGATGTGGGTGAGTGCGTGGATCTCGTCGATATCCATCCCCTGCACCATGGCCTCAGGGATGGCGAAGATGCGCAGGTCGGTCGGTTCGGCCAGCTCCTCGCGCAGATCGCCGATTTCGAAGGGCCGGTTGAGCACCACCCCGTCGAAGCCGATCTCGAGCATGCGCAGCCCCTTTTGCAGGGCCTCCTCGAACTTGCGGCCGATGGCCATGATCTCGCCGACCGATTTCATCGAGGAGCCGATTTTTTTCGAAACCTGGCGGAACTTTTTCAGATCCCAGCGCGGGATCTTGACCACCACATAGTCGATGGCGGGTTCAAAGCTCGCCTTGGTGACGCGGGTGACTGAGTTGGGCAGATCGATGAGGCTGTGGCCGAGGGCCAGCTTGGCCGCCACCGCAGCAAGGGGATAGCCGGTCGCCTTGGAGGCGAGGGCTGAGCTGCGCGAGAGCCGGGCGTTGATCTCGATGACCCGGTAATCCTCGGAAAAGGGATCCAGAGCGTACTGGATGTTGCATTCACCGACAATGCCGAGATGGCGCACGGTGCGGATGGCGATCGCGCGCAGTTTGTGGTATTCGCTGCTGGTGAGGGTCTGGCTCGGGGCAACGACGATGCTCTCGCCGGTGTGGATCCCCATGGGATCGAAATTCTCCATGTTGCAGACCGAAAGGCAGTTGTCGTATTGGTCGCGGACGATCTCGAATTCGATCTCCTTCCAGCCGAGCAGATACTCCTCCACCAGGATCTGGCGGGTGTAGCTGAAGGCCTTGTGCGCGCGCTCGCGCACCTCCTCGACGCTGCGGCAGATGCCCGAGCCGAGGCCGCCGAGGGCGTAGGCGATGCGGATCATCACCGGGTAGCCGATCTCGCCGGCCACCCGCTCCGCCTCCTCGACCGAGGTGACCGCGTGGCTGCGCGGCACCTTGACGTCGATCTGGCGCAGTTTGGCGGTGAAGAGATCGCGGTCCTCGGTGTTCATGATCGCCTCAACCGAGGTGCCGAGCACAGCCACCCCGTAGCGGCGCAGAATTCCCTCCCGCTCCAGCTCGACCCCGCAGTTGAGGGCGGTCTGGCCGCCGAAACCGAGCAGGATGCCATCCGGCTTTTCCTTCTTGATCACCTGCTCGACAAAATAGGGGGTCACCGGCAGAAAGTAGACCTCGTCGGCGAGATGCTCGGAGGTCTGGATGGTGGCGATGTTGGGATTGACCAGGATGGTCTTGATGCCCTCTTCCTTGAGGGCCTTGATCGCCTGGCTGCCGGAATAGTCAAATTCGCCCGCTTCACCGATCTTGAGGGCGGAGCTCCCCAGAATGATCACTTTTTCAGCCATTAGAGCATCCTGCTAAAGTCTTCGAACAACAGCATGGTATCGACCGGCCCCGGGGCCGCTTCGGGATGGAATTGGACACTCATGAAGGGCCTGGAGCGGTGCCGGATGCCCTCATTGGTGCCGTCGTTGGCATTGACGAACCAGGGTTCCCAGCCGGCAGGCAGGGTGCGCCCGTCGACGGCGAAGCCGTGGTTCTGCGCGGTAATGTAACAGCGTTTGGTCCCCACCTCGACGCAGGGCTGGTTCTGGCTGCGGTGGCCGAACTTGAGTTTGTAGGTGTCGGCGCCCGCAGCCAGGGCGAGCAGCTGGTTGCCCATGCAAATCCCGAAGATGGGGCGGCTGCGCTCCATCACCTTGCGGATGATCTGGATAGTCTCAACACACATCTTGGGATCGCCCGGGCCATTGGAGAGCATGACGCCGTCATACTCCTCGCCACTGAAATCATAATTCCAGGGCACGCAGCGCACGCGCAGGTTAAGATGAAGCAGGCCGCGCAGAATGTTGTTCTTGGCGCCGCAGTCGACCAGAATGACCTTCTTGTCGCCCTCGCCGTACTCGACCGGCTCACGCCGGCTCACCTCGGCGACCAGATTGGTCTTGTTGGGATCGTAAAAGGTCTGTTCCTCGGCGAAAAAGAGGATGCGGCCGAGCATGGTGCCCTCGTCGCGCAGCCGCTTGGTCAGGGCGCGGGTGTCGATCCCGGAGAGGGCGGGAATGCCGTTCTGCGTCAGCCACTCGCCCAGGCTCCGCCGGGCGTTCCAGTGGCTGTATTCGGAAGAGTACTCGGAGACGATCAACCCGTGCACGTGGATGCGGTCCGATTCGAAATTGCGTTCGATGCCGTCGACCACATCGCTGCCGGGCACGCCGTAATTGCCGATGAGGGGGTAGGTCAGGACCAGAATCTGGCCGTGATAGGAGGGATCAGTGAGGGTCTCCGGATAACCGACCATACTGGTGTTGAAGACCACCTCGCCGGCTGTAGTGTGCTGGGCGCCGAAGGAGAAGCCGTGATAGACCGAGCCGTCTTCCAGTTCCAGTCTTGCTTTAAGTTTTTTGGATTCCATTGTTGAGGTCCAGCCTGTTGAACAGTGAATAACCGGGATAAGGAAAAAGTCGCAGTGCAGGGCCGCCGGGGGCAGGCGCAGCCGCGGGGCCGCTCATGCTTTCGGGTCAGGGGTATCGAGCGCCAGATTGGCGAGCTGGTCGGCGCGGCGGTTCCGGCTGCGCGGAACGTGGGCGATCTCCACGGAAGAGAATCCTGCACAGAGGGCGCGGGCCTGGAGATAGAGCGGAAGGAGCTGCTCGTTCTTGACGCGGTAGAGGCCGTTCATCTGTTTGACCAGCAGTTCGCTGTCGCTGTGCACGGTGAGGTGGTCGGCGCCCATCTCCCGGGCCAGCTCGAGGCTGCAAAGCAGGGCGCGGTACTCGGCGACGTTGTTGGTGGTTTCGCCGATACGGGCGCCGTGTTCGCGCACGGTGCGGCCGCCGGATTCAGCGAGGATCACCCCGATGGCCGCCGGGCCGGGGTTGCCGCGGGCGGCGCCGTCGATGTGGATGAGCAGCCCGCCGCCGGCCGGAGCCGGAGCGCAAAGGGTGCGCTCCATGCGCGCGCAAAAAGCGCGCCAATCCGCCTCCTCAAGGCCCAGAGTCTCGGCCCGCACCAGTCCGGCCAGGCGCCGGCAGATCTCCGCATCGCTGGCCTTTTTCGCCGGGCTCATCTCAGGCCCCCACCCAGACATTCTCCCGCCCCACCTGCGCGCGCAGGCGATCGAGCAGCGCCAGACTCGGTGTGACCGTGATCGAGCGGGAGCGCAGGAAATAGTCGCCGTCATCCGACCCCTTGATGCGCAGAAAGAGGGGCACGCTTCCGGTGAATTCGCTCAGGGTCTGCTTGAGCCCGGCCAGCAGCTCCTCATCGGCCGAACCGGGGTCGAGAGAGAGAAAGAGGCTGCGGGTGAAGCGCTTGCGCGCCTCCTCGAGTGGGATGACCTCCTCGACGACGAGCTTGGGGGCGTCGCCCTCGCGGGTGCTGATCCGGCCGAGAGCCATGACGATCTGATCGACCTGGATGGCGGCGCGATTCTTGTCGTAGGCCTCGGCGAAGGTAAGTCCCTCGATGCTGCCGGTGAAATCCTCGACCTTGAAAAAGGCCATCGGCCGCTGCTTGCGGTCAAGGAGGGTCTTGACTTCGGTGATCAGCCCGCAGAGGCGGACCTTGCTGTTGTCCTTGCACTCCCCGGCCTGATCGAGGGGGACGGTGGAAAGCGAACGGATATCCTCGCGAAAGCGGTCGAGGGGGTGGCCGGTGAGATAAAAACCGAGCATCGCCTTTTCGCGGTTGAGGGCATCGCCCTCGGGCCAGTCGGCCACCAGGGGGAGGGGGGGCCGCAAGCTCTCACTCTCCTCGCCCTTTTCCTCGCCGCCGTCAAAAAAGGAGAACTGGCCGAGGGCCGCGCTGCGGTTGATCGCCTGGGCGTAATTGATGGCCTCCTCGAGGCCCTCGAATTTCTGCGCCCGGGTTCCGGCCAGGGAATCCATCGCCCCGGCCTGAATGAGACTTTCCAGGACCTTCTTGTTCACCGCCTGCAGGTCAATGGCGCAGACCAGATCGACCAGGGTCGCGAAGCGCCCCTTCTTCTCACGGCCGGCGACGATGGCCTCGATGGCCCCGCGGCCGACATTCTTGACCGCCCCGAGGCCGAAACGGATGCGCCCTTCGCTGACGATGAAATCGGCGAAACTTTCGTTGACATCCGGGGCCAGCACCTCCAGACCCATGCGGCGGCATTCCTCGAGCAGGACCACCACCCGCGCGGTGCTGCTCATTTCACTGCTCAGGTTCGCCGCCATGAATTCGGCCGGGTAGTGGACTTTGAGAAAGCCTGTCTGATAGGCGACCAGGGAGTAGCAGGCGGCATGGGACTTGTTGAAGCCGTAGCCGGCGAACTTGGCCATCTGGTCGTAGATTTCATCGGCCACCTTGTTCGGCACGCCGCGCTGGTTGGCCCCGTCGGTGAAATGAACCCGCTCCCTGGCCATGATTTCCAGATCTTTCTTGCCCATGGCGCGGCGGAGCAGGTCGGCGTTGCCGAGCGAAAAACCCCCCACCTCCGTCGCCATCTTGATCACCTGCTCCTGATAGACCGCAATGCCATAGGTCTCTTCGAGCAGGGGCCTGAGCAGGGGATGGAGATAGCTGATCGAGGCAGCATCGCGCTTGCCGCGGATGAAATCGTTGATGTAATCCATGGGCCCCGGACGGTAGAGGGCATTCATGGCGATGAGGTCTTCCAGACAGGTGGGCTTGAGCTTGCGCAGATATTCCTGCATGCCCGAACTTTCAAACTGGAAGAGGCCGATGGTCTCGCCGCGGGCGAAGACTTCGTAGACCTTGGGATCATCGAGCGGGATGGCGTCGATGTCGATCCGGATGCCCCGGGCGGCCAGGGCCTTGATCGCCTTCTGGATCACCGTTAACGTGCGCAGGCCGAGAAAATCCATCTTGAGCAGACCCACCTCCTCCAGCGACTTCATGTCGTACTGGGTGGTGATGTCGCCCTCCTTGGTCTTGTAGAGCGGCACGTAGTTGGTCAGCTCTTCCGGGGTGATGACCACGCCGGCGGCGTGGGTGGAGGCGTGCCGCGCCAGTCCCTCGAGGACGAGGGCATGCTCGATGAGGCGTCGGCCGGTCTCATCCTTCTCGGAGATCTGCCGCAGCTCGGCGACATTCTGCAGGGCTTCCTTGAGCTTGATCTTGAGCTGTTCCGGCACCAGCTTGGCGATGCGGTCGACCTCGGAATAGTTGATCTTGAGGACCCTCCCGACATCGCGGATGACGGCCCGCGCCGCCATGGTCCCGAAGGTAATGATCTGGCAGACGTTGCTGTAGCCGTACTTTTCCTTGACGTAGCGGATCACCTCTTCGCGGCGCTCGTAGCAAAAGTCGATGTCGATGTCGGGCATCGAGATGCGTTCGGGATTGAGAAAGCGTTCGAAGATGAGGTCGTAGCGGATCGGATCGAGATTGGTGATCCTGAGCACGTAGGCGACCAGGCTGCCGGCGGCTGAGCCGCGGCCGGGCCCCACCGGGATGTCCTGGCTGCGGGCATAGCTGATGAAATCGGCGGTGATGAGAAAATAACCCGCATAGCCCATGCGCTTGATCATCTCGAGTTCATACTCCAGCCGCTTCTCCAGCTCCGGCGTCACCGCCGGATAGCGCTCGCGCAGGCCGGCCCGGGCCACCTCGGCGAGATAGTCGTCGAGACTCTTGCCGGCGTGCTCGGGCGGCAGCTGGAAAACGGGGAGGTGAAAGGTCCGGGAATCAAGGTGGAGGTCGCACTTTTCCGCCACCTCCAGGGTGTTGAGCAGGGCCTCGGGATGGTCCGGGAAAGCCTCGGCCATCTCCGCCTCGCTCTTGAAATAGAGCTCCCGGGTGTTGTAGCGCATGCGGGTGGCATCCTCGAAATCCTTGCCCGTCTGCAGACAAAGGAGGATGTCATGGGCCTCGGCGTGCCCCTTTTCAAGATAGTGGATATCGTTGGTCGCCACCACCTTGATGCCCATCTCTTGAGAAAAGCCAAAGATGGCGCTGCGGGCGGTCTCTTCTTCGCGGATGCCGTGATTCTGGACTTCGAGGTAGAAATCTTCGCCGAAGATGTCGTGGTATTCGGCGATGGCGGCCCGGCTGCGCTCCTCGTTCTCGCGCAGCAGCCGCTGGCTGACCTCTCCCTTGAGGCAGGCGCTGAGGGCGATCAATCCTTCATGATGTTCGCGCAGCAGGGCGCGGTCGATGCGGGGCTTGTAGTAGAAACCTTCCAGATAGCCGGCCGAGACCAGCTTCATGAGGTTGCGGTAACCGGTCATGTCCTTGCAGAGCAGGACGAGATGGAAAGCGGTGCCTCCCGTGCCGGGATCGGGCTGCTTCTCCAGACGGCTGCCCGGGGCGACATAGACCTCGGAGCCGATCAGGGGCTTGACCTTTGCCTTGGTGGCCTTTTTGTAAAAGCTGATGACCCCATGCATGCAGCCATGGTCGGTGAGAGCGATCGCCGGCATGCCCTGTTTTTCCGCCCTCTCGACGAGATCCTCGATGCGGCAGGCCCCGTCGAGAAGGCTGTAGTGGGAGTGGTTATGGAGATGGACAAACCGGCTCACGCGGTAACTCTTGCTTAAATGTTGCGATAATAGCGCTTGGCGACCGAAGTATATTCGCTCCCAGCATAGTTGTCGAGGAAAGTGCCGAAGGCCTTTTGTGCCAGCTCCGCCTGGTTCGAGCGGACATAGGAGAGCCCGACCATGAGCTGGGCGTCGTCATGCTTGTCGGTTTCGGAGTAGGAGAAGACCTTCTGAAATTCGACCACTGCCTTCTGGTACTCTTTCATACCGAAGTAACATTCGCCGATCCAGTACTGGCAGTTGTCGGCGAGCTGGTGGTCGGGATACTGGGCGAGCAGTGCGGAGAATTCATCGATCGCAGCCTGGTAGCTGCGCTGCTCGAATTTGGCGCGCGCGCGCTCGTAGGCGGCCTCGAAGGCGCTGCCTCCCGCGGCAGCAGTCGAAGCGGCGGCGCGGGCGGGCTTTTTGGCGGTTTTCGACAGATCCGGGATGACGATGCGGGGGGTCGCCTTGCGGCTCTCCAGTTCCTGCAGCCTGGCATTGCGATTGGCGATGATGCTCTGCAGGCTGTCCACCGTGGCGCTGCTGCGCTCGAGCGCGCTCTCTAGGCGGCTGATGTCGGTGCGCATCTTGTTAAACATTTCCGGCGTCAGCCCCATGGTGGCCGTTGTGGTCACCGGCTCGCTCTCCAGCTGCGTTCCCGCGGCGGGCGGGGGTTCCTGCTGTCCGAGCGCGGCGGCTTCGTCGCCGGTCTCATTCTCCGCACCGAGAAGGGCGAGCAGCTCGTCATCAGTGAGGGCGGCGTCAGCGTTCTCGGCCGACTCTTCATCGCTGCCCTGCGCAAGCTCGTCGGCCAGGGCGAGATCTGCTTCATCGGTTTGCGCAGCCTCTCCCTCTGCCCCACCCTCACCCTCGGTGAGGTCGAGAAGCTGCAGCAGTTCCTGACGAAACTCCTCGTCGTTGCTGGAAAGGTCATCACCCCCCGCGACAGTACCCCGGCGCTGCGCACAGACCAGGAAAAGCCCGACGAAGATGACGACCAGGGCGATCGAAACCGCCCAGACGGAACGTGATTGACTGTTCATGTGAACCTCGTTGCTAGGATGCCTGACAGTTAAGGTAGACCGGTTGCTTGATCTCTCGGCTCAATAGCGCTGCGTTCTGTAGTTGCTCCGAATCACACCCCAACCCGTGCTGCTTCACCACCGCGCCCCTGCGGGTGGTCAGGACCCGCCGGCAGCGGCCGCGATAAGCTCGCTGGCGCTCTGCAGATGGGCCTGGGTGACCACATCGCCGCCGATGAGGGCGGCTACCTGGGCCACGCGTTCTTCCTGCGAAAGGGGACGAATCGTCGTGCGCGTCTGATGTTCGTCCCCCCCCTTTTCGACCAGTAAATGATGATCGGCCATGCCGGCGATCTGCGGCAGATGGGTGATGCAGAGCACCTGATGGCTCGCGGCCAGCTCCCTGAGACTGCGCCCCACCGCCTGGGCAATGCGCCCGCTGATGCCGATGTCGATCTCGTCGAAGATCAGCACCGGTACCCGGTCGGCTTCGGCGAGCAGGGTCTTGAGGGCGAGCATGACGCGCGAAATCTCGCCGCCCGAGGCCACGGCCGCCAGGGGCTTGGCCTCCTCACCCGGATTGGCGGAGAGCAGGAACTCGAGGTGGTCGGAGCCGCGCGCTCCGATGCGGACCCGCTGCCCCTCCAGCTCGACCCAGGGCTCATCAGCGGCGGGCGTAGAGTGTTGGGCAACCGCGAACTGCGCGCGCGGCATGCCGAGAAGCGCGAGGGCGGCGGCCACCCGGCTGCTGAAATCCTCCGCGGCACCATGGCGCTTGCCGGAGAGCCCGGCATTGATCCCGGCCAGCCGGCTGCGCGCCGCTTCTCGTTCCCTGCCCAGCCGGGCGAGGGTCGCCTCGAGGTTGTCGACCAGCCCCAGATCCCGCTCCAGCCTGTCGCCAAGGGCGATGATGTCGGCCAGGCTGCCGCCATGCTTGCGCCTGAGGGCGGTCAGGGCCGCCAGACGCTGACGGATTTTTTCGAGCCGCTCCGGATCGAAGGCGATGGCCTGATTGTAGTGCTGTACGCTCTTGGCCAGCTCGTCGACGAGGATGCGCGCGCTCTGGCAATCGCCCTGCATGGCGCTGAAGCGGCTGTCGATGGCTGCCAGCTGGGCGAGATCGGCCGCGGCTGCGGTCAGCTGTTCGGCAGCCGAGCCCTCCGACTCGTAGAGCCGGGTGAAAATTTGCGCGGTGCGCTCGAAGAGCAGTTCGGCATTGCGCAGGATCTGCTCCTCGCGCAGCAGCTCCTCCTCTTCATCGGCCGCCGGGGCCACCGCCCGGATCTCCTGGAGCTGAAAGGCCATGTAATCGCGGGAGCGGGCCAACTCGGCAGCCTGCTCCTCCACGGCGCGCAGTTCCCGCGTCGCGGCGGTCAGTTCCTGATAGGCCTCCCTGAGGGCCTCCAGATCGGACTCCAGCCCGGCGAAAGCGTCCAGATAGGGGCCGTGGTTGGCGACCCTGAGGAGGAGCTGATGCTCATGCTGGCCGTGCAGATCGACGAGCAGATCGCCCAGTTCGGTCAGAACCGGCAGGGGTACCGGGGTGTCGTTGATGAAGCATCGGCTCTTGCCGGTGGCATGCACCTCACGGCGCAGCAGGAGGCTTTCGCCCTGCTCCTCGATCTCCTTCTCGCGCAGAAAGGCCGCGGCCGCCGGCAGCGAAGAGACGAGGAATTCGGCCTCGATCACCGCCTTGTCGGACCCGCCGCGGATCACCTCTTTGCCGAGGCGGTCTCCCAGCACAGCGCCGAGGGCGCCGATGAGGATCGATTTGCCCGCGCCGGTCTCGCCGGTGATGATATTCAGTCCCGGCGTGAAGCCAACCTTGAGTTCATCGATGAGGAGATAGTTTTTCGCGTAGAGAAAAGTGAGCATGCTCTTGTTAAAAACCTTTTCCGGCGCCGCATCTGAGGCCTTATCCCTTTGCCCCGCGCACCGCCGGCGCGACTGATAGTCTCCTCCCCAACCCGGTTCGCTCCTGTAACTACTCTAAATTAACGGAATTGGCGAGATATTATCAAGCGGATTTTTGGAAAATTGTAATAACGGACAAGTTAATTTGAATTGCTCAGGGGCGGATGACCGCCACTTTGCCCGATCCGGCCTCGCCCGACTCGGTGGTGGCCAGGAAAAGATAGATGCCGCTGGCGACCAGTTCGCCGCGGTCGTTGCGGCCGTCCCAGATTGTGCGCGAGCCATGGATCTGTACGGCGGGGATATGCCGGATGAGGCGTCCTTCCGGGGTGTAGATGCGTACAGTGGCCTTATCGGCCAGGTTCTCGATATAGAAAAGCGCACCCGGGCCCTCCAGCGTGAAGGGATTGGGATATCCCGCGAGCCTGCTCAGATTGGCCGCCGGCCGGGTGAAAGGGGTCTGCAGCCGCGAGAGGCCGTTGGTGGTGCCGATATAGAGCTGTCCGGTGTGCTCGTTGAAGGCGAAGGAGGTGACGTTATCGCCGACCAGGGCGCTGGTGGAAGTGGAGAAATGGCGCCAGGTGTAGCCGTCGGCCTCGAACATGCTCATGCCGCCGCTGGTGCCGATCCATTTGTTGTTGCGCACATCGACGGAGACGACATTGATGTCGTCATTGATGACCTGATAGCGCGGATTGAGAGCGCCCTCGTACCAGTACTCCAGCCCTTCCGGGGTGCCGATCCACATCACTCCGTCGGCATCGCAGGCGAGGGTGCGGATGGCGAGGCTGTTGAGGCCGTCTTCGGTGCTCAGCCCCTGGCTGAGGTCGTCATCCGACTTGTTGAAGGGGGTATCGTTGTGATCGAGGACACTGATGCCGCGGTCCTGGGTGCCGATCCAGACCCGGTTGTTCTGGTCGGAGGCGATCGCCGTGGTCAGTTTCGATTTGATGCCGTCGCGGGTGGTGAAATACTGCCAGTTGCCGAGGGAGTCGACGACGGCGAGGATCTGCAGATTGTCGGCCTGGTAGTTGAGAATCCACATATTGCCGTTTTTATCCGCATGCAGACCGGTGATGACCACATAATTGGGATTGACGGAGATGCCGGCCAGGCCGTCCTGGGCATCGAGGATGTCGATGGCGATGCTGTCGCCGCTGGTGGTGAAGAGGGCGATTCCGGTTCCCCAGCTTCCGGCCCAAACCCGGTTGCGGTTGTCGACGGCGAGAGTGCGATAGTCGTTGCCGGGGAGCAGGCCGTTCTTGCGGTTGAAGACGCGCCAGGAGCTGCCGTCGTAGCGGGAGATGCCGCCGCTGGAGGAGGCAGTCCAGAGAACCCCGTTCCGGTCAAAGGTGAGGGCGGTATATTTGTTGTCCGCCGGGCCGTCGGGCAGGAGTCTGTTCCAGGCGGCGCCCTCCGGGCCGATCCAGGCGAGGCCGTTCTGGCTGATCCCCGCCCAGAGGCGGCCGCTGCCGTCGACGCTGAGGGAGGTGACCTGGGCGAGACCATTGCCGATCTGGCTGTAGCTGTTCGCCCCGTTCCTCCTGAGGACGGCGTAGCCGGCGGATACCGCCAGCTGCTCCCCCCACACCGCCAGGTCGGCGATGGTGTTGTCGAGCAGTTCGCCGGGCAGCCAGGAGGTGCCGTCGAAGATGCCCAGCCCCTTGAGGGTGCCGGTATAGATGCGGCCTTCATGGGCGGCCAGAGAGAGGGCCTCGCTGTGGGGCAGGCCGTCGGCGATGGTATAGAGGGTCCAGGCAGCCGGGGCCATGAGATTGGGGAGATCGAGGTTGGAGGCGCGCACGCCGTCCGGACAGGCTGCCCAGATCTGCCGGCCGTCGATGAGGGTGCGGTTGACGCGGCCGATCTTGTAGGTCTCCTTGACCTCCCAGCGGCCGGCGTCGAAAAGGCTGATGCCGATATCCAGAGAGACGAAGAGGGAATCGCCGAGCACGGTCAGGTCCTTGATGCTCTGGCCGTCATAATCGGAGATGGTCTGCCAGCGCCCGGAGGAGGGGGTATAGACATTAATCAGGCCGCCGCTGGCCGCCATCCAGATGCGGCCGTGCCGGTCGCGTTCGACGGCGGCGACCTCATTGCCGGCAAGGCCGTCGGTGTTGACAAAGGGGGTGAAGCGGCCGGTCACAGGGCTGTAGCTGAGCACTCCGCCGTTGGTGGCGGCCCAGACCAGGGTGTCGGCGGCCAGGACCTGGCGCACATCGGAGGCGTTGGTGAAGGTGCGCCACTCCCACTCGGCCGCGCGCAGGGGTGCGAGGGTGCAAAGCAGCAGTATAAGAACGGGGATCGGTCCCACCACTCTTCTCATCCGGCTACCCCTTGAGATGGGCAAAAAGGTCGGCCATCTCGATGGCGCTCATCGCTGCATCCCAGCCCTTGTTGCCGGCCTTGGTGCCGGCGCGCTCGAGGGCCTGCTCGAGGTTGTCCGGGGTGATGACGCCGTAGGTGATCGGCACCTCCAGCTCCATGCCGGCCTGGGCGATGCCCTTGGTCACCTCGGCGGCGATATATTCAAAGTGCGGGGTCGCCCCGCGGATGACCGCTCCGAGGCAGATCACCGCATCGTACTGTGTGCTGCGGGCAATGCGCTTGGCCGCGACCGGGATTTCGAACGCCCCGGGCACCCAGGCGATGGTGACCTGGTCGAGGTCGCCGCCGTGGCGTTTGATGCAGTCGAGCGCGCCCTCGAGGAGCTTTTTGCAGATCAGTTCATTGAAGCGGCTGACGACGATGGCGAACTTTTTTCCGCTCGCCGAAAGTTGGCCTTCAATCACGTGTGGCATGGGATTCACCTGGGTTAATGGTCAGGGTATCGGGATTTCACAGGAGCGTTGAGCGCTCCTCTTCAGCTTTCCTGGACGTCTGGTTGCTTGCCTTCCTCGTCCATCATGATGAGATGTCCGAGCTTGTCGCGCTTGGTCTCGAGGTAAAAGCCGTTGACGCTGTTGGGCTCGACCTCGATCGGAACGCGCTCCACCACCTCGAGGCCGTAGCCCTTGAGGCCGATGATCTTTTTGGGATTGTTGGTCAGCAGCGCGATCTTGCGCACCCCGAGGTCCCAGAGGATCTGGGCGCCGATGCCATAGTCGCGCAGGTCGGCCTTGTAGCCGAGGGCCTCGTTGGCCTCGACGGTGTCCTTGCCCTGATCCTGCAGGGCATAGGCCATGATCTTTTTGGCCAGACCGATGCCGCGTCCCTCCTGGCGCATATAGAGGAGGACGCCACGACCCTTCTTTTCGATTTCACGCAGGGCATATTCCAATTGTTCCCCGCAATCGCAGCGCATCGAGCCGAAGACGTCACCGGTGAGGCATTGCGAATGGACGCGGACCAGCGCCGGCTCCTCGCCGGCGACATCACCCTTGACCAGGGCGAGGTGATGATGGTCGTCGACCTTGCTTTCGTAGACATGCAGGGCAAAGTGACCGAAGCGGGTCGGAAAATCGGTGCTGGCGACGCGGTTGATGAGGATCTCGTTACGGCGGCGGTATTCGATCATGGCGCGGACGGTGATGATGCGCAGGTCGAACTGGCGGGCGAACTTGAAGAGGGCGGGCAGGCGCGCCATGCTGCCGTCCTCGTCCATGATCTCGCAGAGGACGCCAGCCGGATAGGCCCCGGCGACGCGGGCGAGGTCGACCACCGCCTCGGTGTGGCCAGCGCGGCGCAGCACCCCCCCGGTAACCGCAGCGATGGGAAAGATATGCCCCGGCTTGGCAAAATCGGCGGGTTTGACCTGCGGATCGGTGAGGGCGAGAATGGTGGCGGCGCGGTCGGCGGCCGAGATGCCGGTGGTCACCCCGCCGTAGCGGTAGTCGACCGAGACCGTAAAGGCGGTGCCGAGCAGGGCGGTGTTGTTGCGCACCATAAAATTGATATCGAGTTCCTGCAGCCGCTCCGGGGTCATCGGCACGCAGATCAGGCCGCGCCCGTGTTTGGCCATAAAATTGACCGCCTCGGGCGTCGCCTTTTCGGCGAGCATGATAAAGTCTCCCTCGTTCTCACGGTCTTCATCATCCACCACGATGATAATTTTGCCCTGGCGGAGATCCTCGACCGCTTCCGGGATGGTATTAAAGACAAATTGCTCCTTCATGCGCACTCACTACCTGCCTAATATCCCCATTCATGTAACATCTCACCCGTCAGCGGTTTTTTTTCCGGACGGCCCTCCAGCAGGCGCTGGACGTACTTGCCGATGATATCGGACTCTATATTGACCTGATCCCCCCTCCTTTTCTGCCCGAGCGTGGTCTGCCGGGCCGAATGGGGGATTAATGCGACACTCACGGTCTCACCCTCAAGGGCGGCGATGGTCAGGCTCACCCCGTCGATGGCGATCGATCCCTTCTCCACCATTAAAGGCAGCAGGGCATCGGGCACCTTTACTTGCAGCCAGTAGCCGGGAGCGCGCGGCTGCAGGGCGATCACCTCACCGACCCCGTCGACATGGCCCTGAACAAAGTGGCCGCCGAAGCGCCCCGAGGCCGCCAGGGCGCGTTCGAGGTTGACGCTTTCACCAGCCCGCAGCGAAGCAAGGGTGGAGCGTTCAAGGGTCTCGGTCACCGCCTCGGCGGTGAACCCCGCGCTGTTGCAGGCCACCACGGTGAGGCAGACGCCGTTGACGGCGACGCTGTCGCCAGGCGTCAGCCCCGCCGGGACCAGCACTGCCGCGATGGCCAGGCGTTTGCCACCGCCCACAGGCTCGATGGCTTCAATCCGGCCCAGCTCTTCGATCAGTCCTGTGAACATGCATCGCCTCAGCTCAGATAGCGGACCTTGCCCTGCACGAGGATGTCGACGGGCAGGATACGGACTTTAATCTTTTCGATCTCGATGGCGGAGTTGAGGGAGCGGATGCCAAGATCCCCGACGGCGTCGATGCCGCTGCCGATGATCTTGGGGGCGATGAACAGCGCCACCCGGTCCACCGCCCGGGTCTTGAGGCAGGCGGTGGCGACGACATTGCCCCCCTCGATCAGAACCGATGTGCAGCCCATCTCAGCCAGCTTGCGCCAGAGGGCGCCCTGGTCGACCCAGCCGTGCTCATCCTCGGGCAGCACCAGCACGCTCGCCCCCTTTTCCTGGATGCGGCTGATCTTTTCTTTTGAAGCCCGCGGGGTGGTGAGGATCGTGGTCCGGTGCGGCATTTCGTCGGCGATGATGCGCGCATCCAGGGGCACGCGCAGGCTGCTGTCGAGCACCAGCCGGCGGGGCGAAACCGCCTCGATCAGGCGCACCGTCAGCTGGGGATCGTCGGCGAGCACGGTGTTGATACCTACCAGCAGGGCGTCGTGCTGGGAACGCAGCCGGTGGGCCTCGATGCGGCTCTCCTTGGAGGAGATCCACTTGGAGTGGCCGGTGCTGGTGGCGATGCGGCCGTCCAGGGTTTGGGCGACCTTGAGGGTCACCAGCGGGCGGTTGTGGAGCATAAAGTTGCAGTAGCCGGCGTTGAGTTCGGCGGCCTCCTCCTCGAGGATCCCCGTGGTCACCTCAATCCCGCGGGTGCGCAGCCAGTTGAAGCCCTTGCCGTCGACCAGGGGATTGGGATCCTGCATGGCGGCGACGACGCGGGCGATGCCGGCCCGGAAGATGCGTTCGACACAGGGGCCGGTGCGCCCCTGGTGGCAGCAGGGTTCGAGGGTCACATAGAGGGTGGCCTGCTCGGCTTCATCGCCGGCCTGCTCGATGGCGTTGATCTCGGCATGAGCACCCCCCAGCTTTTGATGCCAGCCCTCGCCGATGACCCGCCCCCCCTTGACGAGCAGGGCGCCGACCAGCGGGTTGGGACTGACCAGGCCGCGCCCCTTGACCGCCAGTTCAAGGGCGCGGGCCATATAATGCTGATCAAAAGCGGTCGAGCCATCCTTCGCCACGGTCTGCTCTCGTTTAAGGTGCAGCATGCATTGCACCTCCGGCGGCTGCCCTCATCCGGGCCGCCCGCCGGAGAATCATCCAAATGCAGGGCCGGCGCCGGCCGGAACGCTGCGCAGGGCCCCAAACTGGAGAAAAAGTTACGGATAACTGGGCCCTAAAGCAAGCTATTTTCCTCCAGGGTAGCCCCGAAATCTGGTTTCCACCTGACTCACCCCGCCGTATACTCCAATCCCTCCGTACACTTGGTTTCATTCGGATGGGACTTCGTATTGGGGGGACATCAACATTTTCCTCCCATGGAGACAACAGCCGCCGCATGGTGATTATTCCCTGCAACTTCAATGCCTACTATAGCTTGACGTGGAGCACAAATTAACTACAAAATATTGACTTTTTCACTTGACAATGGTCCGGCATTTTTCTAAATTGACGTTGCAGCAAGCAGCAGCTTCGCATTGCAACGAAGTCTACGCCCCCCCTGACTCAAGCAACCGAACTGTGGGATCGGGGGCCTCTGCTCAAATCAAAATAATCAACCCCAAACATTACCGCATTGGAAAAAAGCGCTCTCTCAGGCGTGTGGGGAATCCTTGTCTTTGTAACAAGAGGAGATGGTATGAAGGAGTACGGCAGGTCCGAGAAGATGGCGCTTATCGATGTGGAACCGACCCTTTTTCCTGAGAGTCCCAAAGAACGAGAAAAACTGAGCATCCCGCGTTTTTTCACCAAGGCGGGAGTGCATCCCTACGACGAGCTGGTCTGGGAGCTTAGAAGCGCTTCCATCACCAATGACAAGGGGGAGGTCATCTTCGATCGCGAGAACATCGAAGCCCCGGATTTCTGGAGCCAGACCGCCCTCAATATCGTCGCCTCCAAGTATTTTCATTCCCATAAAAATTCGTCCCAACCCGAAACCAGCATCAAGTCCCTGATCGACCGTGTGGCCAAGACCATCGCCCGCTGGGGTGAGGAAGCGGGCTATTTTGCCTCCCTCCAGGATGCCCGCACCTTTGAATGGGAGCTCACCCACCTGCTGGTCAACCAAAAGGCCTCCTTCAACAGCCCGGTCTGGTTCAATATGGGGGTGGAGGATCATCCCCAGTGCTCCGCTTGCTTCATCAACTCGGTCGAGGACACCATGGAATCCATCCTCGATCTGGCCAAGACCGAGGGCATGCTCTTCAAGTGGGGCTCGGGCACCGGCACCAACCTCTCGCCCCTGCGCTCCTCCAAGGAAAAGCTCTCCACCGGCGGCAGCGCTTCCGGCCCGGTCTCCTTCATGCGCGGCTACGACGCCTTTGCCGGGGTCATCAAATCGGGCGGCAAAACCCGCCGCGCCGCCAAGATGGTCATCCTCAATGCCGACCATCCCGATGTCGTCGAATTCATCAACTGCAAGGCCAATGAAGAGAAGAAGGCCTGGGCGCTGATCGAGATGGGCTATGACGGCAGCTTCGGGGGCGAGGCCTATCACTCGGTCTTTTTCCAGAACTCCAACAACAGCGTCAGGGTGACCGAAGAGTTCATGCAGGCAGTCAAGATGGACGGTCCTTGGCAGACCCGCGCCGTCACCGGCGGCGAGGTGGTGGAGATCCACCGGGCGGTCGATCTTTTCAAGATGATGACCGATGCCGCGCACGTCTGCGGGGACCCGGGCATCCAGTTCCACACCACCATCAACGACTGGCACACCTGCCCCAATTCAGCCCCCATCAATGCCTCGAATCCCTGCAGCGAATACATGTTCGTCGACAACTCGTCGTGCAATCTCGCCTCCCTAAACCTGCTCAGATTCGTCCGGGAGAGCGGCGAGTTCGACATCGAGGCCTTCCGCCGCGCGGTCAGCCTCCTCATCATCGCCCAGGAGATCATCGTCGCAGGCGCCAGCTATCCGAACGAGCAGATCACCCGCAACAGCCATCTCTTCCGGCCGCTCGGCCTCGGCTTTGCCAATCTCGGCGCCCTGCTCATGTACTACGGTCTGCCCTACGACAGCGACGAGGGGCGCGCCCTGGCCGCCACCCTGACCGCCCTGATGACCGGCCAGGCCTATCTGAGTTCGGCCATTCTCTCCAGCGCCATGGGCCCCTTTGCCGAATACGACAAGAACCGCGAGCCGATGCTGCGCGTCATCCGCAAGCACTGCGCCGCTCTCGAAGAGATCAACACCGCCCTCGTTCCTGCCGCCCTCATCGACGCGGCCAACGAGGTCTGGAATGACGCCCATGAAATGGGCGAACGCTGGGGCTTCCGCAATGCCCAGGTGACCGTGCTGGCCCCGACCGGCACCATCGGCTTTATGATGGATTGCGACACCACCGGCATCGAACCGGACATCGCCCTGATCAAATACAAGCGCCTCGTCGGCGGCGGCAAGCTCAAGCTGGTCAATAAAACCATCACCCCCGCCCTCCACCGGCTGGGCTACCCCGACGACCAGGTCAAAGAGATCATCGCCTACCTGGAACGCGAAGACACCATTGAGGGTGCGCCCTATCTGCTTAAGGAGCACCTGCCGGTTTTCGACTGCGCCTTCATGCCCCTCAACGGCAACCGCTTCATCCATCACATGGGCCATGTCCGGATGATGGCCGCCGTGCAGCCCTTCCTTTCGGGCGCCATCTCCAAAACCGTCAACATGCCCAACAACTGCACGGTCAGCGACATCGCTGACGTCTACATGGAGGCCTGGAAGCTGGGGCTCAAATCAATCGCCATCTACCGCGACGGCTCCAAGCGCTCCCAACCCGTGGTCACCAAGGCCGGCGAAGACCAGGCTAACACGGAGAACAACTCCTTCACCGGGCAGAGGCGCAGGCTTCCGGATGAACGCCGCTCCTGCACCCACAAGTTCTCCATCGCCGGACATGAGGGCTATATCACCGTCGGCGAGTACAACGACGGCAAGCCGGGCGAAATCTTTGTCACCATGGCCAAAACCGGATCGACCATCTCCGGCCTGGTCGACGCCTTTGCCACCTCGATCTCGATCAGCCTCCAGTACGGTGTCCCCCTCGAGGTGCTGGTGCGCAAATTCAGCTACACCCACTTCGAACCCTACGGCTGGACCCCCAATCCCTCCATCCATTTCGCCAAGTCGATCGCCGACTATATCTTCCGCTGGCTGGAGCAGAAATACCTCGCCAACCGGGTCTCGGATAACGAAAAACCGGACGCCCTCAACGGCTTCAAACAGGCCAATCTGACCCCGCAGCCGGGCGAACCCGAAAGAAGCTTTCAGGATCAGAGCGACGCCCCGCCCTGCTACAACTGCGGCGCCATCATGGTGCGCAACGGGGCCTGCCACAAGTGTCTGGTCTGCGGCAGCACCGACGGCTGCTCATGAAAACCAACGGCCGATAAAAAAATCCCGCTCCTCCTCACGGAAGAGCGGGATTTTCTTTTTACAGGTATTACTGAAGCGGCCGATGGAGCTACTCCCCTGCCGCCATGCCTGAGAGGGCCTCCTCTTCATCCTGGTAGCTGGTCAGGACACTGCCGACCTGGGCGATCTGGATGAGGCTGTTGACCCGCTTGTGGGTGCCGAGCAGGGCGAAGCGGCGGTCGTTGGCGCGCGCCTGACGCAGCCCGAGTAAAATCGCACCGAGGCCGGAAGAGTCGACGATTTTGACCTTGCTCAGATCGAGCAGGATGTCATTGTTGGTCTCATCCCCGATCAGGAGCAGGAGCTGCGCCTTGAGGTCCGGCGCGATATGGGCATTGAGGCGCTCCTCGCGCAGCCGGAAAATATAGGTATCGTTTTTAGTATCCACCTTGAAATTCATGCTCACAACCCTCCGTGGAGATCACTGCGTCCTTACATTCATGAATCGTTACCCCCTGATCTGATGTAATGTAATGGATTTCAAACAAAGGTTCAAGTGATAATTTTCACAGGGTACTCATGAATTCCGGCTCCCAACTGCCACCCTGCGCTGCCTCACTCATTGCATCCGGGTGGGACTCTGTTTTTGGGGGGCATCAAGACAGTTTCCAGGTCTGCGCTCCCCGTTCGGCGAGCTTGGCATATTTGGCTGCGACATAGTTGGCCGAGAGCAGACAGAGGATGAGGCCGGGGAGACCGTCGCGGAAGCCGCGCTTGAGGAGGTACATCTTGATGAAGGCGTGGAGGGGGCGGAACAGGATGCTGGCCATGCCGGCGCGGCGGCCGCGGCCGGCCAATTCTTCCGCAGCGAGGGTGGTATAGCGGTTGAATTTCCAGAAATAGTGCTCGATCGATTCGTCGGTATAGTGTTCCAGATCCCTCCGCAGCCGCCCCCTCGCCCCGTTGAGGATCAAAGTTTCGTGCACCTCGCGGTCATCGAAGCGGCCGCAGTCGCGGCGGAAGAGGCGCAAAACGTGGCCGGGATACCAGCCGCAGTGTCTGATCCAGCGGCCGAGAAAGAAGGCCTTGCGAGGCATTTCATACCCGGCCGCCGCGGGGGTGCCGGCGATGGTAGTGCGGATCTCCTCCGCCAGCTCCGGGGTCACGCGCTCATCGGCGTCGAGCCAGAGCACCCATTCACTCCCGGCCTGCGCAAGGGCGAAGTTTTTCTGCCCGCTGTAGCCGCGGAATTTCTCGATATAGACTTTATCCGTGAAACGGCGCGCTATCGCCGCGGTCTCGTCCGTGCTCTCGGCGTCGACGATGATGATCTCATCGGCCCAGGCGACGCTCTCGAGGCAGGCCTCGATGTGACGCGCCTCGTTGAGGGTGATGACAATGACCGAGAGGGTGCTCATGGACGCACCCTCCCCTGCGGCCCGTCCGGGGCCGCGATATGGTTCTGCAGATGCCAGATCTTCATCCTGAGCAGCATCAACTGCAGGGCGGCCGCCCAGGCCTGACGGAAGCCGTGAAAACCCCGCCAGATCAGACCCTGCAGCAGCCAGATGCGCAGAAAGCGGCCCAGGGGCGGAAAAAGCAGTCCCGCCCAGCTCACCCGTTCTCCGCCGGCGAGTTCGAGCGCTTGCCGTGAAGTGCGCTCATTCATCAGGGCAAGCAGTTCGTGGAGCGAGGGGATGGATTCCCCCCCCTCCCCATGCATGATCGCGTGGGCGGGCTTTTTCATCTCCGCTCCTGATGGCGGCGAGGCAGGGAGGCCACCGCCCTGTCCACCCCGGCGAGCACCGCCTCGACGGTCAGGCCCTGCATGCAGCTGGTGTGGCTGCAGGCGGTGCGGTTGCAGCCCAGACAATCGAGGCTGTTGTTGGTGACGATCTGATGGTTGGAGCCGTAAGGGCCCTGCAGGAGGTGGTTGGTGGGACCGAAGAGGGCCACGCAGGGGGTGCCCATGGCGGCGGCGATATGCATCGGTCCTGAATCGGTGCTGACGAGAAGATCGACCCGCCCGAGCAGTGCGGCAAGCTCCTTGAGGTTGGTTTCGGGGATGAGAGTGACGGGGACGGGGGCCATGGCGGCGAGCTCCTGCGCCTGGGGCAGTTCGCCCGGTCCCCAGACGGCGAGGAGGCGCGCATCATAACGGCCGGCCACATGGCCCGCCAGCTCGGCAAAGCGCTCCAGAGGCCAGCGCTTCGCCGGCCAGCCGCCGCTGAAGTTAAGGGCCACCACCCGTTTTCCCTCGAGCTCCGCCTCATGCCAGAAGGCCTCCGCCCGGACCGCGGCGGCCTCGCTTTGGGCCATGGAGAGATGGCGCGATAGCACCGGAATGCCGAGATGGGTAAGAGCGTCGAGGTGCCACTCCGCCTCATGCACCTGGTCGGCGCGCGAGGGGACAACGACATTATAGGCCCGCCGGCGGAAGCGATAGTCATAGCCCACCCGCCAGGCGGCCCCGCTCCAGCGCGTGATCAGGGCACTGCGGGGATTGCCGAAGAAATCGAAGACCAGATCATAGCGCCGGCCGCGGACGCGCTGCAGGAAGGCGAGGTTGGCCCGGAGTTGATCGCGGGGATCCATGCCGGCAATAGCCGCGCGCTCGAGGATGAGGATTTCATTGAGCTGGGCATGGCCCGAGACCACATCCCGCGCCGCCGCTTCAGTGAGAAAATCGATGGCGGCAGTCGGAAAGGTCCCGCGCAGATTGTCGATGACGATGGTCGAAAGCACCACATCGCCGACAGCCCTCAGCTTGATGATCAGTATCCTCTCCACCCGTCCGGGATCGAAGGATATCCCCGCGGCCGTCGTCCGCTCCTGCTGCTTCGTAACCTGCTCCTTCCGCTGTTACCCCGGCGCCGGGCGCCAGGGACGAAAAAGCCCGGAGGTTCTCACTCCGGGCTTGTGAAGCGATGCGGCAGCCGCCGTATCGCCGCCATGCTAAACCTTGCCAGATGGCCTTGGGCTCAATTCGCCCGCCGGCCGGCGCCGGCACGCCTCAAATCTTCAGACTGCATATCAAGGCGGAAAACCGGTTCATTCCCAGTCATCATCGCCTTCCCACTCCGGAGTGCCGTCGAGCCAATCCTCTTCGTCCTCCTCGTCCCACTCCTCATCGTCCTCCCAGTCTTCGTCATCGTCATCCCAGAACTCATCGTCCCACTCCTCGTCGTCCTCGGCTTCGACTTCGACCTCGACTTCATCTTCGGGGATTTCCTCGAGGTCTTCTTCATCAGGATCCTCGGCGAGTTCTTCTTCCTCCTCCTCGCCCTCATCTTCGGGGAGAGCTTCCTCGTTCAGCTCGTCGTCATCAACAAATTTTTTTGCAGCCATTTTTACCTCAGTCTTAATGCACAATATCTGGATTAAAAAATCGCCCAAAAATATGGAATGGAAACTACAAATGCAATCCTTTTTTTAGGCAAATTCGCCGCGGCAGCGGACCGGACCTCTAATCGTTATTTGTATATTTATAATTGTTTTAAATCCTGTATTTCTTGACACCGGCCTGAAGCACCCGGCGCGCCGGCTCGAGGAGTTGTTCAAGTGTGACCGAAGCACAGCGCTGGTCCTCCGCGCGCACGGCGACGAACTCCTCCCCCCAGGGTTTCCAGAGCGCGGGGTCGGTCGGGCCGAAAACCGCCGCCAGCGGAGTGCCGACGGCAGCGCCAACGTGCATGACCCCGGTGTCGTTGCAAAGAAAGAGATCGGCCTCGGCCAGAAGGGCAGCCATTCTGCGGATCTCGGCATGAAGGGAGTGGAGGGGCGGCCGCTCCAGTCCTGCGATGAGTTCGTCGCCCAGGGCCCCCTCCTGCCGGCCCCAGGTCACATAGATCTGCGCTCCGAATTCGGCACCGAGGGTGTTGGCCGCGGCCGCAAAACGCCCGGCCGGCCAGCGGTTGCCGGCCTTGCCGGCGCCGGGATGGACAGCGATCAGAGGCCTCCCCTCCTCCCGACCGAGCGTGCGCAGATGCTCCCGGGCCCAGGCGCTCTCCTCAGGCGTGATGTGGATGTGCTCGCGGAGATCCCCCCCCTCGATGCCGAGCGGCCTGAGAATGTCCAGATTGCGCTGACTCTGGTGGCGCTCCCCCTCCAGGCAGGAGGCGTTGATATGATAGAAAAAGTTGCGCGTCGTGCCCTTGAAAGGGCGGTGCTCCGAACCGACAATAACACCGCGGGTGGCGAAGCGCGCGATCAGATCGCTGGTGAGGGAATGGCTGACGGTGTTGAGAACGACGGTCAGATCCGCCCTGGCGCCGGTGAGCCGCGCCACCTCGCGCAGGCGCTGCAGGGTCCACTCACCGCCGTGTTCGTAGACGGGAACGACCCGGTCAATGTTCTCGTTGTGCTCGGCCACTTTGGCGGTGTAGCTGCGCGTCACCGCCGTGATCTCCGCTCCGGGATAACGCCCGCGCAGGGCCTTGAAGACCGGCGTCGAGAGGAGAAAATCACCAAGTTGATCGTGCTGGCGGACGACGATAATCCGTCGCACGGCCGCATGATCGATCACGGCCGGGGAGCATTCCTCCACCCCGAGCAGGGATTCCAAAAAGGCGAGCTGGCGGTGTTTGAAATGCTGTTCGAAACGGTTCCAGGGCTTCACCGGCTGATCCGATCTAGGCAAGGGATTTAAAAAGGGATTCGAGCTGGTCGATCATTCTCTCCAGCGTGAAATGCTGCTCCACCCGGCGCCGTCCGGCCGCCCCCCAGGCCGCCGCGCGTGCGGGATCGCTGACCACCTCGATGAGGGCGGCGCCAAGGGCCTCGCTATCGCGCACCGGCACCACCCGGCCGGTCTCGCCGTCGATGACGATCTCGGGCATCGAGCTCACCTGTGTCGTGACGCAGGGCTTGCCGGCGGCCATGGCCTCGATCAGGACGATGCCGAAGCCCTCCCAGAGCGAGGGCAGCACCAGCAGGTCGATGTCGCGCATCACCTCCTCGATGCGGCTGGAAAAGCCGGCCAGGATGATCGCATCGGCCAGACCGTGCTCCCGGCACCAGGCGCCGATCGATTCCCGCATCGGCCCCTCGCCGACCATGACGAGGCGACTAGCCGGAAAGACCCGGTGCAGGGCAGCAAAGGCGGGGAGAAGCCACTCCACCCCCTTGCGCTCATCGAGCTGGCCGACAAAGCCGACCAAAGCAACGCCCTCTTCTACGCCGAGGCTGCGGCGAAAGTTCCCCTCCCCGGGTGCAGCATAGGGACGCGGGTCGATGCCGTTGTAGATGACGTGCACCCGCTCGGGCCTGAGCCAGGGGGCATTGCGCAGCAGAGAGGCCCTGGTCGCCGCCGAGTTGGCGATGACAGCACTGGCGAGCAGGTTGTAGCTGAAGCGGTAGCGCAGGCGGTTCTTGAGGGGATAGTCGATGCCCCGCCGGGCCACCACCCGGCAGCCTCCCGCCAGCCGGGCGGCGATCCCCATGAAGCGCAGCTCCTTGTCCATGTTGGTCAACACGATCTGGTAACCGTGGCGGCGCAGCAGGCGCGCCGCCCGGGCGATGGTGAGCGGACCGAAATCCCCCCGCACCGGCATGGCGTGGACGGTGATGCCGAGGGCCCTGGCCCTTTCCCCCACCTCGGTGCCGGGCCGGCAGAGCAGGGCCACCTCGTGGCCGCGCTGTTGAAGGGCTTGCAGCGCGCGCAGCATCCAGACCTCGCCCCCGCCGAACATCTGGATGGTATTGGCAAAAAGAATCTTCATAGGCCCGCCAAAGTATGGATGCGCCTTACCACGGCGCGGCTGTCATGATGCGCCGCCACCCACGCCCTTCCCTCCCGCCCCAGGCGCCGGCGCAGCTCCCCGTCCCCGATCAGCCGCAGCAGCGCCTCATACAGGGTGGCGGCCTGGACCTCGACAAAGGGGTGGTCCGGATAGGCCGCGGCAAAGCCGGGGGCGAGGCAGCTCGCCGCCGGGATGGTCATAGCCAGGGCTTCGAGGCTGTTGATGCCATAGCCCAGTTCCCCGATCTGGTCGACAAAGATATCACAGCTCCCCTTGAGGGCGAGGGCGGCTTCATAGCGCATGCCCTCGATCAGGGCCACCTCGATCCCCTCCTCCTCGGAGAGGCGGCGCAGCACCGGCAGAATCTGATCACTCCCCTTGGCCGCCCGGCTGGTGGGGGCGTGGCCGATGCGCACGGGTCGGCTGACCGGAGGTTCCGGCCGCATCCGCAAGCGGCTGCAGTCAAAGGGAAAAAAAACATGATGAAGCTGCGGATGAAGGGCCTGGTGATCGAACTCCACCGATACATTGAGGTCGCTCAGGGCGTCGATGGCGGGGATGACCCCGCGTGTGCGCAGGTCGCTGCCGGTGTAGCAGCAGATGATCCTGCGGCCGCGCTGATGCATCTCGGGGATGAAGCGGGGCTCCCGGGTAAAGTCGAGTCCGCCATCGAGCTGATAGACGTCGAAGCGGTCGAGGCCGTGGCGGGCGATAGCGGCGCGGATCGCCGGCGCCCACATGCGGTCGCGCAGCCGCACCAGCAGGCTTTCGGCGCCGCTGTGAGGCCGCCACACCGGCGGGATCTCGCCGGGGATGCGCAGACGGTTGTCGACCCGGAGGCGTTCCGGCGCGGAGACCCGCCGCTTGATCCAGCGCGTGCCGGCAAAGTCGATGAAGGCCAGATTGAGGCAGATGTCCTCAAAATAGCCGCGCCGGTCGCGGAAAAGGGTGACCAGCCGGCTCTCGTGACCGAGGGCCCGCTCGGCGCGCACCAGTTCACCCGGCACCCCCGAGGTGTTGGTGGGCGCAATATGAAGGATTTTCAGCTTGGCCAATAAACGCTGCGCAGTTTGGGTGGCCGCTCGGCGCTCACGGGCGCCTGCGGATAGCTCGAAGGACCGGACCGCTCACTTGAGGATCAGCCGGAGACTGTCCCGAAACACCCCCTGGGCGCCGAAACTCTCCTTGAAATGGGCCAGGCCCCAGTTGGGATCTTCATTGACCGTGAAAATACCAAAGTCGAGAAAGCCGTAGCCTTCCGACAACCCCCAGTCGATGATGTCGTGAAAAAGGGCGTTGACCCCGCGGTACTGCTGGTACTCCTCATTGTGGCTGATATAAAAGGCCAGCACCACACGGGGATTGCAAATGAACATCACCACACCGGCCACCATGGTCTCCCCGTGATAAGCGGCGAAGAGCCTGATCCGCTCCGGAAAAAGATCGCGCACCTGCAGCAGCTCCTCCAGAGTGTGGGTGGGATGGACGTTGTGGCGCAGCCGCAGGTTGCGCTTGAGGATCTCGTAAAAGCCGGCATAATCATCCGACTCGCGCACGAACACCCCCTGCTTGCGGGCGCGGCGCACGGCGCGGCGCGAACTCTCGCTGAAGGTGGAGAGGATCGCCTCGCGGGGATAATCGAGGGGGATGACGCTGGAGATCTCGCGCTTGCGGTAGACAAAGCCGTTCTGGACGAGGGCGAAATCGATATAGTTGCTCGGCCGGCGGAAATAGATCTGCGGCGGCGGGGTGAGATCGATGGCGTCGAATCCCTCCGCCCGGGCGTGGGCGATGGTCTCCTCGACCAGGTCAAAGCTCTCGCGGATGCCGAGGGTGTCCCGCACCATAAAGCCGCCGTAGGAGGCCCCGCGGTGCGAAAGCAGGATGCGGCGCTCACCGTCGTGGAAATCGACCGCGGGAAGCACGGCGATGCGCCGCCCCCCGCTGAAAAAGGAGAGGGAATGGTCGACAAACCGCCCCTCGGGGTGATAGGAGAGGAAACGCCGGGTCTGAAACAGGGTGCCGTTGTTGGCCGACCAGACGAACTCATCCCAGCCGCCGGCGTCATCGGGGGTGAAACGAACGATGGTGTATTTCAACGCGCTCTCCTGCCTTTAGGCCATCAGCTTGACCATGATCGCCTTCTGGATATGCAGGCGGTTCTCGGCCTCGTCAAAAACCACGGAGTGGGGGCCGTCCATGACCTCGTCGGTCACCTCTTCTCCGCGGTGGGCCGGCAGGCAGTGCATGAAAATATAGTCGCGCGCGGCATGCTCGAGCAGCTTGCTGTTGACCTGGTAGCGCTTGAAGACCTTGCGCCGGGCCTCCGCCTCGGCCTCCTGGCCCATGCTCGCCCAGGTGTCGGTGTAGATGACGTCGGCCCCGTTCACCGCCTCGACCGGATCGCGCATGACCTCGATCTTGCTCACCGCTTTGGCGCGCGCGGCCGCCAGGATCTCGGCGTTGGGCTCGTAGCCCTTGGGGCAGGCCACGCGCAGGTCGAGGGGCAGGATGCCGGCGACATTGATAAAGGAGTTGACGATATTGTTGCCGTCGCCGACGTAGGCGATCCGCACCCCCTCAAAGGTGCCCTTGTGCTCGATGATGGTGAGGAGGTCGCCGAGGATCTGGCAGGGATGGAGCAGATCGGAGAGGCCGTTGATCACCGGCACCGGCGCCCACTGCGCCAGTCCCTCGACCAGGTCGTGGCCGAAGACGCGCGCCATGATGCCGTTAGTGAACCGCGCGAGGACGCGGGCCACATCGGCGACCGACTCGCGCGTGCCGAGCCCGATCTCGGCCGGACCGAGATAAATGGCATGGCCGCCGAGCTGGTACATCCCCACCTCGAAGGAGACCCGGGTGCGGTTGGAGGGCTTTTGGAAGATCATGCCCAGCACCTTGCCGCGCAGGAGATGGTGCTTTTCGCCCTTTTTGACTTTTTTCTTCAGCTTGCGGGCGAGTTTGAAGGTCTCGATGATCTCTTTCTTGGAAAAATCGGTTTCAGCCAGAAAATCTCGTTTCACGGGAACCTCCTTTATTTATAAAACATAGCGGCTTAAATCCTCATCGGCGATCACCTCCCTGAGCCGCTCCTGCACCGTCCTTTTGTCGATACGGATGGCCTTGAGCTCGAGATCGGGCAGTTGAAAGAGATAGTCCTCGAGCAGGATGGTCAGAATGGTATGAAGACGGCGTGCGCCGATATTCTCCGCCCGTTCGTTGGCTTCGGAGGCGATGCGGGCGATCTCGCTGATCGCCCCGCGCGTGAAGGTCAGCTCCACCCCCTCGGTGCCGAGCAGGGCGATGTACTGCCGGGTCAGGGCGTTGCGGGGTTCGACCAGGATGCGCTCGAAATCGCGGGCGTTGAGGCTGTGCAGCTCGACGCGGATCGGAAAGCGGCCCTGCAGCTCGGGGATGAGGTCCGCCGGCTTGGCGACGTGAAAGGCCCCGGAGGCGATAAAAAGGATGTGGTCGGTCCGGACCATGCCGTACTTGGTGATGACATTGGTCCCCTCGATGACCGGCAGAAGATCGCGCTGCACCCCGCTGCGCGAGACATCCGGCCCCATGCCGTCGCCCTCGCCGGCGATCTTGTCGATCTCGTCGAGAAAGACGATGCCGGTCTCCTCGACCCGGTAGATCGCTTCGCGGACGACATCGTCCATGTCGATCAGCTTCTGGGTCTCCTCCTGCACCTGCAGCATCACCGCCTCGGCCACGCTCATCTTGCGCTTTTTGCTCTTTTTCGGGATAAAGGGTCCGAAGAGATCCTGCAGGCTGAGCCCCATCTCCTCGATTCCCACCGGGGAGATGACCTGCATCATCGGGGTGATTTCGCTGGAGACCTCCATTTCGATGAGGCGGTCGTCGAGCGCACCCTCGAGGAGGAGGCGGCGCATTTTTTTACGCGAGCGCCGGGTGCGCGCCTCTTCGGCCCCCCCGGCGGTGCCCCTTTTTTCCGTGGCCGTTTCGCCCCCCTCGCCGTTCTCACGCCTGGAGCCGGGCAGCAGAATGTCGAGGATGTGCTCGATGGCCTGTTCGCGGGCGCTCTCCTGCACCTGGTCCAGGCGCTCGCTGCGCACCATATTGACGGCCAGGTCGACGAGGTCGCGGACGATCGATTCGACATCGCGGCCGACATAGCCCACCTCGGTGAACTTGCTGGCCTCGACCTTGATGAAGGGGGCGCTGTCGAGACGCGCGAGGCGGCGCGCCAGTTCGGTCTTGCCGACCCCGGTGGGCCCGATCAGGATGATGTTGTTGGGCATGATCTCTTCACGCAGATCGTCCGGGACCGCCTGCCGGCGCCAGCGGTTGCGCAGGGCGATGGCGACGGCCCGTTTGGCCTCATCCTGGCCGATGATGTACTTGTCCAGTTCATGGACGATTTGCTGCGGGGTCATTTCCATGGCTATTCCAGGGTCTCGATGGTCAGTTTGTCGTTGGTGAAGATGCAGATGCCCGCGGCGATCTCCATCGCCTCCCTGGCAATCTGGAGGGCCGAAAGCCGGGTATGGGCCAGCAGCGCCCTCGCGGCGGCCAGCGCGAAGGGGCCGCCCGAGCCGATGGCGATGACGGTGTCATCGGGCTCGATGAGATCGCCGGTGCCGGAGAGCAGAAAGATCTTTTCCTTGTTGAGGACGACCAGCTGGGCGTCGAGGCGGCGCAGATAGCGGTCCATGCGCCAATCCTTGGCCAGCTCCACCGCCGAACGCGGCAGGTTGCCGTTGAATTCGTCGAGCTTGGCCTCAAAGCGCTCGAAAAGGGTAAAGGCATCGGCAGCCCCGCCGGCAAAACCGGCCAGCACCTGGTCGTGATAGAGCTTGCGCACCTTGCGCGCGCCGGTCTTGAGCACCATGTCGCCGTAGGTGACCTGGCCGTCGCCGGCGAGGACGGCCACGCCCTTGTGGCGCAGGCCGATGATGGTGGTGGCGTGGACTGGTTTGAGATAGGACATCTGCACTGCCTTCATGTTGGTCCCGCGGACCGCCTCCGCTCGCAGGAGGGGCCGGGGGAGGAATCAGATCTTGCGCCTCAGCCGTGAAACCGGCAGCCCCATCTGTTCGCGGTATTTGGCGACAGTGCGGCGGGCGACATTGTAGCCCTTTTTCTTGAGCATCTCGGCGATCTTTTGATCGTTGTAGGGCTTTTTCGGGGGCTCGGCGGTGATGATCTCCTTGATCAGGTTCTTGATGATCTTGTTGGAGACATCCTCCCCCTCATCGCTGTGAATCTTTTCACTGAAAAAGTACTTGAGTTCAAAGAGGCCCCATTCGGTCTGGACGTACTTGCCGTTGGTGACGCGGCTGACCGTGGAGATGTCCATGCCGATCTCGTCGGCGATGTCCTTGAGGATGAGGGGTTTGAGCTTTTCCGGGCCGTGGAGGAAAAAGTCGTGCTGCTTTTCGATGATCGTTTCCATGACGCGCAGGATGGTGGCGCGGCGCTGGTGGATGGAGTTGATCAGCCAGCGCGCTGATTCGAGGCGGTTCTTGATATAGTCCCGGGTCTCCTTGCTGGTGTGCTTGCGGTCGAGCATCATCTTGCGGTATTCATTGTTGATGCGCAGCTGGGGCACATTCCAGTCGTGCATGTAGACCTTGAATTCGCCATCCTCCTCGCGCACCTCGAGGTCCGGGACGATATAGTTGTCCACCAGCGAGGCGTAGCCCTCGCCGGGTTTGGGATTGAGCCGGGTGATGTGGCTGAAAATCTCCTTGATGGTCTCAAGATCGAGGCCGAGATCCTTGGCGAGCTTTTCGAAGCGCTTGTTCTTGAAATCCTCAAAATGGTCGCGGATGATTTCGATGGCGATCTCGTTGTGCGGCTGCTCCTCGAGAAGCTGAACGAGCAGACACTCGCGCAGGTCGCGGGCGCCGATGCCGACCGGATCGAAGCGCTGGATGACCCCGAGGATGCGCTCGACCGTGGCGGCATCGAGCTGGAGGTTCTCGGCCATGGCCTCGACGGGGGTGCCCAGATAGCCGACGGGGTTGATGTTCCAGATGATATACTCCCCGATGACCTGCTCCTCGGCGGTGAGGGGCGAAAGGTTGAGCTGGGTGATGAGGTGGTCGGTCAGGCTCTCCTGGTAGACCTCGGGCCGCTCATAGGTATCGACATTTTTTTCACGGGGAACGCGGACCTCATAGCTCTCCTCGTCGTTGAGGATCTCCTCCCAGTCGATCTCCTCCTTCTCGGCGGTATCCTTCTTCTCGGCAGGATCGACCTCCTCGTCGGGCTCCTCCTGTTCGAGGGTCTGCTCGGCATTCTCATCCAGTTCCTGGGCGAGTTCCTCCTCGGTCTCAAGTTCGAGCAGGGGGTTGGTCTCCAGCTCGAGGCGTATGCGCTGTTCAAGACTGAGCACCGGCAGCTGCAGCAGCGAGGAGAGCAGCACCTGCTGCGGCGACTGCTTGAGCTGCATGACCAATTTTTGGGAAATTTGTACCATGGTTTAAAGCTCCAAGACCTGGCGTTGCGATGATGTTAAAACTGATGATGCGGTTAGCTGTAACTTTTCTCCCCGGCCGCCAGCGGCGGCCGGCACAACCCGTTACCTGTCCAGTTTGAATTTTTCCCCGAAGTAAAGTTTACGCGCCTCTTCGTCATTGGCCAGGAATTCAGCACTGCCCGATTTCAGCACCTTGCCCTCGTAGAGCAGATAGGCGCGATCGGTGATCGAAAGGGTCTCGTGTACATTGTGGTCCGTGATCAGCACCCCGATGCCGCGCTTCTTGAGATCAGCGACGATGTGCTGGATATCCTCGACGGCCAGGGGGTCGACTCCGGCGAATGGCTCGTCCAGGAGCATAAAGCCCGGATTAGTGACCAGCGCCCGGCAGATCTCCACCCGCCGCCGCTCTCCGCCCGAGAGCGTGAAGGCCTTGCTTTTGGCCACCCGGGTGATGCCGAGGTCGTCGAGCAGCTGCGCGCAGCGCTCATGACGCTGACTGCGGTTGAGAGGCAGGGTCTCGAGGATGGCGAGGATGTTCTCCTCGACGGTCAGGCGGCGGAAGACCGAGGCCTCCTGCGGCAGATAGCCGATGCCCATGCGCGCGCGGCGGTACATGGGCAGGGCGGTGATATCCTGATCGTCGATGTAGATGCGGCCCGAGTTGGGGCGGATCATGCCGACGATCATATAGAAGGTGGTGGTCTTGCCCGCCCCGTTGGGGCCGAGCAGTCCGACGGTCTCGCCTTTGCGGATCTCGATGCTGACCTGATCCACCACCCGCCGCTTGCCGTAGATCTTGTTCAGGCCGGTGCAGCGCAATATCGGTACATCTGCCATGGCGTGCTCTCTGTTTATTCCGGCGATTCCGGCTGCAGTCCGAAGGGCTGAAGCAGGGGCTCCAACTCCTTGAGGAGTGGCCGCTCCTGCCCTGCGGGATAAAAGATGCCATTGGAGGCGGCCGGAGCGCTCTTGACCCCGACCCATTCAACCTTTTCCTCCTCAAAGCTCATCATGAGCTCGTCGCCCAGCACCTTGTTGAAACCCTGATAGTTTCTATCGTCGAAAAGATGATAATAGCTCGTCGCCCGCCCCTGGACGTGGACGGAGTCGATGCTGTTCTTTTTGATCCCGACATAGATCTCTTCGCCGCTGATCAGGTCATACCTGGGCTTGGGGCTGGCCAGGGTGTCGACCCGGGTCACCACCGCCGCGCTGCCGCGAATGCCGATGCCCGTCAGGACCCGCTGGTCGAGATAGAGATCGATCTCGGATCCGCGCAGAAAATCAGCAGCGCGTCTGGCCTCCGGCTGGAGCGTGAGCAGCACTTTTTCCCCGTTGCGCATAAAGGTCATCTCGCCGCAGCGGGCCGAGACCTCCCCCTGCGTGATGGTCACCTCTTCGCGCGCCAGGATGCGCTCTCCGTCCTCGAACATCTCCATGAGCCGGCTGCGCACGGTCATGCTGTCCGTCCCGCTCGAATCATGGCGGACGAAGAGGGGATCGCCGTCGACGCGGGCATAGCCCTTGAGGCGGAGGTACTCGATGCGTGCGCCCGAGAGGTAGGCCCGTTCCGACGAATCCGAGATCACGGCATGCCCCTCGGCCAGAGCCCGCTCCTCCTTTTCGAAGTAGTGGAGGGCATCTGCGGTGAGCAGCTGCCGGGGGGTGATCAGGCGCGCCCGGCCGCTGGCGATCTGCTCGCGGCGCACCTCATAATGGTAGATCTGCTCGGCCTGCAGCTCGCGCGGCGGTGTGATGATCCTGACCCTGCCGCTGAACAGGGCCAGCTTTTCTTCGGGATACTGCAGGGCGCGGTCGCAGAACATGCGGCTCGAGTCCTGCATGAACTCCACGGAGCCCATCAGCTCGCGCACCACGCGGCCGTTCTCGATAAAACCGCGCGCCGAATCGGCGTGGACGAGCTGGAGGGTGTTGCTCTGGCCCTGCAGCCGCAGGGCCGGCAGCAGGCAGCAAGCCGCGCAAAACAGCCGCACCGCCTGCTTCATCGCCTCACTCCCGTCGAATCGCCCGGCCGTACGGCGCTCGAATCGGGCTTGAAGGAAGGCCGCCGTTTGAAACGCTCGCCCGAGAGATCGATGCGCGCGTGGCTCGCCCCGGAAAGCGCCCTGATTCGCCAGTTGCGCATGCGGGTGTCCGACTCGAAGCCCCTGCCATACAGGGTGTCGCCCTTGTCGCTGATCAGCACCACATCGACATCCGAGTAGATTTTGCCGGTGGCCTGGCGGTAGCCTAGGCTCTCGGAAAAAACCGTGATGCCCGTATCCGAGACCACGACCACGCTGCCGCGGGCCATAATGTCGTTGGTGGATTCGTTCATCTCGCCGTTCTCGGCCTCGAGGCGGGAACGCATGCGCCCTTCGGGATCGTAGAAATCGACCTTCACCCCTTCATCAAAATAGACCTTTTTACGGTTGTTGAAGCGCTTCATGTGGCCATAGGTCACGATCGCTTCGGGGCGGCCATTCTTGGTGGCGTGGACGGTCGAGTTCCATCCCTCCTGGTCCGGCTGCTCCTCCTGCTGCTCCTCAACCGGAGCATCGGGCTTGTGCTTCTGGCAGGCGGGAGCGGCAGCGAGCAGCGCGAGGGCCACAAGCAAAGCCAGGCCCGGCCGGCGCCGGCAGCAGAAGAGACGTGGCGTGCGCAGGATCATCTCAGGCGCCCTCACCGGGCTGCTTTTTCCAGCGTTCATGCATCCAGACCCACTGTTCGGGATGGCGGCGGATGGCGCGCTCATAGGCATCAGAAATTTTCTGGGTGTTCACCACCTGGTCCTGGGCCGCATCGCCTGTGGTAGTAAGAGTGATCTCCTCGTCGAATTCGATCAGGTAGCGGCCGTCCTCCTTGAGGTGGATAAAGGCCGGCAGCAAGGCGCAGCCCATTTTTTGTGCCAGGATCACCGGGCCGACGGCGGTATGCGCCGCACGGCCGAAAAAGTTGACAAAAACACCGTCCACGCGGGTATCCTGGTCGATGAGCATGCCCAGCACCTCGTTGTCGCGCAGGGTGCGGATGATCTCGCGCGTCCCCTTGCCGCGGGCGATGTTGGTATAGCCGGCCGCATTGCGCAGGCCGACGATGATCCGGTCCAGGCGCGGATCATAGGCGGAGGTGCCCACCACCTTGACCGGGAAGCCGTTCTGCGCCACCCAGGCCCCGAAAAGTTCCCAGTTGCCAAAGTGGCCGGTCAGGACGATAACGCCCCGGCCCCGTCCTAAAGCCGAGCGCAGCCTCTCCACCCCCTGCGCCTCGACGAGGGTGTTGATGCCGGCGGCGAGGATGCGCGGCAGCCGGATGGCGTCGACAGCCATCACGCCAAAATGGCGCCAGACCGCCCCGGCCAGGGCCTCGATCTGCGCGGGGCTCTTTTCGGAGCCATAGGCCAAGGTGAGATGGCGGATGGTCTTTTCCCGCTCCTTGCGCGCCAGGCGGAATCCCGCTCCAGCCAGGCCGCGCATCAGGGCCGCTGCGCTGCCGCGCGGCAAAAGGCGCAGCAGGGCGATGAGGCCAACTACCAGTCCGTAGATGAGATCGTTTTTGATCCTTTTCGCGAGCGGGGCCATCAGGATCCGATCCCGGCGTCAAGCAGGTCATGGAGATGGAGCATGCCGACCGGATGCGCCTCCCCGTCGGTGACCACCAGCTGCATGATATTGAAATGCTTCATCACCTGCAGGGCCTGGAGGGCGCGGCTCTCGGGGCCGATGGTCTTGGGCGCAGGATTCATGATCTCAGCGGCGTGCAGTGCGCCTGGATTCTCGTGGTCCTGCATGGTGCGGCGCAGGTCGCCGTCGGTGATCAGTCCCGCCAGCCGGCCGGAGGGCTCCACCACACAGGTGCAGCCGAAGCGCTTGCGCGTGATTTCGAAAATCACCTCGCGCAGGGTCGCCTCCGGGGGAACGGCCGGGATGTGCTCCCCGCCGAACATCAGCTCCGAAACCTTGAGCAGCCTCTTGCCGAGCGAGCCGCCGGGATGGAGAAAGGCGAAATCCTCGGAACAGAACTGCCGCTTCTTGAGCAGGGCCACCGCCAGGGCATCACCCATCGCCATGGTCGCGGTCGTGCTGGCCGTGGGGGCCAGGTCGAGGGGGCAGGCCTCCTCAGCGACCCCGACATCGAGGACGACATCGCTGCGCTGGGCCAGAGCCGAACGCAGATTGCCGGTCATGGTGATGACCGGAACCCCGATCTGCTTGAGCACCGGAAAAAGCTTGGTGATTTCGTCGGTATTGCCGCTCTTGGAAATGCAGATCACGACATCATTCTTCAAGACCATGCCAAGGTCGCCGTGAACCGCCTCAACCGGATGGAGAAAATAGGCCGAGGTGCCGGTGGAGGTGAGGGTGGCGGCGATCTTTTTACCGACGATCCCCGACTTGCCCAGGCCGGTGATGATCACCCTCCCCTTGCAGGCCAGGATCAGCTCGACCGCCCGGGCGAAGGCCTCACCCACTCGCGGCGCCAGTGCGGCCACCGCCTCGCTCTCGATGCGCAGCACCTCCCTGGCCGTGGCGACCGGATCGATATTTTCATCCTCAGGCCGGATGGCGGACCTCCAGCTCGCGGCGAAGATCGTCGATCCTCTTCGCCTGAATGAGCAGGTTTTCGAGCCGGTCGAGGGGCCACATGCTCGCCGCATCGCAAAGGGCTTCGGAGCAGTTGGGATGGGTCTCGACGAAAAGCACCTCGCAGCCGGCCGCCAGGGCCGCGCGCGTCAGGGCCGGCACATACTGGGGATTGCCCCCGGCCGGATCGCTCGAGGAGATGCCGTAGACGCGGATGGCATGGGTCGGATCGATGACCACCGGATAGCCGAAACTGCGCATGATGGGCAGGCTGCGATAGTCGATGACCAGATTGTGATAACCGAAAAAGGTGCCGCGCTCGGTAATCATGATGTTCTCGTTGCCCTCGCCCTCGATCTTGGCGATGACATTCTTCATGTCGACGGGATCGAGGAACTGCCCCTTCTTGACGTTGATCGCCCGGCCGGTGCGCGCCGCGGCAAGGGCCAGCGAGGTCTGCATGGAAAGATAGGCCGGGATCTGGATGACGTCGAGGACCCCGCCGGCGATAAGCGCCTCATGCTCGTTGTGGACGTCCGAGAGCACCGGAACCCCCAGCTCGAGGCGCGCCTTTTCGAGGATACGCAGCCCCTCGTCCAGGCCGAAGCCCTGAAAGCTGGTCGCCGAGGAGCGGTTGTCCTTGGTATAGGAGGATTTCAGGATATAGGGCATGCCGAGCCGGGAGGCGATCTTTTGCACCGCCTCGGCCGTGCGCAGCACCAGGGATTCGCTCTCGATCACACAGGGACCGGCGATGAGCGCCAGCGGCTCGTTGGGGCCGATAGAGATCGAACCCACCTTAATGGTCTTCATGGAGGATGTCCTTCTCTTCAGAAGATTTCATGTCCAGTTTGTAGGCGAGGGCGGCCGCGACAAACTCCCGGAAAAGGGGATGGGCGGCGAGCACCCGGCTCTTGAGTTCGGGGTGGAACTGCACCCCGACAAACCAGGGGTGACCCGCCAGTTCGATGATCTCGACCAGACCGCTCTCCGGATTGCGGCCGGCGACAATCAGCCCCTCCCCGGTCAGCCTCTCCAGATAGCTGTTGTTGACCTCGTAGCGGTGGCGGTGGCGCTCGCTGATCTCCCCGCTGCGGTAGGCCTTGAAGGTGTGGGTGTCGGGCTCGACCTCGCAGCGGTAGGCCCCCAGGCGCATGGTCCCGCCCTTCTCCTCAACCTTGATCTGGGTCTCCATCAGGTCGATGACCGGATGGGGGGACTGGGGATCGAATTCGGTGCTGTTGGCGCCCTTCAGCCCGCAGATGTTGCGGCTGAACTCGATCACGGCGCACTGCATCCCCAGGCAGATGCCGAAGAAGGGGATGCCCTGCTCGCGGGCATGGCGCACGGCCGCGATCTTGCCCTCGATGCCGCGCTCGCCGAACCCACCGGGCACAAGCAGGCCGGAAACATCATCAAAAAATCTGGCCGCCCCCTTGGCCTCGATCTCCTCGGATTCGAGCCATTTGAGCTCAACACGGGCATCATTCTCGACCCCGGCGTGAATGAAGGCCTCGATGATGCTCTTGTAGGAATCCTTGAGGTTGGTGTACTTGCCGCAGATGGCGATGCGCACATAACCGGCCGGATCCTTGGCGCGGCGGACAAAGTTTTTCCAGCCGGTGAGGTCAGGCTCGCAGGGCTCGAGGCCGAGGCGCGCCACCACGCGGTCGCCGACCCCGTCCTGCTCGAAGAGCAGGGGCAGTTCGTAGATGGTATCGCAGTCGCGCGCCTCGAAGACCATCTCGACCGGCAGGGAGCAAAAGAGAGCGATCTTCTCCCGCGCCTCCGCGGGGATGGGCACCTCGGTGCGGCAGAGGAGCATGTCGGGCTGGAGGCCGATCTCGCGCAGCTTCATCACCGAATGCTGGGTCGGTTTGGTCTTGATCTCCCCCGAGGCGCGGATGTAGGGCACCAGGGTGAGATGCACGTTCATGACATTCTGGTGACCCTGCTCGAGGGTGAACTGGCGGATGGCCTCGAGGAAGGGTTGGCCCTCGATGTCGCCTACGGTTCCGCCGACCTCGATAAGGACGACGTCGTAGGGCATCTCGCCCTCGCCGGCGGCGAGGATGCGCCGTTTGATCTCGTCGGTGATGTGGGGGATCACCTGCACGGTCTTGCCGAGATAATCCCCGCGCCGCTCCCGGCTGATGACGGTGTAATAGATCTGGCCGGTGGTGGTGTTGTTGCGCCGGGTCATGCTGGTGTGAATGAAGCGTTCGTAATGTCCGAGGTCGAGATCGGTCTCGGCGCCGTCGTCGGTCACATAGACCTCGCCGTGCT
>ENA-UOWO01000502-UOWO01000502.1-activated-sludge-metagenome-genome-assembly--contig:-NODE-502-length-56661-cov-7.972724_pt1 | contig 56661 bp, 42 predicted proteins | sample MGYA00238148_ERZ761564 | MGnify/ENA primary metagenome ERZ761564 (study PRJEB28885, sample SAMN05720194) | activated sludge metagenome | isolation source: Anaerobic digester | place: USA...
GACCGCCAAATCCGCTGTATTGCATCATTAGCAGTCTTTCGCCTACGGTGGCTTGTCGTTTCTCCTTTTCAAGTTTAAAAGCAATTCGTAGGGCATCAATGTTCTGTTGGAGATGTTGGCGTTTACTGAAGCCCATTTTCGGCTATCCATATTGCGATGGTTCCGGTTATTTCGGTATAGAGCAGGTCGTACTCTGTCTTATAAGCGAAATCATCGGTTAGTTGGTAGCCAGAGAAAACAGGCTCACAAACCGGGAACATTTTCAGGGCGAACGATCGCAGTTCCTCATCTGCCATTATGGTATCAAACTCATTGCATACCACTTGAAACACAGTGTCAAATTTGGAGAAGTGCAAGCCCTCAAACAGAATATAGTTGGCTATTTCATTACATTTTCCAATGCTATTTCCTGATTGAAAAGCACCTTCGTAAGCGTTGGTAGCCCACGAGGAACGTTGCTCAATAAATTTTTGGTCGTTTGCTTTTTCGGGGAAGCTGGTGTTTAATAATTCTTGCAGTCGTAATCTGAAATACGATAGGTCTTTTTGTTGTGTATTCATACTATATTTTTGTTTTGAATTTTACTTGAAACTCAAAATTATAGCAGTAGATAAGAGCCTTTAAAAATGTGGCAGGGTTTGGCTTTGAGAGGCGGGATTTGTCGTAAGGAAATTAATAACCGGGGATTTAATTTGTATTTTTGAGCTATCAAAGCAAACAATTAATCGACAGACTATAAATAATGAATGAATTAGAACCCCTAAAAAGTATTTTTAAAGACAGAATATTTAAAATTCCTGATTACCAGCGTGGCTATGCTTGGACGACACGACAATTAAAAGATTTTTGGGAGGATTTGGTTAATCTTCCAACTGATAGGTTTCATTATACAGGACTACTCTCTTTAAAAAAAGTAGATAAAAACATTTGGAGTAGTTGGAATGACGAACGTTGGCTAATCGAAGATAGAGGTTTTAAACCTTTTCATATTGTTGATGGGCAACAACGCCTGACAACATTTGTAATTTTTATACAAGCTATTTCGGAACAACTCAAAGCTATTCCTGAAAACAAGGATAAAAAGGACGAAGAAATTTATCTTGGTTCTTTCAGCCTAAAAGCAATTAAGGAAGAATATTTGGTAATTGAAAAACCCCCACAATTCATTATCAAAACATACAAGTTTGGATACGAGGTTGATAATCCAAGTTTCAAATTTCTACGACATAAAATTTTTTTAGAACCCAATAGCGGAACAATTCAGGAAACTTTTTATACACTCAACCTTGAAAATGCCAAACGCTTTTTCAAAGAAAATCTGCAAAATTATTTTGATAAATATGGTTTGAGTGAAATTGAAGCGTTGTTCAAATAGGTCACACAGAATATGATGTTTAATGTCTATGAAATAAGTGATGACTTTGATGTTTTCGTTGCATTTGAAACGATGAATAATCGTGGAAAAAAGTTATCAAATTTGGAGCTTCTTAAAAATCGACTGATTTACTTAACCACTTTATATGATGAAAAAGAGTTAAAAAATGATGAACGGATTTCTTTGCGTGAGAAAATCAATGATGCGTGGAAAGAAGTCTATTACCAACTTGGAAGAAACAAAAAAAATCCACTCAACGATGATGATTTTTTAGTTGCTCATTGGATTATGTATTTTCAATACACAAGGGAAAAAGGCGACGATTACATAAGGTTTTTATTAGAACAGAAGTTTACACCACAAAATATTTATGCTAAAACTGAAGTAAGACTTAGTTCCATACAGGAATTTGAAGAAGTTAGAGAAGATGAAGATACCGACCAAGAAGAAGTTGAGGCAAATGGAGAAGAAGAAATAATAGTGATGCGTTCCCAACTTTCTCCAAAAGAAATTGAAGATTATGTAAACAGTTTAAAATCTGCTGCCGTTCACTGGTATAATACGCACAATCCGGTAAACAACTCAGACCTAACTGCACAAGAAAGCCTTTGGATAGACCGATTGAATAGAATTGGTATAATTTATTTCCGTCCGCTTGTAACCGTAGCTTTTTTAAACAAGGATATTAATTCGGATAAGCGAGTTCAATTACTTAAAGCAATTGAACGTTTTATATTTATTACGTTCAGGCTTAGTCGAGCTTTTTCGACATATAGAAATAGTGAATTTTATCGTGCAGCAAGACAGTTGCGAAACGGAGAATTGACAATCGACAGTATTATTCAACGATTGAATGATAGAATGAGTTACTGTTTTTATACACCTGAAAATTCCGAAGAAACCTATTTCGATTATACATATTTCCAAAAATTTATTGATAAGAAATTCAAAAGCGGAGGTGGGTTTTATTACTGGAATGGGCTTCGGTATTTCTTATATGAATATGAAATGGAAAAAGTAAGACAAAGAGGAAGCCAAAAGATTGATTGGAAGTTATTTGTAAAAAGTGAAAAAGACAAAGTTTCTATTGAACATATTTATCCTCAAACTCCCACACATAAAAGTTGGAAAGATAGTTTCAAAGGCTACAAAAAATCACAGATACCTTTTTTTCAAGGAAGTTTAGGAAATCTTTTGCCATTATCACAAAGTATAAATTCAAGCCTACAAAATGATTGCTTTGATGACAAGAAGAATGCAAAATATAATGACAAAAAAGAAAAAATAAGACAAGGTTATTCTGATGGTTCACATTCTGAAATCGAAGTTTCAGGATATGATTTTTGGAACTCTGATACTATCCTTGATAGAGGCACTAAATTATTGGAATTTATGGAACAGCGTTGGGACTTAAAGTTTGAAGATGAAACTGCCAAAGCAGAATTATTATTCCTTGATTTTATGCTCCAAGAAGAAGAGCCACAGAGTAGAGAAGAATAACCAATAGAAATATTAATCTAAATGAATTATACAGAAAACATTAAACGTTTAAAAATATTACTTACAGGAGCATCCACCGATGTTACTATAACAAGTGAAAATGAAGCAGAATATAAAAGTTTAAAAAATGAACTGAATAAGTCTGCTAAGTTCAAAACTAACCAACCAAAAGAATTTAAAATCTGTGTTACACTTCAGGAATTTAGGAGAGAAATGCAAGCCAAAGGTGGATATGCAGAACGAAGAAAATACATTAATCAGATATTCTATCCTCTAATTTCGGATGAAAATTCCTTATTGGATAGTATAGAGGAAATACAACAAAATGTAAACTTTGGTCATTTAAACCTTTTACCCCAAGATATACAACAGAAAGGGCGAGAAATGTCGGAAGTTTATTTGTATTTATATTGTATTGAAAATTCTTTAAGAATATTTATTGAAGAAATAATGAAAACAGAAACAGTAAATATTCCCAGAAAAGTACAAGACACAATAGATAAATTGAAGAAAAGCGAACAAGAGAGTAAATATTTACCCATACGAGGTAATAGTGATTTGTTTTATTGCGACTTTATAGAGTTAGGGAAAATAATAGTTGGAAATTGGATAATTTTTGGAAAATATTTCCCTAAACAGAATGAACATTGGTTGAATGTAATGGTTGATGAATTATACAAGATACGGTGTTTAGTTGCTCACAATAGTTACGTTGGTAATGATGAACGTGATGCACTAAAAGTTTATTATAAGAGTATTACAGCCCAATTACAATTATAGTATAGATTAGACAACAAACCCTCTGATAATTCAGAGGGTTTGTTTATTGGTTGTGTAAGTTTTGGAGCATTCTGCCAACCTCAATATCCATTCTCGAAAAGGCAAACCATTTTTTGCCCAGGTCTTTCAGTGATGCTCCGATATGGTAAAGTTCCGTGCCGTCAATTATCAAAAATCGGTCGTGAGCATCCGAAAATAACTCAACTTCAATCCGAGGATATTGGCTGTTGTACCGTTGTACATCCAGCCGTAGCTGATTGCTGATGCTTTTGGTATAAATTGTTGCGGTTACATTGTCGCTTCGCTTGCCCAATAAGGTCAATACGGTATCATCCACATAATTATCCAGCAGGATAATGGAGCTTTTGGTACTTCGAATAATATCGGAAACAAAGGCATAGGCATCAAAAACCTGCCCATTGTAGAAAATACCTTTTTCGCTGTGGAGTTTATCACTTTCCAAAGCCTTAAAAATCTCTTCAAATCTTTGGTCGGCTTCTAATTGTTTCAGTTCAATTTTATCCAAACGATGAAAAAGAGAAGCATTGCTGATAAGCATTCTTCGCATTTCTACAAAGGCTTCCATAATTTCAACACTGACTTTAACCGCTATATCTGAACGGAGTATGGCAGAAGCCATTGCAACCCCTTGTTCAGTAAAAACATAGGGCAAATACCGTCTTCCACCGTAGCTTAAACTTGAGGTTCCAATTTGGAACCTCAAGTTTTCAACTTCCTCTTCGGTCAGTTGAAAGCAAAAAGAAACGGGAAACCTTTCAATATTTCTTTTTACGGCTTTGTTGAGGTTCTTTGTTTCCACCTGATATAAGGAAGCGAGGTCGCTATCCAGCATCACTTGCTTTCCACGTATGGAATAAATCAGATTTCTGATTTCCTTTGTGCTAATGGTAGGCTTATTTTCCATTACTTTTTGTAGCTTTTATTTTTGGCAAACTCAAAAGAGGTTTTGCAATCCTCATTCAACACGATATAAGCATCGAATTTCTTTCCGGCTTTGCTTTTCATTCCTTTGATAAGTGAAGTTTTCTTTTTATTGACAAGGTTTTCAATATCGGCTAAGCCGATTTGTACGCCACACACATTGCGGAACTGTACCCAATTACAAACTTCATCAGGACACTTCACTATTTTATCACGGATAATGAGTTGTTGGCTTTTGCATTTCGGGCAAACCAATTTAGGCAGGTTGTTTTGGGCAATGGAAGTTTGTAGCAATTCATTGGTAATAGATGAGGCGTAAGTTTCCATTTCTTTTTGAAATGCCCCTGCATCGGCTTCGTTATTTTCGATTTTTTGCAAAGCCAATTCCCATTCGGCGGTCATTGCCACATCCGCAATTTTACGATCTTTGACCAATTCGTACACCTGCAATCCCTTTTCGGTAGGGATTAGGGATTTTTTTTCTCGTTGGATATAGTTGCGGGTAAACAGGGTTTCTATTATTGCGGATCTGGTAGCCGGAGTACCAATACCGATGTTTTGTAAAACCTTGCGTTCATCTTCATTTTCGATTTCCTTTCCGGCAGTTTCCATAGCCGACAAAAGTCCTGCTTCGGTATAAAGCCCTGGTGGTTTGGTTTTATTTTCCAAAACGGAGGCTTCTTTTATTTTTAGTTCATCGCCTTTTTTCAGTTCGGGCAAATCCTGTACAGGTTCGGTATTATCATCTGAAAAACTACCTTTGATGGAACGCCAGCCTGCTTCTATAACCTTACAACCCTTTACTGTAAAATCATAATGCAACGCTTGTAAACCTACATCGGTTATCTCTTTGATACAGGCTTGTGAAAGGGCTTCGAGCAATCGAAAGGCAATCATATCATAAACGGAGTTTTCCTTTGCGTTCAGAGCTGATGGGATTTTATCAGTAATCAATAATCCGTGGTGGTCGGTAACACGCAAATCGTTTACAATACGTTTATTGAACCGTCCCCATTTCAATTTCCCTACGGCTTGCTTGCAGGTTTCGCTGTCCTGCAAAGCCCTTACGAGGTTGGGGATTTCTGCCCACATATCTTCAGGAATGTACTTGCTTCCGGTGCGTGGGTATGTGATAAACTTCCTTTCGTAAAGGCTTTGGGCAATATTGAGCGTTTCTTCCGCAGAAAGGTTCAGCTTTTTGTTGGCTTCTTTTTGCAAGCCAGTAAGGTCGAACAATAGAGGCGGTTGCTCTGTAATGCTTTTGGTTTCCACCGATGTAACCGTTGCCGTTTTACTTCGCTGAATGGCTTTCAGCGTATCATCGGCAAGTTTTTGGTCTTCCCATTTGGTTTTGGAAAGGCTTTTAAAATCTATCAGTTCTTTGTTGTGCGATAACTGTATCTGCCAGTATTTCTTTACCGAGAAATTTTTGTTTTCCAAATAGCGTTTGCATATCAAAGCCAGTGTAGGCGTTTGCACTCTTCCGAGCGAATAAATGCCATTTCCTGCGGCTATGCTCAACGCCTGTGTAGCATTGATGCCCACGAGCCAATCGGCACGGCTTCTGCCTTGTGCCGCCTGGTACAATCCATCAAACTGTTTTCCATCTTTGAGGTTATCAAACCCTTGCTTAATGGCTTTTTCGGTAAGCGAACTAATCCAAAGCCGTTCAAAAGGCTTGTTGCATTTCAGGTATTCATAAATGTACCTGAAAATGAGTTCGCCCTCACGTCCCGCATCGGTGGCTACAATGATGCTGTTACTACGGTTAAAAAGCTGTTCGATGACTTTCAGTTGCTTTAATGCACCCGTATCCGCTGTATAACCTTTGTCTTTTTTCACTTTCCGGACGGTCAGCAAAAACGGGTTTGGGAGCATTGGCAATGATGCTTTATCAAATCCCGAAACCCCGTAATCTTCGGGCATTCCCAATCCTATCAAATGACCGAATGCCCACGTAACAAAATAGCCGTTACCTGTCAGGTAGCCGTCCTTTTTATTGGATGCTCCCACAAGTCCGGCTATTTCCCTTGCTACGATTGGTTTTTCTGCAATGATTGTTTTCATACTTGATTACCTTTTTACGCCTTTGGATTTTGCAGGAGCTTTCGGCTTTTCCTGTTGTTCCTGCTGTTGTTTGTTTTTCGGTCTTTGTTGCCCCGACTTCAAAGGCTCTTTGATGTTTTTGGTCGCTTCGTTGGTTTTGCCCTCTGAATTGACGACAGTTTGTGTTTTATGGGCTTCGATAGGTTTTGCCTGTGCCTTAACTTGGCTTGGAAAGGCAAAATCAGTTTTTCCGGTTTCTTTGTTGAAAGTGATATAACCCTGATACGGTTGTCCTTTTTTATCTTTCAATCCATCAATGTAGATGGTTTGACCGGCTTTGAAATCCTTATGTTGATCATCGGTCAATTCTTTACCTCTGAATGTTTTTGGAGCTTCCTGAGATTGGTTTTGCTTATTTTCTTGAGTTTGTCCGTTGCTGTGGGTTTGCCTGTTAGAATTGTTTCGGTCGAACAAAAACTCCACATATCGCTTATCTGCATTGAACTGTACCGTTGCCGAAAATTCAGTTCCTTTCGTAGAAACCATACCTTCTAAATAAAGTGGTTTGCCTTCCAGTAGAGTTTGCTTTTGCTCTTCATTCAGTTTTACACCTTTAATTTCATCGGGAATTTTTATAAAATCCGTCCTCAATGCAATTACATCATTCGTTAGTCTGTCTATACTTATAATGGACGGCATCAGTTCTCCAGTTTTGGAATTTTTCAAATCTACCACACGCCCCATATTACCAGTTTCGAGCAGGTTCTTTTTGTCTTCATCCGTAAACTTGTGCCCGAAAAATTCAAAATGCAAATTGGGTTCTTTTTTGATGCCGTGTATTCCTACCACAACTTTTCCGTCTTCGGCTTGTTGTAAAGACAAGCGGGCATCTGTACGAAGAATTGTACCACCGAGGTTGACACCAATCGGTAAGAGTTCATTTGTTTTGTAACCTTTCAATAAAGGTTCAAGTAGGTTTCTCTTTTCAAGGTATTCCTTGCTTAATCCGAGATTGGTCATAGTATCCCAATCAATCTGTTCTGGTTTGTAGCGGTATTCGCTTGCTTCCTGTGTTGTTTGTGTTGTTGCCATATTATTTTGGTTTACTTGTTTCTTATCCGATTGCTGTTCTATTTTTACTTCGTGCTCTTTCATTATTTTTTCGCCTTCAGGAGTTGGCTTGTCAACCTGCTTTTGCATTTCCTGTGCTTTTTCAACAGCGATAGGTGTAGGTACTTTGAAGAATGAAAAATTGGTAGGGTTTTTTAGCTGGCTGAAAAAATTGGAGAAGAAATTGGAGAAGAAATCACCGCTTTTATCCACACGCATAAATTGGGTTTGGTTTTTCTTGGTGGGGTCAACAGTTTCCATTTTTCCGTTTTCGTCTATACTCTTTACAGCTTGGATTTTCATTTTTTCTTTATCCAGCACCAGCAATATGTCCGATAACTGTTCGGGCATTTCCTGCTTATTTGTTGTTTCTTCGCTCATAATCTGAAAAATTTAAAGTTTACCGCCGAATGTAAATTAAGCGTTGGCTGTATTGCCCAATGTGGCACTCAAAGGCAGTGTTTGTCACTTATTGGCGTTCATCTTAATTGTGGGTGGGTTAAAGCTATCTCTGATGAATTGATGAACATCAGACAATTTGTAATAAAGCTTTCCACTAATAGTGTAATAGGGCAGTTTGCCGATGGAGCGATACCGTTGCAGGGAACGGTTGCTAATTTTCAGCATCTGAAGTAAATCCTGATTGTCTAGCAATTCCTCGCCATCTATGCTATTACGCTTCTTCTGTAATTCATCTATATTATCGCCCAGCATATCAAGACGACCCATCAGGCGTTCCATCCACGCCAAAAATTCCATTCTGTCAATATTCATAGGGATATACTTTTAGGGGTTCATACCTATTTTTTACCTGTCTTTAGCTTTCTGCCTTTTTCTATATAGCTTTTACCTTTTGCCATAAGCTCCTGTACAAATTCATCACTGCACTGTATGGCATTTGCGTTGAGCATATCTTTGATAGCTCCAATCGTATAGAAATACTGACCGTAGATTTTTGAATGTGCTATTTCGCCTTTAGTACGCATACGCCAAAGTGTTTTCTCGCTGAGGTGGAGATATTGGCATACCTCGTGGTTATTGAGCCACAATTCATCATAACTTTTATCTTCCTGTTTTTTCAGATAATCAGCAATGGCATTAATACGGCTGTTTAGCTGTTGCCACGCTTCTTCTTCAATGGTTATTATTTTCATTGCACAGTTTTTAAAGTTCACTATGCAAAATTGGGAAAGGTGGCAGTGTTTGTCTGCCAATGCTTGCCAATTGGTTTGTCAGTTTTTTGAAAGTTTTTACAATTAGGGGAACCTCTTGTTTAGTAAGAGTTTTGGGGCATTGAGGATATTTTATAATAGAGTTTTGCCAACATTTGCCAATTGGCAGATATGGGTAAAGAAAAAAGCAGTACGTTTTAGGTACTGCTTTAAATTTATTGTGTTGATATGGCTAAAGGTCTTTATCCATATATTCTTCGAGGGATATTTTGAGCTGGTCTAAAAAAGCCGTCCGGGAACCTGCCCTTGTTTTCATTCGATGGAAAGAGTGATGTATGTCGTTTAATGGTGTTCGGAATAGCACCTGAAAAATCAAAGCTAATTTTCGGATGCCTATTTTTCCGAATGCGATAGAATTCGAAGCATAGAGAGCATATATCAGTTCGATAAGTGCATTTTGAGAATTTGTCCACGAAATATCCTTGTTTGCTTCTCCATTTAATAAAATTAAATCTGGATTTTCTTCGGGACTGATTTTAGTAAGCATATAAGTATAAAGTAATTCGTTCGCTATAATATGGGCTATTTTGTTATCATAATATGTAGAAAAACTAAGGTCAATTTCAAATACGCCACTCTTTAATCCATCGTGGTAATTGACTTGTCCGAGCCTGAAATAACTATGGTCACGGTCTATCCTACCAGTCCGATAGTACCTATAAAAATCCTCATTGCAAATACTTTCTTTGTATTCTGATTTCAGGGTTTTTAACAGGTTCTCATAATAGCTTTGATGTATTTTGCCATTGCTAACGGGGCAAGTAGTTTCGATGCGGAAGACTTTGTTATAGTAAATGAGCTTCCCTAAGATTTGTGGTTTAATGTTCTTGAAAAAGTCAATTTCTTGCTGCTCATTTGTAAATCCATCCTGTATGACTTGGGCTTTTATATTGAACAACATTTCCTTTAGGAACAAGGTCATTTGATAAGCCTCTTCCGCCGTTGGCATCATTTGAGAAGAAAATTTCTCTTCCTGATGATGAATTTGCGCTAATATTTTATTCAACACGATTTTCATAGCATAGTCGTTTAGAAGTTCTCACTATTTGTTTCGGAGTTGCATCTATTGTTGATATGCCAAAATTTGGGAATAATATTGAAACCAATATCACAGTTTTCCCCCAATGGGGAGATTTTATTGATATTGCAAGTAGAAAGGAAAGGACGAAATAAAGGGTAAAGCACTAATGTACTTTACCCTTTATTTATTATATTTGCATTAATGATTTACAAGGTAATCAAATGAAAGCAAGTGCACTAAGCACCATTACTAAATCGTTACCGATAGAGTTTCCCACTCTTGTAAACTACTCTTTATTAGCCGCTTTAGGCTAAATTAATCTTTTTTCATAAAAATAATCAGGAGTCGTACTGCAAGCAGTTTGCTTTACGGATACAACAGGTATTTTTTCCGTGTTGTTTTGTATGCACTCAGACCAGGTTCCCAACTGGCACGGATTTCCTTTTCGGATTTTCCTTCCATGATCTGCTGACGGAATAACGCGTGGCCAGTAAGTTTTTCAATGACCCCCATTTCCTTACTTAGTTTGTTGTCGAAAAACTGTTCCTTATTCGGCGAGGCTTTATATAGCTCAATCATCCATTGGAGGTTGATTTGTTTTGTTTTTCTTAATTCGGCCACATCATAATTGCGCAGGTCCAGGCCATAACAAAGCTGGTTCATGAATAAGGGTGTCTCCGACATACCTTTAATGCCGGTGGGGGTAAAACTGAATTCGTATTTTCCTTTCAATGCCGGACTGCCGATGATAGTGAAGGGGAAGTAGGTGCCCCGGCCATGATTCAGGTATGTGCCTTCAAAAAGACAAGTGGATGGATAGAGTAAAATGGATTGCTGGGTATTCAGATTCGGGGAAGGTTTTACCGGCAGGGTATAGGGCATGTCATGTGTATAATTGGCCACCGGGATGATGGTGACCGGACATTTGACTTTATTGGACAGCCAGCCTTCCCCATTGACCATTTGTGCAAATTCACCAACGGTCAGACCGTGGGCGATAGGGATCGGGAACATGCCAATGCCTGATTTGAATTTCATATCCAGCACGGGGCCATCTACGAAGTATCCGTTCGGATTAGGCCGGTCAAGGATCAACATTTCTTTTCCGTTTTCATAACAGGCATCCATCAGCCGGGCGAGCGCATTGATATTGGTATAAAAGCGGCATCCCACATCCTGCAGATCATATAAAAGAATGTCTACATCAGCGAGGTCCTGTTTGGACGGTTTATTTTTTGCACCATACAAAGAGATTACCGGTATACCGGTAATCGGGTCTGTTTCATCGGCCACATGCACGCCGGCACTGGCATTTCCCCGAAAGCCATGTTCGGGCCCAAAAACTTTAACAATATTCACCCCGCGTTTCTGCAGACTATCCACCAGGTGCGTGTTACCGATTACGGTTGTAGGGTTGGCCATAATGGCCACCCGCTTTCCGTTGAGCAACGGTAAATATTTTTCAGTCTGGTCAGCGCCAGTGAGTATCCTGGTTTCTTTTTCTGATTGCACTTGCCGGGGACTTCCGCAAAAATGAAGAAAGAAGGCAAGGAATACGATGGGGATCAGTTTCATGTTAGTGAATTGAACCTTAAAAATAAGGAATATTCAATCCTGACTGTTGAGGCTGACAGGTTGCAAAAAAAGAAATACGTATTAGACTCATCTGAAATATATGAAAATGCAGGGCTTACTTCCAATCGATGTAAGCCCTGTTTTTATCAGAAGCTGTTATCATCGGCGCTGGGGCCATAACTACCCGGCAGTGGTATATTTAACAGCCGCAGGTAAACCCCGAGTTGTGCCCGGTGATGTACGATCTGGCAAAAGCAATGCCGCACATTATCAAGCCTGGATTCGGCACTGTGAATGGTATCCCCGCTCCGCATGGTCCAGGTTTCGTTAATCAGTTTTTCATCTGTCACTGCAGCTAATGCACTCTTTCCTTCCTCCAGCGATTTTTCGAAATGGGTCATCAGCTCCTGCTGATTATTAATGGCAGCAGGCTTGTATTCCATTTTCAAAAAATCCATTTCATCCGTGTTCAGGATCAGGGGAATCCACCCGGTAATTTCAGCTACATGGGTGGCCAGTTGCCGGATACTCATACTTTTTTCGTGGGGCTTCCAGTCGTAATTCCCGTCCGGAACCCGTTCCAGAATTTTACGGGTGGTACGGGCTTCATTTTCCATTTCTTTCAATAAGGAGGCAGTAAATGTCATGTTGTTTGATTTTAGACTACAAAACAAACATGCCCCACTGACAACCCTATGGCAGCCGGAAAAAATTAATAATTCACGGGTAATTGTTTCATGTACTCATTGAGTTCCATGTGTTCCTTTTTACGGAATGGCTGACCGGTGTCCGTGATTTTTTTGATCCGGGAAACCCGGAAGTCCCGGTAATCCCGTCGGCTATGGCACCAGCCGATGAGGTGCCAGTTAAACGCGTAAAAAATCAGTCCGATGGGTTCGACTTTCCGTTTGCTGTTTTCCTCTTTCTGATTCAGGTATTCAAGTTCTATGACTGACCGGGCGGCAATGGCATTTTGCAGGGTGGGGAGGTATTCAAAATGGAGATCATAACAGGCCGGTTTCTGAAACCGGATCTTGTCATTCAGCAATTCCAGTTGATCTTTCTGATGCCCCCTGAGTACCGAACGGATTTTATCCAGGGCGCTGGCATATTGTTTACGTACAGACTGATCGGTGAATCCGTTGACCAATACTTCAATCAGCAGGAGGGCATTAGCTTCTTCGGTGCTGAAGGACACGGGTGGCAGAAAATAGCCCTGAACAATAAAATAGCCTTTCGGCGCTTCAAAACTTACCGGTATACCCAATTCGCCCAATGCTTTTACATCGCGGTAGACGGTACGGACACTGATAGAGAATTTGGCTGCAATTTTTTCAGCGGTTACATATTTTCGTGATTGCAACAGTGTGAGCATGCCCAGCAGGCGATCCATCCGGTTCATAGTATAAATATAGTGGAATTCAACAGGCTTTTCCAGCGGGGATAATACATAGCGCCTGGTTTAATTCGGGAAACTGGCTTCAAGCAAACAGCCATTACCCGGTGAGGTATTTATTTTAAGACTGCCATTATAAACCTGCAAACGGCTTTGGATATTCCGGAGGCCGATGCCGGTTCTTACTTTCTCCGGGTCAAACCCTTTGCCATCGTCACGGACGGAAATCAGCACCAGATTACTGCTGGTATTATCCAGTTTTATTTCTACCGACCGGGCTTCCGCATATTTGATGATATTGTTGATTTGTTCCTGTACCACCCGGTAGATCATCAGCTTCTTATCATTTTCCAGTTCACCTTCATTCAGCGATTGATTATCCAGCTCAATGCTAACCGGTTTCAGCCGGTTGATATTGGCGGATAGTTTTTCAATGGATTCCACCAAAGTTTCCTGATCAAATGCAGGCGTGCGGATCGTTGCGGAAAGCTGCCGGATCTCATTGATACTTTCAGCTACCAGTTTTTTTAATTGTGGTCCCAGGTTCGGCAGATTCTCCGGATGGTCGGCGATATCGATTGCATACATATTCGCTACAGAGAGAATCTGGCACACATTGTCATGCAACTCTTCGGCCCAGCGGGTTCTTTCTGTTTCCTGTGCCTGTATAATGGAAGCAGCCAGTGTCCGCCTGTGCTTTAATTTTTGTTCATAGTAATCAGTCTGCAGGCTGCGCAGATCGGTGATATCCTGTATGGCGCCGATCATCCGGATGATTTCATTACTGGAGGAGTGGCGGATCAGGTAGACATTACTGATCACCCGGTAGAATTTCCCGTCTACCCCCAGTAATCGGAATTCGGATTTCCAGATCTGTTTGTACGTGCGGATGATTTCCTCATATTCCCGGGAAAGACGATCCAGGTCATCGGCATGAATACGACGCTGACAGTTTTGCCAGAAATCCGGCAACTCATTTCCTTCTGCGGGGAAAAAGAATTTCATTTTTGTATTCAGGCTGGCTTTGTTTTCCTTGTAATCATATTCAAACAGGCCTTCCCTCGCCGCTTCATTCAGTGCCTGATATTTTTTTTGTACACTTTCTGTTTGCAGATGAGAGAGCTCAATTCCCAGGTAGAGTTTCCGGCTGAACAGGTAAAGAAAAACGGCGGATACCAAAATAAAAAAGATGCCTTTGAGGGATTGTATTTTTTCATAGAGTACCTGGTCACTGCCGGATATCTGGGATGCCATTGAGTCGCCAAGCATGATCCAGACGATACTCAGGGCCAGATAGCTGATGGCCAGCCAGGCGGAGGAGGATAATTTCAATTGCACACGATGGGGCAATCGGGTGGTCTGAATTTTCATGCGGTGGTTTTGTTAAACGAAAGCTAAGATAAATCTGCGTATAAACGAATTCTATGACCTATGTAGTTATGCTTATGATTTACCTCATTGCGAATGGTTGATTTTGGGGAACAGCCTGAGAATCAGCTGTGTTTTTTTAGCTTATTTCATGGACTTTAGATAGGTAATGAAGGATAGCCATGGAAAAAGGGGTATTAATATCTGGTAGACGGGCTTGTCAGGGTAAAAAAAAAAGTAAAATATTAGACTTTATATTTCCCTCACCAAAAACCAATCTATGCTTAAGCGACTCAGCTCCGCGATTATTGCATTTTTTACATTAACCGTTTCCCTTTCCGCACAGGTGGAAAGAGTTCAGGAACAAGGCCCGGGAATTTCAGCCCGTTTGCAGTACGAAATCGATATCACCAAGGATCCTTCTTTGGGTTATGTGCCTAAGGGACGATTAGTGGAAGCTTATCAGCAACGCCAGGAACGTTTGCAAAACCTGGCTAACAGGGCCACGGCTTTTACCTGGACGGAACGAGGACCGAACAGCGATGTGACCGGTCCCAGTAACGGCAATACCCGTCCCGGAAACGGGATAACCTCAGGAAGGGTCCGGGCAATTTGGGAGGACCTTGGAGATGTGACCCGTAAAACAGTGTGGGTAGGCGGGATAGATGGCGGATTATGGAAAACGACAGATATTACAGCAACACCGGCAACCTGGACACCCATCAACGATTTCTTTGGCAACCTGGCTGTGGGTAGTATTACCCAGGATCCTACCGATGTAAATATTATGTACTTCGGAACCGGAGAAAAGGCCATCAATGCCGATGCCGTGAGGGGAGCAGGTCTCTGGATCAGTACAGATCATGGGATTAACTGGGCTCCGATGCCCGGAACGCAGAACTTATGGAATGTGAGTAAAGTGCTTTGTGATGCAAGTGGTAATTTATATGTTAGTTGTAATTCAATTTCCAATAACCAGGGAGTACAACGGTATACAAAAGCAACTGGTACCTGGGCCAATATCACACCTGCCGGACTGGATCCCCGGGTGCCGGATATGGAAATCAGCAGTACCGGCCGGCTTCATATTGTATGTGGTTATTACAATACCGCGGCAGCCAGTTCGGGTTACCGTTATACCGATAACCCGGCTACAGTAACCTCTGCCAGCTGGACCAGCAGTACAACCCAACCTTTCACAGCTCAGTACAATGTTGAACTGGCCGTTAGCGGGAATACGGTTTTTGCCCTGCCTTCAAATTCAGCCTGGGGGGTCACTACTATTTATAAGTCCACCAACGGAGGAGCCAGCTGGGCCGCAACCGGCACCACACCCGCTTTTACCAGCGGACAAGCCTGGTATTGTATGGCCGCGGCGATTGATCCCAATAATGCCAATAATGTAATTGTAGGAAGTCTGGATTGTTACCGGACCACGAATGGTGGGACCAGTTGGAGTAAGATCTCTGAGTGGGTGGGTACCACCGGACAGTATGTGCATGCCGATCAGCAGATCATTACCTGGAACAGCAATAACCAGGTACTGGTGGGTTGTGATGGAGGCGTGCATCTTTCATCCAATGGTGGAACAACATTTGTAGATAAAAACACCGGTCTCCGGATCAAGCAGTTTTATTCTGTGGCGATCAACCCGACCTCCACCAACTATTTTCTGGCCGGTGCACAGGACAATGGGGTTCACCAGCTGAACAGTGCCGGTATGGGCAGTTCAGTGGAAGTAACCGGTGGTGACGGGGCATTTGTACATATCGATCAGAACCAGCCGCAATACCAGTGGGGTTCTTATGTGTATAATCAGTATCGCCGGAGTACCACCAGTGGTTCTTCCTGGAGCTCTGTCAATTATTCCAGCAGTGCCGGCCGTTTTATCAATCCCACTGATTATGATGATGTAAATAATATTATGTACTGCAGTGGAGCAGCCAATACATTTGTTCGGTGGAGCAATCCGCAAACCGGCTCCACTTTCTCTGCGGTCAGTATGACCGGTCTGAGTTCAACCACCGTTTCGGCAGTAAAAGTATCTCCGTATACCAATCATACGGTTTACTTTGGTGGGGGTGGCAGTGGCTTATTGCCGAGGCTGATCAAGGCCACCAGTGCCAATGCAACACCCGTTTTTACCTCTATCATCGGTACAGGCATGCAAACCAGTGGTACTAATATTTCCTGCGTGGAACTGGGAACGGATGAGAACAATATCATTGTTTCTTTTTCCAATTATGGAGTAAATAATGTGTGGGTGACCAATAACGGCGGGAGTACCTGGACCGCTATTGATGGCAATCTTCCGGATATGCCGGTTCGTTGGGTGATGTTTTACCCGGGCGATAATACCCGGGCCATCATTGCCACGGAGACGGGTATCTGGCAAACAGAACTCATCAACGGGGCTTCCACGGTATGGGATCCTGAGACCGGTTTCCCCAATGTAAGAACGGATATGCTTCAATTCCGGGCCAGTGACAACCTGCTGGCGGCGGCCACACACGGACGTGGTTTATTCACCACCACAATTACGGCTACACCTACCTGTGGCACTGTGAGCGGACTGGCATCATCTGCGGTTACTGTTTCCGGGGCTGCCATCAGCTGGACCGCATTGGGTGGGGCACTTAATTATGATGTGGATTATAAACTGGCATCGGGTTCCACCTGGACCAATGCTGCCACAGCTACTACTGCTACTTCGGTTAATCTCAGCGGACTTACGGAGAACAGCCTTTATGACTGGAGGGTGCGGGCCAACTGTACCGGTGCTACCGGTACCTACAGTACGGCTCAATTCACGACCCTCTCTTCCACACCAACCTGTGGAACGGTGAGCGGTCTGACTTCTTCCGGCATTACGACAGCTGCCGCTACGGTCAGCTGGACGACTTTAAGTGGCGCCCTTAATTATGATGTGGATTATAAAACGAATGCTTCGGCTACCTGGATCAATGCCGCTACCGGAACTACCTCCACTTCAGTTAGTCTGAGCGGATTGGCTGCCGGTACTTTATATGACTGGAGAGTCCGCGCCAATTGTACCGGAGCTACCGGTGCTTATACCCAGGCGCAGTTTACCACGACGGCTGCTGTTACCTGTCCTGGTCCTTATGATGTGTCAACCAATGGTACAGCCAGTGGAGCGGCCACTATTCCATTCAATACCGATGTAAAAGGGCTGATTAATCCGAGTGGTGATAATGATTATTATCGTTTTGTCATTACAACGGGTGGCACGGCAACGATTACGCTGACCACTTTGCCAGCCAATTATAATATCCGCTTGTATAGCAGTAATGGAACAACGCTGCTGGCTTCTTCAACCCGGAACGGAACGAATACGGAGACGATTTCGCGTACCTATACAGCAGGTACTTATTTTGTCAGGGTAAACGGGAGTAACAGCAATGCCTTTAATGCTACGAACTGTTATACCTTAAGGGTGGCGCTGGGTACCGCTTCTTCTCCGGAAGGCGGAATCATGGAGCCGGTTAATGAAAAACCGGTACTGGCCCTGTTCCCGAATCCGGTTCGTCAGCAATTGACCTTGTATGTCGCCAACTACGATAAGCAGAAAGTGGTGGAGATTTACAATATCAGCGGACAGCGGGTTATGCGGCTCAATGCGATGGATAATGCGATGACCCTGGATGTAAGTAAACTGAAAAGCGGCATGTATCTGCTTCGGGTGAGCAGTACAGAAGGCCGGCTGATCAGCCAGGAGAAATTTATTCACGAGTAAAATAAAATCATGTCCTCAAAGCCCCGTGTTGCATTACACGGGGCTTTTTTGTTATGGAAATTCATCTTCTGTTCATCTTTTAGGGATGAAATACCTGTATCTGCTGCTAATACCCTTTTTAGTTAATTCCTGTCAACAGCCGGAGGCATCGGTTTACCCGCAGAATAAGTTGAACGAAACGGAAGTCCATCCATCAACAATCGGCCATATCCGCTTGCCGGACGGATTTTCCCGGAGTCCCAATCCGTCCGGAACGTTTGCCAGTTGGTTAAGGAATCTGGCTTTAAAGCAGGATAAGACGGTGTATTTATATAACAGACAGCTGAAGAAGAATCAGTCTGCCCAGTATGCAGTTTTGGAGATGCCCCGTAGTACCACAGACCTTCAGCAATGTGCGGATGTGCTCATGCGGTTAAGAGCGGAATATCTTTTTTCACAACAACGATATACTGACATCCGGTTCACTGATTTTGAAGGTCGTGAATATGCCTGGAAGAACAGCAGCAACAGGAACGAATTTGAGCGGTACCTGACGAATGTGTTTGGCTGGTGCGGCTCGGCATCTTTGGAAAAGCAACTGACACCAGTTCCGGATTTTAATTCAATCGAACCAGGCGATGTATTGATCCGGGGAGGTTTTCCCGGGCATGCAGTAATGGTAGCCGACATGGCGTTGAATAAAAATGGGGAGAAAATTTTTACACTGGTTCAGGGCTATCAGCCGGCACAGGATATGCATATATTATTGAATCCATTAGCTCAGGATGTTTCTCCCTGGTATTCTATTCCCGCCGGTGATACAATTTATACCCCGGAATGGGTATTTTATAAGCAGCAGTTACGACGCTGGTGACTTTATTTGTTTTAGCGGGTTCTGTTAGATATCGTAAAGAAAATAAATAGTCCTGAATGGAAGAAAATCATACAATCCTGCCTGGACTTTTAATAGATTGTGTTAGCATATATGGATTCCCTGACGCATATCGCCATAGGGGCTTGTATCGGAGAGGTCTTCGCCGGAAAAAAGCTGGGAAAGAAAGCCCTATTATGGGGCGCACTGGCCCAGAGTATACCGGATATTGATTTTATTGCCACGGCCTGGAGCAGTACATCCGAAAATTTGCTGGCACACCGGGGCTTTACCCATTCTTTTCTTTTTGCTATCCTGATCACTCCTTTGTTAGCTTTTGCGGCTGACCGCTGGCACCGCCCGCATACTATTACATTTAAGAAATGGCTGTTTTTTTTCGGCACCCAGATCCTGATCCATTTACTGATTGACGGGATGAATGTGTATGGCGCCGGATGGTTTGAGCCGTTCAGTCATCAACGGGTTTCTTATAACTGGATTTATGTGGCGGATCCGTTCTTCTCTATCTGGCCAGGGATCAGTTTATTGGTCCTGCTTTTGTCCAACCGAAACTTCCGTTTACGTCAATTCTGGGCCCGGTCGGCATTGCTGGCAGGATCAGTATACCTGTTGTATTGCGGACTGAATAAAGCAAAGATCGACACGGAGGTCAGAAGAATAATGGCCAGTCAGCAGGTTCCTTATTCCCGGTATTTCACCACGCCCACGCCGTTGAATAACTGGCTCTGGTATGTGGTGGCTGCTGCTGATTCCGGATTTTATATCGGGTACCGTTCTGTATTTGATAAAAAAGACAGTATCCGTTTTCATTATGTGGCACAGCAACAATCATTGTTAAAACCGGTTGCAGGACAGGAAGACCTGCATAACCTGCTCCGCTTTTCAAATGGCTATTATTCCGTGGCACTACACAATGACACACTTTTGTACAATGACATCCGTTTTGGCGAACAAATCGGCTGGCGAAGCTCGGATGCCCCTTTTGTTTTTTATTATTACCTGGAACATCCCGATGCGAATAAACTGGTGGTGCAGCGGGGTCGTTTTGCCGGATGGGACCGGAAAGCCTTTCGTTCTTTGCTTAACCGGATCAGGGGGGAGTAATTATTCCTGCCGGAAGTAGAAAGTAAATAATTTAAGCACCGTGTTAAATACACCATAGCTGAACCGTTGCCATACCCGGGTGAAAAAATTCACTTTGTTCAGATAATTTTCCGGGGTGATTTCCTTACAATGGTCCTGTATGATCGTTTCCATCATGTCAGTCGTGATTCCGGCAAATCCCGGATCCCGGATATCCAGATTCAATTCAAGGCTGGCATAGGCACTGATATTGTTTACATTATACGATCCTACCGTTGTCCAGCTACCATCACAGGTGGCCACTTTTGCATGCAACACTGTTTCCTGGTATTCAAAGATGGCAATTTTATTTTTCAGCATCCAGTCATATAGAAACCGCTCCGCATGTTTAGCCATTTTTATATCGGATATGCCGGCCAGAATCACTCTTACCCGGACGCCTTTTTTAACTGCCTGGGCCAGTTTGCGCCGGTAGAGCAAGCCCGGTATAAAATAACTGCACATGATTGTCAGTTCTTTTTCCGAGTGGCTGAACGCTTCCAGGTAGGAACGCCAGATCTGCACTTTTCGTTTTACCCAATCATTCTGTCTTACACGTACCTCCTTCCAGTCTGTTTGGGGAATGGATGAGCAGGCTTCGTCAATCTCCTTCCAGGCCAATGCCGGTTGCCTTATTTTTTCCGGCCACATCTTTCTGCAGATATGGTATAAAATATATGCAGCTTCCCCCTCGCAATAAACTGCCATATCCAGCCAGGCAGGGTCACCCGGCAGGTCATTGTACCGGTCACAGATATTAATTCCGCCCACCATGCTCCGGAAGCCATCCACTACTACTACTTTGTGATGTAATCTCCGTCCAAAGTAAAAATGCCGGCTTTTGAATAAAGGCTCAAACCATTTGACCTGTACACCGGCTTCCCTTAGCTCGTCCACCGATTTTTGAGATAGTTCCCGTGAGGCATAAGCATCCAGTTGGAGAAAAACGGCTACTCCCCGGGCAGCAGCAGCCTGAAGAGACCGTATAACTCTGTTGCCTGTATCGTCATCAAGAAAAATATAAAACTGCAGATGCACGGAGTGGTTGGCTTCCTCAATCAGTTGCAGCATCCGGCTGAAAAACGTTCTGCCTCCCGGTACGATTTCCACGCGGTTCCGGCTGGTATAGCCCATATGGATCAGTTTTTTTATCCGGCTCATCAGGTTAATTGTGTTGGATTGACTGCAATAGCAAAATTACGTATGAGTTCAATCACCTGTGGGTTTGATGCAACTCATTTATACCGGGTAGCCGGTCGGGCTATCTTTAAGAAAAAGGATAATTCTTATGAATGCAATTCCGCCGCCGGAACCAGCCCTTTACCTGAGCATTGCAGCCTGGGTTACAGCTGTTTTCCTGCTGTATTCAGGAATTATGATTATTAAGAAGAAGGGTATATCGTCTTTACTTATGTGGTTTTATCGCTTTTTTATCCGGGAAGCGGCTTTTTAATCCTGCGAATTGCATTGAATACGTGAACCGGGGTCAGGATGGCCCCGGTTTTTTTTCGAAATGGTTTTTTCTGTATATACGATTATAATGAAAAAAAAGTTGCTTCTGTTAAGTCTGAGTTGGTTCCTGACCGTAACCACCCTGTCTCAACAACCGGGGGAAGCAGCCATAATCTATCCAAAACTGGTGGAGCAGTTTTACGGGCAATATCAGCATCAATTACGTTGGATGCTCCCAGGTACAGAAGCGGCCTTATTAAGACAAACATTATTGAACCTGATGGACAGTTCACTAAGGCAGGGACTGATACCGACAATCTATCATCCAGAACTTTCAGGTAAAAAAGCGGAACCCTTACCAGCGGATACAGTGGAGCAATGGCGGCTTGACCGTTTGTATACGGATGCCGCACTGGCTCTTTTCCAGGATATTTTTCAGGGTGTGAAAGAATCGCCCTGGCTGGGTTATGATGCAGTCTCGGAAAAGTACCGGCAGTCAGATGGAGATAAAATGATCCAATGTCTTTTGCAGGCAAAAACGGCAGCGGACCTGGTTATTACCGCTGACCTGCTAGAACCGAAAGATTCGGTTTATCTGGCTTTGAAAAATGAATACCGGCGACTCCAACAGGCTAACCGTAAGGATTCTCTCCGGTTGGTCAGGCTGAGTATGAATTATTACCGGTGGTTTATGCATTTTCATGCTGATAAAATGATCGTAATTAATCTGGCATCTGCGCGGCTTATTTACTATGAAAATAGCCGGCCCGTGTTACAGATGAAGACGGTATTGGGTAAGCCGTCCACTCCTTCGCCCCGGTTTGCTGCCTGGTGCGATCAGGCAATCCTTTATCCGTATTGGTATGTTCCAAGGAGCATCACATTTAATGAGTATCTGCCGATTATCCGGCAAAACCCTTCCTGGCTGGATGCAAAAAATATGCAGGTGGTTGACGGAAAGGGAAAGGAGGTCGATCATCACCGGCTCAACTGGTCTTCCTTTCATGCCGGTTATTTTCCTTATACCATCCGCCAGTCCACCGGTTGTGACAATGCCCTGGGCGTAATCAAGTTTAATATCAGTACACCTTATGGGGTTTACCTGCATGATACCAATAACAAAACAGCTTTTTTTTCCGGTTACCGGTATTTCAGTCATGGTTGTATACGACTGGAAGATCCGTATGAGCTGGGTGATTACCTGCTTGAACATACACTGGATACCACTTTTCTGCAATCCTGTTACAGACAACAACAACCGGTAGTTGAAAAACTGAAAGCGCCCGTTGCCGTGGTTAGTGCTTATATGCCCGCCTGGCCCGGATCAGGTGGAAAGGTCATTTATTACAAAGATGTATACCGGTTACTCAAAAACTAATGAATAGACGGATACCCAAAGGGTTATCCTGTGAATTTTATATGGTGTTAAAAACTGATGAGTTCATCACATAAAAAAAAAGTAGTATGAAAAAAATGAAACTACCGGAACACCGCGCCGGTATCTGGCTTGACCAGGAAACAGCTTATATCGTTCACCTTGAGGGTGATGCTGTAGGTAAAGTGGAAGGACTGATTTCTGATGTGGAATCAAGAGTGAGGATGGCCGGTGAAGGGAAAGTATATGCCCGCTTCGGCCATGCTTTCCTGGATAACCAGGAAAAAAACCAGCACCGGCAAAACAACCAGCGTAAGTCCTTTTTCAAGAAAATACTCGGACATCTTAACGGGGTGAATTTTATTTATCTGTTTGGTCCGGGTAAAGCGCGGTACGGATTACAACGCCTGATAGAGAAAGATCAGCAGTTAGCCGGACATATTGCTGCATTTGAGGCAACCGACCGCATGAATAAACAGGAAGCGGTGGCCGCGACACTGGCTTATTTCACCGGTGATCAATTTAAACAATATAAAAAGGACCGGCGGAGGTCTATGAAAGCGGCACTGTAGCTGGCTGATTGCAATTTTGTTTATTTGACGGATTCCTGCATCAAAGGAAGTAAATTTGACAAGGAATAAGGAAGAATACTATGCAAGCATCATTAGCCAGGCTGGAGCAATCATTGGAGGGGTTATTGTTTTTTGATAACAGTGCGATTCATCAGGCCCAACTAATGGCCTATTCCACCGATGCGTCTGTTTACCAGGAACGTCCACTGGCGGTGGCGGTGCCGGTATCAGTTGGGGATATAAAAAAACTGGTGCTATTTGCTACTTCACATGGAATTACACTGATCCCGAGAGCTGCCGGAACTTCCCTGGCCGGACAAGTGGTGGGAAGCGGACTGGTAGTAGATATTTCCCGTTATTTTACCCGTATCATTGAAGTGAATAAAGAGGAGAAATGGGTAAGGGTGCAGCCAGGAGTAATACGCGATGATCTTAATCATCACCTGAAACCATTTGGGTTGATGTATGGTCCCGAAACTTCCACTGCCAGCCGGGCTATGATCGGGGGAATGCTGGGAAATAATTCATGTGGGCTTCATAGTATTGTCTGGGGCAGTGCCCGCGAACATGTACTGGCAGTGAATGCAATGCTTAGCGATGGCAGTGAAGTGCTGTTTTGTGAAGAGTCAATAGATAAACCATCAACCGGGTTAAAACATTCAATTTATACTGCGCTGAAGCAACTCCTTAGTGAGCCCGGTAATCAGCAACTGATCCGGGATAACTTTCCGGATGTAAAAGTACACCGGCGCAATACCGGTTATGCCCTGGACAGTTTGTTAGCGATGGAACCTTTTACAACCGGAGGTTTACCGTTCAATTTATGCAAACTGCTGGCTGGTTCTGAAGGGACGCTTGCATTTGCTACAGAAATAAAACTCAATCTGATTGACCTGCCTCCACAGCATACAGCAGTGGTCTGCATCCATTGCCATTCCATTGTGGAAGCCATGCAGGCAAACAAACTGGCCCTGACCCACCGGCCGATGGCCAGTGAGCTGGTCGATAAGTTTATCATGGATTTTACCATCGGTCATCCGGAATACCACCGGAACCGTTTTTTTATAGAAGGTGATCCTGAAGCCATCCTGATGGTGGAATTTATGGAACATTCAGATGACGCCGCTAAACAAAAAGCGGATGCCCTGATCCGCCATTTGCAGGAACAAGAAATGGGATTTGCCTGGCCAGTATTATATAATGAACAGACCAAATTTGCCTGGGATGTACGAAAAGCCGGATTGGGATTACTGCGTAATCTGCGTGGGGATGCGCAGCCGGTGAATCTGATCGAAGATTGTGCCGTAAGTACGGATGACCTGCCGGATTATATTTCGGATCTGCAGAACGTATTAGCAAAACATAATGTTCAGGCATCCTATTATGCCCATGCCGGTGCTGGTGAAATACATGTTGAACCAATCGTCAACCTGAAATCTCCGGAGGGTTTAAAGACATTCCGGGGAATCCTGGCGGACACGGTGGAGCTGATAAAGAAATATAAAGGCGCTCTTTCCGGGGAGCATGGTGATGGCCGTTTACGCGGGGAATATATTCCATCAGTGGTGGGTGAAAAAACATATGCCTTATTTCAACAGGTCAAGGCGATTTTTGACCCGTTACATATATTCAATGCCGGGAAAATCACTGGTACACCGGCAATGGATACGCATTTACGGGTACAGCAAAAACCTTCAGCACCTGTTGTATCTACGTATTTTGATTTTACCGGAAATGATGGCATTCTGCGGTTAGCCGAAAAATGTTCAGGCTCCGGGGATTGCCGTAAAATGCCGGCAACCGGTGGCGTGATGTGTCCCAGTTACATGGCCACCCGTCTGGAGAAAGATACCACCAGGGCCAGGGCGAATGTGCTTCGGCAATTTCTCAGTAATGAGCTGGACGGCCAACCCTTCCAGCATGAAGAAATTAAAGAGATCATGGATCTCTGTCTGAGTTGTAAGGGGTGTAAAACAGAGTGTCCATCAGGAGTGGATGTGGCTAAGATGAAAGCGGAGTTCCTGCAACATTATTATGATAAAAACGGGATTCCGTTCCGGGCCCGGCTGATTGCCAATTACAGCAAACAAATGAAACTGGTGTCGCTGGTTCCCTCGTTGTTTAACTGGTTTTATGGGGTGCCTTTTTTCCGGAGAATGGCTCACCGGTTGGTGGGGTTTCATCCGGAGCGAACGATGCCGGAGGTGGCGAAGCAGACATTGAGGAGATGGTTCATAGGAAGTCAAAAGTTAAAAGTTAAAAGTAAAAATGGGGAGACTCCTGTAGTGGGAGAATCATTACAAAAGAGGAAGAGGGTTTATTTGTTTTGTGATGAGTTTACCAATTATAATGATGCGGAGGTGGGAAAGAAGGCGGTGTTGTTATTGGAAGCCCTGGGATATGAAGTCGTCATACCGGAGCATGGGGACAGTGGTCGTACTTATTTATCCAAGGGCCTGGTGAAGGAAGCCAAAGAGATCATTAACCGCAACATTCAGCTTTTATCTTCAATTATCAGTTTGGAAACTCCGTTGATCGGAGTTGAACCATCGGCGATCCTGAGTTTCAGGGATGAGTATATAGACCTGGCTTTTCCTGAAAATAAACAGGCGGCCCTGATGATGTCCAAATCGGCTTTTACCATCGAGGAATTTATAGCCAATGAGTATAAAGCGGGTCGCATTGACCAGACCCTTTTTACTACAGCAGAAAAGAAAATACTGATACACGGGCATTGTTACCAGAAATCACTTTCCTCCCAGGATTTTACCAAAACCTGTCTGGAGATACCGGTCCATTACCAGGCTACGCTGATTCCTTCGGGGTGCTGTGGCATGGCCGGGGCATTTGGTTATGAAAAAGAACACTATGTAGTGTCGCAACAGGTGGGTGAGCTGGTTTTATTCCCTGCAATAAGATCCGCTGCCCCTGAAACAATTATTGCGGCGGCGGGTACATCCTGCCGGCACCAGGTAAAAGACGGTACAGGAAGGTTAAGTCAGCATCCGGTTGAAATTTTGTATGAGGCACTTAAGAACGATTTAACAGAAAGCAGGCAATAGTCCGGTGTATATAAAAAAATATTTCATAGGAAGCCTTTTAATGCTGCTGGCCTGTACCCTGTACGGACAGCAGCATGGAATACCTGTACTCACCCGGATTATAAATGTCGGGGAAGGCTGGGCGGGTAATTCTGTCAATACCGTTGTATTCAGGAAAAATTCGATTGCCAGCCTGGACAGTTTCCAGGTAATCAGTTATTATGATGCGGATGGATTCATCGTGTTGGGAAAGCGAAAGCTGAAGGACAGCCTTTGGGAAGTAAAAAGAACCCGGTATAAGGGCACCATTACGGATGCACACCGGAGCATCAGTATCGCGCTGGACGGACAGGGATACCTGCATATGGCCTGGGATCAGCATGGAAACCCGCTTCGGTATTGCAGGAGTATAAGTCCCTTCTCCCTTGAATTAGGGCCCGAATTGCCAATGACCGGCAAGAAGGAGGGGAAAGTGACCTATCCTGAATTTTACCGGATGCCAGATGGAAGCCTTTTATTTTTTTACCGGGATGGAAGTTCGGGCAACGGAAATCTGGTCATCAACAAATATCACCTGGCTGAGCAAAACTGGTCCGTATTACAGGATAATCTTATTGATGGTGAAAAAAGCCGCAACGCTTACTGGCAGGCATGTGTGGATAGTAAGGGATATATTCATATCTCCTGGGTTTGGAGAGAAAGCCCGGATGTAGCCAGTAATCATGATCTCTGTTACGCGGTATCTAAAGACGGGGGAAACACCTGGGAAAAATCAACTGCTGAGAAATATACAATACCGGTCACCCTGGCAACTGCCGAGATCATTTGTGCAATACCGCAACGGAGTGAACTGATCAATCAGACTTCTATGTTTGCGGATGGTAGCGGGAATGTTTTTATTGCCACTTACCACAAGGGACGTGGTAATGTGCCACAATACCAGCTCGTTTACCGCATCGGTAACAGGTGGAAACGGGCAGACCTGGGTTTCAGGAAGACCGGTTTTTCACTCAGCGGCCAGGGTACAAAAAAAATCCCGGTTTCCAGGCCGCAGGTCATTTCATGGAAGACGGGAAGAAAGACCTTTGCTGCCCTTATATTCAGGGATGAAGAAAGAGGGGCCTTGGTATCCCTTGCATCAGCCGAACTGAAAAGGAACATCAACTGGAGGATTGCCGATCTTCCCACGGGCACCACCGGGGATTGGGAACCATCTTATGATTCGGACTTGTGGAAAGAGGAAAAGGTACTGCACCTGTTCATGCAACCGGTGATACAAGCAGATGCGGAAGGAGTAGTAAAAGCAGCCCCTTCGATGGTTAAAGTACTTGAATGCCGGGTTGCCGGTCAGAAATAGAACAACTACTGTAATATTAATTCAGATCCGTTATGATAGCGAGAATTTTTCTAAGTGCACTGATCAGTGTAACATTATTGCAATGTATAGAGGCGCAAACTCCTGTGAATGACTGGGAAAACCCGCTTTTATATGAAGTCAATAAGGAGGCCCCCCATGCTTCATTTATGTTATACGCCGATAGAGCCTCCGTGTTAAAGGATGATTTTACGAAGTCGCCTTTTTATCAATCACTCAATGGCAGCTGGAAGTTCAATTATACCGCGAAAGTGGCGAATCGTATCAGGGACTTTTATAAGCCCGGACTGAATACCAGTCAATGGAAAGATATTCCGGTACCATCCAATTGGGAGCTGCAGGGATACGGGGTGCCGATCTATACCAATATCACGTATCCTTTCCCCAAGAATCCGCCTTATGTTGGCGAGGATAATCCGGTGGGTACCTATCGTAAGGAGTTTACGGTACCTGCATCCTGGAATGGGAAGGAGATTATTCTGCATTTCGGATCAATCACCGGATGTGCTTTTGTATATGTGAATGGACAGAAAGTGGGTATGAGCAAAGTTTCCAAAACCGCTGCGGAGTTTAATATTACTTCATTGATAAAGCCGGGAAAAAACCTGCTGGCTGTTCAGGTGATCCGCTGGCACGATGGCAGTTACCTGGAAGACCAGGATTTCTGGCGCATCAGTGGTATTGAGCGGGATGTGTTTCTGTTTGCCATGCCGAAACTGACGATCTGGGACTTCTTTATCAAGTCCGGACTTGATGCACAATACAAGGACGGGGTTTTTAGTGCTGAGATCAGCCTCCGTTCGTTTAAAGGAAATGTACAGCAAAAAGGAAAAATGGAAGTGACCGTGCTGGGTGCTGACGGTAAGACGGTATTCAGCCTGGAAAAAGCAATTGTGAAAGGGACAGATAGTATTCAGCAGATTCTATTTAACGGGGTGGTCAATACTCCCCTGAAATGGAGTGCTGAATCGCCCAACCTCTACCAATGTGTGATTGTTTTGAAAGATGAATCTGGCAAAGTGGTGGCGCAAACGGGTACGAGGATTGGGTTCCGCCAGGTGGAAATTAAAAATGCCCAGTTGCTGGTCAATGGAGTGCGGGTGATGGTGCATGGCACCAACCGTCATGAGCATGATGATGTACTCGGGCACGTTCCTACACTGGCCCTGATGAAGAAAGATATTCAACTGATGAAGCAGTTTAACATCAATGCCGTACGTACTTCCCATTATCCCAATGATCCGCTTTGGTATAAACTCTGTGATGAATACGGGCTGTACCTGGTGGATGAAGCCAATATTGAAAGTCATGGGATGGGAGCGGAGAAACAAGCCCGTTTCAATCCGGGTGCTCACGTGGCGTACCGGCCGGAATGGGCGCCTGCTCATCTGGACCGCCATCGCCGTATGGTGGAAAGAGATAAGAATCATGCTTCCGTGATCATCTGGTCATTGGGAAACGAATGTGGTAATGGCCCGGTATTTCATGAAGGATACAAATGGATCAAGGAACGGGACAATACGCGTCCGGTACAATTTGAACAGGCGGCTGAAAATGCGAATACCGATATTGTCTGTCCGATGTATCCACGTATTCATGACATGAAGTCCTATGCGGATGACAAGTCAAAACAACGTCCCTATATCATGTGTGAATTTTCACATGCGATGGGGAACAGCAACGGTAATTTCCAAAAATACTTTGACATAATAGAATCAAGCCCGCATATGCAGGGAGGCTTTATCTGGGACTGGGTGGATCAAGGGTTTAAACAAACGGATAAAAGCGGGGTTGTTTTCTGGGGCTATGGGGGTGACCTGGGTAGTTATAATTACCTGAATGATGAAAACTTTTGTGCCAATGGTTTGATTGCGGCCAACCGGACACCGCATCCGGGTTTATATGAAGTGAAGAAAGTGTACCAGGATATCCGTTTTGTGGCAAAAGATGTCAGCAAAGGGGAAATCGTTGTAAAAAATAATTTTGCTTTTACGTCGCTGGAGAAATATGTTTTCTATTGGACATTAGTACGCAACGGGCAGGAAGTACACCGTGCATCATTTGCAGTCAGTGCAGCTGCCGGCAAACAACAGGAAGTTATGCTTGCTGTACCCGCAGATAAAACAACGCAGCCCGGTGAATATTTCATTCAGGTATACGCGGTAATCAGTAAGTCCGCCGCGACTGAAATGCTGCCGGAAGGACATGAAATCGCAAGGGAAGAATTTAAACTCAGCGGGGATTATTTCAGTATCGCCAGGACTACTGCCGGCAAACTGTCACTGATTCATGCCACCGATAAAATCAGTTTTCAGTCAGGTTTTGTATCCGGCGAAATAGATACCCGTACCGGTGCTATCCGTAATTATAAGACCACCGGGGGTACACAGCTGTCCCGATTCCCGGAACCTTATTTCTGGAGAGCCCCGACAGATAATGACTTTGGTAATAGCATGCCATCCAACCTGGGAATCTGGCGTTCTGCGCACCAGTCACGCAAAGTAAAATCTGTAACGGTTAGTGAACCCGGTCCGGAAGGGTTGGGTGTAAAAGTGGAGTATGAACTTACGGGGATAGCCGTGCCGTATACGGTTGAGTATCTCGTGATGAATGATGGAGCGATACGGGTTACGTCTTCCATTGATCTTACAGGAAGGGATTTGCCTGAAATGCCCCGATTTGGTATGCGTACGCAATTAGCACCTGAATACAATCTATTGACCTACTATGGCCGGGGTCCATGGGAGAATTATGCCGATCGGAAAACGGCTTCTTTCCTTGGGGAGTATAGTGGTTCAGTAAAGGATCAGTTTACGGCAAACTATATTCGTCCGCAGGAAAACGGGTATAAAACCGATGTCCGCTGGCTGACGCTGCAATCATCAACGGGACAGGGAATCCGGATAGAAGGCGTACAGCCAATAGGTTTCAGTGCATTGAATTATTCCACGGAGAGCCTTGATCCGGGTATGACTAAAAAGCAGCAACATCCGTCCGATCTGCGTCCGGATAACAATGTATACCTGAATATTGATTTATTACAGCGGGGTGTGGGTGGTGATGACAGCTGGGGGGCACTCCCGCATGAGGAGTACCGGTTGCGGGAGAAAAAATATGTTTATAGTTATATCATCCGATTATTGGATAAATAGAGCAGAGCGGCAGGGCAAAAAATGATTTTGCCCTGCCTTGGTTTACTGCCCTGCCTCCCGGACAAATTCATTCTTCCGTATACTACCTGAGTTGATGAATTGGTTATTCTTCAACCGATGCATGGCCCTGACCACATCTTCATATGTAATCAGGATATTGCCGGTGTTGCAATTACTAAACTGGTTTTTGTCCAGTTGTGATTTTTGTACGCCATACAGGCTGATCAGCGGTGTTGTTGATTCGCTATTGCAGTTTTCTATCCGGTTATTGCTGAAGGTTAGATCCGGCCCCATGGTACTTTCGTCATTACCTCCACGATAGATGGCCATTAATGCACCTTGAAGGTTAGTGATGCTGTTGTTGCTGATCACGATTTTCTCCGCGTTATAATATCCTTTATTGTCTTTTTCCTCGGTCATGTGCAGCAACCCGGCATTAAAATCCGTAAAAGTGCAATGGCGGATAATGATACTGTCGGCCACCATGCTTTTATTGGCAAAAATGAGGCTCATGGCCGGGAATTGCTTTCCCAGGTTTTTAATCTGGCTATTCGAGAGCTGCAGATTGAAATGATTGGACGGAGCATTTTTGCTGCTGGAAATGAATGATGAAACCTGCAGGCCCGATGCATCCAGCCTGAGTTTATCTAACTGCAATTGCCCTTTTCCCTCTATGATAAACAGGCTTTCCATCGGGGAGGAGCTGAATTCGGTATAACCGGTGCCTGTGCTGCTGATCCGGACCCGTTTGGTAATCTGTAAGGGTTGATCTGTTTTGTACTCTTTGCCGGTCAGCCGGATGGCTACCGGTTCAGGAGAAGCCAGTGCCTTGGTTAAGCTCAGCAGGTCCGGGCAATTCACCTGTTTCCAGCTGATGGAGGGTTGGCTGTTATTTTTATTATACCAGCCGGCTCCTGCGCCCAGCCGGGTTTTCTTTTCCACCTGGCTGATCATGCTGATTGCTTTTTTTGCGGGCGCATCATTTCCCTTTGTAAATCCGCCTGGCAATTGCTGACGGGCCTTAAGATTGACCAGGTTGTTGCTGAATAAGATGCCATCCATCCGGTCATAACTTTTATAAATGATACTGTCCCGGGTATTGTAGAAGTTATTATTGCTTACAGTTACCTGATCAGGTGGTAATGTCCGTTCTGCATCACTGCCTTCACAGAAAGTGGCCGGGGTACATTCGAAAAAAGTATTCCCACTGATAACAGCATCCGTTACCTGTACATACCGGTGTGCAGGGGAGTTGGGGATGCCGTTCATTACGGCCAGTGGTGAACGGAAATCGGTGCCCCGGCATTGGTAAAATACGTTGTTGAGCACCTGTTGCCCTTTGTTTATCACACGGACGCCCCCGCTGCCGGGTTTATTATTGCCCAGGAAATAATTGCCGGATACAATATTGTAATTGCCATGACGTAACACGACCGAGCCCTGGCATTCGCGGAATATATTATTGGTAACTTCATTACTACCGGATTTGATAGAGACGATTTCTGTTTCCCCATCGCATTTTTCAAAAAAATTTGCCGTGATTTTTGTATTCGAATTGAATTCACAATGCTGGGATACACCCACTCTGATCATTTCTCCGCCATTGGATGCCAGGGGTATACGGTACCCAAAATAGTTATGATCAATGGAGTGATGGTTTTCCCGGCTTCGTTCATCCTCCAGGATCACAGCCAGCAGCACACCGAGGTTGAGTTTGTTTTGAAAGCTGCAATGATCCAGCCGGTTGTTTTTGCCATAAAAAGTGATCCAGTTATTCTCCTCCATTCGTCCGGGGTTATTAAAGCCGTCTATCACTGTATTGGTGACACGACAGTGGCTGGCTAACTGATCCTTTCCGCTGCGGAATGTAATGACCGGTTGCTTACCTGCAAATCCGTTTGTGAATAAAAAGCCTTCAACCACGATATAACTGCCTCCGATTTCAAGCCGGGACTGACCGGTGATGATTACTTTACCTGCCGTTTCTGCCCGGAAGCTGACCGGTGCTGATTCAGTACCCTTTGCGTTCAGGCGCAGCAGGACATTATTCCAGGTTCCGTTTTTCAGCAGGATAATATCACCCGGCATGGCTTTTTTTTCTGCTTCCTGTAGTTCTTCGCTGTTTCTTACAAGAATCGTATTGGCTGTGGAAATAAGGGAGGTCAGTAAAATGACCGGAAATAAAAGAAGTTTGTACATGGTGCTTTTATTTTAAACGACCGCCACGAGGCAGGATACGAAGTGATGATTCCCGGATGATCAGTTTGGGCTTTAATACTTCTTCAACCTGGCTCATATCCGTATCGCGGTGCATCTTTTCTATAAATAGTTTCGCGGCTATTTTTCCCAATTCAAATGCGGGTTGGTCTACACTGGATATTCCCGGGGTCACAAGGCTGGTTACCGGTTCGTTATTAAATCCCACTAAACCGATATCATGCGGCATTTTTAACCCTTTTTCTTTTATCGCCAGCATGGCACCTATGGCCATCCGGTCACTGATGGTGAAAATGGCATCGGGTCTTTTTTTCATAGCCAGGAGTTCCTTGGTGGCGAGGTAGGCATAATCCTGGTTGAAATCACAGTAGATGATCAGTTCTTTATCGGGCTTGATCTTATGTTTTTTTAAGCTCTTCAGGTATCCTTCCATCCGCTGGTTACTGATCTGCAGGTTCTTCGGTCCGGCCAGAATAGCGATCCGTTTATAGCCCTGTTCAATTAAATGTTCGGTGGCCTGGAAACCGCCATCTTCATTATCAATCCGGACACCGGGTGCCTGCAGGAAAGGAGTAACCCGGTCAAATACCACCACGGGCATTTTTTTATCCAGTATTTTTTTGAAGTGATCAAAGACTTTGGTTTCACTGGAAACGGAAATAATGAATCCATCAACCAGACTATCCAGCAAACGTCGGGTGTTTACAATTTCACGGCCAAAGGATTCATTACTCTGACAAACCATCACGGTATACCCGGCTTCCAGGGCCACTTCATCAATTCCTTTTACCATGGTGGAAAGCACATAATCCAGGTTGGGTACCAATACCCCGATATTATGGGTTTGCTTTTGTTTAAGACTTAGTGCAAGCCGGTTAGGTTGATAGTCCAGTTCTTCTGCGAGGGCCATTACCGCTCTTTTTGTTTCCGGGTTTACATCCGCTGCGTTACGGATGGCCCTGGATACCGTGGAAATGGAAATATTCAGCTGTTTGGCTATGTCTTTAATGGTGGCAGGCTTATTCATGGTTTGCAGGCATCAGGGAATAAAGCTATGAAGAAGAAGTTTATGAAAATCCCGGCAGCGTTGCCGGTAACGTTATCGGTCTCTTTTATTTAGAAAATATATAAAAAATATAATAAAAATCTTAATTTGTTTAAAAAATGTACATTTAATTAATAATATTCTAATCGACAAAAAAAAGCCCACCTGATTATTCCACTTAATATTACCATCGAAAGCGTCCGGCATGTCGAAACAATCAGCAGAAATCGGGTATTGCTTCATTTGCCGCTCCGGTTTTTTAATCATACCCTTCTCTATTCATTTTAGCGTCTAAAATTTTTTTTATGAATCATTTTTCAGGTAAAGTGGCTATCGTTACAGGTGGTTCCAGGGATATCGGTCGACAGGTTTGTTTAAAACTTGCAGCCGGCGGCGCAAGGGTATGTGTGAATTATTTTGGAAACAGAGATCTGGCCGATGAAACGATCAAACAAATTAAAGCGGTCGGCGGTGAAGCCATCGTGGCTTATGGGGATATGACAAAACCAGCTGATGTTAAACAGGTGGTGGATGCCTGTGTGGCGGCATTCGGAAACAATGTTCATATACTGGTGAATGTGGCAGGCGGACTGATGGGTCGTAAAGTGCTGGCTGATCTTGATGAAGCATTCTGGGATGCGGTGATTGATGTAAACCTGAAAACAGCCTACCTGGTGACCAGGGCAGTGGTACCTTATATGAACGAAGGAGGGGCTATTGTCAACTTTTCCTCACAAGCGGCCCGGGATGGAGGTGGCTTTGGCGCATTAGCATATGCTACAGCAAAAGGCGGTGTGTTGACCATGACCCGCGGACTCGCCAAAGAGCTTGGCCCCAAAGGTATACGGGTGAATTGTGTTTCTCCCGGTATGATCAACACCACTTTTCATAACACTTTTACCAAACCGGAAGTGCGAACCCATGTGGCATCAACCACCCCTTTACGCAGGGAAGGAGAAGCAAGCGAGGTAGCCGACCTGGTTTGTTACCTGGCCGGACCTGCTTCCTCGTTTATAAACGGAGAGAGTGTGGAGATTAATGGCGGCACCTATTTTGTTTAGAACTGAATTGTTTGCGGATCATACAATTGAATATTTACATGCGATTGCTGAAAACGTTTTACCTGCTTTTGATTGCCTTCCCTTTACTGACGGAAGCACAGCATCCGGTTACTTTTTTTACAAAAGGGGAAGCTGCCCTGGTAAAGAAAGACCTGTTGAAATACCCCTTGCTGAGCCGGTCCTACCGCGATATCAAACTGGAAGTGGACCAGTGGCTCCTGAAGGATATCGATGTCCCGGTGCCTAAAGATCCGGCGGGGGGCTATACACATGATAAACATAAATACAACTATACCCTGATGTTTAACAGTGGTATATTATTTAACCTGACCGGCGAATTGAAATACGCGCAACTGGTCAGCCGCACATTACTGAAGTATGCAGCCCTTAATCCAACATTGAAGAATCATCCACAGGCCACAAGCAGTTCGCCAGGCCGTATTTTCTGGCAGGCACTTAATGATGCAAACTGGTTGGTGTATAGTGGCATGGCCTATGATCTCGCTTATAACGGCATTCCTGCATCCGACCGTAAAATGATTGAAGAGGGCGCCTTTAAACCCGAAGTGGAATTTATCACCCGTGATCTGCAAACCTGGTTTGACCTGATTCATAATCATGGTGTCTGGGCCTGCGCAGGTGTGGGACTGGTAGGTATCGCCACTGGTAATAAGGACTATATTGATATGGCCTTATATGGTACAAAGAAGGATGGGAAAAGCGGCTTTATCGCCCTGATGGATGGCCTGTTTTCACCCGACGGCTTTTATGCGGAAGGTCCTTATTATACACGCTACGCAATCCTGCCTTATTATTTATTGGCAACCGCATTGGACAAAGTACGTCCTGAACTGAAAATTTTTCAATACCGGGATCAGATTTTACAAAAAGCATTAATGGCCGGTTTGCAACAAACAAACCTGGATGGCACATTTTATTCATTCAACGATGCACTGAAAGAAAAAGATTATACGTCCAATGAACTGGTAACGGCCGTGGATATTGCCTGGGATAAGTATGGAAAGGATGACGGTCTGCTGGTGGTGGCCCGTGCACAAAACCGGGTGCTGCTCAACAAAGGCGGGGTTTCCATTGCCGCTGCACTGGCATCCGGGAAAAATAATACACTCCGTTTTCCTTATAAAACAGTGGAATACCGCGATGGAAGCAATGGGGACAGGGGCGGTGTTACCGTATTACGCAGCGGCAAAGACGATCAGCTCAGCAGCCTGATTTTTAAATATACTTCACATGGGCTTTCTCATGGCCACTATGATAAACTGAATTATCAGTTTTATGATAAGGGAAATGAAATTCTCCGGGATTACGGAGCCGTCCGCTTTATCGGGATCGAACAGAAATACGGCGGACGTTATTTGCCTGAAACCAAGGGCTATGCGGCACAAACCATTGCGCATAATACCCTGGTGCTGGATGAGAAAAGCCATTTTAACGGAAAAGAAGAGACCGCAGAAAAATATCCGGCACAAAAGCGATTCAGTCAACTAAAGGGCCCTGCCGTACAGGTGGTCTCAGCCGGTACAGATAAAGCCTATGACGGGGTAAACCTGCAGCGTACGGTTTACCTGCTGGATCTCCCGGGTGGAATCCGGTTGGTAGCAGACTTGTTTACTGTTGAATCGGCTGCAGAACATCAATATGATCTTCCTTTTCATTATAACGGACAGCTGATCAGTACCTCGGTGAAGTATACTCCTTTTACGGATAAGCAGGAAGTACTCGGGAAAAAGAACGGCTACCAGTATTTGTGGAAGGAAGCCGAAGCCCGGGTTAATGACACATTGGTACAGCTTACTTTTCTGAATGACCGTACTTATTACAGTTTGTCTACGCTGGTACAGGGGCCGGCCACAGTTTATTTTACCCGTTCCGGGGCCAATGATCCGAATTTTAATCTCCGGCATGAACCCGCCATGATCGTACGGAATACGGGTCGTAACCAGACCTACGTAAATGTATTGGAGGTGCATGGTCAGTTTGATCCGATCAATGAATTTTCCACGTATGCCTATGCATCAGTAAAACAGCTCCGGCTGATCCGGCAGGATGCACAATATACCATTGCGGAAATTATGTTGGGTGATAAACGGATCATTATTGCACAGGCAAATGCTTCCGCCGATCAACAGACCCCGCACAGCGTTTCAGGTTTTAACTGGAAAGGGCCTTTTGCGGTGTTTTATAACGGGATAGAATTAAGATAAGTCGTTAATTATATAATACCATTATTATGAAAGAAATGGAATCAACTGAAGCGGCCAGGGTTTTCATTGATAACAATGAACTGGATTGGCAGGTGGTCGATAAAGGCGTAAAAAGGAAAATCATGTCTTTTGATGACCGGCTGATGCTGGTAAAAGTAGCGTTTGAAAAAGGAGGAATAGGTGTGGTACATCAACACCCGCATTCGCAGATCACTCATGTGGAAAGTGGTGTGTTTGAAGTGGAAATCGGGGAGGAGAAAAAAATTCTGAAGGGAGGCGATGCCTTTTATATCCCACCCAATATGCTACATGGAGCCATATGCCTGGAAGCAGGCATTTTAATTGATGTATTCAGTCCGATGAGAGAGGATTTTATAGATAATAAATAACCGGATTCTTCCATGCTGAGACTGCTTTGTATATATAGTCTTCTTTTTCTGGCCGGGTGTAATAAGAAAAATACACCAGGCCAGACTCCTTCACCACTGCCCGGTCCTGGTGGTTCTTCCCGTGTCGTAAATGTATCCACTGCAGCTGGCCTGAATGCGGCCCTGCTTGATGCCAGGCCGGGTGATGAAATTGTAATGGCAGATGGTGTTTATAAAGGCAAATTTGTAATTGCACCAAATGTGAATGGAACAGCCACAAAGCCAGTATTACTCAGGGGTAGCCGGAATGTGATCCTGGATGCGCAAACAACCACTACCGGTTATGTACTACATCTGCAAGCCAGTTATTGGAAAATCAAAGGGTTTACATTGACCAACGGACTCAAAGGGCTGATGGCAGATGGTGCCCGTTATTGTATAATTGATAGTCTGAAAGTTTATGCAATCGGTGAAGAAGCCATTCACCTCCGCAAATACAGCTCTTCCAATACCGTACAGTTCTGTGAAATCAGCCAGGTAGGTTTAAAGACCCCCGATTATGGAGAGGGAATTTATATCGGTTCTGCAAAAAGTAACTGGGCCACTTACACCAACGGGCAACCTGATTTTTGTGATTCGAACCGGATCATCAATAACCGGATCGGCCCTGGCATTACGGCTGAATGTATTGATATTAAGGAAGGAACCACCGGTGGACTGATCCGGGGAAATCAGTTTGATGCTACCGGAATTACCGGCGCCAACAGTGGCGACAGCTGGATTGATGTGAAAGGCAATTATTACCTCATTGAAGAAAATTCGGGTTACAATCCGGGCGGTTCCATTTTTAAGGATGGATTCCAGGTGCATGTAGTATATCCGGGCTGGGGGAGTTATAATGAATTCAGGAATAATGAATGTACAGTGAATGCCACGGGATATGGGTTTAATATTCAGCTGAGCGGAAGCAATGGTACATCCTCCGGAAACAAAGTATATGTGAGTAATACGGTTAGTGGCGCACAAAGCGGTATTTCCAATATTTCGCTGAGCAACTGAAAATTATGAAAGTAAAAGGTCTACGTTGGTACATTATCGGGCTCATCGGGCTGGCAACGATCATTAATTATATTGATCGTACGGCCATTAATATACTTTGGCCCTATATCCATAAAGATTTTGGCATTACTGAAGCAGAGAGCAAAGATGCGCTTAAACTGATTACTACTTTCTTTATGATTGCTTACGCCATCGGCCAAACGGTAACCGGAAAATTGATGGATGCCATTGGTACAAGACTCGGTTTCCTGGTATCAATTGTAGGCTGGAGTATTTCCATTGCCCTGCATGCCTTCGCGAGAACACTCCTCTCTTTTAATATCTTCCGGTTCTTTCTGGGTTTAAGTGAAGCGGGAAACTGGCCGGGTGCGGCGAAAAGCAATGCAGAATGGTTCCCGGCAAAAGAACGGGCCATTGCGCAGGGCATTTTCGGGGCAGGGGCTTCACTGGGTTCTGTCGTGTCGGCTCCATTCATCGCTTACCTCTACCTGGCTTTTGGCTGGAAGATGACCTTTGTCGGGATCGGGGTGCTTGGATTATTATGGATCATCCCCTGGATGCTGATCAATAAGAACACACCCGACAAACATCCCTGGATTACACCGGAAGAAAAAGAACATATTCTTTCATCTGCCACAAATAAGGCAAGCGCCCCGGTGGCCACCGAAATATACAGCTGGAAAAAATTATTGTCATTCAGAAATACCTGGGCAGTCATATCCTCCCGTTTCTTTATTGATCCGGTTTGGTGGATGTTTGTAACCTGGCTTCCTTTCTTTTTGAAGGAAAATTTTGGATTTGATATTAAGCAAGTAGGCGCATTTGCCTGGGTGCCTTATCTCTTTGCCGCATTGGGCGGACTGGCCGGAGGTTTTTTCTCTTCCTGGCTGATTAAAAAAGGATTGGCTGTTGTGAAAGCAAGAAAGCAGGCAATTACGATTGGTAGTATCATCATGTTGCTGTCACTGGGTAGTATCGTGATATACCTCGACCGGTTGAAAGACCTGCCTTCTGTGGCGATAGCCCTGATCAGTATTACATTATTTGGCTTCCAGTTTCTGATCAACAACCTGCAGACATTACCCGGCGATTATTTTCATGGAAAAAATGTGGGTACGGTGGCCGGCATGGGTGGGACCTCAGCCGTACTGGGTACCTTGATTGTGACCTGGCTGGTACCGGTATTGACAAAAACCAGTTATACCTCTTTCTTCCTGCTGGCAGCCCTGATGGTGCCGCTGGCCTGGATCTGTATTATGTTTATTGTTTCAAAAAAGAATAAAACTGAAATCAGCTGATGCTGTTACTAAACGATTAAACGCTGCTATATGAAACGAATTTTAATGACCCTGCTGTTCAGCTTAACAGGCCTTTTCGCATTCAGTCAGACCACTTATTATTGGGTGGGAGGTACGAGTGCTGCAACCGGCATTACAACCGGTAGCAACTGGAATACATCATTGGATGGGCTGGGTAGTACACGCCCTTCTTCAACGGGTGCTACTGATATTTTAATTTTTGATGGAACTAATTTTGGAGGTACCACACCGGCCACAGGTCCTGCCACCATCCTGGCAAACAGCAGTATTACCTGTGCACAGGTGAAGCTCATAAATAATGCGGTAATCAATCTTGTTCGCCCGACTTCGGGTACCAGTACTATCACAATCAGCGGCGGAGATGGGGACGATTTTTTCATTGATGCAGGTTGCACATTTGCTGTGCCCGCTACAACTGCGGGGAGTATGCGTTTTGCCATGGGCGCTGTGAATACAGGAAGAGTGAACGGTACCATGAGTATTATATCCGGTCAGCAGTTTCGTATGGACAATACCACGGGTGGTGCTGCGGGTGCGATGGTCTTCACCAGTGGTTCCAGTTTTACTACAAACATTACGTCCGCATCTTCATCCTATGCATTTGGCAGTGGTACCCAATCTGCTGAGAAATGGGTAGTGTTTGAAGATGGAGCACATTTGTATTATGAAGGCGGATATAGTCCAATGGGAGGTACCGCCGGTTTTTCCGCTATTGATTTTAAACCAGGCAGTTTCTGGCATCACCGGGCGAATAATGGTACCGGTTCGTTTTTTAACCGGAAAGCCTTTGGCAATATCCTTGTTGAGAATAATTCCACACTGACTGCAGATGGTCCGATATTCCGGATCAATAATCTGACTGTTACCTCTGGCACTGTTTTTCAGAATTACTTATCCGGACAAACAGCAGTTATGGGTGACCTTTTAGTGGATGGTTCGTTTAATACGGCAACTGGTGCAAATAATGAATTATTTTTTGCCGGTAATTCAGTTCAGCACGTTTCAGGAACCGGAAATATCAATGTTGCGAACCTGCTGGTAGCTGATCAGTCGCATGTAGTCTTAAACAAAAGTATTACAGCTGATCAGGGCGTATTGATAAATGGTAAAATAAACTTTGGTGTCCACCAGCTTATAGGGGCAGGTACTTTTACCGCAGCCGGGATTGAAGTGCCGGTTACAGGTACCGCAAACACCGTTGCCGGATCGTATGTACTGCGTGGTGTTACGGGGATCAGCAGCAATGCCAGGGGGCAAACAATCAGTGGGCCCGGACTGGATCCCAATACCATCCTGATCGCTTTTTCTGCTACCAATGATTCAGTGTTTATATCCCGGCCTATGACAGCAACAGCTACCGGAGTTACTGTCAGCCTGTCAACTGCCGGGTCCATACTGGAAACGGCAAATGCCAATGGCTTTGATCCTGCAACCGGATCAGCGGCTGTATCCGGGAATAAAGTATACAGTGACAGTATAAGTTATATCATTAATGCCGCTACCACTGTTCCGTTCGGGATAAGTACCGGCTCAACGGCTGCCTCTGTTCATGCAGGCTCAGTAATTATCAATGCACCAGTAACAATAAATAGCGGACTGAGCGTGAATGAAATGCTGACACTGAATGCAAAGATGATATTACGCCCGGCTGATACAGTTCGTGTGCTGAATGGCGCAATCATCAATGGAACAATCAATGCCTCCAGTTATATCGCTACTGATTATAATGCCACGACCGGCGTACAGAGTGTACTTCGCTATGATAATTTAACCGGTACTGTATTGCTTCCTGTCGGAACCGTGAATTACTATTTGCCAGCAACTGTAACGCCGGTGGCAGCGTCAGCGGTAACCATTGCGGTTTTTGAAGGGATTACTTCCTCTGGTACCGTAACCGGGACTGCATTGACCCCGACACAACGTCAGACCGTGGTAAATGCTGTCTGGAATATAAACAGGCTGACCGGTTCAGGCGACGCAGTTCTGCAGTTAGGTTGGAATACTGCATTAGAAGGATCCAGTTTTATTACACTGCCTGATACCGATATCGGGCTGATCATCAATAACGGTAGTTCCTGGACATTACCCACAGGTACTGGGGATAATACAGCCAATACAGTTCAGGCTACAGTTTCAGGTTTTGGTTCATTTGGTGCAGGAGCGATTCCTCCCACCCAGCCGTTTGTCTTTAATCCACTTCCTGAGAAAATGTACGGTAATCCAGATTTTAATGGCGGTGCGACCAGTCTGAATACGACACAGCCAATTATTTATACCAGCAGCAATACAGCTGTAGCCACCATTGTGAATGGGGATATTCATATTACGGGAGCCGGATCTGCTGATATTACTGCATCACAGGCAAGTGATGGATTTTATGCAGCAGCCAGCGTTACCCGCACATTGACAGTAAACAAGGCACCGCTCACGATTACTGCGGATGATCAACTCAAATTTGAAGGACAGGCAAATCCTGTACTCACGGCTTCATATAACGGCTTTGTATTAAGTGAAACTCCTGCTGTTTTGCTGACACCCGCTGTACTGGCCACTACGGCGGTGACAGCTTCTGCACCCGGAACCTATCCAATAACGGTTAGTGGCGCCACTTCTGCCAATTATGAAATCAGTTTTGTGAGCGGAATGCTGACGGTACAACCTAAAACCAGCCAGACCATCACTTTTGCGGCACCGGCTGTAAAAACCTATGGTAACGCGGATTTCCCGATCGGGGCAACCAGTACTAATTCAACGATTCCTTTAACATATAGCAGCAGTAATACAAGTGTGGCCATCATCGTGGGTAATACAATCCGTGTCACTGGAGCCGGCACCAGTGTGATCACAGTATCTCAGGCCGGTAACGAAGGTTACTTCCCGGCAGCGGATGTACAATGTACGCTCACGGTAAATAAAGTAAACCTGACTGTAAGAGTAATGGATACTACGAAAGTTCAAGGTCAGGTGAATCCTGCATTTACGGTAACCTATACAGGTTTCGTGTTAGGAGAATCAGCATCGAATCTGACCACTGCACCGGTTATAACCACTGCAGCTGAAACGATTTCTGCGCCAGGCTATTATACCCTCACTCCTGGTAGCGGGGTGTCACAGAATTATTCATTTATTTATGTGTCCGGACGGTTGACCATTTACCCCCCTGGAGGCAGCAGCGAACAATATATAAATGCCTTTATGAACAGTGCAACCTCATTGACTGTCCGGGTATTCTCAGTGGAACCAGCTTTAGGCGATATTGTAATCTGGGATATGGCGGGAAGACCAATGGCCAGGAAAAACCTCTTCATGCCTGCAGGCTTCAGTAATGCCGATCTGTCTGTGGCATCATTGCCTTCCGGAATTTACATTGTAACAGTAAGAGGGGCAGGAGTGAATCTTAAAAAACAAATTGCTATTCTAAAATAACTGTTCATGTGTAAAAAACAGATTTTAACCTTGCTGTTTTTGATTCCTGTAATCATACCTGTTTTGGGGATAGCTCAGAAAGGGGAGCCTGCTGTATTTGCCCTGGACAGGGAGTCATTGGCGAAAAACAGATCGCGTGTGGCTGCTAAAGATCCTGCTATCATGATTGCGTATAAGCAATTACTAAAAGAGGCTGACAAAGCGCTGCAGTTTGGTCCGGTAAGTGTAATGGAAAAGAAAGCATTACCGCCGAGTGGTGACCGGCATGATTATATGAGTCTGGCACCATATCACTGGCCCGATCCGGCTAAAGCAGATGGCCTTCCTTATATTCGAAAAGATGGACAAACCAACCCGGAAGTAAAAGAGTATAAGGATAAGGAATACCTGCCTCAGTTATGCACTGAAGTGCATACACTGGCACTTGCATATTTTTTTTCCGGGGAAAAAGTTTATGCGGCGCATGCGGTAAAATTGGTTCGTGTATGGTTCCTGGATACAGCTACGCGTATGAATCCCAACCTGAATTACGGACAGGCCGTAAAAGGGGTTAATACAGGCCGGGGAGCCGGGATGATCGATACCCGGCATTTTGTAAAACTGATTGATGCGCTCGGGTTGTTGCATGGTGCACCAGAATGGAAAGCGCAAGATGAGCAGGGAATGAAGCAATGGTTTACTGATTTTCTCCAGTGGATGCAGACCAGTGCAATTGGCCGGGATGAAATGGATGCAGAAAATAATCATGGGGCCTGGTATGATGCTCAACGACTCTCAATGGCCTTGTTTACTGGTAATAAAACGCTGGCTGATGCAGTGGTGAAAAATGCGGCAGGCCGGCTTGATATGCAAATGAATGAGGACGGTTTCTTTCCAAAGGAACTGGCAAGGACGATCTCCCTGCATTATTCCACATTTGTACTGCATGCTTTTTTTGCCATAGCCAATATGGCGGAGCATACCGGAACTGATTTCTGGAATCTAACCACTCCTTCCGGAAAATCACTCCGTAAAGCCTTTACCGCCATACGGCCGTTTCTTGCCAGGGAGAAAGACTGGGAAGGGCAGCAGATTAAGCCGTTTACATTTGAAGATGGATACCCGGTTTTGTATGCCGGATCGGCTCATTTCCAATGCAAAACTTGTAAAGAAGATGTAAAAAAACTGGCAGACGATAAGGCGGAAAAATTGCTGCTTCATTTAATAAACTAATAACGATTTGTAAATATTTAAACTGCTAATATGAAAAAAATGCTTTGCTTGTCTTTGACGCTGCTGTTTTTCGGACTGGCCGCCATTGCACAAAAAAAGACCATTACCGGTAAAGTTACCAACCAGCTGACCGGGGAACCGTTGCAGGGAGTTTCTATCCTAGTTGACAAACAAAAGGGGGGAACGACTACAAAAGCAGATGGAACCTATAGTGTAGTCGTCAATAGTGGAGGTGCTACGCTTATTTTTTCTTATGTTGGATTTACTCCACAGACAGTTGCCACTGAAGGAAAAACGGTAGTGGATATTGCTATGACACCCGTTGTAACCGATAATAATGAAGTGGTGGTGATCGGTTATGGCACCCAGAAGAAATCGCACCTGACCGGAGCGGTTTCCAAGTATAAAAATGAGAAAATTGATGAAACGCCGAACTCCAGGCTTGACCAGGCCTTGCAGGGCAAGATTGCAGGTGTGCAGGTACAGAATATTTCTTCTGAAGCCGGATCTGATCCGAAGATCAGGGTCAGGGGAATCAGCTCCATTAATGCCGGGGCCAATCCATTGGTCGTTGTGGACGGACACCCTGTGCCGGATGGACTGGCTTTTGTGAATATGGCGGATGTGGAATCAGTGGAAGTGTTGAAAGATGCAGCCTCCTCCGCTATTTATGGTTCAAGAGGTGCCAGTGGGGTTATTATCATTACCACGAAAAGTGGTAAGGCCGATAAACCCAAGTACTCCGTTAAATTTTCCACCGGTGCCAAAACCCAGGTGGAATTATATCCGATGATGAGTACGTCGGAATACACCAACCTGCTTTTTTATGAAGCAGCACTGAAATCCAAGGATCCGAGCATAACACCGCCTTCCGGATCCGGCATCATCGCCAACAATGAAAGAGCCGCCTATGTAGTGGAGAATACAATCATGGGCGGGTTCGGGGCTAACTGGCAACAGGAGGCTTTACGGAATGCCAATGTACGGAACCTTCAGATCAGTGTATCGGGTGGCTCACGTCAGGCAAAATACTTTTTATCAGGCGGATACCAGCGCGACCAGGGGATGATGCATCATAGTGAATATGATCGTTTCAATCTCCGTTCACGGCTGGATCTGCAGCTTGCTAAAAAAGTGAAGCTGAGTTTTAATCTGAATCCGTCTTATATTAAACGGGAAAGGCCTTCTGTGAACTTTATTGATTTTGTCCGTTTTCAATCCTTCCTTCCCGTTTACCATACCGAAGCTAGTGCCGCTTTTGTCAGCCAGGTGGCGCAGTGGGCAAATATAAAACCAGGCGATTTTGCACAAGCCAGGCATTTTAATGGCCGGGTATATACCGGGTTGATGCCGGATGGAAGCCAGTGGGTGACTACTTCTACCACTGATCCGTTTAATACAGCGAATAATTCACCAAAATCAGTAATGGAAACAAGGACTATCACATCCGATGATTACCGGGTACTGAGTTCCGGTGACCTGACGTATAACATTTTACCCGGATTGGATTTTAAAGCATTGGGTAGTGTATATATGAATTATACACAGGGACTTGATTTTACCAAAAGAAACTCTAACCGGGAAGGAGATGTGAACCGGGGTGTTTATTCCAACCGGCTGTTTGTGGATCTGCTCTCAGAAAACACATTGAACTTTTCAAAATTGATTAAGGAACATTCGGTGAACGTTCTGGCCGGATTTACAGCACAGAAAACTACCATTAAAGATGAACAAATCACCGGCTTCGATTACCCCAGTGATAATATTACTACTTTAAATACGGCACTCCAGATTGATCAGGCGAAAACAGCAACATTCAATCTGAGAAACCAGATTGGTTTGTTATCATACCTGGGACGTGTAAATTATACCTATAAAAACCGGTATTTATTATCGGCCAGTTACCGGGCAGATGGCAGTTCTTATTTCGCGCCTGGCAATAAATGGGGGTCATTCCCTTCTGTATCGCTGGGATGGGTGGCCACAGAAGAGAAATTTACGGAGAAGCTGGATTGGCTGAGCAACCTGAAGCTCAGGGCCAGTTATGGTGTTACCGGTAACAACCGGATTGTTGATTTTGCCTTTGTGGATCTTTTGTATGCGGCCAACTATCCGCTGGGTACGGGAACAGGTACCAGTGTACTCGGACAAGTGCCTTCGAGAGATATATTGTCGAATACTGATATTACGTGGGAGCGTACGTTCCAGTATAATGGAGGTATTGATATCAGTCTTTTCAGAAATGCCATTACATTATCAGTGGATGTCTACCAGTCAAAGACGGATCAGTTATTATTACGGCAGGCTGCCATGGGCTTTACCGGGGTACCGCTGGCCTGGAATAATATCGGCCGTTTACAGAACAGGGGAATCGAGTTTGAGTTAACCACTAATAACATTAAAAGAAAAGATTTCAGGTGGACGACTTCAGCCAATATTGCGCATAACCGGAACAAAATACTTGAATTGGGTGAAGAGGCATTCCTGCTCAACCAGGGTGAACGTACTGAATTATATATGAACCGGGTTGGCGATCCGCTGATCCAGTATTTTGGATATAAAACGGATGGCGTATGGCTTTCACAAGCCGATATTACCGCTGCTCAGGCAGCTGGTCTGACCAGTCCGCTAAGCAATGTATTTGTACCAGGTGGCTTGAAACTGGTAGATGTAAATGGCGATAAGATCATCAATGCGGATGATCGGGTGGTAACCGGTTCGCCATATCCCGATTTTAACTGGGGGGTGACCAATAACTTCACCTATAAGTCTTTTGATCTCAGTTTTATGCTGCAAGGGGTTCAGGGTGGTCAGTTAGTGAACGGTGATCCGAATTATAACGAGACCAAGCGGTATAACAAAAACTACAATGCGAACCGGTGGTTGAGTCCGCTGTTCCCGGGTGATGGCAAAACGCCTTATTCCACTGTGGGCTTCAACTGGATGCTGACTGATTATGTGGTGGAGGATGCTTCTTATTATGCTTTAAGGGAAGTGGTAGTCGGATTTACCTTATCCGAGAAAGTGGCTAAAAGAGTCGGTTTAAGTTCGCTCCGGATCTATGCTTCAGGGCAAAACCTGTTTTTCCATTCAGCTTCCGGCTACCGCGGCATTAACACAGAAGCCCGTTTCACTACAGGGCCGTATAATACACCCCTGGTGGATGGCTATCAGCGGGGAAGTTTCCCAATGCCTAAAACAATCATTTTTGGTATCGACATTAACTTCTAACTGATTAATATCATTTATATGAAACGTATACATTATATCGTACTGCTTGGATGCTTTGGTTTGTTCTCCTGTAAAAAGGTGATCGATCTGTATCCGCAATCGAATCTGAATACCGGCACCTATTATTCAAACCTGGATGAAGTAAAAGCGGCTTTGGCTGGTTGCTATAACGGGATGCAGCGTTCCTTGTCAAACGAATGGCAGTTTACCGAACTCCGCAGTGATAATGCTAAACAGGGAGCCCCGGGCAGTACGGCATCGGCCAACCGGGATTACAGTGACCTGGATATGTTTATTCCAAGTCCCTCCCAACAGCAGATATACAACTACTGGCTGGCTACCTATAATAATATCCGGAATATTAATATTGTATTACAAAAGCTGGGGGTTGTGTATGATGAAGCGGCCGGCACATTTACCTTCAATGCCATAACGATCCCGATATCCGAAGCAGATCGTAAGCAACTGGCAGGTGAAGCAATGTTTCTCCGGGCGTATCATTATTTCAACCTGGTCCGTTTGTTTGGCGGCGTATTCCTGGTACATGAACCCATTTCTCCGACAGCAGCCCTGCAAATGAACCGGGCTACTGCAGCGGATATTTTTAAATTGATTGAAGCCGACCTGGTAACCGGTGCTGCTTCTATGGACAACCTTAAGTTTAGCCAGATACTGGCGGCAAACCGCGGCAGGGCTACCAGTTGGGCCGCAAAAGGACTACTGGCAAAAGTGTACCTGACCCTGGGCCGTAAAAATGATGCGGTTACTCTTCTTCAGGATGTAATTACAAATAGTGGCTACTCTCTGCAGCCAGTTTATGCGAATGTTTTTTCGATCAGCAACGAAATGAATTCGGAAATTTTGTTTGCTGTTCGTTATAAGGCTGGAGGTATCGGACTGGGCTCCCATTTTGGCAATACATTTGCCCCGATTGGATCAGGCTCAGCCGTTATTAATGGTGATGGAGACGGATTAAATTACCCGACAGCTGAACTGGATACACTGACCAACGGTGACCTGCGTAAGCCTACCCTGATCGGTGTATATGGAACAGGAACGGCGGCCAAATGGTATGTAAAGAAATTTCTTTCACCCGTGACCATCGTGGATGATGGAGAAAGCGATTGGCCGGTGCTGCGTTATGCCGATATTCTGTTGATGCTTGCGGAAGCACAGGGATATGGTCAGCCCGCCATTGACCTGATTAATTCAGTCAGGGTGCGGGCCGGATTACCCAATCATACCTTGACTACCTTGTCTTCTGTTGCCTTGTTTGAGCAGGCATTGTCCACGGAAAGAAGGATCGAATTTGCTTTTGAGAATCAGCGCTGGTTTGACCTCGTTCGTTTCAATACTACCCTTACTACCGTCACGGCAGAACAGTCCATTAAAGATCATTATGCGGATGAGTATGCCGCTCATTATCGTTTATACCTGCCACCCACGCCAACACTGGCTGAGTTGCAGGGGTATATAACACGTGACAAATTGTTATTGCCGATTCCTCAACGGGAAATTGATAACAACACACAACTGGTCATCCCGCAGAATCCTGGTTATTAATTATAAATAATAAAAATGAAAAAGGACTGGCTTATACTGATGTTACTGGTTTTTTCAACCGGACAGGCTTATGCTCAAGCGGCGGATACGGTCTATAAACCGGTAGAGTTTCCCGAAGGGTACAGTACGAAATTGAATGTGGTCTATGCCAAGGTGAAAGACTGGGAAGGGAAGATGGATCTCTACCTGGCACCAAAGGAGAAAGGACTGTCCCCGGTAGTGATCAATATTCATGGAGGAGGATGGAATCATGGAGTAAAAGAATCACAGACCGGTTTCAGTACTTTCTTTAAGGCAGGCTTTGCCGTGGCCAATATCGAATACCGGCTAACTGGCCAGGCTACGGCACCCGCTGCAGTGGAGGATACCCGCTGTGCCCTGATCTACCTGATTAAAAATGCAAAAGAGTTGAATATTGATGTAAACAAAATTGTGATCATGGGTGGCAGTGCCGGTGGTCACCTGGCTTTGATGGGTGGCTTACTTGGTAATGATCACCGTTTTGACGGCAACTGTCCGGGTGTGGAGAATATAAAAGTGGCGGCCATAATTGATAAATACGGGATCACTGATGTATGGGACTGGGGATTTGGAAAGAATCTTACCAGTAAATCCGCGCGGAATTGGTTAGGGGAGAAGGCCAATGATCAGTCATTTGCAGCATCCGTTTCGCCGATAACATATGTAACAAAAGAGAGTCCTCCGGTTTTTATTGTACATGGGGATGCAGATCCGACCGTTCCTTATCAGCAGTCGGTGGACCTGCATAAGAAATTAAAAGAAGCAGGCGTGAAGACCGAATTTATCACCGTTCCAGGCGGCCTCCACGGAAAATTTGAAAAAACAGTAAACAGCGATCTGAATAAAGCGATTATTAAGTTTATTATGGAGGTGTTTAACTAACCATTCTCCATACAACATGTCCGGGTTTACTTAATCCGGATATGTTGTAATTCGCTTGTTGAAATCTCCCCTGTTTCAATTGTCAGCAGCTTCTTTTCTGGGATGTAGCTGAATTTAACCGTGCTCCCGTTTAACCAAATTTTTTTTGGTTTTTTACTGTTATACATCCGGATCGTCCAATTCCTTTTTAATAGCTGACCGTTGAAGCCTCCCGTTGAAGGAAGAATGGTTATACCTGATTTTTTGAGTTCAATGCGTGTAGCTGTATATTTCCCTTCCAGGTATTCATTGCTTAGTCCGTCATCTTCCACCAGTGTAAAACTGCCTGTCTTGTCAGAATAGATATCCAGAAACAATTCCTTATTGTTGCCTTTCTCAATTGAAGAGGCATAATTCCGATAAGGAATAATTGATCCCTCTTTTACAAAGAGCGGGATCTGTTGAATCGGAGCAACAACTATATGCGTCCTGTTTCCCGCCAGTTTTTCACCGGTCCAGTAATTGAACCAGTTACCTGCAGGCAGGAATACCTGCCGGTTTACTGCTCCACGCACGTACACCGGGGCTACCAGGATTTCATCACCAAACAAATATTCATACAACTGGCCGGGTAATTTACCGATCATTGTTTTGCCGTCCAGCCGGCTTCGGTGCGCATAACTATAGATGTAAGGAAATAACTTCATTCGTAAATGTGCATAGAACCGGAAAATGCTATCGGCTCTTTCGGAATAATTCCAGGCCAGGTTGGCAGTTGGATTTTCCGGTTGAGAAAATACTTCAGTAATTGGATTAAACATGGAGAATTGCAGCCAGCGGATATATAGCTCTTCTTCCGGTTTTGCTGTGAATCCCATATCAAATCCACCCAGGTCATTGGTCAGAAAAGGAATCCGGCTGCTTGGATTGCCGGGGTCGGTAAACATAGCGATATTTTCCTTGAATGCCACTGCCGGTACCCAAGGATTGAATTTTAATAAGGGTTGTTCTATGTTCCAGTCACTCCTTGTGTCGTCTGTCCACTTGGTGGGATAGCGTTTGTATTCTTCTGTTTCCATGCCGCCAGTATGGGATAAGATGAATCCCCGGCCCTTTGTTTCCAGTCCGAACTCCTGGCTCATTTCAAACATAGCTTTACAGGTACTGATCTTTGATGTACGGTCGAGTTTGATAAAGTCGGCTCCTTCTGAGAAAAATCTTTTCATCTGCTGTTTGAAATAAGCGACAGCAGCAGGGTTGTCAAAATCAATATTGCCACAGGCTGTTCCTGGGTGTTCGGCTTTTTCCTGGAACATAGCCGTGCTGGTACCCTTATTATGCCAGCTGTTTTTATTGGTATAAACGGAAGAGAAATACCCCTGTTTCTTAAAATCATGAAATGCTTTTTCGTTACCGGTTTCCAGGATACAGTCCCAGGTCCAGAAACCGCCTTTAATGCCATATTGCTGAAGGTAGCCCCACATTTTTTTCCGGTCCGGATACCCAATCGTATCAGCTACAAAGTCGATGTATTTATGCGGACCGATCCCTTTATCTGCATGGCTCCAGAACCAGGAGTCGATCCAATAGGCATCAATCGGGTATTGATGTGCCATGATCGAATCCACCCGTTTAATCGTTTCATGCTGATTAGTATATCCACCATATAAAACCCCAAAAGCCCAGGCTGGAGGCAGGATCAGATTACTGTCAGCAACCTGTACAAGGCTGTTGTTTAGTTGCTGTGACCTTGTAGTGGAAGGAATCAGGAATACCTGCAACAGGAAGCCTGCTGTAAAAAGCACTTTCTTCATTTTTTCCCTTTGTTTATATATTCCAGAATAATTGCGGCAACACGAAACTGGGCTTTTACTGTCAGGTGAATCCCGTCAATGGTAAGTTCGTCCGTTAGTTCAGCACGCAGTATGGACAAATCAATAATGGCTGCCTGGTGGCTGGCTGCCACCATCTTAAAAAGGGGCTGGTTTATTTGCAGCCGTCCGGCCGAACCGCCATATTTTGCCTGATCCGCTTTTTGCTCTTCAACCGGCGGGGGCAGCAATAAAATGATAGCCGGGCTTTTCTTATTATTTACTTGCAGGTGGTTTTTTATTTGCTCAAGCAGTTTTGCCAAAAGCTCCGGTATTTCTTTTTGCTGTTCATTGAATATGGTTTTGGTATCATTGGTACCGAGGCCAATCAGGATATAATCCAGCTGACCTGACGGCCCCAGTTGCCGGTAGGCTTCATCCAGGTAACGGTTAATATTTTTCAGCGTGTTCAGTTTTTCCTGTCCGAGATTGTCAAAGCCAATTGTGTTACCTGAAATACAGGAATTAAGGATAGTGGAATAAGGAAGCAGTTTCTGCATCTGATTGGGCCAGCCATTGGCTGCCGCGCCATTTGAATCACCAATGGCCAGGATATTCAGTTTGCCGGTATTCTTTATGTGATCAGCTGAAATCAATGTCAATGCGGAAGGTACCAGCATTTCATGACCACCTTCGAACAGGATCAGGCTGACCCTGTCTGATTTCCGGATCAGGTGAATTTGCCGGTTATTCAGTTTTAAGCTGCTGTCGGCATCAGGATTTATTCTTTTTGCGAGAAGCGACTGTTGCAGGCTTTCAGTGATCAGTAAATCTTTTCTTGCCGGATATATGGTCGCAGCTATTTTATTATAGAAAAGCATGGATTGGCTGACAGGTACCGAACCGGTATAACCATCATGTATACCCGCATAAATATGAAGGGTGGCATTTTTACGGAGTGCGGAAGGGAAGGGGAGTCGCATAGGAGAACGACGGTCCAGTTCTTTCCAGTCCATCACCTGGTTTTTCATCGCCACTTTTTCTATATCTTCCGCATACTTAGCCTTCCTCCCTCTGGACTCCCAGTACCAGCTATGCAGATCACTGATAGGTACCCAGGCAGAAAAACTTTTTACCGGGTAGCGGATTTTCATATAAGCCAGCAGGGCCGCATATCCCCCGCCTGATACGCCGATGATATGAATATTGCCGGTATCCACTTTTCCTTTTTGAATGGCAAACCGGATAGCGTCTTCTATATCGGAAATGACAAGCGGACTGCCACAGGCATCCGGGTGGTTATTGGGGCCCCTGAAATCCGGGTGAATAAAATTCCAGTTGCGGAGCAATGCCTCAGCGGCCAGTGGATCTTCCTGGTTGAAATCGCCACTCCAGGTATGCAGGGAGACAATAAGCGGTTGATAAGCGGGCCCGGTTGATTGACTATACCAGGCCTGTTGGATCGTGTTGTCTGTGGATGACTGAATTTGTACCTGCTGAAAAGTGACTGGCCAGTTTTTTTTTGCCGTCTGATCCCAGGCCGGGTCTTTATGTTGTGCTGGTAAAAGGAGTGGAAATCCCAAAGCAACAAGCCAGCTATATATTTTTCTTTTCAATGGTTGTGTTTGTGTTTTCAAAACTACAACAGAAATATATCCATCATTATATTTTTATCAAATCTCCATTCACTTACCTGATGTTATTGAGCGAGAAGGGAATAATAACATATATTGTAGCGCCTGATTAAAATCATACCTGATTTTTAAGGCTGGTTCACAACAAATTTTGTGCTGATCCGGGTTATTTACTAATTTTAGTTACGATTGCTGAAATGAACGGGTATCAATTATATGATAATAAGATACTGCTGCGCTTGCTTTGTGAGGGTGATGAGACTGCTTTTACTGAACTCTATCATCGTTACTGGAAGCCGCTTTTTTCAATAGCCTATAACCGGCTGCGGGAAATGCAGTCCGCTGAGGATATTGTACATGATGTGTTTGCCAGTCTCTGGGCAAACCGGGAAAAAATCAACATCGATACATTAGAGAATTACCTTGCAACAGCGGTTAAGTATATGGTACTGGCCCGGATCCGTCGGATGGAACGGGAAAGGGCGTATAAATTGAATACAGGTACACCAGTAGTGGATGATCAGCCGGTTGAAAACAAGCTGCATTTTAAAAGGATTCTTGAGCTGATTGATACCCAGGTGGAGAAATTGCCCGAAAAATGTAAGCTGATTTTCAAATACAGCCGGGAGCAGGGGATGCCGGCAAAAGAGATCGCCCGTGAACTACATATATCTCAAAAAACAGTTGAAAATCAACTGAATAAAGCCCTCCGGCAGCTCAAGTTGGCTACCCGAAGTTTCCTGAACCTTTTCTGATTTTTTCTGCATTCGTTGAATCCCAAAAATAATTTTTTTTATGCATGGGTGCCAGGAGCATCTGGAATCACTTATATGATATGAGGATTCCGGAAAGCATATTGGTATTGATCGAAAAGTATCAGACTGGCACCATTACGAATGATGAGTTGCAACAATTAAATGAATGGTATCATACATTTGATGACCGTGAAGTTGAATTGCTCACCGGAAAGTCCGAAGTTCAAATAACGACTGATATCCGTGAACGTCTGATGAAAACGATTCAACAGGAACCGGTTTATTCCCTGCATCAGTCCCGTCGCAAATGGTATTTAGCTGCTGCAGCGATTATTTTGGTGTTTCTCACAGCCGCTGTTTACAAACTGACAACCACAGATAGCCGCTCTGACAGTTCTCTTTCTGAAACATCTGCGGGTTCCATAGTTACAGATCTGGCACCGGGAGGAAATAAAGCCATACTCAGATTGGCAGACGGATCAGCTATTATCCTTGATAGTGCCGCTGACGGAACATTATCCGAACAGGGAAATATTAAAGTGGAAAAACTGAGTAATGGATTACTGGCGTATACCATTGGTGGAAAACAACTGACCGCCAATGATGCGGCTTTCTACAATACCATCTCCACACCCCGGGGCGGGCAGTACCAGGTTACATTATCTGATGGCACGAAAGTCTGGCTGAATGCAGCGTCTTCGATTCGTTTCCCTGTATTTTTTGCCGGGAATGAACGGCGGGTGGAAATTACCGGCGAAGCCTATTTTGAAGTCGCTAAAAATATCAGCAAGCCATTTAAAGTCAAAACAACTGCTTCCGAAATAGAAGTACTGGGTACTCATTTTAATATCAATGCATATGAAGATGAGGCAGCTGTTAAAACCACCTTATTAGAAGGAATGGTTAAGGTATCAGTGCCGGGTACAGGAGGTAAAAATACTTCCCGTTTTTTGCAACCCGGGCAGCAATCGGGTATTTCAAAGGAAGGAACCATTTCAGTGCTGAACAATGCGGATACGGAAGAAGCCCTGGCCTGGAAAAACGGACGTTTCCAGTTCAAAAGTGCCGATATCAAATCAATCCTCCGTCAGATTTCCCGCTGGTATGATGTGGATGTGGTGTATAAGGGGAATGTAAACCTGCATTTTAGCGGTCAGCTGAAGCGTGATGAATACGTGTCAAAAGTGTTTGAAAAGCTGGCTTTGACCGGAGAGGTTCATTTTAAAATTGAAGGAAAGAAAATTATTGTCTCACCATAAAATGTGCAATATGCTGAATGTTAATTTCTTATACCCTGCCGGACGGGATGGTTAGTCCGGGGCTTTTTTTGGTACTCATAAAAAAACCGGGTTCCGTTTGCGGCGGAAACCCGGTCAGAGCTGAGTACTGAATGAAACGTCGTTGGTCAACGGTTGCTTATTCATAAACCCAAACCCGCCTGCCGGAAAGGCAGGCAATACAAATTTATGTATTTAACTGCTCTTTGTAAATCAGGTCTTAAAAAAGGCCGGTTTTCAACTCAAACGATTAGAATAATGAAACTTATTACAGTTTTGTTTTTCGCTGCCTGTCTCCAGGTGAGTGCCAGTGGTTATGCTCAGAAAGTAACCCTGAAAGGGGATAACATAACACTGCAGAAAGTATTTGATCAGATCCGGAAACAAACCGGTTTCAGTTTTTTCTATGCGGATGAAGTGCTTTCAACCGCCAAAAGTGTTTCAGTCAATGTAAAAAAAGCCGATGTCAGCGAAGTGCTGGATCATTGCTTCAGGGATCAGGGACTGACTTATACGA